>MOXG01000004.1_pt1 | contig 72078 bp, 91 predicted proteins | sample 1471191 | NCBI WGS metagenome assembly MOXG01 (sample SAMN05806437, study PRJNA327811) | mollusc metagenome | isolation source: Phylotype C (NB3) bacterial symbionts from gill | host: Thyasira cf. gouldii | place: Canada: Bonne Bay, Newfoundland | collected 2010-08-19
TTGAACCTACTTTTGATCCAGAAAATACAGTTGTTCCCCCATTTATGAGTTGAGCATCCCATAAATTACCTAGATCGGTTACACCTACATTACGTAAAATTTGCACGTTAACTTGTTCGCGATTGGCTCAGTGCCCAATTCATCGCGAACAAGTTCGCTCCTACTGGAGTATCAAAAATCCGTCATCCCAGTGTAAGCCGTGGTGACGGAGTAATTATTTCATAGGCATATTCGGCTGAAGTGAAAACAGACAATGACCATCCACGATCTTACCTATGCCGGGCTAGAGGAGGCGATCAACCGCTACCTCGCCCTGGACCCTCATGCCGTTGAACAGCTACGGCAGTATCATGGCCGGGTCATCGCCTTTGAAATGACCGGACTGGGTCAGACACTCTATTTCATACCCGGCCCGGCCCGGTTGCAGCTGCTCTCCAAATATGAGGGAGAGCCGGATTGTCGCCTACGCGGTACACCCTTTGCGCTCTTTCGTATGACTGATCAGCGGGCGAGCTCCGATCAGCTGTTTGACGGCACCGTGGAGATTAGCGGCGATACCGATCTGGCCCACAGCTTCGGCAAAATTCTTGCCGCCATCGATATCGACTGGGAGGAGCAGCTCTCTCGCTATACCGGCGATATCGTCGCCCACGAGGTGGGCAACCTGTTCCGTGGTGTCGGCCACTGGGGCAGACGCAGCCTTGACACTCTCGGCCTCGACTTGCAGGAGTATCTCCAGGAGGAGCTGCAACTGCTGCCGATGAAGCCGGAGACAGACAGCTTTCTGAATCAGGTCGATACCTTGCGAAATGACGTCGAGCGACTGCAGGCACGCATTGAGCGCCTAAAACATAGAGGAGAATCCAAGTGATCCGCCCTAGAGACGCCCTGCGCCTGCTGCATATTAACTGGTACTGCTGCGCCATGGATTGGATGAGGTGATCCTCGTCACCCATCTGTTCCGTCCGGTCCGCTTTATACTCTATCTCTCTCCCTGGTATTGGCTGCGGCGCAACAGTCTTCCCGCCTACCCGGTGCGGATGCGCCGTACACTGGAGGATCTCGGTCCCATCTTTGTCAAGTTTGGCCAGATTCTCTCCACTCGCCGTGACCTGCTCCCTGATGATATTGCCGAAGAACTGGCTCAGCTGCAGGATGCTGTGTCCCCCTTCTCCGGTATTGAGGCGCGCCGGATTGTCGAAAAGGCGTTTGGCCACCCCATTGAGGATGTGCTGGATGAGTTCGACGAAATACCGTTGGCCTCCGCCTCTATCGCCCAGGTTCACACCGCACGGCTGAAAAATGGCAAGCAGGTGGTGGTGAAGGTGCTACGGCCCAATATCGAGAAGATAATCCGCCGCGATGTCGGCCTGCTCTATCTCATCGCCGGCCTCGCCAACCGCTACTGGAAAGAGGCCAAACGGCTGCACCCCCTACAAGTGGTCGCCGATTACGAAAAGACCATTTTCGATGAGCTCGATCTCCAGCGCGAAGCCGCCAACGCCTCTCAGTTACGACGTAACTGGGAGGGGAGTGACATCCTCTATGTGCCGGAGATTTACTGGGACTATACGCATAAGAATGTACTGGTGATGGAGCGCATTCATGGCACCCCGGTGGGTGATCTTGCCGCCCTCAAGGCCCAGAACATCAGCATGAAGCAGCTTGGCGAACAGGGGGTCGAGATCTTCTTCACTCAGGTGTTTCGCGATAACTTCTTCCACGCCGATATGCATCCCGGCAATATTTTTGTCGAGCCCAGTGGTCGCTATATTGCCGTCGATTTTGGTATCGTCGGCGCCCTCACCAGCGAAGATCAACGCTATCTGGCAGAGAACCTGCTCGCCTTTTTCAACCGCGACTACCGGCGAGTGGCTGAGCTGCATGTGGAGTCTGCATGGGTACCCAGGGGCACACGGGTGGAGGAGTTCGAGTCGGCGATTCGCTCCGTCTGCGAACCGATCTTCAACAGGCCTCTGAGTGAGATCTCCTTTGGTCACTTCCTGCTCAACCTGTTTCAGACCGCCCGCCGTTTCGACATGGAGGTTCAGCCTCAGCTGGTGCTGTTGCAGAAAACCCTGCTCTATATCGAGGGGCTTGGGCGTCAGCTCTACCCCGAGCTTGACCTCTGGTCCACCGCCAAGCCGTTTTTGGAGCGATGGATGAAGGAGCAGGTCGGCCCCAAGGCATTCGCCCGCAAGCTAAAGAAGAACCTACCGCAGATGACCGAGCACGCCGCAGACATGCCGCTGCTTGCCCACAAGGTACTGAGTGACGCTGCCAACGGCCGACTGGAGCTGAAGTGGCAATCGGATGAACTGGAGAAGCTGCGCAGGGACCTGCTACAGAGCAGGCAGCAGACCGTAGCCTCCATCAGCGGTGGCGCCATGCTTATTTCCGGCTGCCTGATGCTGACTCTGGGGCCGAGCGTGCTGCTGCCGGCAACCATAGTGACTGTCGCCGGTATCGGTCTGGCCGTGACTGGTGGATTGGTGCTGGTTAACACCTTGCTGCGCAGCTAGTGTACTGATTATGCGTTATGGTGCCGCACACAAATCCCATAACACGCTGTAGGAGCAAACTTGTTCGCGCCGAACCTGCCCAGGAGCCGATCGTGAACAAGTTCGCTCCGTACGCCCCTCAGTAATCCATGAAGCCACCGGGAAAAGAGCTCTACCGTGCCTATGATGAGCTTGGGATCGTTAGCGTTATTGAGGATGCCGGTAAGCGAGTGCTTACTTTTGGTAACGAGATAGAGCAGAGCGCCTACGACATCCAACAGCCGCTGCACCTCTACCACCGCTACACCCAGCTGATGCTACTCGGCTATCTGTTTGTCGACAGACCACACCACTGCACTCTCCTTGGTCTTGGCGGCGGCAGCCTGGCACGCACCCTCTTCCATCTATTGCCCCACTGCCATATTGATGCCGTTGAGCAGCGTGCGATAGTCGCCGAGGCGGCCCACCAGTGGTTCGACCTACCCCGGGATAAACGGCTCAATATCCATATTGCCGATGCCGGTGACTACCTTCTCAATAATCCACCGGCGACCGACCTCCTCTTCACCGACCTCTATCTCGCCGGCGGTATGGATAAGCAGCAGGCTCAGCAGAGCTACCTCGCCGCCTGCCGTTCGGCATTGAAACCGGGAGGGGTGCTGGTAGCCAATTTCTGGCTCGGCGCCGGCGCCACCAGCTTCGCCCTCAACCACTCACTGCAAGAGGTGTTCGACCAGCAGACACTCACCGTTGATATCCCCGACGGCAACTGTGTCGCCTTCGCCTTTGACAGCGGTTTACCCAAGATCCAGCAGAAACAGTTTATCCACCAGGCAGAAATCCTGGGAAAGCAGATAGCAACACCCATGCAGCGTCAGGCCCGCCTCTTCTGCTACCAAAACCGCCAACAGCTGCGCCTCAGGCGAGGTTCTTAACTCAAGTTTCGGAGTTCATTAGCCCCCTCTCCCTCAGGGAGAGGGTTGGGGTGAGGGGAGTTGAAAAGCTGACCCCTTTTAAGCTTGCGTCTTTGCGCGAGATAAAAGGTGTGTGGATGGCAATAGTGGGCCTAAGTAAGTGCCATTCGGGTTGGTACCCTTTCGAGAAGAGCTACCGCATCAATCCCGCTTCCACCTCATCCCGTTTCTCCCGCCCCACCAGTACTTCGATCAGCTCCAGTGCAAAGTCCATAGCGGTGCCCGGACCACGGGAGGTAATCACATTGCCGTCACGAATCACCGCCGATTTCAGATCCACCTCCACCTGGGGCAGATTCATACCGTCGAGAACACCGGGATAACTGGTGGCACGACGCCCTTTCAGCAGGCCGGACCGGGCCAGCACCTTGGGGGCGGCGCAGATGGCGGCAACGTAGTTGCTGCGTTCCAGCAGCTCATGAATACGGGGGTCACGGTCGAGATAGTCGGCGCCCGGCAAGCCACCGGGGAGGATGATCATATCGAAGGATTGATCGAGTACCTCCGCCAAGCTGGTGTCCGGTATCAGGGTGACGCCGCGGCTGGCCACTACCGGCCCCTCCATCAGGCCGGCGGTTACTACTTCAATACCGGCTCGTCGCAGCAGGTCGATGAGGGTGACTGCTTCGAGTTCTTCGCAACCTTGAGCGAGGGGGATGAGGGTTCTTGCCACGGTTTGTTCCTCCCTTGAGCATTGATCATCTCGGATGCAGGGATCAACCTGACACCCAGTGAGGCGGTCTCTGCAAGTAGCGGCTTTAGCGCCTGAGCGGTCTCCGGGTAGGGGTGACCTATGCCTACAGCATAGCCGCTACGCTTTGCCTGCTTGATAAGTTGTCTGAACTGGGCGCGAATCGCCGCCGGGTCACGGTTATTATCGAGGAAGACATCACGCCGGGTATTGGGTATCCGGTGCTCTTCCGCTACCTGTCTGGCAACAGTTTGCTCGGAGGTTCTGCTGTCGATGAAAAAGAGCTCACCATGAGCTCCCAGCCCCTGCATCAGCCACCCCATCGCCCCCGGGTGCTGTGTCAGTAGACTACCCATATGGTTGTTCACCCCCTTAACGTGGGGAATAGACGCGATATCTTCCGCCAAGGTGTGCTGAAATCTCTTTTCTGTCATATGCAGGGTAAGCCCGCCGGGACCCAGGCGGTTGCCGCTGTGAGACTCCATCGGCAGATGCAGCATCACCTCCTTACCGGCCAGATGAGCCTTTTCTGCTAGGCTGCGAGCATATTGGGTATGGGGTAAAAAAGCGTAGGTAACCGGACCTGGCATATCCAGCGCGCCAATCCCCCAACCCTCATGGTTACCCATATCGTCAATTATAATGGTGATAACAGGTAGCTCTTCAGCTACCGAGGGGAGGGGAAACAGCAGCATCGGCAACAGGAGCAGGCCTGCAGCGACGCTTCTCATGGTTGACAGCGGCCACATCTTTCAGCCTTGCCCTCTAAGAATATAAAGTCCTTTCAGCAGGTTCAGCGCCTCGTTAAGAATAAAGTCTTTCTGCACCAGACTCTTTTCCTTTCCCTCTTTTTTTGCTTCGCCCTCCTTATCCTCGACCGTTTTCTTGCCGTTACCGTTGGCCAGATGCCTGTTCAGATCAGACTCTTTTACCTGGCTCTCATCAGCATCGTCGGTCTCAGCCACCTTGATATTCTCTATCTCAATATCGGGCTTGATCCCTTCAGCTTGGATGGAGCGACCATTCGGTGTGAAGTAACGGGCGGTGGTCAGTTTGACCGCTGTATCTTCAGTGATCGGAACAATGGTCTGTACCGACCCCTTGCCGAAGGTCTTGCTGCCCATAATAATCGCCCGCTTATGGTCCTGCAGCGCCCCGGCAACAATCTCGGAAGCGGAGGCGGAGCCGCCATTGACCAGTACCACTATCGGCAGCCCTTCGAGTACATCATCAGGGGCGGCGTTGAAGTCCATCCGTGACGTCTCTTCACGTCCCTGGGTGTAGACAATCACCCCGTCGGTAAGAAAGGCGTCACTCACCGACACCGCACCACTGAGTATGCCCCCCGGGTTGTTACGCAGATCGAGCACCATGCCACGCAGACCCTCTTCCGACTCCGCCTTCAATTCACTGAGCCGCTTCAACATATCCTCGGTGGTGCGTGACTGAAAATGGGAGATACGAAGATAGCCGTAGCCCTCTTCCAGCACCCGTCCCTTGACACTCGCAACCTTGATAATGGCGCGGACAATGGTGAGTTTGACCGGCTTCTCTTTACCCTCGCGAATAATGGTGAGATTCAGTTCAGTGCCGGGCTCACCCCGCATCTCGTTGATTGCCTCATCCAGGCTCATCCCTTTTACCGGCTTCTCATCAAGGCGAATGATCAGATCCCCGGCCTGAATGCCGGCACGTTGAGCCGGAGTGTCATCGATAGGGGAGATAACGCGGATAAAACCATCCTCCATCCCAACTTCGATACCGAGGCCGCCAAACTCACCCTGAGTGCCGACTTTAAGCTCTTTATACTCCTCTTTTCCCAAGTAGGAGGAGTGGGGGTCGAGGCCGGAGAGCATGCCGCGGATCGCATCTTCGAGCAGCTTTCGATCCTCAACCGGCTCAACATAGTCCTGTTTAACGCGGCCAAAAATCTCAGCAAAAGCCCGTAGCTCCTGCACCGGTAACGGTTCAGCCTGGGCCTCTGCCCGAGTACTAAAAGAGAGGGCACCGCCAATAGCGATTCCCAAAGAGAGTGTTAACGATAAGCCAAGCTTATGCTTCATACTTTTTCTCAACCGCCATCTTCATCACTACCTCATGTACAGCCCTGGGGTAGTCTTGGTCGGCGGGATTAATCAGGCCGCCTACCTGTTGTTTCTTGAACGTCGACACCAAATCTTGGGGTTGACTGGCCGCCCCTTGTAGCGGATGCCAAAGTAGACACCGGGGTTATTCTGGCCGCCACTGCTACCCACCAGCGCCACCGGCTCTCCCGCCTCAACCCACTCACCGGTCTCCTTGAAGAGACTCTGGTTGTGTCCGTAGAGGCTCATATATCCGTCACCATGATCAACAATCAGCAGCAACCCAAAACCACGCAGCCAGTCGGCAAAGGCAACGCGGCCATGGTGAATTGCCCTCACCTCTCTCCCTTCGGGAGCGGAGATCACGACACCATCCCAGGTCAGATTACCCGCCCGCCTAGTACCAAATTTTGCCGTCAGACGGCCCTTTGACGGCCAATTGAGCTTACCCTTGTGGCGCTTAAAGAGCTTGCGCTCAAGCTTTCCAAGGGGCTGTGCAATCAACTCTTCCTGCAACTTCGACAGCAGATTCTGAAGCTGCGTTTCATCCTGTTGTAATCCCTTCAGCCGCTGCCCCTTGCTGCGAAGGTCCCGATTCAGTGCCGCCACTACCTGGCGCCGCTCCCCCTGGGCCAGATCCAGCTGCCGCTTGGCCTCTATTTCACTACTCTGCAGTTCGACCAGCCGCAGCTCCTCCAGGGTAAGTGCAAGCTCGGTCTTGTGCAGGGTCTCCAGCATCTCTCCAATCTGCTTCATCCGCTCGGTACGGGTACGGTTGAAGTAATCGTAGTATACAAGCATGCGGCTGACCACTGCCGGATCCTGCTGATTGAGAAGGATTTTCAGCCGCTCCTGCCGACCCATGGCATAAGCTGCCCTCACTTGACCGGCAAGAACTTGCTGATGGCCCACCAACTCGTCCTGCTGCCGTCGCTGCTCCACCTGCAGTTGCCCAATGCGCTGACGCTGACGCTCCAGACTACCACCCAGCACCCGCAGACGACGGGCCGCCTCTCCAATCTGGCGCTCTGACACCTGCAATTCCGCCTGCAGCCTCTGCTGTTCGCCTTCACGCTCGTTAAGGGTGTGTTGCAAGTCACTGATCTGCTCACGCAGCTGCTTCAGCTCACTGTCTTTCCGGCTAAGGCTCGGCTCTTCGGCCTGTGCCGGAACCTGCAGCGACAGGTCAGGGACAGGGACAGGGACAGGGAGAGTAGAAGCAGCCCGCGGCGGCCCACCCGGTGAAGATAGCGCCCAATCAACCGCTATCCCCGGTAGAAAACTGTATCAGCGTGCGGCCAAGCATCTCTGATGGTATCTCCAGACCCATGATATGCAACAGACTGGGGGCGATATCACAAAGTGCACCCTCCTCCATCAGCTCGGCGCTTCTACCAACGTAGACCAGGGGTACCGGATTTTCAGTATGTGCAGTATGGGGCTGGTTGTTCTTCTCATCCCGCATCAGCTCGGCGTTGCCGTGATCCGCCGTCACCAACAGCTCTCCTCCGGCACGGTGGAGTGTGGCGATAACGCGGCCAAGACACTGGTCGATAGTCTCAACTGCCTGTACCGCCGCCTGGTAGTCGCCTGTATGACCCACCATATCGGAGTTTGCATAGTTGCAGATGATGGCATCATAGCGACCACTCTCGATCGCCTCCTCCAGCTTCTCCGTCACCTCCAACGCACTCATCTCCGGTTGCAGGTCATAGGTGGCTACCTTGGGCGAAGGCACCAGCATGCGATCCTCTCCCTCGAAGGGCTCCTCTCTTCCACCATTAAAGAAAAAGGTGACATGCGCATACTTCTCGGTTTCGGCAAGCCGTAACTGCTGCAGGCCAAGCTTTGATAAGTACTCGCCCAAGACATTTTCCAACTGTTCAGGAGGGAAGGCGACGGGAATATCAAATGTCTCATTGTATGAGGTCAGGCTGACGACACGGCTCAGCTGACGTACCGCTTTACGCTGGAAACCGTCAAAATCAGCTTCGATAAAAGTGCGGGTAAGTTCACGCACCCGGTCGGAGCGGTAGTTAAGAAATACTACCGCATCTCCATCCTCTACCTTCACCGGGGAGCTTCCCGCCGGGCAAATCGTTGTCGCCTTTACAAACTCATCACTCTCATCGCGATCATAAGCCATCTGCAGGGCGGTCGCGGCACTCTCCGCCTGGTATTCGCTCTCTCCCAGAGTTAACAGATTGTACGCCTCTTCCACGCGCTCCCAGCGATTGTCGCGGTCCATAGCGTAGAAGCGACCGACGATACCGGCGATACGCCCACCACCAATCTCTTCAAACTTCTGCTCCATCAACTCCAGAGAGGGGGCGGCGCTCTTCGGTGGCATGTCGCGCCCATCAAGAAAGGCATGAACGTAGACCTGCCCGGCGCCACGCTCCACCGCCAGTTTGACCATGGCATGAATATGCTCTTCATGGCTGTGTACCCCCCCCGGTGAGAGCAGGCCGAGAATATGCACTGCCTTGCCACCCTCCACCGCAACATCAACGGCACCGGTGAGGGCGGGGTTAGTAAAAAATGAGCCCGTCTGCACCGCCTGACTGACGCGGGTAAACTCCTGGTGAACCACACGCCCTGCACCCATATTGAGATGCCCCACTTCAGAATTACCCATCTGTCCGGTAGGTAAACCCACTTCGGCGCCCGAGGTACGAATCAGGGTATGGGGATATTCGTTCCACAACTGCTCCCAGACGGGGGTGTCTGCTCCTCTGATTGCATTGAAACGATCTTCCTCACTGTATCCCCAGCCATCGAGTATCAGCAGCACAGCGGGTTTTATTCTAGCGGTGGACATCGGCTCTGTCGGCTCCTGCAGGGTCAGTTTTCTAATAATTAAAATCTGTGCCGTATTCTAGCGTAAAAATGGGCTAACTCATTGAAAAAAAATCAATATTGTATGTAAAGTTTATCTATTACCCGCCTATAAAAGATTATGTATTAAGGATTATATGGTTCAGGGGATTGAAAAACGTACAAAATTTAAGTAAAACAGATTATTACCGTATTAAAAAGCAGTTGTACGCTAATATTCGGTGGCTAGACGCCGCCACGTACAGCCGCAATAACCAAGGCCATGCCGCATGGAAAACAAGTTCGGAATTCCGAAAATGCCTGTTTTGGAGGCTGGTGATTTTAATCTGATGGTGGACGACAACGATATTGAGCGCGCCTCCCGCTCGCTCAAGGCGATGTCACACCCCCTTCGATTGAAGATCCTCTGTACTCTAAGTGATCAGGAGGTGAGCGTGCAGGAGATCGTCGAGCAGGTAGGCACCTCTCAGAGCAATATCTCTCAGCACCTTGCCATACTACGTGACAAGGGTATTCTCTCTTCCAGGAAAGATGCCAACCGAGTTTTCTACCGAGTTAGCGACTCACGCACCCTGCAGCTAATCGGAATGATGCGCAATGTTTTCTGTACCCATTAGCCGATAACTCCTGCACTACGAGCTCCTAATCGGCATCAGATAATGGGAAACACAAGTTTCCCGTTCTGTTTTTCGTCGGCTAGGTAGAATAGCCCTTTACCGAATGGCAATTGCTTAAGCGAAATACACCCATTTAATATACACCTCGTGATTCCGGTGTAGGCTGGAGTGGTGGCTGTTTTAAGCTTGAGTAAACTCCGTTCGGCTCTTTGAATCTTTTAAGAAAACAGATACAAACAATACTATGGAACTCTATATTGAATTCATCAAGCAGGAGTGGATGCTCTTCGCTTCACTGCTGGCGATAAGCGCCTTGTTGATCCAAAACCTGCTCACCGGCGGGGCCAAGAACAACGTCGAGCCCATTGCGGCTACGGAAATGATCAACCGCGAAGATGCAGTAGTCGTGGACGTGCGGCCAATCAACGATTTCAGCCAGGGCCATGTCATCGGCGCTCTGAATATCCCTCTCGGCAGCCTGAAAAATCAGCTGGGGCAACTTGAGAAGCAGAAACAGAAGCCGGTAATTGTTGCCTGCCGCTCCGGTTCCCAGTCTGCAGGGGCCTGCAAGCAGCTCAGTAGCGCCGGCTTTGAAAATGTCTACAACCTGAAAGGCGGTATGATGGCGTGGAGCAGCGCCAACCTGCCGATAAGCCGCAAAAATTAGCCCATTAACTTCCAGCGCCTCGAGAATCCGGGGCAAACCAGATAATCGAGAGCGCCATCATGAGTGAAAATAACCAGCCACAGTTCAACCTGCAGCACCTCTACCTCAAGGATGTCTCTTTCGAGACCCCAAACTCACCCCACATTTTCACTCAGATGGCTGAAGCCAACCCCGAGACCTCGGTCAACTTCAATACTGAAGTGAATGCCCTGGATGAGCAACACAAAGAGGTGGTGCTCACAGCCACCATCACCACTAAGGTGGGCGACAAGACCGCCTATCTGGTCGAGGTGAAGCAAGCTGGTATCTTCTTTTTGAGCGGTTTCGATGAGCAGGACCTGGGCCCTCTTACCCGCGCCCACTGCCCCAATATTATCTACCCCTACGTGCGTCAAACCGTCTCCGACCTGATCGGCAAGGGAGGCTTTCCTCCGCTGTTGCTACAGCCATACAATTTTGAGGCCCTTTATGCTCAGCAGATGCAGCAGGCAGAGGCCGGTAACGAGCAACCAGCCTAACACCCGGGCCTGTTAAGGAGCCTCTGATCAGGTCATGAGCGACTCACAACCCAATGTTGCTGTACTCGGTTGCGGCTCCTGGGGTACCGCCCTGGCTATGCTGTTGGCCCGCAATGGGGCTAAGGTTATGCTGTGGGGGCACCTCACGGAGGAGATAGACAAGCTTCTCGAAGATGGGGAGAACAGCACCTTCCTCCCCGGCCGCCCCTTCCCTCCCGGCCTTACCCCGACAACCGACCTTGCGGCGGCGGTGGCAGCGGCGGATGAGGTGCTGGTGGTGGTGCCCAGCCACGCCTTCCGCGCCGTACTCACCCATGTCAAACCCCTGCTGGCCGACGGTACCTCCCTCTGCTGGGCAACCAAGGGCTCGATCCCCGAAGTGGGCGACTGCTCCATGAAGTGGCGACGGAGGTTCTCGGTGAACGCCCGGTGGCAGTAATCTCCGGCCCCAGTTTTGCCGGTGAAGTGGCAGACGGCCGGCCCACCGCCGTTACTGTTGCCTCCTCATCCCTCGATCACGCCAAGCGAGTCGCCGATCTGCTCCATTGTGAGACCTTTCGCACCTACACCAGCGATGACGTCATCGGCCTTGAGGTCGGCGGCGCCGCCAAGAACGTGATGGCCATAGGTGCCGGCATTGCTGACGGCCTCGGCTTTGGCGCCACGCCCGCGCCGCACTGATCACCCGTGGCCTGGCGGAGATTACCCGCCTCGGACTGATCCTCGGTGGTAAGCCGGAGACCTTTATGGGACTCGGTGGCATGGGCGACCTGGTGCTCACCTGTACCGATAATCAGTCACGCAATCGCCGCATGGGGCTGGCCCTTGCACGCGGTTTGACCATCGACCAGGCAAAAGCGGAGATTGGGCAGGAGGTGGAGGGTATAGGAACCACCCAGGAGATCTACAATAAAGCACGGCAGCTGGGGGTGGATATGCCGATCACTGAGCAGATTTACCAAGTACTATATCGGGGGCTCGATCCAAATATGGCGGTACACGCCCTGCTTGGCCGTGAGATCAAAGCGGAAGCGGGCTAAGACCGTTTTCCCGGGAAGGCGGTTGCTTCGGCAAAACCCTGCTGCCGCCACGCTTCATAGAGCACCACTGCGACGGCGTTGGATAGATTGAGACTACGGTTGCCCGCGGTCATCGGTATACGTATCCGCTGCTGTGGCGGCAGACTATCCAATAGCGCCTGTGGCAAGCCACGTGTTTCGGGGCCAAACAGCAGAAGATCTCCCGGCTGATAGGCGACCTCTGCATAACTGCAGCCGCCGCGGGTGGAGCAGGCAAAGAGACGCCCAGCTTTCGCCTCAGCGGTCACCTCTTCCAGGCTTTGGTGCTCCCTGACACAGGCAAGGTCATGATAGTCGAGTCCGGCCCGGCGCAGTTGCTTATCCTCCAGCTGAAAACCAAGCGGGTGGATTAGATGAAGCGTGCTGCCACTGTTGGCACAGAGGCGTATGATATTACCGGTATTGGGCGGAATCTCTGGCTGATACAGGACAACATTAAACATGATGATGGAAACACTCGATGACAACTTCCACTGACTCACCTCTCGCCGTTGACTTCTGCGGACTCAATTTCGCCACACCGCTGGTACTGCTCTCCGGCTGCGTCGGCTTCGGCGAAGAGTATACCCGAGTAAAGGGTTTTTCCAATCGTGATGCCGGCGCCGTCTGTCTCAAGGGCACCACCCTGGAGCCACGCCTCGGTAATCAGCCACACCGCGTCTATGAAACCCCGGAGGGTATGCTCAACGCCATCGGCCTGCAGAATCCGGGAGTAACCAAGGTGGTGAATGACATCCTCCCCTCTCTCGATTTTTCTGAGACCCGCTTTATCGCCAATGTCTCCGGCTCCAGTGTCGAGGAGTATGAGGAGGTAACGCGACGTTTTGACGACTCGCCTATCGACGCCATCGAGATCAATATCTCCTGTCCAAACGTCAAGGAGGGCGGAGTTGCCTTCGGTAACGACCCGGCAATGTCCGCCCGAGTGGTCGAAGCCTGTCGCCGCGCCACCAACAAACCGCTGATCACTAAGCTCTCCCCCAATCAGACCGATATCGCCGCCAATGCCAAAGGGTGTATCGAGGCGGGCAGTGATGCCTTTTCCGTGATTAACACACTGATGGGTATGGCCATCGATATCGACAGCCGTTCACCGATTATCGGTAATAATCAGGGGGGGCTCTCGGGGCCTGCGATCAAGCCCGTCGCCCTGCTAAAGGTACACCAGGTCTATCAGGTGTGCCGCGACCACGGCATTCCCATCATTGGTCAGGGTGGTGTCACCTGTGCCGAGGATGCTCTTGAGTTCATCATTGCCGGCGCCAGTGCCGTTGGCGTGGGTACGGCTCTCTTCTACGACCCACTGGTCTGTACAAAAATTAATCAGGGAATCAATGACTACCTGGAGCGCCATCAGCTTCAGTCTGTCATGCAACTCACCGGCAGCCTGCAGTTGAATACACCGAAGCTGCCGCGCTGTGGCTGCTGATTTATCAAATAACCATGTTAGTTGCTAATTTCTCCAATGGGCTGACCAATTGCCAGTTTGCAGCTAAACTTGTCCAGTAGCGCTTAAATTCAGGAAAGGATCAACCACTAGTCGAAGATGGATACCAACTCTAACAACCCGGATATTGAACAGTTACTAATTTTTCAACCGCTGCAGGCCCTCGACCAGAAGCAGCTGCTTGAGCTTGCGCGCACCATTAATATCGAATCTGTAGATGCCGGCACCACCATCATGCAACGCGGCAGTAATGACGACTACACGCTGTTACTGCTGGAGGGCGAACTTGAGCTGACGGCGGCGGATGGTAAGAAAAACCATATCAGCGCTGGTGGTCCTTCAGCCATCAACCCCATTGCCCGACTGCGACCCCGGCGCTACGAGGTCCGTGCTCGAACAAATATTCGTATTCTGCGCATCGATAACGCTCTGCTACTGGATGTACCCGCTCCCACAGACACAGGCTATGAAGTGAGTGGAAATGCCACGGAAGAGGCAACGGAGTATGAGAATGAACTGACCAGCCGTTTCCTCGAAGATTTGGAAAACGATGAGGTCACCCTGCCAAGCCTACCCGAGGTGGCAATGCGAATCGGTCAAGCCGTCAATGACGAGCTTAACGATGCAGACCATATCGCCGCTCTGATACAAAGTGATCCGGTGATCACCGCTAAACTGATCAAAGCGGCCAACAGCGCCCTCTATGGCAGCCACACACCGGTGGAGAGCTGTGTTGGTGCCGTGGTACGACTTGGCAACGACCTCACTCATAAGCTGGTGCTCACCTATACCTACGTGACCTCTTCAAGTCTCGCTCAATACTATTGCAGAAGCGCATGAAAGCGCTGTGGAAACACAGCACCCATGTTGCCGCCATCTGTAGTGTTTTAGCTGAATTCACCAAGCGCTTCGACCCCGAGCACGCCATGCTCGCCGGGCTAATGCATGATATCGGTATCGTCGCTATACTCAATTACATAGAGGGTTACCATTCTGAAGAGCTGCAACCAGCAACAGTTGACCACGCAATTGACAGCCTGCGAGCCCAGACCGGCGGAATGATCCTGCGTAAGTGGGGGTTCGCAACGGACTTTATCGTTACTGCTCTGGAGGCTGAAGAGTGGATGCGTAACAAGGGGCCTGAGCCGGACTATTGCGATCTGGTGGTCGTTGCACAACTGCACAGCATGGTTGGAACTGATCGGGCACTCTCTCTCCCCGCCATCGACCAAATACCTGCCTGCGGCGACTGAAATTGGGTGCTTGACGCCACAGATGAGCCTGGGAATTTTGGAACAGGCCGACGATAAAATCACACAGAAAGAGGCTTTACTTAACTTCTGATGTCTATTTGCATACGACAACTCCACCGCCTACGAGCCCGCTTTCTCCCCCTACTTCTGCTATTCACTCTCCCTGCCACAGCACAACAGTCGCTGATGCCGGTGAATGAACAACCCTTGGCGCCGCCCTTCTCACTGCAGGAGATGAGCGGTGAAGAGGTCAACCTCTCTGACTTCCGAGGTAAAGTGCTGGTGATCAACTTCTGGGCCACCTGGTGTGGTCCCTGCCGCGAGGAAATGCCCTCCCTGGAACGGGCGGCAAAGTGGCTTGAACGGTTCGATGGCCGCCTGATCTCAATCAATGTGGGTGAAAAGCGTGAGCGGGTTGCCCGCTACCTCGATAAAGCGCCGGTCGGTTTTCCGGTACTTCTAGACCGGGACGCGGCCACCGCCGTCGATTGGGGCGTCTACAGCTATCCCGCCACTTTTGTCATCGATCCAGAGGGGCATATCAACTACATTGCCATGGGTCGACGGGAGTGGGATGATCCCCGGCTGTTGGTACCGATCCGCGCACTGGGGATGTGAGCACCGCTCTGTTTCCACCCCCCCCTTGATGGATACTGCTTACGAGCGAATATGATCGATATATCGAGGCCGGTCATCCATTTTCAATTTAACTCCCTCCCCCGTAACCAGAAGATGTACGTCACTGCCCTCAAAACGTAGATCACAGTGGGCGTGACCCCGGCTCTCAAGCGGGACGGGGATCATGTCACGATAGGTGTAGACGTTTTCACCCACGTCACCACCGGCACAGACTGTGGGGCATTCAGGCAGCTCTCCCTCCACTTCTGCTCCTTCAAAGATCAGCTCACCGGCCTGCCACCAGCGGGTACTTTCGGTGGAGCCACTGATAGTTTTTATGATGATGGCGCGGGAGAGACGCAGGACTACCCTGCCGTCATCAACCTGGATGCTCTCCACCTCTGAGCCGTTAAGTTCAATACTGCTGCTGTCCATCTCTGTTTTGCCTACGGTTGTTCAATAAAAAAGCGGTGGATGATTATACCTGTCGCCAGGCTAAAGCAGCCCTCTACAGCAGAGGGTTTATCACTTCTGACGCCGAAAAATTCGCTCCTGTATCTTGTCTCGACTAGTGATCTCACGATCACTCAGACCGGCAAGATCCGGGTACTGGCGCGCGCCTCAGGTGAAAAATTCCAAAGCGGGAAGGGAAGCCCACCCATCAAGCGGTTGAAAAGTACCGCCTGTAGAATCAACAGTAACACCGCCACCAGATAACCGAACACCTGCGTATGACTGTCGATAAAGCCCATAGCGGCAATCAGTGTAGTGGCTGCGGCCGGGGGATGCTCACAATGGAAAAGGATCATCCCCAGACTGGCTACTCCCATCGCCAACGAGAGGGTGGCAATGCGTGCCCAGTTGAGGCTGTCACCTGGCGACAGAGCGGCATCGGGAAAGAGCAGAGAAAAAAGCCCGACCATTGCCAGACCGACAAACAACCCCATACTGTGGGCAAGAAGTACCGAGCGTGGAGCGGCTGTTCTCGCCAGCGGGGTAAAAAAGAGAATGAAAGCCGAGGGACCCAGCGGTGGAAACAGCAGAGGTAGATCAATCAGATAAGCGGTAGTACTGATGATAGCCAGAGCGGAGACGGCTCGATAAAGACAAACAACCTGACCGCCATTTTCGGATGTCGCCCATCCTGGAGCAGATAGCCCAACTGGATATGGGTAATAAATGAGACAAAGCGAAACAGCCGGCTCCTCTGTGGCTGTCCGTCATATGCTTTATCCGGGGCCTGTTGCTTTTCCCTCATGCCTCCTCCACCATCTCCAGCAGTACCCTATCCAGTAGATCCAGTGTGGCGCCCCCCTCGCCCCGGGTAATATCGAAAAGGCTACAGATCTCACCAAAACTCATACGAATCTCCAAGACTTTCTCCTGAAGCCTTGCCCCTGTCAGCTGAAACTCTCTCGCTGCAGCCTCCAACATTGCCCGCGCCCGCACAGGGTCAGGATTGAGACAACCGGGTGCCATTGCCGCAACAGCTACCGGCAAGGCAGCACTCTCCTGCAGTTCAAACTCCCTTACAGTATCACCATCTGCATTGTGTAGTCCGACAAAGCAGACCAGCTCCTCGGGAAAGCCCCAGTCCTGGAGAATCCAGGCTCCTGCCTGGGCATGATCCCACTGGAAGCTGTCTCGCTCCAACCGGGAGAGGCGTTCACCCGCCCCCCGCCAACGGCTCACTACCGGTTGGTAATACTCGCTCCAGGAGGTGAGAAGAACCGGCAGTGCTATATCGGCCAGCAGCATGGCGGTAAAAGCATCCTCCCGATCATCCGGGCAGTGGCTATCGGCAAAAGCGCGTGCGATAAGTGCCTTAAGCAGTGAATCGGACCAGAACACCTGCTGCTCAAACAACTCGCCCGGTGGTGTCGGCAGGGAGTGGGCCGTGGCGAAGGAGAGGATCAGGGGGCGGATGCGCTTAAGTCCCAGCAGAGTAACCGCATGGGTGACGCTGTTAACCGGATTGGGTAGAAAAAAGAGTGCAGAGTTGACCGTCTGTAGGATTTTCATGGAGATCTCAGGCGTCGCTGCCACCATTTGGCCGAGCTGCTGCATATCCGGCTCTTCCTTGCCGATTTCAGTCACCAGCCGGGATACCGTCGCTGGTAATGGCGGTATCTCAATCTCTCCGAACATGCTGCTGAAGTTGCCCTTGGCAACGGCTGCATGACGACGGATTTTATCGACAAAATTCAACATTTCAACTCTGTACGCTTTCCGCTCACTACTGTAGTGAGCGGTAGCAGTTACACCCCCTTAAATTGTAGCCAAGCATCGTCCAGCCGTTCGATATGACTTTTCAACCGCTTCCTCCATGTTCCAAGCCGAGTTCCTTGAGTTTTCTGGTCAGGGTGTTTCTACCCCACCCCAAGAGCTTGGCTGCATCCTGCTTTCTGCCACCGGTTTGCTCAAGTGCTATTTCGATCATCACCGTCTCAAAAGCCGGTAGCGCTGTCTCCAACAGACCCTGCTCTCCTTGCTGTAGCCGCTGTCTGGCCCAGTTACGCAGAGCACCCTGCCAGTCATCGCCCTGCTCCACCACAGTACCGGTCTCTTGCAGTTCCGGCGGCAGATCCTCCACATGGATCTCCCTGCTTGAAGCCATGACAGTAAGCCAGCGAGCGGTGTTCTCCAGTTGTCGTACATTGCCGGGCCAGGAGAAACGCGCCAACTCTTCCAGGGTTTCGGGCAGAGCGATTTTACTCTCAACGCCAAGTTCAGCCGCCGCCTGACTAAGAAAGTGGCGCATCAGCAGAGCGATATCCTCACGTCGTTCATGCAGGGAAGGGATATGGATACGGATGACATTGAGACGGTGAAACAGATCCTCGCGGAAGTGCCCCTGACTAACCAGCTGCTCCAGATTTTGATGGGTGGCTGCGATGATCCGCACATCCACCTTTACCGGTTCGTGGCCACCCACCCGGTAGAACTCACCGTCCGCCAACACCCGCAGCAGGCGCGTCTGTAACTCCGCCGGCATATCACCAATCTCATCGAGAAAGAGTGTGCCACCATCAGCCTGTTCAAAACGACCAACCCGCCGACCCTGGGCACCGGTAAACGCCCCACGCTCATGGCCAAACAGTTCAGACTCCATCAGATCTTTTGGTATCGCCGCCATATTGAGGGCGATAAACGGTTGCTCCGAACGCGGACTGTGACGGTGCAGGGCCTGGGCGACCAACTCCTTGCCGGTGCCCGACTCACCGTTGATCAACACAGTGATATTAGAGCGTGCCAGCCGCCCGATGGCGCGAAACACCTCCTGCATCGCCGGCGCTTCACCGATGATTTCTGTCTGCTCAAGCACCTCACTCTCAACATCCTGAGCACCGGCACCACTCTTGCGGCAGGCACGCTGTACCTGCTCCACCGCCTCATCGACATCGAAGGGCTTGGCAGGTACTCAAAGGCGCCACTGTGAAAGGCGGCTACCGCACTATCGAGATCGGAGTGGGCGGTCATGATAATCACCGGCAACTCAGGATAGCTCTCGTTGATGCGCTGTAACAGGGAGAGTCCATCCATCCCCGGCATACGTACATCAGAGACCACTACATCCGGCTGTTTGTGCAGAAGCACCTCAAGGACACCGTCTGCACTGGGAAAGCAGGTGACATCCATACCCGCCTTTTCAAACGCCTTCTCCAGTACCCAGCGGATTGAACGGTCGTCATCGATGACCCAGACACTATTAACTACTGGCATTTTCATTTAGGAGTCTCTGAATGAGTCTGTACGAATTGAATTGTGCTCAGGAGGCGCAAGAGCAAGGCGAAAATCGCAGCTGATAGCTGGCTATTAGTAAGATTTTCAACGCTGGTATTGCGTCTTCTGAGTACAAGGCAATCGTTCATGACTTGTTCAGAGGCTCCTTTACCACCGGTATCAGTACGTTGAAAAGGGTCTTGCCCGGTTCGCTGGTGCACTCCACCAGTCCGCCGTGCTGATTGATCAACGACTGGGCAATAGAGAGCCCAAGACCCATGCCTCCCTCGCCGGCGGTAACCATGGGGTAGAAGAGGTTGTCCCGGATATGCTCTGGAATACCGGGGCCGTTGTCTTCGATACCAATCTGCGTCACCAGGCGGTGGCGCCGGCCACCGATGGTGAACTGGCGAAGGATACGGCTCCTCAGGATGATGTGACCATCTTCCTGTCACTTATTGCCTTGGCGGCATTGCGCAGGATATTCAGAAGCGCCTGTATAATAGTGTCACTGTCGACCGTAACCTCGGGAATACTCGGGTCATAGTCACGTTCTATCCGCAACAGCTCGCCGGACTCCACCTCCACCAGGTTGCGTACCCGCTCCAACAGCCGGTGGATATCCACTCTCTTCAGCTGCGGTAATCGATTCGGTCCCAGCATACGGTTGACCAGCGCCTGCAGGCGATCCGCTTCGTCGATAATGATCTGGGTATATTCACAGAGGGAGGGATCTCCCAGCTCTCTCTCCAACAGTTGTGCCGCACCGCGCAAACCGCCAAGGGGATTCTTGATTTCGTGAGCCAGGCCCCGCACCAGCTCTCTTGCCGCCTGATGTTGGGAGAGGAGATGCTCTTCCTGACTGATGCGTAGCTGACGGTCCATCTGCTGTATATCCAGCAGAATACCAACCTCTCCCTCACTATCGGTGACCGGGATCACCGTGCAGTTAATAGTGATCCTTCGCCTACCGGGTAGCGACAGGTTCAACTCCCGCTCGGTAAACGTACGGCCGGTCTCAATCGCCCGTTGCAGGTGGGAGGGCCCGTTGTCGTCGGGACAGTGGATCAACTGATCCACCTTTAGACCCGCCACATGCTGATTACTGACCGCAAGCACTACCTCTGCTGCAGGATTCATGTACTGCAATCTGAGTTCACCATCGAACAGCAGGACAGCACTGTTAAGGTTGTCCAGTATCCGCTGTTTCTGTTGTGTTGATGAGTCGCTAATTTCCATATACACCGTAAAAAAGCAAAGTGGCTATGCACAATAGTCATGAAGCACTATCTTCATAGAAAAAAGTGCTTCTGTAGGAGCGAATTTATTCGCGATCAGGCGACCGGGCATGTTCTTCGCGAACAACTTCGCTCCCACACCCGGTTCCTGGATTATTGTGCACAGCCATTAAGGGCAATAAACACACCAAGTCGGAGTGAAGTACTGACCAGTGGCACGGCAGAGAGACTCTATGACCCAACAGAGCACTCACAAGGGAGTTGGTGACAAGCGTGTGTGAATTGGGAGGTACGCTACACCCTGCCGCTAAACCAAAGTCGTATGCACCAATATAGTGCGTACAGGAGAGAATTAACAGGCGGTAGGATTAATAAGAGGGGGTAAACGCCGGATTGCGGGTACCCGGTGTTTGAGGGGCATAGCTGGGATTGACGGGTGCCTGGAAGTCAGAAGCATCCCGACCTTTCGTGTAATCTGAATCATTACCGAAATCAGAAGCATCGCGACCTTCCGTATAACCTACATCATTACGGAAGTCAGCAGCATCCCTGCCTTCAATGCGGACGGCATTATTGCTGAAATTAGCAGGATCGTCGGGCTCAAACTGGGGTGCATCAACACCCTCCTCCTCGCTACTGCCGGAGTCCGCCGCCTCTGGTGCGTCACCGGCATCAACGTGTACAAAAAACTGTACTGGCGTGGCACTGATCATCTCCCGATCCTTTTTATCGATGATGGTTGCCCGGAGTTGGTGACTTCCCCTGCTCACCGTACCCAGATCCAGCTGCAGACTTGTCAGGCGTTGGCTCACCACCCGACCGTTCATTGTCAGCCGGATGGCGTGTCCCGGACGCAGTCTCGGGGTGATGGAGAACTTGGCTGTAACCCGGGCCTCTTCGGCACGGAAAGTCGCCTGATCAGCCGGGGAGGTGATGCCGAAGCTCTGATATATACCTCTCTTCTTACCCTTGGCACCCGCCATGCCACCAATGCCGCCGGCACTGCGCGGAGTATAGACGGAAGGTTCCTGCAACTTGATCTCTTCAGCCCCCGGTGCAGGTTGATCGGAGTAGTTAACACGCCCTGCCTCATCCACCCACTTATAGACAGCGGCAGGTAGTGTGGAGCAATAGATCAGCAGCAGAAGTATCAACAGTCGGTGCATAACCACCAGCATAGCTCAGGGAGCCACTCAATATAAGAGACGGTTTCATAAAACCACGCCTCCGTCACTCAGCCAATGAGTGAAATTTAGCCACAAATAAACGCATATTAACGCAAATTGAAACGCCGGAAAGTGCAGGTAAGTAACTTCCCGAGGGGTGCAGTGACTTTTACAAGACTGTGGCCCAGAGCTGCATTCGCGTTAATTTGCGTGTATTTCCGGTAATAAATTCCTGCCAAAAAAAAACGCCCCCTAAGGGGCGTTTTCATGACTACTGCAGCGCTCAGACTTAGAGGCTGAAGTACATATCGAACTCCACCGGATGGGTGGTCATACGCAGACGGGTTACCTCTTCCATTTTCAGTGCAATGAAGGCATCGATCAGATCGTCGGTGAAGACGCCACCAGCGGTGAGGAAGTCACGATCGGCATCCACGGCTTCCAGCGCCTGATCCAGGCTGTGGCAGACGGTAGGAATAGCCTGAGCTTCTTCGGCTGGCAGGTCGTAGAGATCCTTGTCCATTGCTTCACCCGGGTGGATCTTGTTCTGGATACCGTCCAGGCCCGCCATCAGCAGTGCTGAGAAGCAGAGGTAAGGATTGGCGGTAGGATCCGGGAAACGCACCTCGACACGACGGCCCTTGGGGTTGGATACGAATGGGATACGGATAGAAGCAGAACGGTTACGGGCGGAGTAAGCCAGCATAACCGGTGCTTCGAAGCCAGGCACCAGACGCTTGTAGGAGTTGGTGGAGGAGTTGGTGAAGGCGTTCAGCGCACGTGCATGCTTGATGACACCGCCGATGTAGTAGAGGGCGGTCTCGGAGAGGCCGCCGTACTCGTTGCCGGCAAACAGGTTATCGCCGTTCTTAGCAAGGGACATGTGTACGTGCATACCGGAACCGTTATCACCTACCAGCGGCTTGGGCATGAAGGTAGCGGTCTTGCCGTAGGCGTGGGCGACGTTCTGGATGACATACTTCATCACCTGGTTCTGGTCGGCACGTTTCACCAGCGTATCAAACTGGGTACCGATCTCACACTGGCCGGCGGTAGCCACCTCGTGGTGATGCACCTCAACGGTAACGCCCATCTCTTCCATCGCCAGACACATGGCAGCACGGATATCGTTCAGTGAGTCAACCGGAGGAACGGGGAAGTAGCCGCCCTTCAGGCCAGGACGGTGACCGATGTTGCCATCCTGGTAGACACGCTCAGAGTTCCACTCGGCCTCTTCAGAGTCAACCTTGTAGAAAGCACCGCTCATATCAGCGCCCCAACGAACGTCGTCAAGGATGAAGAACTCAGGCTCGGGACCGAAGAATGCGGTATCACCGATACCGGTGGACTGCAGGTAGGCCTCGGCACGCTTGGCAACGGAACGGGGATCACGCTCGTAACCTTCCATGGTGGAGGCTCGAGGATGTCACAGGTGATGTTGATGGTGGTCTCATCGGTGAACGGATCGAGTACTGCAGTGGAGGCATCCGGCATCAGCACCATGTCGGATTCGTTGATTCCTTTCCAGCCGGCGATGGAGGAGCCGTCGAACATCTTGCCGTCGGTGAAGTCATCCTCGCTGATCATGGTGGAGGGCATGCTGACGTGCTGCTCTTTACCATGGGTATCGGTAAAGCGCAGATCGACAAACTTTACCTCTCTCTCTTTAATCATCTCAAGGACTTTTGAAGCCATGATGTTCTCCAGCTGTATTAGTTGAGCCGTCGGCCAGTGGCCTTTTGGCGTTAAAATTTCTGTCCATTACTTATAGCACAATATGTGCCAACAGCAAGAAACCTTGAAAGCAATCGCACGATTTTAAACTGCAACAGGCTATTCTGCCTAATCTGTTTAATAACGCTTTTTAAACAATGGTATAGCCTATCTCTAACGGTGCAGATGCAGAGCGTTGGAGTAGAGCGCTGTAACGGAGCTATCGGTCATCAAAAAACAGATGCACCAAGTTGGTGCTCAATATGGCTATATGCACCAAATTGGTGCTTAACCGTAGTAAACCTCCACCCGACCAAATTCAGGTAGGGCTTCAACCGCCTGGCGTAACGCCGAGTGAAATTGGCCCAATTTCTCGCCCTCTGGAAGTACTTCCAGGGGAAAGTAGATATCCACATCAATTTTCCCGGCCAGATAGTGTAGCACCAGCCGCTCCCTTGCAGATGCCCCGGGGACCTCCCGCCACTGCCGCCCCAGCATCATTTCAGCTTCCGGCCGTAGTGGCAGACCTTGGCAGGGATGGCAATCTCATCATCCTCCGGGTCGATGTGAACAGTGACATCGGTGAGTTCTTCTACTTTCACCAGCAGCTGATCAGTGACAAGCTGGCTGATCATGTGCCCCTCGGAAACACTGATCCAGGGTGCTACCAGCACATGAACATCCGCTGATGCCTCTCCACCCATCTTGCGGGTACGCAGCATGTGGATGGAGTCGACACCGCCGACCGAGAGAATGGTCTCACGAATATGCTCAAGCCGCGCTTCATCCAGCCCCTCATCCATCAGCTCCTGAAAGGCGGGCCAGCCAAGATCCCAGCCTATCTTGGCCACCATCAGACCCACAGCAACAGCAGCGATAGCATCAAGATAGGGAAGGCCCGCCATGGTACCGGCAACACCCACCAATACCACAATCGAAGAGACCGCATCAGAGCGGTGGTGCCAGGCGTTGGCCTGCAGCATACTCGATTTGATCTTACGGGCGGCGTGAATGGTGTAGTGGTAGAGCGCTTCGTTAGCCACTATTGAGAAGGCGGCGGCGTAAAGCGCCATGGGACCGGGGTGAAGCAGTTGATCGGGAGTAAAGAGCCGTTCAATTGCATCCCAGCTGACTCCTACTGCGATCAGCACCAGTAAAATACCGAGACCAAGGGTTGCCGCCGTCTCGAAGCGGCCGTGACCGTAGGGATGGTCGAGGTCGGGGGCCTGGCCGGCATGGTGAGCGGCAACATAGACCAGCACATCCGACAGAAGATCAGAGACCGAGTGAATACCATCCGCCACCAGGGACTGCGACTGGGCGACCAGGCCCACCACTATCTTCACCACCGCCAGCAGCGCATTGACCAGTGCGCCTACCAGAGTCACTTGCTGAGTGATACGCTTACGTCTCTCTCTCTCGTCACCTTTTTCGCTCATCTCTACTCCTCAGCAACCACCTCGATAACGACAATATACTCCCCCTTCTCCTCCCGTGTCTCAATCAGCTTGTGCCCATTGATTCGGCTCCATGCGGGAATATCGTTGAGAACTCCCGGGTCGCTGCAGATCGCCTCCAGCCGGGTTCCCGGTGACAGCTCCTTGACCTTGTCCTGAACACGAATCACCGGCATCGGGCAGAGTAGCTTCTGGCATCGAGGATCACCTTCTCTTGATCCGGCATCAGATGTGCCACCCCTCCGGTATCTCATGGGACCCAAGCGGAGCCACTGTCAGCGGTCGGCTGTTACCTTCAAGGTCCGTCAGCTCCAACTCTACCTGGTCACAGTTTTTACCTTGGCTGTAACGGGCGACAATACGGGCGGCCAGTTCCAGGTCATCATCACTCGCCTCTCCATCGATCAGCGCCAGGGGGCCGGCGTGACTGGTGGTCTTGAGACTGACGAACTGCTTGCGGTAACCCTGGAGGAAGTTGCCCTCACCCTCCTCGCGGGAGATGATAATCTTGAAGTTGGGACGAGGGCGCAGATGACGACCCACCTTCAGCAACATGATGTCATCCATCTCATACGCCTTGTGCCCCTGAGCCTGCCATAGATCGGCCAGCTTAACCGAGTACTGGGCATCAGTCAGGAAGCAGCAGCCACCGGCAGGCTGGGCATAATCCTCAAATTCAAACGCCTTCGCCAGCGCCATCTGTGGTTTGCGGCTGCGGCCATTGAAGCCATAGAGACCATCACGGTCCACCCACCCTTCACGTTCCGGTTTTGTTTCAGGAAGATTTTTCGCGCAGAGTGGGCGTAGCAGCAGATCGTTAGCCCCCGAGTCCCGAGCCACCACCGGCATGGTGTCCTTACGCTGGGACATAGGGCGCTGACCGACCACCTCACCGGTAATAATAAAATCAAAGCCGTTCTCTTCAATCCACTGCTGAGCCTTCTTCACCATAAAGATCTTACAGTCGAGACAAGGGTTGAGGTTGGCGCCATAGCCATGCTTGGGATTAAAGACGACGTCCTTGTACTCTTCAACGATATCAACGATATGGAGCTTGATGCCCAATTGCTCGGCAACCCACAGAGCGTTATTACGCTTAGGTTTTGCCCGATCCTTCTTGCGGATCGCATGGGTATGCCCCTCCACACAGAAGCCGGTGAAGAAGTTGATGCCTTCCACATGAATACCCTGCTCTTGCATCACCCGGGCCGCCAGCAGAGAGTCGAGGCCGCCGGAAATCAAGCTACGGCCTTGCGCTGTTTGGTCATTTCAGTACTTAAACCGTTGAAGGTTATCGGGTTGCGGATTATACGCCATTCGTTAGATCCCTGCCAAAAGGGTGCTGACTCAAACTGAGCCTGGTTCGCCAAAAACTTTTTGTTTCGCGCAAAGACGCTAAGGGGTATAGCGGATGTTTATTTTTTCTTTGCGCCTTTGCGCCTTTGCGCGAGAAATTTTCTTCACGAGGCTAAATGGCTCGTTGACATGAAGCTTCATTGAATAGGCAGGAAAAGATATAATCGGCCGATTAACTTCTCTATTGATGACTTAGTGTCTGGATATTGACCATGACGACCAGCAACAGCAGCCCGGATGTTTCTACATTCCAGGGCCTGATCTTTGCCTTGGAACGCTACTGGGCGGAACAGGGGTGTGTGATTCTACAGCCGTACGATATGGAGATGGGTGCCGGTACTTTCCATACCGCCACTTTCCTCCGCTCCATCGGTCCTGAACCTTGGAATGCCGCCTACGTACAACCCTCACGCCGCCCCGCCGACGGACGCTATGGCGAGAATCCTAACCGTCTCCAGCACTACTACCAGTTCCAGGTGGCAATGAAGCCGTCACCTCTCAATATTCAAGAGCTCTATCTCGGCTCTCTCGATATGATGGGCATAGACACCCTGATACATGATGTCCGCTTCGTCGAGGATAACTGGGAGTCACCCACTCGGTGCCTGGGGTCTCGGCTGGGAAGTTTGGCTTAACGGTATGGAGGTGACTCAGTTTACCTACTTCCAGCAGGTAGGCGGGCTCGACTGCCGCCCGGTCACCGGCGAAATCACCTATGGCATAGAGCGGTTGGCCATGTATATCCAGAACGTAGAGAGCGTCTTCGATCTGGTCTGGACCAACGGCCCACAAGGAGCCATCACCTACGGCGATGTCTTCCATCAAAACGAGGTGGAGCAGTCGGCCTATAACTTTGAACACGCCGATGTCGATTTCATGTTCCAACTCTTCGACCAGTGCGAGAAGGAGAGCAGCCGCATGATTGAGCTGGGACTGCCTCTACCGGCCTACGAGCAGATGCTGAAAGCCTCCCATACCTTTAATATCCTCGATGCCCGCCACGCAATCTCTGTGACCGAGCGTCAACGCTATATCCTGCGCATACGCACCCTCTCTCGTGCCATTGCTCAAGGCTACTATGATGCCCGTGAAAAGCTTGGCTTCCCCATGCTGAATGACCGCAAGGAGAAGGCCCATGACTGAGTCAGCTGATCTTTTGTTTGAACTCGGCACCGAAGAGTTGCCTCCGGTTGCACTGAAAAAGCTCTCCGATGCTCTTACCGCCTCCTTTGTCGCCGGCCTGGAAAAAGCTAATCTTAGCCACGGTGCGGTCAAGGCCTACGCCGCCCCCCGCCGTTTGGGACTGCTTGTTGAGAACTGTAGCCTGGGCCAACCAGACCGTGATGTGGAACGGCGTGGCCCGGCAATACAGGCGGCTTTTGACAAAGAGGGTAACGCCACCAAGGCAGCCGAGGGCTTTGCCCGCTCCTGTGGTACTGAGGTTGCCAACCTCGATCGGCTTAAAACCGATAAGGGCGAGTGGCTTATGTACCAGATTAAGGAGGTGGGAAAACCAGCGGCTCAACTGCTTCCGGTAATCGCCGAAGAGGCGCTCAACAAACTGCCGATACCCAAACGTATGCGCTGGGGTGATCTGGAGACCCAGTTTGTGAGACCGGTACACTGGCTACTGTTTCTCCACGGAGATCAGGTGGTGAAGTGCAATATACTCAACGCAGAGGCCGGTCGCTCCACCCGGGGCCACCGCTTCCATCACCCCGCAGCAATCGAGATCAGCTCACCGCAAGAGTATGCCGAACTGCTAGAGCACAAGGGTTATGTCATAGCCGACTTCAGTGCACGGCAGGCAAAGATAAAGAGTCAGGTTAGTCGCGTTGCTGAAAGCATTGGCGGCCAAGTCGATTTTGACCAGGAGCTACTCGACGAGGTAACCGGCCTGGTGGAGTGGCCCGCACCTATTGCCGCCGGCTTTGAAGAGAGTTTCCTCGAAGTGCCTCATGAGGCACTGATTCTAACCATGAAGAAGAATCAGAAATACTTCCATCTGCTCGATAAGCAGGGAAATCTGATGAATCACTTCATTACCCTCGCCAATATCGACAGCCCCAAGCCGGAGCTGATTAAAGAGGGTAATGAGCGGGTCATCAGGCCACGGCTCAGCGACGCCATGTTCTTCTGGCACCAGGATGGAAAAAAACGCCTGGAAGACCATATCGAATCCCTTAAAAAGGTGGTCTTCCAACAGAAGCTAGGCTCTATGTATGAGAAGTCTCAGCGGGTTTCAAAGCTTGCCGCCATGATTGCGGGCGAGACCGGGGGTGATGTTGGGCTTGCCAAAAGGGCGGGACAGCTCAGCCGTTGTGATCTGATGACCGAGATGGTCTTTGAGTTCGCTGATATGCAGGGCATCATGGGCAGCTATCAGGCCCGTCGTGATGGTGAATCTGATGAAGTTGCCGAAGCGATGAACGAATTCTATATGCCTCGTTACTCCGGCGACCAGTTACCTCAGACCCCTACAGGCATCGCCATCTCGCTGGCAGAAAGAATCGACACACTGGTGGGTATCTTTGGTATCGGGATGAAGCCGACGGGAGACAAAGACCCCTTCGCTCTGCGTCGTGCCGCTCTGGGCGCCCTACGCATCATGGGTGACCACGCCCTACCCCTGAATCTACGCTCACTGCTGCAGGCCGCTGTAGAGGCACAGACAGTTCAAGAGCTACCGTCTGATCTGGTAGATCAGGTGTATGACTTCATGCTTGAGCGCCTCAAGGGAATCTACCTGGAGCATGGTATCAGTGTAGGATTCTACGATGCCGTTGCTGCTGTTAAGCCTGACTCGGTTGCAGACTTTGATCGCCGAATTGAAGCGGTTGCTACGTTTGAGAAGCTCCCAGAGGCGGAAGCGCTGGCAGCGGCTAACAAACGTATCCGCAATATCTTGAGAAAATCAGAGGAGCAGATACCAGATACTATTGAAGAGGGTCTCTTTGAGCAGGAGGAGGAGCAGCGTCTCTTTACCCAGATCAACACCCTGAGCGAACAAGTAAACCCTCTTCTCCAGCAGTACGATTACGAGGCGACACTTTTGGCACTGGCAGAACTGCGAGAGCCAGTTGATCACTTTTTCGATAAAGTGATGGTGATGGCGGACGATCAAGCGGTGCGTGCCAACCGCCTGGCGCTGCTCAACAGGCTGAGTGAACTCTTCCTCGGTGTCGCCGATATTTCACGGCTCCAGTAAGCCACCTGTCAGGACCAATACTACGATGAATAGCAGTGATAGAGATGACTCCTGGCAGGTGATGATGGAGAGCGTACAGGCTTTTCACGACAAACACCGCTTCAGGGAGACTGGTGGCGAGGAGATGACCTACCGCATCTCCCTGATGGCGGAAGAGCTAGGTGAGATCTCCTCCTGCATCACCAAAGGCAAGGATAAGGATGAGTTGTCGGAAGAGGTAGCCGATCTGCTCATCCTGGTGCTCGGCACCGCCATTGCCGGTGACTTTGATCTCAACCAGGCCTTCTGGAAGAAGATGGAGAAACTGATGCAGCGGGAATCCAGGATGGTGAATGGTCGTATCCGGGTTTCGGAGTTCCGCGGCGTCGATAAGTAAGCGTTCACTTACATTTTAACCCCTGTAATTAAAGATCTTTCATACCGAAATAATGAAACTCATAATTCTTGATAGAGATGGAGTGATCAATGTTGATTCGGATGAGTACATCAAACATCCGGATGAGTGGCAACCAATAGCAGGGAGCCTGGAAGCAATCGCTGCACTCAACCACGCCGGCTACCATATCGTAGTTGCCAGCAACCAGTCTGGTATCGCCAGGGGGCTGTTTGATATCGATACCCTTAATGCCATTCATCAGAAAATGTACCGGGAATTGGAACGGGTCGGTGGTCATATCGATGCCGTTTTCTTCTGCCCTCATGGTCCATCCGATGGATGTGATTGCCGAAAACCAAAGCCGGGCATGTTGCTGGAGATTGGTGAGCGGCTGCGCTGTGATCTCAGAGAAGTTTATGTCATAGGTGACAGTCTCCGTGACCTGGAGCCTGCCGAAGCGGTGGGTGCCAAACCCATCCTTCTACGCACAGGTAAAGGTGCCGCCACAGAATTGCATCCCGGTTTTAACCCTGACTGGCCGGTGTTTGATAACCTGGACGCTGCGGTGTCATCACTACTGCGTTTACCCAATGAGTTAGATACAACTGATGATCCTGCTTAGATCCCTGATTTTTTTCTTTTTTATGGTTCTCACCATCGTCTTTGTTGCCGGACCACTGTCAATTATCGGCATACTCCTACCCTACCGCCAGCGCTGTAAGGTGGCCAATTTCTGGGGCGGCCTCAATATCAAACTATTGAGTGCTATCTGTGGACTTGATTATGAGATCAGCGGATTGGAGAGAATTCCTCAGGGTGGCGCCATCATACTTGCGAAGCATCAGTCAGCATGGGAAACCCTGGCTCTGCGCTACCTGCTGCCACCTGAACAGGCCTGGGTGGCAAAGCGTGAACTATTGTGGGTCCCCATCTTTGGTTGGGCAATGGCATTGGTTCAACCAATCATGATTGACCGGAAGAGCGGCAGAAAAGCCGTACGTCAGGTGATTGAAACCGGCACAATGCGGCTTCAACAGGGACGACTGGTAGTAATTTTCCCCGAAGGTACCCGCGTCGCACCTGGTGAGCGCAAACGCTATGGCATAGGTGGCGCCCTGCTGGCGGAAAAATCCGGTTTCCCGATTATACCCATCGCCCACAATGCCGGTATCTTCTGGCGCCGGAGAGACATCAAAAAATATCCTGGGACCGTTCAGGTAGTCGTCGGTCCGACGATTGAGCCTGAAGGGCTGAGTGCAGCAGAAATCAATCGCCAGGTAGAAGAGTGGATAGAGTCCACTGTTGCTGAACTCCCACAGGCTAATGGGCTAGAAGATAAGTAAGTATTCACTTACAAACCCTTCCCCCACCTATTCAGCCTCCTCAATAGAATTAGGAGTGCGATATATCCATAGCCTCAACTAGGCTGTTTTCCAAAACCGCAATGGATCGCTGATCGTGGCTTAAGAAACAGTTCCTAGAATCAGATCTACTATATGTACTGAGTAGTTAGGCGCTAACAAAAAAGCAGCCAATGGCTGCTTTTTCATGGATTCCTTACTGAATCGGGTTAGACGTCAAGGTTCTCTACAGTCAGCGCATTCTGTTCGATAAACTCTCGGCGAGGCTCCACCTGATCCCCCATCAACGTGGTAAACACCTCATCGGCACCCACTGCATCTTCGATATTTACACGTAGCAATCTGCGTACTTCAGGGTCCATCGTCGTCTCCCACAGCTGTTCAGGATTCATCTCTCCCAACCCCTTATAGCGTTGGATATGTTGTCCTCGCTTTGCCTCCTCCATGAGCCACTCCAGGGCCTGACCAAAACTGTTGGCATCTTTCCGTTTTTCTCCGCGTTTTACATAGGCACCTTCACCCAACAAACCATCCAGCTTCTGCCCAAGACTGGTCAGCTTTCTATATTCACTACTCCTGAAGAATGACCTGGGAAAATGATAGTCAGTACCAATACCGTGTACCATGCGAGAGACAACAATAATCTGTTCCCGGTCTTCAGTTTCATTGGTAAGAGAGACTTCAAAACGGTTTGATAGGCTCTGATCCGCGTTCAGCCGACCACTGAGCTCCACTATCCACTCGGCCATAAAGTCACGATCAGAAAAAGAGGCCTCATCTAGTTTTTCCATATGGATGATCTGCTCAAGCGCCTCCTTGTCGTAGCGCTTGGATAACCTGCTCACCATAGAGTCCACTGAGAGGTACTGCTTGGATATTTCTTCCAATGCACTACTGGAGAGTGGCGGCGCATCCTCATTGACATGAAGCTCTGAGTTATCTAATGCAGCCTGCAGCAAGTACTCGTTGAGATCAGCATCATCCTTCAGGTACTGCTCCTGCTTACCCTTTTTTACCTTGTAGAGTGGTGGCTGTGCGATGTAGATATGGCCACGTTCCACCAGCTCCAGCATCTGACGATAAAAGAAGGTGAGCAACAGGGTGCGGATATGAGCACCGTCAACGTCGGCATCAGTCATAATAATGATGCGGTGATAGCGGAGTTTATCTGGGTTGAACTCCTCTCGACCAATACCACAGCCCAAAGCTGTAATCAGGGTACCCACCTCCTGAGAAGAGAGCATCTTATCAAAGCGGGCCTTCTCGACATTAAGAATCTTGCCTTTCAGCGGAAGAATTGCCTGAGTTCTTCTATCCCTACCCTGCTTAGCCGATCCACCGGCTGAATCACCCTCCACCAAGTATATTTCAGACTGGGATGGATCCTTCTCCTGGCAGTCTGCCAATTTTCCAGGAAGACCGGCAATATCAAGTACACCTTTTCGGCGTGTCATCTCTCGGGCCTTGCGGGCAGCCTCACGCGCTCTCGCCGCCTCTACCATTTTACCGGCAATGACCTTCGCTTCTGCTGGACACTCCATCAAAAACTCAGAGAGTTTCTCTGATAATGCTGCTTCAACAATACCCTTTACCTCAGATGAAACCAGCTTATCTTTTGTCTGAGAGGAAAATTTTGGATCGGGAACTTTAACCGAGAGAACAGCCGTCAGGCCTTCGCGGGCATCATCCCCAGAGGTATTAACCTTCTGTTTCCTCGCAAGACCTGCCTGTTCGATATATTGGTTAAGTGTTCTGGTCAGTCCACCACGAAAGCCGGCCAGATGAGTACCACCATCACGTTGGGGAATATTATTGGTGTAGCAGAATATGTTCTCCTGATAGGACTCATTCCACTGCATCGCAACCTCTACCACCACATCGCTCTTTTCCAGGGTAAAGTGGAAAACTTTCTCATGAAGGGGTGTCTTATTTCTATTCAGGTGTTCAACAAAAGCCCTGATTCCACCCTCATACTCAAAAATGTCCTCTTTATCCGTTCTATCATCGTGAAGAACAATACGAACCCCCGAATTTAGAAATGAGAGTTCACGCAGTCGTTTGGCAAGGATATCGTAGTGGTACTCAGTATTGGTAAAGGTCTTTTTGCTCGGCTTGAAAGTAATAATAGTACCGGTCTTATCTGTCTCTCCTACTACTGCAAGAGGTGCCTGGGGTACACCGTAGGCATACTCCTGCATATGAGACTTTCCATTACGGAATATCTCCAGCTTGATATATTCAGAGAGCGCATTGACCACAGAAACACCGACACCGTGCAAGCCACCCGAGACCTTATAGGAATTATCATCGAATTTTCCACCCGCGTGGAGAATAGTCATAATCACTTCAGCAGCAGAACGACCCTCTTCAGAATGGATATCAACAGGAATACCACGACCATTATCAGAGACTGAAACTGATCCGTCTTCCAGAATAATTACTTTGATCTCGCTGCAGTAGCCTGCGAGAGCTTCGTCGATAGAATTATCAACAACCTCAAACACCATGTGATGCAGACCCGTACCATCATCGGTATCACCAATGTACATACCGGGGCGCTTACGTACCGCATCCAGCCCTTTTAACACTTTGATATTTGAAGAGTCGTAACTCATACACTGCTCCTGATTTCACTAGCAGGCATTATACACCTGATGTGGGAACAGGTGCTGACTGATTATCTGATTGTTCCATGTTCCACGTGGAACAATTTAAGACCATCTGTAGTTATTGGATCTGTTCCCGTAAGGAATACTTGTGATTTCAGCTCACTCAACCTGTTTAATAAGAGCACTCTGTTTTTGCTGTCCAGTTCTGCTGCCAGATCGTCAATCAAGATAATTGGGGATATATTGTTTGCTCTTTGACTTATCGTCGCTTGTGCTAAATGCATTGCGATAATTATTAATTTTTGCTGGCCGCGAGATGCAGAGTTTTTTGCGCTTCTCCCTGTGAATTTTATGCTGAGATCTGCTCGGTGTGGACCAATTTGTGTAAATCCTCTCTCGATATCTTTTTCTCTAGATTTCGATAGTGATTCAATCAAACTCTCTTTTTCTTTCCATCCCTTTTTCCAGATTAATTCAACTGGAATGTTAGGTAGAAATAGTTTTATCTCTTCAACAGCTACCTCTTTAAAAAGATTAAAGTAGCTATTTCTCATTTTCTCCAATCTCTCGCCATAGTCTCCTAGAGTTTTATCCCATGTGCTAAGTTGTGATCTGCCATCTCGCAATGCTGCATTTCTATTAAGTAATGCCTTTATGTACTCTCTATGGCATTTTTTATATTCATGTTCCACGTGGAACACACCCCATTCAAGAAAGCGTCTTCTATATTCCGGGCCTCTTTCCAGGAGTTCATGACTATTTGGAGTAATAATTTGTAAGGGAGTGAGTTGTGCTAATGCTGAGAGCTTATTGACACTTTGTCCGTTATGACGGACTTCCGTCTCTCTACTGGTTTTTCTTACACCAACCTGGTTTCTTTGTCCGGCACTTTCAATCATTGAAAATACCGTCAGTGACTGTTCGCCTCTTGAGATGAGAGAGCCAGCCCCTCTTCCACGAAAAGACCTTCCTCTGGCGATTGTGTAGATTGCCTCAAGAATGGTTGTTTTTCCCGAACCATTATCGCCCCATATCATATTGAGATATGGATACGGATGAAGTGTGAGATCCCGTATATTGCGGAGATTTTCTATTTTTAGAAGGGATATGGCCATGGCCTGGCCTTGATGACTTTGTGATTATCGATAGCGTTGTATTTTTTAAGAAGCCCCATGAGGCATTACTTTACCATCCTGGAGCTTTTGTCCTAGAGCCGCATAGGCATGATTACGTAGTTGCTGGCCTGATTATCAAAGTTTTGAATCAAGCAGCTGCTGTTTGCGTCACTCAGTAAGAGCTTGACCTTATCACTGTCTATAACGTTGAGTACCTCGATCAGGTAGCCGACATTGAACCTATTACCAGTTGCTCCCCATCATAGGAGATCTCCATCTCCTCTTCGGCCTCTTCCTGCTCTGGGTTGTGTGCCATGAGTTGCAATGTACCGGTGTTAAACTGGAACCTGATACCCCTGTACTTTTCATTTGAGAGAATGGATGTCCTTTGCAAAGCAAGGCGAAGTTCTTCCTTATCAGCAGTGACCTCTTTGTCTGTAGTGCTTGGTATAACTTTCTGGTAGTCAGGAAACTTACCGTCAATCAGTTTTGAGGTGAAGGTTGTATCAGCCATTTTTATTCTTATGTGATTACTGCTGACATCTATATCTACTGTTTCGTCACTTTCTGAGAGTAGTCTTGAGAGTTCAATTACTGCTTTTCTCGGTAAGATCACTTGGAGTTCAACATCACTCTCAATCTGACAATCAGATTCGCTCAATGCAAGACGATGACCATCTGTTGCAACAGTTCTTACTACGCCCTGCTTTACCTCTAACAACATTCCATTAAGGTAATAGCGGACATCCTGTTGCGCCATTGCAAACTGTGTTTTCTCTATGAGCTGTTTAAGCTCCTTTTGAGGAACACTAAAACGGTGGCTGCTGGCTGTTGGTTCAATCGATGGATAATCCTGTGCGGGTAGAACGCCTAATGTGAATCGACTTCTACCTGACCTGAGGAGTGCTTTTTCGCCCTTAACTTCAAGTTGAATATTTGCTCCCTCAGGTAGCGCTTTGCATATATCGAGTAATTTTCTTGCAGGAAGTGTGAAGTCGAATGTGTCATCACACTCTACAGGCGAAGTTGTTTTCATCTCTACTTCGAGATCTGTTGCCGTTATAGATATTTCACCATTGTCAGCATGTATCAGCACATTGGCGAGTATGGGTAGTGTTTGTCTCCTTTCCACTTACACCACTAACTTGATTGTAGTGGTTTAAGTAGATTATCCCTTTGGCTAACGATCTTCATGGTGATGCTCTCTTAAATAATATTAAAGTATATTTATATAGATTATTGTTGTTATTAGGCAGCCTTATATCAGTGGATAACTTATATATTTATTTATATTTCAATAAGTTACAAGACTATTCACTATTTGTTACCTGTTATTTAGTATAGATAAACACTGTTAGCCACTTGTTGATAACTACAGCTTGCTTTTTTCTACTAAAAACATCAACAGGTTATCCACATTAGTTTGTTAGGGTTCTTAACAGGTTTACATAGTCTTCGGCAATTCGATGGTCGCTATCTCTAAGCTCAGCAATTTTTCGTGTGGCATAGAGTACTGTCGTGTGGTCACGACCTCCGAAGGCCTCGCCCATCTCCGGCAGACTATGATTTGTTAACTCCTTGGCCAAAGTCATTGCTATTTGTCGGGGTCGCGCAATAGTACGGTTGCGTTTTGCCGACAGCAGGTCAGAGACTCGAATCTTGTAGTATTCTGCAACGGTCTTCTGAATGTTTTCTATGGTGACCATTCGGTCTTGCATTGCCAACATATCCCGCAGTGCATCTTTAGCGAGATCATGAGTGATCGGCTCACCGGTAAACTGTGCATTTGCGATAACTCGCCGTAAAGCGCCTTCCAGCTCACGAATATTTGAGCGCATACGCTTGCCAATGAAGAAGGCAACCTCGTTGGGTAGATTAATACCCCACAGTTGATCAGCCTTTGTCTTCAGAATGGCGACACGGGTTTCAAGATCGGGGGGCTCTATGGCCACAGTAAGGCCCCAGCCAAAGCGAGACTTCAGACGCTCTTCAAGTCCGTTGACCTCTTTTGCAAAACGGTCACTGGAGAGAATTATTTGCTGTTTTGATTCAAACAGTGCGTTGAAAGTGTGAAAAAATTCCTCCTGGGAGCGCTCTTTGCCGGCAAAAATTGCACATCATCAATGAGTAGCGCATTGACTGAACGGAATCTGCGCTTAAATTCGTCCATTTTGTTATGTTGGAGTGCCTTGACCATCTGTGAGACAAAGCCTTCCGAATGGACGTAGACGACCCGAGCAGAAGGATTGTTATCAAGTATCGTGTTGCCGACGGCATGCATCAGGTGGGTTTTACCAAGTCCAACTCCACCATAGATAAAAAGTGGGTTGTAGGCCGTACCCGGATTTTTTCCGATCTGCATGGAGGCGGCGCGTGCCAGTTGATTTGATTTACCCTCAACAAAGGTGTCAAAGGTAAATGAGGTGTTGAGATTGCTGGGCAGCGGCTCATGTTTGCCCCCTGCGTTGGAGACGGCTTCCACCCTTCGCTTGATAACCTGCTCCCCTAGATTGGATGACTGCTTCCGCTCAGGCTGCTTTTTACTGCCGATTTCCAGTGAGACGCTGGGAGCACCTGTACCGGCAGACTCTTTAAGGAAGGTGTTGATATCCGTGAGATAGTGATCACGCACCCAGTTAAGAACAAATTGATTGGGCGCCAATAATCTTATGCACTGCTGCTCTTCAATAATCTGTAGAGGACGGATCCAGGTATTGAACTGTTGTGGAGAGAGATCTCCCTCAAGACGCCCTACGCACTCGCTCCAAAAATTCACTATATACACTCTGAAAAAGTAAAAAGATCCGGTATGCCTATTGTCTCGGCACGAAGTATACGGAAATATATATTATACGGCCGGTGCGGTTTAGTTACCGGACAACACATTGTATTGGGGGTGCGGCCCGCTTTAACCGGCGTGGCTGCATAGGGCTGTCGATGACTCCCTTAATCAGCTAGAGTCTACTCCGCATCCAATGACTTATCCACAGGCATTTACGCCCGTTTTTAAACGGCTGGAGCTTTACTTACAAGGGCTTTCCGCTTTAGCTTTCTGTTGACATACAGGGGGGTACGGGTTATTCTGCGCGCCTTTTTTCAACGGCTTTTCTCTCCTTGCGCAATGAGGGAAGGTCAAATTTATTTAAGTTTACCGGTGACGTCATGAAAAGAACTTTTCAACCAGCAACCTGAAGCGTGTTCGCACTCACGGTTTTCGTGCCCGTATGGCAACTCGCGGCGGACGCAAAGTGATCAACGCACGTCGTGCCAAGGGCCGTGATCGTCTGATCCCTTAGGGTCTGCGGTTAGCTCTGTCGTTTCGCAATTGAAGACAGGTGGAGCAGGATTCGACCGCACTCTCCGGCTATTGACGCCTGCTGAATTTAAGCAGGTGTTTCAGCGGTCTGAGAGATGCTCAGACCGCTACTTTACTATCCTATATCGCCCTAATGCTCTTGCTCACCCGCGTCTGGGTATGGCGATTGCGAAGAAAAACCTTAAACGTGCTGTAGACCGTAATTTGGTAAAGCGGCTGGTGAGGGAGGAGTTCCGCCTCAACCGCTCCGGCTTGTCCGGCTTTGATCTGGTGGTGATGTGTAAAAGAGGGTTGCCGACCAGCAATAAAACCTTGTTGAAAAGCTCCCTTGAGAGGCTGATCGGGAAACTGGTGGCAACTCAACCGGAAAGAATCACTGACCAAAGCTGAATTTCTCTCCATATTATGATCATTTCAATTCATAATGTGGAACTAATCTCTCCTAACTATCCTACATAGAGTAAGTCGATGGACAACAATCTCCGCCTGATAATGTTTTTTGGCCTGGCTTCATCGTCTTGATGATATGGGAGAGTTGGAATGTCTTTCTCCAAGGAAAGCAGGAGTTGACGGGTGAGACAGCGGCGGTGGTTGAAACCACTCAGGTACCCCCGGTGCCGACGGCCACTGTTAATGGTACGGTGCCTGCTGTTGGCAGCGAAGTACCGGCAGCGATACCTCAGCCAACCTCTTCGGTTTCAATAGCCACAGCAGCACAGTCGATAGACTCTCAGAAGATAGTTGCCAAATCTGATCTCTACACTATGGAGATCGATACGCTGGGGGGCAATATTCTCAAAGTCTTTCTCAATGACTATCCTGAGACGCTCGAAGATACTGAAAATAAATTCCAACTGCTAAATCCGGTTGAGCCTGATCTATTTATTGCCCGCTCGGGCCTGATCGGTGGTGAAGGGGTTATTGCACCGAACCATGAGAGCCCCTATCAGGCTGAAAAAAGCAGCTATCAGATGGGGCCTGATGATGAGAGTCTTCAGGTTGACCTCAATTGGAGCGGAGACGATGGTGTAAAGGTGACTAAGCGGTTTATCTTCACCCGTGGTAGTTATCTGGTTACCGTTCAACATATCGTAGAAAATGGCTCCGGCAGCGCCTGGACCGGTCGTGAGTATCGCGAACTGGTGAGAACTGAGCCCATAGATGACGGCAACTCTCAGTTTGTTTACACCTATACCGGTGGTGCGATCTACAGCGAGGCAGAAAAATACGAGAAGATCTCCTTTAGTGATATGAAGGATAAAGCGCTCTCTCGTGAGGTGAAGGGTGGCTGGATTGCCATGCTGCAACACTACTTTCTGGGTGCCTGGGTGCCTCCTGTGGACGAGACAGATCACTATTACACCAACGTATTTGCTGGATCACGTTATGTGCTCGGTGCTTATACCCCCGGGGTTAACGTGGCGGACGGCGGCAGCCACACCTTCTCAAGCGGCTTTGTAGCCGGCCCAAAACTGCAGGACAAGTTGGAGGTGATCTCTAAAGGTCTCGAGCTCAGTGTCGATTATGGTTGGCTGACCGTGCTGGCACAGCCGATCTTCTGGCTGCTGAAGGCTATCCAGGGGGTGGTGGGTAACTGGGGCTGGTCGATTATTCTTCTGACCCTGCTGATTAAGCTGGCATTTTTCAAGCTCTCTGAAACCAGCTATCGCTCAATGGCAAATATGCGCAAGATGACGCCACGTATCCAGGCGCTTAAAGATCGCTACGGCGATGACAAGCAGCGCATGAATAAAGCGACGATGGAGATGTACAAGAAAGAGAAGATCAATCCTCTGGGTGGTTGTCTTCCGATCGTGGTCCAGATTCCGGTCTTTATCGCCCTCTACTGGGTACTTCTGGAGAGTGTCGAACTGCGTCAGGCGCCGTTTATCTTCTGGATTGAGGATATGTCGACCAAGGACCCCTATTTTGTACTGCCTGTGATCATGGGTATTTCCATGTTTATTCAGCAGAAGCTTAACCCGACACCTCCTGATCCCATGCAGGCCAAGATCATGATGAGTCTGCCCTTTGTCTTCACCTTCTTTTTCGCCTTCTTCCCGGCGGGACTGGTGCTCTACTGGGTGACCAATAACGTTCTCTCGATTGCCCAGCAGTGGCATATCACCCGCCAGATCGAGGCGACCTGACGGGGTTAATACCCCTACTGTCCAACCTGTGAATACACAGGAGATAATTGCAGCTATCGCCACCCCGCCCGGAATGGGCGGGGTGGGCATCATCCGCATCTCCGGCAAGGATTTGACGGCGATTGCCGAAGCGCTCATAGGCCGACTCCCCTCCCCCAGGCAAGCTCACTTCTGCCGCTTTCGTGATGCCGATGATGGCGTGATCGATGAAGGGATTGCGCTCTATTTCACCGCACCACACTCATTTACCGGCGAAGATGTTCTCGAGCTCCAGGGCCACGGGGGTCCGGTGGTGATGGATCTGCTGCTGCAGCGGGTACTCGCCTGCGGTGCCCGGCTTGCCCATGCCGGTGAGTTCAGTCAGCGTGCCTTCCTCAACGACAAGCTCGATCTAACCCAGGCAGAGGCGATTGCCGATCTGATCGAGAGTGGAACCGCCGCCGCCGCCCGCCTGGCGGTGCGTTCGCTGGAGGGGGCCTTCTCCCAGCGGATCCATCAGCTGGTCGATCAGCTGACCCAGCTGCGTATCTACGTCGAAGCCGCTATCGATTTTCCAGAGGAGGAAATCGACTTCCTTTCAGATGGAAAAGTAAGTACTGACTTACTCTCTGTGCAAGATTCTATAAGGGTAGTACAAAAAAGTGCACAAATTGGTCGACTGTTGCGAGATGGCATGGTTCTGGTCATTGCCGGACGCCCCAATGCGGGCAAGTCGAGCCTGCTTAACGCTCTAGCCGGTCGTGAATCAGCGATAGTGACGGAGGTTCCCGGCACCACCCGGGACCTGTTGCGGGAGCAGATCCAGATCGATGGTATGCCTTTGCATCTGGTCGATACCGCTGGCCTGCGTGAGAGCAGTGACCGTGTAGAGCAGGAGGGGATTCGCCGTGCCCGTGAAGAGATTGCCAACGCCGACCGTATCCTCTGGATCTTCGATGACCGCGCTGACCCGGAGCACGACGCCCTTGATCGTGACTCCCTGCCTGCAGATGTTCCCCTTACTTTGATCCGCAACAAGATCGATGCCACAGGCAGAGCTGCAGCTATCGCTGAGAGCAGCCTGGGTATGGAGATTGCGCTCTCCGCCAAAACGGGCGATGGGATTGATTTGCTGCGCAGTCATCTCAAAGAGAGCATGGGCTACAGTGGTCAACAGGAGGGGGAGTTTATCGCCCGCCGCCGCCATCTCGATGCCCTTGAGCGGGCAGGTGGGCACCTTGCCACCGGTAAGGACGCCCTTGAGAACACAGGATCGGGTGAGTTGCTTGCGGAAGATCTGCGACAGGCCCAGCAGGCGCTTGGTGAAATCACCGGGGAATTTACCGCAGATGATCTACTGGGCAGGATCTTTGGCAGCTTCTGTATCGGCAAATAAACAGAACAGTTATTCACTGCTAAGCATCTCTGTTCGAAAATATCCTCTTTAATTATCATAGGATTATCCGGAGGAGACAGGGGTTGTCCATTGAAAATCAAAGTTTTTCTCTGTGACCTCATGCTCCTCTGAGCTCTCTGCGGTCCGCTTTTCGGGTGCCCGGCAAATTACACCCCCTTTTCTCAGTAATTTGGATTGTTATTTGTTAGTAATTGTCCGATGATTATAAAAATAATTGATAATCTGTTGTTATTAATATTGTTATTAATAATATTGATGGGAATATCATAGAACGATGTCGGTGGCTGTAGCCACCGAATTACTCTCTTTCAAACTGAATCCGTCAGCCATGGGCGGATGTAGGTGGATTTCACTGGTAGTACTGGAGTGGTTATGGATGTTCAACGTTCCCTGGGTATCAATGAGGACTCAGTCAATTTGGTCGAGGAGCGCAGAAAGCTGCAGCTCTATATCAACCTTACCCTGGCCTCATCGGGCCAGCCCACCTGTGTCACCGGTATGGAGGCGGAGTATCTCGATATCACCCATGATTTGCTGAAAAGCTACCGTGAAAAAAATCGCCTGCTCACCGACTATCTCTGCCCCGCCGATCAGCGGATTCAGGATTTTCTCCAGCGTTATCTTAAAGAGTTGCCCGCCGCAGAGGTTCCCACATTTCCGTCGATAACCTTTATTCTTGACCGTCACGGTGTCGCCAGGGAGCTCTCCCTTCCCTTGGGTGAGGATGAGTTTCACTCTGCTATCGTCTCCAGTTACCGGGTTAAACAGGGTGTACTGCACAACCCGGCCAGTGACCGGCGCACAACCAAAGGCTCGTTCCATATTGCTGAAGGCGGCCTGCCGATTCCTGGTGATAAGAAAGCGGTACCGAGCACTGTCTTTGCCGCGTTGTTGAAAGAGGCATTCAATCCTCCAAAAGAACTGCTGCAGCTACCCTTTACTGCCAACCAGTCGGAGAAGGCGGAGATGTTCGTCTCCCTGCTGCTGCGCCCGATCATCTGCCGGAGGTTCCAGGCCGTGACGCGGAGAAGCGGATGGAGATCCGCTTTTTTGCCCCGGGCAATCTGGTGAGCAACCTCGATTTTGTAGAGAGTATTTTCGGCAATGGCGGTAACCCCACCCTCCCCGTCTTTGATGCCGGGCTCGACGTTGATCACTGGAGCGGCCACACCGGCTGCGTCATTCTCGCCCCTCATCTTGTTCGGATGACGAAAAAGGCCCTGGGTCTTCCCCACTATGACCAGGCCGGGGATCGCCAACGCGCTGAAGGGATGTGCTGGCGGCAGGAAGATGAACTCTACAATGATGGGGAAGCATTCAAGCTGACTGCTCGTGATGAGAGTGGCGTTATCGTTACCCTGCTCGCTGATAACTACTACGGTTACTGCAAAAAGGAGGTGAAGACCCAGATCGGCTTTGCCGCCAATCTATTTGGTCTTGCCGAAGAGGAGCACGCCGGTGGCGCCCTCGCCTTTCCCCGGGTAAGTCACGGTTTCGAGTTTGGCGTAGATAGCATCACCCGCGAACAGGGCTACTCTTTTCAGGAGATGGTTGAGCGTTACGGTGATTTGATGGAGCTGCAGCCCGAAGGGCACGGTATCGATAAACGCTTTCCCGAGGTGATCTATGTACCCCAGGATCTGCGTATGGATCTGCAGAAGCAGACCATTACATGGCGGCGGGATGGTGATGAGCACACTATACGCCTGCAGCCGGAGCAGACCTATATCCAGCCAAACGGCTACAAGGTGGAGATGGAGAGACACCCCCATACCGGTTCCTGGCGTCTCGTTGGCACCGAGCCGGAAGGTACCTTCTGCCACAAACCGAGTACGGTATCCGGCGGTGGTAAATCGGAGATCTCAAAATCGATGGATGATGCAGTGCTCTATCATCCGTTCTTTATCGATGACCTGAAAAGCGATCTTGACCTGGTACAGGAGATCTTTGATCGTGACTACAGCGGCCACATCAGGCCCGGTTTTGAGCAGGAGGATTATGATGCGAGCCGCAAGCCCCTCAGTCCCGACCGCAGCCTCGGCTCGTTTATCAAACTGTTGACCCCCTCTCCCAGCTATACCGATGAATATAACCGGTGGCTGGAGAATCTGCCAACCGTATTCAGGCCCTGGCATTTATTATCAAACGTTTCTACAGGGAGTCGTGGGGTGACAGCTGGCGCAAGTATGTCTCGGTGGATGTGATCGACGGCAGTGCCGGTCACGAGCTCAAGTTGTTCGGTCGCAGAATCGTCGGTTCTTATCTACGTGTAGGTTTCGATGAAGAGGGTAAGTGGCGCACCTTCAAAGTACGTCAGGATTTCATCTCATCTGAGAAGATTCAGATGGAGGATGACATCAGCGCCTCGGTGGTGGTCTCCACCGACTATCTGCGTGATGGCTGCAACTGTCACAGAGACGGCTACAGCGTCAAGCTGGTTAAAAATTGTGAGAACCGCCTCTTTCAACGACCGGACGATGCGATTCATCCCGGCTTTGATAAACAGACCGAGCATGAGATGGCCCAGCCGGGTAATTTTATTGCCAACTTCGAGCCGCTGTCAGGTGAAAAACTGGAATCGGTGGTAGAGGATGTGCTCACCTTTGGCGACTTCACACCACCAATGTCGCAACTGCTGCAGAGCGCCTACGATGGAAAGGAGGGCTACGTCGTCTCCTCCGCCCACCCGCGCCTGGTGGATGGCAAACCGAGTAAGAATCCCCGTTATCTGCAGACGCGGCCCGACCTGGCCAACCCCAGGAGTAAATATGTCGCAGATATGAGCACCCGTATGCATCGAAAGTTGGCGTTGTCACAGCCGGTTTGTCACCCGGTGGATGCGGTACTGACCGGTCGACGCAACAATCCACCTGAGCCGGGTATTCGTGCATTGGCGGTCTACAACCCAATCCACTATCAGGAGTTGCCGGAACTCTTTATGGACTTTGTCTGCAGTCTTACCGGCAAGTCACCCTCTACCACCGGTGCGGGGAGTGAAGGTGCACTGACCAAGGGGCCCTTCAATGCCCTCCGTGCCACAGCTGATCTAAACAACGCGCTGGTCTCCTACATCATTACTGGTTACGCCGGTTTCTCCAGTTCGGCTGGCTTTATCGGCCCGGATGTTCGTGTCGATCACGACATCAGCCTACTGATTCCCGAGGTGTGGGCACGGCTGGATAAGGAGGAGCGTGATCCGCAGTTCCTGATTGAAAATGGTTTCCTCGAGCCGGTGGAGGATTTTCAGTACAAAGGTGACAAGTACTGGCAAGCCGACTCGGCTACCGTATCACCGACCGCTTTGTTCACGGTTTCCTAGGCAAGATTTTTGATACACCTAATGCAGTATTTACCGAGGCGATTCTTAAGCCGGAGACCCAGGATCTCGACGTCTTTGCCGATGGTGTCGACAACATCGTCGAGGCGCAGCAGCGTGTTGCACAGCAGTACCTGGATGACGGCAGTATTAATGCCGCCTGCCCACCGCTTAAAGCGCTGCTCCACATCATGGCCACCGGTGGGTACGAAGGTAAGGATGTGCACCACCCTGAGATCCGCGCCATGTTCACCCGTGATTATCTGCTTGCCTCCGACTGGTACGCTCAGCGCCTGGAGATCAAGCAGCAGCGGGAGACCCTGCTGTGGCAGCGCCACTGTGACTATCTCCAGACCTTCCTCGAACGCCCGGGGTATTCAGATGCAGCTGAGAAGCTGGGTATACAGGAGAGACTTGACTCAGCCCGACAGCGACTCGGCTATGTACAGAACAGCGACTACCGCAAGAGCCTGGTTGGTACTCTGGGTGCCGATCCACTGGGATAGGCCCATAGGCTCAGCTTCACTCCGCAGCTGAAAAGCCAGGAAACTTCATTTCCGCTCCTTCTCTCTGCCGTGGGCTATCAGTTGGGTACCAACCAGCGACAGCAGCACATAGGCGGCAAAAAACCAGAGACCGGCCTGAACTTCCGCCTGGGTCATACTCCCCTCACCGGCGGCAGAGAAGAAGACCACCAGTATGGCGACGACAAAAACGTCAGCCATAGACCACTTGCCGAGGTGACGGCTCAGATGCAGGCCGTGGAGTGAGAAGTAGTGGGTACGGCTGAAAAGGGTGAGCCAGGTGGTCAATGTTTTTGCCAGCGGGATGATGACGCTGAAGAGAAAGAGGAGGGCGGCAAGCCAGGCGTTGTTGTGCTGCCACAAAGAGGTGATGGTGGTCAGGATCCCCTTTGACTGAAACTGAAATACCGTTTCACCCAGCAGCGGCAGCTCCTTGCTTGCCTCGAGAGAGAGAATGGGTGTGGTCAGGCCAACCGCCAGCGTAATAAAAGCGACGCCAATCACGCCGTAACCTAGATCCATCAGCAGGCGGCGCAGTGACCAGGAGGCGATAGCGATAGCGGCTGCGATGGCGAAGAAGAGGCCGGTGAGTATGCGTACCGATTGGTAATAGGCCGCTTGCAGCGCCTTGTGTTGGTTGATCTCTTCCAGTATCTCCGAATAACCCTCATAGAGACCAAAGCTGATCGCTTCAAGAAGCTGGCGGCCACTATTTTCCAACTGGGTTTCCGCTTCCAGTTGATTGATGATGTAGAGGGTCTCGGCCTCATAAGCGGCGGCCTGTTCCCACACCTTCCAGCCGCTCCATGCAAGCAGCATAAAAAGCAGCGCCAGTGTGATGATGTGTAGGGTTTTTCGCATAGCGGCCAATAGTAACCTGGAAAGTTGTTCGTAATCACTCCTGGATGACAGGGCGTAGCTCGGGTTGAGCTTGCGAAACCCGAGGCATCACTAAGGGTAACTGCTCAAAAATCCGTGCCAGTAGGGGTGCAGTGACTCCTTTTCAGGACACGCTGTAAATACGTCCCTGTACGCTCACAGCAGCATCCCTGCTGCTGTACGTCCTAAAAAGAAGCCACTGCCCCCCCTCGGGAGCTATCTATCTGCACGGGATTATTGAGAAGTTACCACTAAGGCGCATAGCTATGTGCCGTAAAAAGTTTTTCTCTGCGTACTCTGTGGTTCTCTGTGTGCTCTGCGTTCCCAAGTAAGTGGCATTAGGGTTAGGGATGAAAATTCCTCACCAGCCGATGGAACTGGTGTCGTGCAGGTTTTGTATCAGCCTCGCCGTAACGCAGCTCGATATAGAGTTTGATGATTGCGCCAACCTCAGTTTGCAGGTCGGGTCGGCGGCGGATGACGCGCTTGCTGTAGTCTTTCGGCCCCTCATAACTTCTGCGTTGAATACCCTTTTTTTGCAGCCGTTTGCAGAAGCGCTGGTAGTCGGCCTGCAGCGGGTCGAGTCTCTCCCGGCTGCGGTACCACAGCAGCAGGGCGACCAGCAGCAGCAACAGGCTGGTGCTGACGATCATGCCGGCGGCCAGTCTGGCGCCCTTGAGAAACTCCAGACCCAGTCGCCTCATCAGATCACCTTGTCGCTGGTCGGAGTAGCCGAGTACCCAGCGGTGCCAGGAGGCGTTGACTGCGTCCAGGCTGAGGCGTAGGCGCTTGAGCGCATGGCGCAGAAGATCCGAATCAACAGTGCCGAAGTTGACCGGAATACCGATGGTGGTATCGCCGCCAAGGGCAAAATCGAATGGCCGCTCGACACGCTCAGGTGCTACCGCAGCGGTGGGGTCGGTGCGTACCCAGCCGAGGCCGTTGAGCCACACCTCCGCCCAGGCGTGGGCGTCTGACTGTCGCACAATCAGGTAGTCTCCCATGGGATTGACTTCACCCCCCTGGTAGCCGGTGACCACTCGTGCCGGTATGCCGGCAAGGCGCATCAGGGTGACAAAGCTGGTGGCGTAGTGTTCGCAAAAACCGCGGCGGCTATCGAAGAGGAACTGATCCACCGGATTCTCCTCCACCAGTGGTGGATAGAGGGTGTAGTAGAAGGGCTGCTGACGGTAGTGGTTTAGGGAGAGGTTGACCAGTTCGCGATTGTTGCTGCTCTGCTGCCGCCACTGTGCGACCAATTTCCTCATCCTGGGGGTGATATTGTTCGGTAGTTGCAAACCACGGTGGTGCTGCTCTGGAGTGATCGGGCCGGTGTTATAGCTTAGCTGTGAGCTGATGTCGTAGCGGTAACGCCGGTTGTCCCGCTGCGCGGTGACAAGATGAAAGTCAGGCAGTAGCCGCGACTTTGGCGGAATTTTTGTCGGTAGGTCGAGAGCGTAGATCCAGGGATTGGAAGAGGGTTCCAGGGTGACGCTGTAGTCGAGTCGCTCACCCTCGACAGTGAGTGGTTTCAAGCCGTGTGCCAGTCGATTACCCATCTCCCAACGCCAACCGTCACTGTCCCAGAGCACGGGTCCGCGCCAGTAGCGCTGTTGTGGTGGCGGCACTGGCCCGTTGAAATCTACACGAAATGCGACCGCCCGCGACTGGATCAACTCACTGATGCTGCCAGGAGTGATGCTGTCGCTGAGACCGGTAGTGGCACTACTGTCGCTGAGGCCCAGGTTCCACAGTGGGCCGGAGAGGCGGGGGAAGAAGAGAAACAGCACAACCATAATCGGTGCTGCCTGGAGCAGCAGGGAGAGGGAGAGTTTGAGTGATCCGAAAGGCGATGGGCTGGGTTGGCTGCGGCTGTGCTCGACCAGTATAACCACCAACCCCATTGTCACCAGCAGGCTATAGCCCAACAGTAGTATCTGCTGGTTGAAGAGAAACTGGGTGGTAAGAGTGAAGAATCCGAGAAATACCACCAGGTAGAGATCCCGTGGTTTGCGCAGCTCAAGCAGCTTCAGCCCAAGCATCACCGTTAGCATGGCGACACCGGCACGGCGTCCGAAGAGTAGTGGATAGTGGTAGAGGATCAGAGAGAATCCGGCCAGGGTAAAGAGAAACAGCAGGATACGGCCGGGTTGCAGGTCAGGACGATAGATGGTGAGAAGGCGCACACTGAGAGTGACGGTGAAAAAGAGGGCAAGGGAGAGATCAAGATGCGCAAAGTGAGGTGCTGCAGCTAAGCCGGTGAGGATCACCAGCCAAGTGAAAATGCCGGTGGGGAGTGAAAGGTGCCTCGGGCCTTTCACTGCTTCTCTCCAAACAGCGCCAGTGCGGTGAGGCAGGCCTGGCGGTGCTTCTGACCCCGGCCAGGAGTGATCTCAAGCGAGGGGAGGCGTAGGCCAAACTCCAGCTGTTGTTCGCAAGCATCGATGACACCACGGCAGAGGCGGCTGAGTCGCTTCTCGATATCCTCCTCGTCCATCTCATTCCAATCTAGCCAACGCCGCTCGGCACGATCACCACCAAACTGCTTGGTCTGCAGCGCCTGCTCCCGGGCCAGCGCCTTCCAGTTGATATGCCTGGGGGAGTCTCCATTGTGGTAGGGACGTATGCCGACAAAATCATCGACCCAACGCCGCGATCCCCCTCGCTGCTATGCAGATAATCAGCTCCACCGGAGGGAGGCAGACGAGGCCCGGGATGAGGGTAGACCAGGCACTCCCCCGGCAGGTCGATATAGCACCAGGCCTGTAACAAGCTGCTGGGGAAGCGGGTGGAGAGTGTCAGTCTGGGTAGCTGTAATCGTCCGCGCCTGTGGGTATCCAGAGTGAGTTTGCGGCCCTCTGATGACGAAGCTGCGATATCGCCGTTACTCTCCTCACCCTTGGCGAATCGTAGTGTGATACCGGGGTGCTCTCTGCCGTGGGGGTTGATCAGACGAATCACGAAAACTGCCTTCTCTCCGGCAAATACCGGATCGCTTTTGCCCTGCTGCAGTTGCAGGCCAAGAAGGTTCCGCCAGGTGTGCAGCATCACTACCAACCCCAGTCCAGCCAGCAGAAAAGTGAGTAGAAAACCGAGGTTATTGGCGTAGTTGATGGAGCCCAGCAGCATCAGCCAGCAACAGCAGGGCGTAACCGAGGCCATAGCCAGTCGGCAGGATATAGATTTTGCGATAGCCGACTTCCGCTCGCCCCTGGCGATCGACGGCGGCGAGACGGAGAAAACGGCTGGGTGGGCTGAATCTCATCCTACTTGGTCTCCGTCCAGAAACAGCACCCGTTGGCCCAACGGTCGCAAAGGGAAGCGGTGAACGCAAAGATTGGCTGTTTAAAGTCGTAACCATTCAGCACAATATTAACCACCGTACTTATCATCAGGCAGCTGCTCCAGGAATCGCATAAATTCATCCATGAAGCTTGCTTTGGCATCCATGCCAAAGATATTCCTTCCGCAACTGCCTGATGATAAGTACTCACTGCCAAACACAGCGAGTGTGCTGAATAGTGACTTAAAATCAAGGTGTTTCTCCGCGTCCTCTGTATCTCCTCTGTGTTCTCCCGTCCCGCTTTTTTGTTTCTGGTCAGTCACTACTCAGGTTAGTGGTACGGACTCAAGAAGCAGGCGGGAGAGCTCTCGTCCTTCGTCAACGCCGGTATCGGCACTGGAGTGAAGGCGATGGCTCACCGTGGACGGCAGTATTGCCTGCACATCTTCAGGTATCACCTGTTCTCGCCCCTGAAGCAGTGCCCAGGCGCGGGCGCTGTTGAGTATCGCCAGCCCGGCGCGGGGGGAGAGACCGTGGTTGAAGCGGGTATGGCTGCGGCTGAAAGCGAGCAGGTCCTGAATATAGTCGAGCAGCGCATCCGCTACATGCACCAGGCTCACCTGCTGCTGGATGGCTTGTAACTCTCCCACCGCTAAACAGGGTGCTACCTGGTCGATCATCTCGCGCCTATCCCTGCCGGCCAACAGTGCACGCTCTGCCTGGGGATCGGGGTAGCCCAGATGGATGCGCATAAGAAAACGGTCGAGTTGTGATTCGGGGAGGGGGAAGGTGCCAATCTGATGGGCTGGGTTCTGGGTGGCGATAACAAAAAAGGGCTCGGGTAGCCGTCGGGTCTCCCCCTCGGTAGTCACCTGGCGCTCCTCCATCGCCTCCAGCAGGGCGCTCTGGGCCTTGGGGGTGGCACGGTTGATCTCATCTGCCAGCACCATTTGGGAGAAGACCGGCCCGGGATGAAAGCGGAACAGGGCCTCGTCCCGATCATAGATGGAGCCACCGATAATATCCGCCGGCAGCAGGTCGCTGGTGAACTGAATGCGTTGGTACTCCAGCCCCAGCAGTTTGGCGAGCAGGTGGGCCAGGGTGGTCTTGCCGACGCCGGGCAGATCCTCGATCAGCAGATGGCCTCGTGCCAGCAGGCAGGCGATGGCGAGGCGCACCGGCTGCTCCTTGCCGAGAATGATGCGGCCTGCCTCGGTAACGATCTGCTCAAGTTTTTCCTTCATTACCACTCCAAATCCTGGTTTCACGACATACAAACATTAGTTGATATTCAGCTGGACTTGTAGCTTCATCACCACTCTGTGTTCTTTGTGCTCCTCTGCGTTCTCTGTGATCCTCGTTTGGCTAAAGCCTGCGTTGTTAAGGTTGTGCTGAATAGGACAGGATAAGGTGTAAAATGACCTGCTTGATAACAAGTTGACTGGAAAAATGTTTCATACCGATAGCTACGATGTGATTGTTGTGGGGGGCGGCCACGCCGGTACCGAGGCGGCGCTTGCGGCGGCGCGCATGGGTGCTCGCACCCTGCTGTTGACCCACAATATCGATACCCTGGGGCAGATGAGCTGCAACCCCGCTATCGGCGGTATCGGCAAGGGGCATCTGGTGAAAGAGGTGGATGCCCTGGGTGGGATAATGGCCCACGCCGCTGATCTTGGCGGTATACAGTTCCGTACCCTCAACTCCCGCAAGGGGCCGGCGGTACGCGCCACCCGTGCCCAGGCGGATCGTCAGCTCTATAGGGCGGCGGTGCGCCGCGCCCTGGAGAATCAACCCAACCTCGATCTGTTCCAGCAGGCGGTGGATGATCTGGTGGTGGAGGGAGAGCGGGTCACCGGGGTGGTGACCCAGATGGGCCTGTGTTTTAGTGCGCCTGCGGTGGTGCTCACCGTTGGCACCTTCCTCGGCGGACGCATTCATATCGGCCTCAGCAACTACCCGGGAGGACGTGCCGGTGATCCACCCGCCAATGCCCTGGCCGAGCGCTTACGTGAGCTGCCGTTCAATGTTGAGCGGCTGAAGACCGGAACGCCGCCACGCATCGACAGCCGCACAATCGACTACACCCACCTCCAGGCCCAGCCGGGGGATGAGCCGCTGCCGGTTTTCTCCTTTATCGGCTCGGTGGAGCAGCATCCGCAGCAGGTGAACTGCCATATTACTCACACCAATGAGCGCACCCACGAGATTATCCGTGGAGGGATGTCTCGCTCGCCGATGTATACCGGGGGTGATTGAGGGGGTAGGGCCGCGTTACTGCCCCTCCATTGAGGACAAGGTGGTGCGCTTTGCCGACAACCCGGCACACCAGATCTTTATCGAGCCCGAGGGGCTTACCAGCAATGAGGTCTATCCCAACGGCATCTCGACTTCACTCCCCTTCGATGTTCAGTACGCGCTGGTGCGCTCCATGGCGGGATTTGAGAATGCTCATATCACCCGCCCCGGCTACGCTATCGAGTACGACTTTTTCAATCCGCAGGATCTGCGTCCCAGCCTTGAGACCCGTTTTATCAGCGGCCTCTACTTTGCCGGTCAGATCAACGGTACCACCGGCTACGAGGAGGCCGCCGCCCAGGGGCTCCTGGCGGGCCTCAATGCGGTATTGAAGATACGTGGCGAGGAGGCTTGGTGTCCACGGCGGGATGAGGCCTATCTTGGTGTGCTGGTGGATGATCTGATTACCCAGGGTACCCGTGAGCCCTATCGCATGTTCACCAGCCGGGCGGAGTATCGTCTGCTGCTACGCGAAGATAATGCCGATCTGCGTCTGACTGAGCAGGGCCACCGGCTTGGCTGGTGCCGGAACAGCGCTGGCGTCTGTTCAATGAGAAGCGGGAGGCTATTGAACAGGAGCGCGAGCGCTTGCGAGGTATCTGGCTGCAACCCAATAGCCCGGTGGCACAACAGGCGGAGGCTGAGCTGAGCAGTGCGATCTCCAAGGAAACCCGTGCCCTGGATATGCTTTCACGACCGGAGGTGAGTTATGCCGCCCTTACCGGCCTGGAGGGGGTGGGTCCGGCGGTGGTCGATCCAAAAGTGGCCGAGCAGTTGGAGATACAGGCAAAATATGCCGCTATATCCAGCGCCAGCAGCAGGAGATCGACCGTCAACGCTCGAAGGAGGCGGTGAAACTGCCTGGGAGCCTCGATTATGAGCAGGTGCGGGGTCTCTCCTCAGAGGCCCGTGAAAAGTTAACCAGAAGTCGCCCGGTAACCATCGGTCAGGCGGGCCGCATTCCCGGTATGACGCCGGCAGCGATCTCATTACTGTTGATCCACTTGAAGCATAAGAGAGCGCCAACGGTATGAGTGGGCATGAGAAACTGTGGCAGGGTCAGCTGACTGCCGGTCTGAAAGCGATGGGCATTGAGTTGAGCGAAGAACAGCATCAGAAGCTGCTGAACTACCTCGCCCTGCTGGTAAAGTGGAATCGTGCCTTCAACCTGACGGCGATTCGTGATCCCAAGGAGATGGTCTCACGGCAGTTACTTGATGCCCTGTCGATCCTGCATCTGGTCCAGGGTTCGCGGGTACTGGATGTGGGCACTGGCCCGGGACTGCCGGGTATCCCTCTTGCTATCGTGCTGCCTGGCGTCTGGTTTACCCTGCTCGACTCTAACGGCAAGAAGACCCGGTTTGTACAGCAGTCCATCGGTACACTTGGGCTGAGAAATGTTGAGGTGATACAGGCCAGGGTGGAGGCTTTTCATCCACAGCAGGGTTATGACACTATTACCTCCCGAGCCTTTGCCTCTTTGCCAAAGATGGTGCAACTTACCTCTCATCTGCTGGCGGACGGGGGGCAGTATTTAGCGATGAAGGGTATAGATCCTGTTGAAGAGCTTGGTCAGCTGGGACTAGAAGAGATGAAGGTTGAGCGGGTCACACTGTTCGTGCCCGAGACCACGGGTGAACGCCATGCGGTTGTGATTAGCTGAGACATGGGAGATAAGGGTGAAAAAAGGGTGGGACTATGAGTAGCGATAAACTTGATCAGGTGGTGGCCGATGCACGGCGTAATCGGGATGCCCGCGAAAAAGGCTATAGAGAGCGGGCTCTGAAGATGTACTTGGGTGTGTGGCCGCTGCAGCCGTGAGTTTACACGGGAAAATCTGCGGGAGCTGACAGTCCATCATCGGGATCACAATCATGACAGCAATCCTCCCGATGGTAGCAACTGGGAGCTGCTCTGCGTCTATTGCCACGACAACGAGCACTCACGCTTGTTGGACGGTGAATACGGTAGTGCGGTATCTGATGACGGGGAGCAGGCCGCGACCACCCACAATCCATTTGGTGATCTGAAAAAAATGCTTGGGAAGAGTGATTAGAAACGAGTGGAATTACTCTGATTCGTTACGCAGGTCTTGTATCGCATAGAGCTGATTACGAACCAGTACCAGTTCATGATTTGAGCTGCTCAGCTTCCCCACCAGCTGGTTGACCAGGTAGAGCAAGATTGCCTGGGTCTTTGCCGGGTAGTCACTGAGAAATTTCTGAAACTCCTGCCGTTCTATCTCTAGCAGCATGGTTTTGCCGCAGGTGACAACATTGGCGGTACGTAGACCCTCCTCAAATACTGCCGACTCCCCAAATAGCTCATGCTCTTTGATGTTACCGACATAGACTGAGTCCAGCTCACTACCTGAATTATCTTTGGTAATCATCAAGGAGCCAGAGTATACGGCGTACAGCTCATTTGCCGGCTCTCCCTCTCTGACCACATACTCGTCTGCATCATATTCAGATACCGAAGTGATGTTGGCCAGGGAGCGCAGCGCTACATCATCCAGATCTTTGAATAGTTTAATCTGCTGGAGAAGCCCCTTGACGTCTTCATAGAACTGCACAGAACGTTCGAACAGTGCAAGTTCCCTCTCCATCGTCTCTTTATCCAGCTTCCCCTGTCTTACCAGCACTTCACCTACTGCCGGTTTTTCTGAAGCTATACAGGCGAGGATCAGTTCAGCTTGGGCATCGTCGATCACCCCGTGTCTTAGGGCAACCTCCATAAAGTTGAGATCAGTCTCGGCTTGTAGGGTCAGCACTTTGAATGCCTGGGACATATCCATGATGCCGAGATCACAGACCATTTTTTCAAATGATACGGTCTCATTGCGTTGGGCGGTGAGTGCTTCGAGAACATCGGCATCAGCTATCAGACCTTTTTCGATCAGGTACTCACCAAAGAATTTCTTCCGTCCCATTTGCTCCGTCCGCTGTTGTAATCATCTCTTCCGGCACTTCCCGTCTGCAGGTCTGTTAGCGGCACGGGAGTGTCATTGCTTAAGGATAGCCTGAGTATCACCCATGAAACAGCTTCAAGTTATACTAGGGAGCCTCTGAATAAGTCTGGTTAGATTTAGGCTGAGATAAAATTGTTCCAATTTGATTCGAAGTGAGCGGTAATAGCCATTCTATTGCTGCGATCTTCGGAGCAAATTGGGGCAGTTTTAGCCAGCGTCAGAGGTTCCCTAGTGTCGGAACTGTTATTTTTACAGCCTTCTGTGAACAGAGTGAGTGTGAGGAGATAGAGAGAGTGGGCAATTCGCTACAGGATCAATTTCTCAAGATGGGTCTTGTTGATAAAGGCAAGGCCAATCAGACGTCCAAAGAGAAAAGAAAAAAGGCAAAGCAGAGTCGTAAGGGGGGCAAGGTAGAGGCTGATAACGGGCAGCAGCTGCGGGAGGCACAGGAGAAGAGTGCCGAAAGGGATCGTCGTCTCAACAGGGAAAGACTGGCTGAAGCGGAAAAAAGGGCGGTAGCAGCCCAGATAAAACAGCTGGTGGAGATGAACCGGCAGTCTACCGAAGGGGGAGAGGAACCCTACAATTTCAGTGATGGAAATAAGCTCAAGCGCCTCTATCTACCTGTGCATATGCATCAGCAGGTGACCAACGGCAGGCTTGCCATTGTCAGGGCGAATGACGGCTACGGAGTGGTCCCGGCAGCGGTGGCGGAGAAGATAATTCTACGGGATAGCAGTGTTGTGTTGGTGTTGAACAGTGAGCAGCAGGGTGATGAAGTTGATGATGAGTATGCAGATTTCAAGGTGCCCGATGACCTGATGTGGTGATTTCTCCTTTCAAGCCGTGGGCTTGTATCGTTATGGAAGGGTATTTCAACGAAAATTTGACGGTAGGAATAAGGCATATTCTAACATTGTGTATCGACAGATTTTTTCACCGGAGCATCTCTATCTGTGGCTAGATTCAACGACCCTCAAAGGAGGGGCCCTCCTACTTCTGCCATCGCTCTTCTTCGCTAAGAATAATGATAAAAATCAAGGTGTTTGCCTATAAATTCCTTGCTATTTTTCGGCAAATTTACTTTAATCTAGGGTTAAGTTTGGAACACAAAGGCAGCTGGAGACAAATTCACTGATGAAAATCTGGGTTGATGCTGACGCCTGTCCCGGGGTCATCAAGGAGATTCTATATCGCGCCGCAGAAAGGGTGGGCGTTCATCTCACTCTGGTCGCCAATCAGCCACTACGCACTCCTCCTTCCCGCCTGATTCAGTCGATACAGGTGGGCCACGGTTTTGATGTGGCTGATAACAGAATCGTGGAACTGATGGCGGCGGGAGACCTGGTGATCACCGCCGATATCCCGCTGGCTGCAGATGTTATCGCCAAAGGTGGACGCGCTCTCAATCCCAGAGGGGAACTCTACAGTGAGGAGAATATTGCTCAGCGCCTGACCATGCGTAACTTTATGGATGAGTTACGGGGAAGTGGTGTAGATACCGGTGGCCCGCCCTCCTTCAGCCAAGCAGATCGACAAGCTTTTGCCAACCAGTTAGATCGGCTTCTGGTCTCTCACACCAGCTAGTCTTCAAGCTGATCAACATCGCTGCGCAGCTGATCCAACTTGCGCTGTACTACGTTTTCCAGGTGATCGATGTCGCTGAGGATACGCTTCTTGAAATCTTCGATGTTCTCTTCGTGATCGACGATCTGCTCCAGCTCCTGAGCCGCTTTGATCATAGTCGGTGATATCTCGCTGATCTCCCGGAATTCATTGCGATTTCTCTCTGTCGGAACCATCTTTTTTGAACGCCCATGGCGGAATTTCATACTGGAGGGAAATAGCGAGCCCCTTTTCCTCTTGAAGTAGATCTTCAGAATATCTTCATCACCCTCCTGCCTCAGGCTGTACTTTTCTATCCGATGAATATCATGTACACCCATCTCTTCCAGCGTCTTATACATTATCCATTTCCCGTATTATGTCGTCTGTTACCATCTTTTCTGAACTGAGTGACTATCTGTAATGGTAGTTCACTGGAGAAGTGATGAGGACTTTAAATAACCTGCCGTTTGTCCGATGATTGGGCTCAATTATCCTAGAGTCCTCAGTTGGACGGGGTGGAGAGTGCACATGCGGTGGTGCAGTACAAGGCACAACGACGAGGAATAGTTGTTCTATTCCAAGGAGTTGTAACGCCGTAATGCATCACCGCAAGTGTGCTATCCGCCCTGTAGCGTAATTCACCCCAAGGGTGAAATAGGTAATCGCAGTCAATGCAATTAAAATCAATGTCTTGCCCGTAGAATGGAGCGGTCAGCTGAGGATTATGCTTTCACCAGAGGTTGTTATGTCGAAGACGGTTATTGGGAAGTGCTGGAGTTGTGGGCGTGAGCTCGAAAGTCATGACTTTGGCCGTGAGACGCTCTGCCTCGGTTGTGGCAAACCCACCCGTGTATGCAGAAATTGCCGCTGGTATGCACCGAGTTACGCCAATGAGTGCAAGGAGCCGGTGGCTGAACGGGTGGTGGATAAGGAGCGGGCAAATTTCTGTGCCTATTTCGAGGCGACTATGGATGGGGTGGCGGGGGAGAGCACCGCTACCAACGAGTTGCTGGCGGCGGCGGAGGAGCTTTTCGGTAAGAGCTGAATCCCGAGTCAGCATCCTTTAAAATTTCCCCGTCTGAGCGCATCCGTGGCAGGCCACAATCGGAATCGTCAATTCTCATCGGTTTCTGCTATTCTGTCCTGCCGCCAAGCCTATATGTTGTCGTTGGACAAGGTATTTGAAGGTGGTGGGTAATTGAACTAAAGCGGAATCTCATCCATGGGTAGAATCGTCTGCGTTGCCAATCAGAAGGGTGGTGTCGGTAAAACCACCACGGCGGTCAATCTGGCTGCCTCACTCGCCTCGCTTAAAAAAAAGGTGCTGCTGGTAGATCTCGATCCCCAGGGAAATGCCACCATGGGGAGTGGTGTCGATAAGTACAACCTGGAGCAGTCCAGTTGTGATGTGCTGTTGGGTGATGCCCAGTTTGCTGAAGCGGTGATCACCTCACCGGAAGCGGGATTTGATGTACTCCCCGCCAATAGTGACCTGACTGCCGCTGAGGTCGGGGTTGATGAGCGCCACCCTGCGGGAAAAACGGCTCAGCCTGGCCCTCGCCGGACCGAAAGAGCGCTATCAGTACATCATTATCGACTGCCCACCCTCTCTCAATATGCTGACGGTCAATGCGCTGGTGGCGGCGGATGGTGTACTGATTCCTTTGCAGTGTGAATACTATGCCTTGAAGGCTCTCCTCCTTGATTGGCACTATCCGCCAGATCCAGGGTAATCGTAACGCCAAGCTGGAGATAGAGGGGATCGTCCGTACCATGCACGATCCACGCAATAATCTGGCAAATGATGTCTCTGCGCAGCTGATCAGCCACTTCTCAGATCAGGTCTACAATACGATAATTCCCCGTAATGTTCGTGTAGCCGAGGCACCGAGTCACGGTCTGCCGATTTTGATGTATGATAAGAGTTCCCGTGGGGCGGTCAGTTATCTGGCACTGGCGAGTGAGTTTCTACGTCGACAAGAGCGGCGCGCTGCTTCGGCTACCGGGTGATTTGCCGGTAATTCGGTCTTTGGTCCAGCCCCCTTTCCCCTGATTTGACACAGAGTGCACCCATTGATTGGGCGCTAAATTCGGAATAGCAGATGGCAGCAAAAAAACGTGGTCTAGGAAGAGGATTGGATGCCCTGTTAGGCGGTGGCAGCGGGCAGGATGACAGTACTCCCGCCGGCACAGGGGCAACCACGGGCAGTGTCTCCTCGCTTGCGGTCGATCTGATTCAGCGTGGCAGGTTCCAGCCGCGCCGTGATTTCAATCCTGAGCGCCTGCAGGAGCTGGCTGACTCAATTGCCGCCCAAGGGGTGGTACAGCCCATTGTGGTCCGCCCGGTCGATGGCGGGCGTTACGAGATCATTGCCGGTGAGCGCCGCTGGCGTGCCAGCCAGCAGGCGGGGCTGAGTGAAATACCCGTGGTGGTTCGTGATGTGAATGACCAGGTGGCCATGGCCATGGGTCTGATCGAAAATATTCAGCGTGACGACCTCAACCCCTTGGAAGAGGCCGGGGCTCTTCACCGCCTGCTCAACGAGTTTGAACTGACCCATCAGGAGATCGCCAAGGCGGTGGGCAAGTCACGTACCACCGTGACCAATCTACTGCGCCTGCTCGATCTCAACGCAGATGTTAAGCGCTGTATTGAAGAGCGCAGCCTGGAGATGGGCCACGCCAGGGCACTGCTCGGCCTCAAGGGTGAGTTTCAGAGCGATGCCGCCCGCCGTGTAGTCTCACAGGGGCTCTCGGTTCGTGAGACCGAAAAACTGGTACGGCGCCTTCAGGGGGAGGAGCCGGGGACGGCCAAGAGCAAGCCGCCGGTAAAGGAAGACCCCAATATCCGTAGTCTGGAAAATAGCCTGACCGAGAAACTCGGTGCCCGTGTCAAAGTGCAGCAGGGTGTTGGTGGTAAGGGTAAGCTGGTGGTGAGCTACAATAATCTGGATGAGTTGGAAGGGATTCTCGATCATATCCGTTGATTATCTAGATGGCTCCATAAGCGTGTGTAGCTTTGCAGCGTTTTATCGGGTACTTGGTACTTTGAAGGGCAAGATTGTGTCGAATCGTAACAAAAAGCCCCTATATTTTGGGGTTATTACCACTAAAGTGGTAGATAATATAAATTATTCGCCCATCGTTTGACCTTATATTCGTCAGCGCTTATACTTCGCCCGCTCCACAACTGTAATGGTGTGGTGTCTAAGGGGCGACAAGGTTGCGGCTAACGGATAAAAACCAAGCCATTCGTGCGGTTGCAGCACAGTTTGGAGCCACTCTTGCCACTTCTCTGCTCCTGCTGCTTTTTTTCGGTTGGACAGACGCCTACTCTGGATTTGCCGGTGGAGCGATCGCGGTGCTGGGCAGTGCCTGGTTTTCGCGGAGAATTTTTGTTCACTACAAGGCCCAAGACCCTGGCAGGTTGTTGGCACGCTTCTACACCGCAGAGCTGGAGAAGTTGGTAGTGACGGCAGTGCTTTTTGCCGGGGCGGTTATTTGGATTAACCCTCTCAGTGCCGCTGCCCTGTTTGGTGTGTTTCTGCTGGTACAGTTTGTACCCATGTTGGCGGCACGCTTTGTTTTTTAAATAACTATAATTTGGTTAGGATCACAATGTCTGGCGAAACTATAACCTCTAGTGCTTACATCAAGCATCACCTCACCAATCTAACCTATGGCAAATTGCCGGCCGGTGGCTACTGTGAGGGTAAACAGGTCGTAGCTGAAGAGGGCTGGACGATGGCCGAGTGTGGTGAAGCCGCCTCTGCATGGGTTTTAACGCTATCCATGTCGATACCATGTTCTGGTCCCTCCTCCTTGGCTTTGTTTTCATCTTCTTCTTCAAGAAAGCGGCGGATCAGGCCACCTCGGATATTCCCGGTAAACTGCAGAACTTTGCCGAGTGGATTGTCGAGTTCATCGACACCAGTGTACGTGGCTCCTTTAGCGCCAAAAATGATATGGTCGCCCCACTGGCGCTGACTATCTTTGTCTGGATATTCCTGCAGAACCTGATGGATCTTGTTCCGGTCGATGTGATCCCCCTTATTACCAGTGCCATGGGTATCCACTTCATGAAAGTGGTTCCGTCAACCGACCCCAATGCTACCTTTGGTATGGCCATCGGCGTCTTCATACTGATGCTCTACTACAGCATCAAGATCAAGGGTATTGGTGGCTTTGCCGGTGAGCTGACCCTACAGCCCTTCTCCTCGGAAAATCCGATTGTCAAGGCGCTGTTTATCCCAATCAACTTTTTGCTTGAATTTGTCAGCCTGATCGCCAAGCCGATCTCTCTGGCGTTACGACTGTTCGGTAACATGTATGCAGGTGAGATGATCTTTATCCTCATCGCTATTATGTACAACGCCGGCATTGTTCTCGGCCTGTTCGGTGGTGTTTTACAGCTGGGCTGGGCGCTCTTTCATATCCTTATTATTACGCTGCAGGCGTTCATCTTTATGACCCTGACTATCGTTTATATGGATATGGCTCATAGCGAGCACTGATTTACTCTTTATCTAAACTTATTCCAAATTGATATAACGGGAGACCAAAATGGAACAAGCATTGCTGTACATTGCCGGCGCAATCATGATGGGCCTCGGCGCCTGGGTGCCGCAGTCGGTATCGGCGTCCTTGGCGGCCGCTTTCTCGAAGGTGCCGCTCGTCAGCCTGAGCTGATTCCTATGCTGCGTACCCAGTTCTTCATCGTTATGGGCCTGGTTGACGCTGTGCCCATGATCGCTGTCGGTCTGGCTATGTATGTGCTGTTCGCTGTAGCGTAACTCTTTGAGTTATTCCGGCGAATTGAATCTCATCTCGCCTAACAACGAGGTAAATTCGGGATGAATATCAATCTGACTCTTATAGGTCAGCTGATCTCTTTTGTAATATTCGTGATGCTCACGATGAAGTACGTCTGGACACCGATAATGGGTGCCCTTGATGTGCGTCGAAAGGAGATCGCAGACGGACTTGCTGCCGCCGAGCGCGGACAGCATGAACAGGAATTGGCTCAGGCACGCGCTAAAGACGTGCTCCTTGATGCCAAATCACAAGCTGCTGAGATCGTCTCTCAGGCGCAGAAACGTGCCAGCGAGATTGTTGACGAAGCAAAAGAAAACGCACGCGCTGAAGGTGAACGACTGATCAGTGGTGCACAGGCTGAGATCGAGCAGGAGAGTACCCGCGCCCGTGAGCATCTGCGTGAAAAAGTCGCAGCGCTCGCTATCGTCGGTGCAGAGAAAATCCTCCGCAAAGAGATCGATGCAGGTGCTCATCAAGAGATCGTCGATACACTGGCGGCAGAGATATAGGGCGCCGCAATGGCAGGAGAAGCTATCACAATTGCCCGCCCCTACGCAGAAGCGGTGTTCGCACGGGCGGAGGCGAGCGACAAGCTCGACCTCTGGTCTGAGATGCTGGCACTACTTGCGCAGGTCGTGGAAGAGCCGGCTGCCGCCGGCATCATTGCCGATCCGATGTTTGATAAGGAGCACCTGACCCAGCTGATGCTGGATATAGGTGGCGGCCATCTTAACGAAGAGGGCCAAAATCTTGTCAAACTGCTGGTGCAAAACGGGCGACTCCCGATAGTGCCGGAGATTGTCGGTGTGTATGAACAACTAAAGGCAGAGAGCCAACGAGTGCTCAATGTCCATGTACGTTCCGCATACGCCCTCAAACCCGCCGAGGAGAATAAGATCGCTGCCGCCCTTAAAGCCAAATTGGGGCGCGATATCACCATCACCAGCGAGGAGGACGCCGATCTGATCGGTGGTCTTCATATCCGCGCCGGCGATATGGTGATAGACGGATCCGTCAGCGGCCAGCTCCAGCAACTGGCGAACGAATTAGGAATCTAAGCGAGAAGCCATCATGCAACTCAATCCATCCGAGATCAGCGATCTGATCAAAAGTAAGATCGAAAACTTCGATCTTAAAACCGAAGCCCGCAACGAAGGCACTATCATCAGCCTGACTGACGGTATTGCCCGTATCCACGGTCTTGAGGACGCTATGTCCTATGAGATGCTGGAGCTACCCGGCAACACTTTCGGTCTGGTGCTCAACCTTGAGCGCGATTCAGTTGGTGCCGTGGTACTGGGTGACTATACACATCTCTCTGAAGGCGACGCTGTAAAGTGCACCGGTCGTGTACTGGAGGTTCCAACAGGCGAAGCGATGTTGGGCCGAGTGGTTGATGCGCTGGGTAATCCGATTGATGGTAAGGGCGCGATTGAGTCAACCACCAGCTCCCCTATCGAGAGGGTGGCTCCGGGCGTAATCGAGCGTAAGTCGGTAGACCAGCCGGTACAGACCGGACTGAAGGCTATCGATGCCATGGTGCCGGTGGGACGTGGCCAGCGTGAGCTGATCATTGGTGACCGCCAGACCGGTAAGTCTGCCGTCGCTATCGATGCCATCATCAATCAGAAGGGCACCGGTGTAAAATGTATCTACGTCGCTGTTGGTCAGAAGAACTCGACCATTGCTCAGGTTGTACGCAAGCTTGAAGAGCACGGCGCCATGGAGCATACGATTATCGTTGCTGCTCCCGCCGCAGAATCTGCAGCACTGCAGTTCATCGCCCCCTACTCCGGTTGCACCATGGGTGAGTACTTCCGCGATCGCGGCGAAGATGCCATGATCGTTTATGATGACCTCACCAAGCAGGCATGGGCCTACCGTCAGGTCTCACTGCTGTTGCGTCGTCCTCCTGGTCGTGAGGCCTATCCGGGTGATGTTTTCTACCTGCACTCACGCCTGCTGGAGCGCTCCGCACGAGTCAACGCCGACTACGTCGAGAAGATAACCAATGGTGAGGTGAAGGGCCAGACCGGTTCACTGACCGCTTTCCCGATCATCGAAACCCAGGCAGGTGACGTATCGGCCTTCGTACCGACCAACGTGATCTCTATTACCGATGGCCAGATCTTCCTCGAGGCAGACCTGTTCAACGCCGGTATCCGCCCGGCTATTAACGCCGGTCTATCGGTCTCACGAGTTGGCGGTGCCGCACAGACCAAGATCATTAAAAAGCTCGGTGGTGGTGTACGCCTGGCACTGGCTCAGTACCGTGAACTGGCGGCATTCTCCCAGTTTGCTTCTGATCTTGATGAGGCGACCCGGGCACAGCTTTCACGTGGTGAACGAGTTACAGAGCTGATGAAACAGCTGCAGTACTCGCCCCTTAGCATTGCTGAGATGGCGGCCTCACTGTTTGCTGCCAATGAGGGCTATCTGGATGATGTCGACACCAACAAGGTCGTTGATTTTGAAGCTGCACTTCACGCTTATATGAAGAGCAATCAGAAGGAGATGTCTGAGCAGATCAACGAGAGCGGTGACTTCAACGATGAGATCGCCAACTCTCTCCATGAGGCACTCAAGGATTTCAAGGCCAACCACACTTGGTAATGGCAGAAACCGGTGAGTTGTGAGCTGAGAGAGCGAGGTTAGACATGGCAGGCTCAAAAGAGATACGTACCCAGATAGTCAGTATCAAAAATACGCAGAAGATCACCTCTGCAATGGAGATGGTGGCGGCGGCCAAAATGCGAAAAGCGCAGGAGCGTATGGCGGCTACCCGCCCCTACGCGGATAAGATGAAGAAAGTGATAGGTCATCTTTATCATGCGCACCCGGAGTATCGTCACGTATTCACCCTCGATCGCGAGGTCAAACGTGTAGGCTACATCGTGGTCTCCTCTGACCGTGGGCTATGCGGCGGCCTCAATAGCAACCTGTTTCGCAAGCTCACCAGGAAGATTGCTGAGCAGCAGAGTGAAGGTATAGAGGTTGATTTTTGCACTATTGGCAGTAAGGCCCTAGGCCATTTTCGCCGCTTTGGTGGCAGAGTAATTTCCCAGGCCAGCCACCTCGGTGATGCGGTGCATATAGATAACCTGATCGGACCGATCAAAGTGATGCTGGATGCTTTTGAAAACGGTGATCTGGATCGTATCTATGTGGTGTATAACAACTTTGTAAACACCATGACCCAGGATCCGACGATAGATCAGTTGGTACCTATCGCATCAGAGCCCAACGAGGATTTGAAGCACCACTGGGACTACATCTACGAGCCAGACTCCAAGGATGTAGTTGATGGTTGATGGTGCGCTATATCGAATCACTGATCTACCAGGCGGTAGTCGACAACGCAGCCTGTGAGCAGTCTGCAAGAATGGTGGCAATGAAATCCGCTACCGACAACGCCGGCGATCTGATCAATGAACTGCAACTGGTCTACAACAAGGCGCGTCAGGCGGCCATCACTCAGGAGATCTCTGAGATCGTGAGCGGCGCTGCGGCAGTTGGCTAACCGGGCAGTTAACGAATTTAATTTTAGAAATATCGAATAGTCGCTTTGGCGACGAGGGGAACCAGAAATGAGTTCGGGTAAAGTGGTAGAAATCATTGGCGCTGTGGTGGACGTCCAGTTCCCCATGGGCGATATGCCGAAGGTCTACGAAGCACTGCGGATCGAAGAGGTTGATTTGACCCTCGAGGTGCAGCAGCAGTTGGGTGACGGCGTGGCACGTACCATCGCCATGGGCTCAACTGACGGTCTGCGTCGTAATGTCGAGGTTACCCCTACCGGCGCGCCGATCACCGTACCGGTGGGCCAGAAGACCCTGGGCCGTATCATGGATGTTCTCGGTCGTCCCATCGACGAGAAGGGGCCGGTAGATTCCGAAGCACTGATGCCGATCCATAGACTGCCACCAAAATTTGATGAGCAGGCCAGCACTACCGATGTTCTTGAAACCGGTATCAAGGTAATTGATCTGGTTATGCCTATTGTCAAGGGCGGTAAGGTCGGGTTGTTCGGTGGTGCCGGCGTCGGCAAAACCGTTACCCTGATGGAGCTGATTCGTAATATCGCGGTTGAGCACTCGGGTTTCTCGGTATTCGCCGGTGTCGGTGAGCGTACCCGTGAGGGTAACGACTTCTATCACGAGATGGCGGAAGGTGGCGTACTCGATAAGGTGGCACTGGTTTATGGTCAGATGAATGAGCCTCCAGGCAACCGCCTGCGCGTAGCGCTCACAGGTCTCACCATTGCGGAGAACTTCCGTGACGAGGGTCGTGACGTACTGCTGTTCGTTGATAACATCTACCGTTACACCCTGGCGGGAACCGAGGTTTCTGCACTGCTCGGTCGTATGCCTTCAGCGGTGGGCTATCAGCCGACCCTGGCGGAAGAGATGGGCACCCTACAGGAGCGTATCACCTCCACCAAGACCGGCTCGATCACCTCGTTCCAGGCGGTATACGTACCGGCGGACGATTTGACCGATCCCTCCCCTGCGACCACCTTCGCTCACTTGGATGCAACCCTGGTACTGTCGCGTCAGATCGCTGAGCTGGGTATCTACCCGGCAGTTGATCCTCTCGATTCAACCAGTCGTATCCTCGATCCCCATGTGGTCGGCCAGGAGCACTATGAAGTGGCTCGTGGCGTACAGGGTACCCTGCAGCGCTACAAGGAGCTGAAGGATATTATCGCCATCCTCGGTATGGACGAGTTGTCCGAAGAGGATAAGCAGACCGTGGCCCGTGCCCGTAAGATGCAGCGTTTCCTTTCGCAGCCCTTCTTCGTTGCGGAGGTGTTCACTGGTTCACCCGGTAAGTACGTCTCCCTGAAAGATACCGTTGCCGGTTTCAAGGCGATTCTTGCCGGTGAGTATGATCACCTGCCAGAGCAGGCTTTCTATATGGTGGGTGGTGTCGATGAGGCTGCCGCCCAAGGCACCTGATAGCAAGGAGATAACTTATGGCCATGACAATCCATGTGGATATAGTGAGCGCCGAAGGTGAGATCCACTCCGGCCTGGCCGAGATGGTCTACGCTCCTGCAATTATGGGTGATGTGGGTATTGCACCTCGCCATACACCGATGGTGACGCGACTCAAACCCGGTGAAGTGCGGGTGGAGACGGGTAAAGAGCAGCAGCACTTCTACGTCTCCGGTGGCATCCTCGAGGTGCAGCCTCACGTTGTCACCGTGTTGGCTGATACCGCCATCCGTGCCGCTGATCTCGATGAGGCCGCCGCCCTTGAAGCCAAGCGTCAGGCGGAAGATGCACTCGCCGGCCAGCAGGCCGACTACGACCACGCCAAGCACAGTCAGAGTTGATAGAGGCTGTTGCTCAGTTGCGTACTATCGATAAGCTGCGCAGGCGCTCTGGCTGATAATCGGTCACGGTTTTAGAAAAAAGCTCTGCTCGTCAGGGCTTTTTTGTGGGAAAGTTTGTGCTGGTTCACATTTTTATGGTAAGTTTCACGAAGCTGACGACGGTTGGCTGGAAAAATGCGGTGAGGCGATGGACCGCGTGAGGATAGAATCTTCACCGCGCGAGTATCGATACTTTAATTAAGAAGAATTTTTGGAGATAAGTAATGATGAAAGGAATAAGCAAATTACTAGCGGCAGGTGTTCTGTTGCTGGTTGGGTCAGGCGCACAGGCCGCTGTTGTTAAAGTCTTTGACAATGCCGGAGATATCTGGCTGTCGAATTCCAGGGCAGCATTACTCGGCACGTATTTTAACACAGATACTACCGCCCCAGAAATGGGTGGCTGGTCGTTTGACGTTACAAAAGAGATGAGATTTAATATCATTTTTGGAACTTCAGATATAACAGGCCAAGCAGGTAACTCGGGTGTTGGTGATACTCACGTGAGCCTTACAACCTTATCGGGAACTTCTACTGGCTACTTCGACATGATTGGGCAGCCAAGTGGGTCTGTAACCTATAACGGGATACTTGATGTGGGCTCCTACCATCTAAATATGAGCTCAAAAATAGGTGGCCTTCCTGATCTTGGAGGGTCTTACAGTGTTGCAGTGCTCACTTCAGCTGTGCCTGTTCCAGGTGCTGCCATCCTCTTCGGCTCCGCCGTTATGGCATTCGGTTTTGTCAGCCGTCGCAGAAAAGGTATGGCTGCCTGATCTGTATAGGGTGATCCAACAAAACCTCGCCAAATGGCGGGGTTTTTTTATGCCTTGAAGAAAGTCGAGAACAAAAAGGAACAAAAAGGGGTCAGTACCCTTTAAGCTAACCTATTGTTACGATTTCCAGTTATTAAGACCATGGGAAATTGGGGTCAGAGTAAAATTTTCAGCGCTGAATTATACTGTCAGCTCAACGTATTGATGATCATGGAGGATCTATGGCACGTCTGCCACGACTCAGCCCAATCGGAATCCCGCAGCACATCATTCAGCGGGGTAACAACCGCCAGGCCTGCTTTTCCAGCGAGCAGGATTTTGCAGCATATGCCAACTGGCTGAAAGAGTATGCCGAGCGCTATCGTGTGCTGATTCATGCCTGGGTGTTTATGACCAACCATGTTCACTTATTGGCAACCCCACTGGCGGATAACGCCGTAACCAACATGATGCAGGCACTCGGGAGACTCTATGTGCGTTACTATAATCGTGAGTACAGACGCACCGGCACGCTGTGGAAGGGCGCTTCAAGTCATCACTTGTCCAATCGGATAACTACCTTCTTCTCTGTTCACGATATATTGAGCTGAATCCTGTGCGTGCATGTATGGTAAATGACCCAGCAGCATATCGCTGGTCGAGTTATCACAGCAGCGCCTTGGGAGTTGAGTCCGACTTGCATAGTCCGCATCTGGAGTACATCGCATTGGGAAGTTCGCCGGAACACCGTTGCGAGGTATATCGCGGCTTGTTTCAAGAGCTTCTCGAGGAGAAGCTCATTTCCGATATCCGGCAGGCTACCAATAAGGGCATGGCCATCGGCAATGATCGATTCAAAGATGAAATTGAGTTTAACCTCGATAGAAGGGTAAGGCCGAAAAAAGCAGGTCGCCCAAGGGCATGTCATCGGCATGAAAAATAATTTTACTCTGACCCTAATTAAGGTATTTCTTACACTGCTGATCTTGTCGTCTGCGCTGTGGCAGACTGCCCGGCTAAGTAAAGAGAATGCCCTGGCAGAGCTTGAGCAGGAGGGGCGACATCAGCTGAGCCTCTATATCTCTCACCTGCAGGGCCGGCTGGAGAAGTTTGAGTCGCTCCCCGAACTGCTGGCCACCAATAAGCGTCTGGCCTATCAGCTCCAGCACCCCCAAGACAGGGAGGGGGCAGAAGCGTTGAGCCGTGATCTGGAGAAGATCAACCAGATCAGTGGCGCGGCAGATACCTATCTGATGAACAGTCGTGGACTTACTGTTGCCGCCTCAAACTGGCAGTCAGAGCGCCCCTTTGTCGGCCGAAACTTCTCCTACCGACCCTACTTCAGGGAGGCGATGGAGGGGCGCCTTGGCCGCTATTTTGCCTTGGGCTCCACCTCCCAGCGACGCGGCTACTACTTTGCCTATCCGGTGCGTCACCAGCAGCAGATTCTTGGTGTAGTTGTCGTTAAGCTCGATATTTCCCAGATTGAGCAGGACTGGAGTCTCTCTGACGACCGTTTTCTCGTCACCGATCCCGATGGAGTGATCTTTATCACCACAGAGGGAGGCTGGCGCTTCAAATCTCTGCAGCCGCTGTCGACTCATGTGAGGGATCGGATCAGGAAGGGCCGCCGCTACGTCGATACCAAGATTGAGCCGCTTGCTCTCTCTACCGTTGAATCAATTGGAACGGCAATTCGGATTGTCGAACTTGGTCCGGAAGAGGGCGGGCGCTTCCTGATGCTGGAGCATGAGATGCCTGAGGCGGGTTGGAAAGTCCATATACTCACCTCTTACACGCCTGTCTCAGGTCAGATGAGGCGTAGTCTGTTGCTGGTCCTGAGTCTATTTACTGTGCTTCTGCTGCTGGCACTCTATCTGAATCAGCGCAGAAGACGCCTGCTGGAGCGTGCGGAGTTTGCCAGACGTGCAAAACGTGATCTGGAGTTGCGTGTACGTGAGAGAACTCAGGAGCTGATGGAATCGAATACCCGTCTGAGTTCGGAGATCGAGGAGCACAGGCAGACGGAAAAGGCGCTGCAGCAGACCCAGGATGAGCTGATTCAAGCGGCAAAAATGGCGGTAGTGGGCAGATGGCCACGGGTATCAGCCACGAGCTGAATCAGCCGCTGGCGGCCATTCGCTCCTATGCGGATAACTCCCGCGCCCTGTTACAGCGTGAACGCAAGGAGGAGGCCTGCTGGAACCTGCAGCAGATCTCCCAACTGACCGAGCGCATGGCGACCATCAGTTCACAGCTGAAACTGTTTGCCCGCAAGACCTCCGGGCAGCTTGTGAGTGTATCCTTGCCTGCAGCGATAGACTATTCACTGAAAATTCTCGCGCCGAGAATAAAAGAGGTGTCAGCGGAGGTGAGGCTGCAGCTGCCGCAGCAGGAGATCTTTCTCCAGGCTGACATGGTGCAGCTGGAGCAGGTTTTCGTTAATCTGATAAGCAATGCGCTGCATGCGGTGGAGGAGGGTGAGCAGCGTATAATCGAGATCAGTGGATCACAGAGAAAGCACCTTTTTCATGTGGCGATACGAGACAGTGGCTGTGGAATAGAAGAGGCTCACCTGAAGCGACTGTTTGATCCCTTTTTTACCACCAAGTCGGAGAGCAGTGGGCTGGGACTCGGTCTCTCAATCTCTCACAGGATTGTGGAGGGAATGGGTGGTACCCTGGAGGCGAAGAATCATCCTGAGGGTGGTGCGGTGTTTATACTGGAGATGCCGTTGGCTGCAGCCCCGGAGGGGAATTGATAAATGAGTGGTGAAGCAAAAGTCATCTTTATCGATGATGAAAAACATATCCGTATAGCCAACCAGCAGACCCTGGATCTGGCGGGCTTTGATGTGCAGACCTTCAGTAGTGCCGAGAAGGTGCTGCCCATGCTTTCGCCGGCGTGGCGGGGTGTGCTGGTGTGTGACATCAAAATGCCTGGGATGGACGGACTCACCTTTCTGGAGAAGGTTAAGAGTGTGGATAGGGATTTGCCGGTGATCCTGGTGAGCGGTCATGGAGATATCTCTATGGCAGTAGGTGCTATACGTGACGGCGCCTACGATTTTCTGGAGAAGCCATTTGCCGCCGAGGAGCTGATTGAAACGGTGCGTCGTGCACTGGACAAACGATTGCTGACACTTGAAAACCGCCAACTGCGCCAGGAGTTGGCGGTGCAGAGCACGCCGGGACCCAGGATTATAGCAACACGCCGGCAATACAGCGCTTGAGAGCAACTATTGCGCGTATCGCTACAGCGGGTGCCGATGTACTGATCATGGGTGAGACCGGTGCCGGCAAGGAGCTGGTTGCCCGTTCACTGCATGAACAGTCCTCGCGCCGTGGTGGTAACTTTGTTGCAATCAACTGTGGCGCCGTGCCTGAAAGCCTTATCGAGAGCGAGCTCTTCGGCCATGAAGCGGGTGCCTTTACCGGTGCACGGGAGCGGCGAGTTGGAAAGTTTGAGCATGCCAACGGCGGTACACTTTTTCTCGATGAGATCGAGAGCATGCCGATGTCTGTACAGGTGCATCTACTGCGGGTGCTGCAGGAGCGGGTGGTGGAACCTGTCGGCTCCAACCATCAGATCCCTCTGGAGTTGTGTGTGGTGGCGGCATCGAAAGTGGATCTCAAAGAGGCCGTTGCCGCCGGTGAGTTTCGTGAAGACCTCTACTATCGACTCAATGTAGTGATTATAGACATCCCCTCTTTAAGCCAGCGCCGGGAGGACATCCCTCTGCTGTTTCAGCACTTTTTGCTGGTCGCCAACGCCCGCTATCAGCAGGAAGCGGCCTCACCAAATGGTGACCAGCTGCGTACTGTTAACCCATGATTGGCCGGGAAATATTCGTGAGCTGCGTAATGTGGCTGAGCGCTATGTGCTGCTGGGTGAGAACTGTGGTTATGATCTGGAGCAGCTGATGCACGGCAGTGAGGGGGAGGCGGCTCTTACTCTGCCGCAACAGGTCGAGTGTTTTGAAAAGAGTGTGATCGAGCAGTCGCTGAAGAGCCACAGTGGCAATATCAAGGCAACTATGGAGGCCTTGGGCGTGCCACGTAAGACACTTTACGACAAGATGCAAAAATTTTGTCTCGACAAAAGTAACTATAAATAGTCTGAAACAGGCAGGATTACCTCCACGCCAATCGGCCTAATCGGCGGGTTTCCACACATTATTTTCGCTTCCACTCCTTTTCTGTGCCCGTAGGGTGCGAAATAGCGTGTTTCCCGGGTTTGGCGCACTTATTGCTCCCAATATAGTTCATTAGCCTCTGTGTCAGAGCTACTCTGATGGACAGTTTTAACCATCTCTGTCGCTTCGGGCTTGAAACAGGGCGGTGATCTGCGTCAATTGACACCCCCCCGCCGATGGGCGTAGTTTTGTTCCTGATCGGCTATGCAAATAACTACTCATAATCCGTGGAGGATATTCATATGAAAAGAAGGACTGTATTAGCGGCATCACTCTGTATGACCATGGCCATGATCCCCGCCGGCCAGGCGTTTGCGAAGAAACGTATCGTTTTTGGCGGCGGCCCGGCGGGCGGTACCTTCCAGGTTGTGGCCAATGCCATTCAAACCTATAAACCGGTAAAGGCGATTGAAGATTTTACCGTCAAGGCACAGTCTTCAGCCGGTTCGGTAGAGAACCTGCGCAAGGTCAACTCCGGCCGTTCCGACTTTGGTGTGGTCTATTCCGGACACGTCTATCTGGGACGTAACGGCAAGATGAAGAATGACCCCAAGAAGTATGACAAGGTGATGGCGGTCGGCTTCCT
>MOXG01000005.1_pt1 | contig 65712 bp, 71 predicted proteins | sample 1471191 | NCBI WGS metagenome assembly MOXG01 (sample SAMN05806437, study PRJNA327811) | mollusc metagenome | isolation source: Phylotype C (NB3) bacterial symbionts from gill | host: Thyasira cf. gouldii | place: Canada: Bonne Bay, Newfoundland | collected 2010-08-19
CTGAGACTGGTATGAAGAACTCTGCTCACTACGCGCGTTGGGCGATTACGATGTCACCCAGCTTTTTGTTGAGAAAGAGTCCCTTGAGGAGCGTGGTCTCACTGTTGACGACCTGATGCCCCTGAAGTGGGAAGACGAGGATGACGATTGGGCGGAGAGAGACTCCATCCGTGTGGTTAGCCGTGAAGAGATGGCTAAGATCATGGAAGGCCAAGACGTTGTCTTTAGTTTCTAACTGAGTAGGGTGCTGTCATGAGTGAATTGCATACCGTAAATAAATCACCTTTCGAGAAAGGCTCTTTTGACAACTGCCTGGGCCACGTGCTGGAAGGCAGCGCAGTCCTGCTGGTTGAGGATGGAGTCTATGCCGCAATGAAAGGCACCTCCGCCGAGGCGAAGGTGCTGGCAGCCAAAGGCGTTAAGTTCTACGCCCTGGGTGCGGACGTTAAGGCTCGCGGCATTGCTGCTGACCGAATAACCGAAGGGTTTGAAATTGTAGACTACGCAGGATTTGTTGACCTCTCTGCTGAACACAGCAAAGTTGTTGCCTGGGTTTAATCCAAAACTGACTATCACTACCTGATATTTCTAGGAGATTTGAAAATGGCTATTGAAGCTGACGGCAAGACTTTTGAGACCGATGAAGAGGGTTACCTGGTAAACCTTAACGAGTGGATTCCTGCAATTGCAACGGAAATGTCTAAGGAAGACGAGCTGGAATTGACCGATGAGCATTGGGATATCATCAACTTCCTGCGTGAGTACTATGAAGAGTATCAGATTGCTCCTGCCGTACGTGTTCTGACCAAGGCTGTTGGTAAAAAGCTGGGTAAAGAGAAGGGTAACAGCAAGTACCTGTACTCCCTGTTCCCTTACGGCCCTGGTAAGCAGGCTTGCCGCTTCGCCGGTCTGCCTAAGCCTACCGGCTGTATCTAAGATCCAAGCTGATCTTATCGTCCGGGAGGGATTTTGATCCCTCCCGGCTGTTTGAACACCGATTGAGGAAGGCAGGAACATGTCGACTGTCTATGCGTTGCTGTTTATCGTGGCGACTCTTGTGCTGGTCATTGGTTTGGCAAGAAAGATTGCCCAATATGCCAAGACACCCGCTCCATTAAAGATTCCAACCACCCCGGCTCCTGTTACCCAAACCGGAGTGGTATTGCGCATGTTCCGTGAAGTAGTGTTTTTTGAAAGTCTTTTCAAGAGCACTAAGTGGACCTGGATATTCTCATGGATGTTCCATTTGGGACTTCTCCTGGTGCTGCTCCGCCACGTCCGTTACTTCATGGACGCTGTTTGGCTTCCTATTCAACTGATCCAACCATTCGGTATGTATGCCGGCTTTGCCATGGTTGCCGGTCTGGGTGGTCTGTTTATCAGACGCATCTTTGTTGACCGCGTACGCTATATATCAGCTCCCTCTGATTACCTGTGGCTGATGTTGCTTGGTTTTATCGGCTTTAGCGGCCTGATGATGAGCTTCGTAGTACATACCGATATCGTTGCAGTTAAGCAATTCTTCACTGGCATCTGGACTTTCAGTGGTGGTGCTCTGCCAATGGATTTACCACTGCTCGTTCACATTACGCTGGTTATTGTGCTGATGCTGCTGTTTCCTTTCAGCAAGTTGTTACATGCACCGGGTATCTTCTTCAGCCCGTCGCGAAATCAGGTGGATAATCCACGTGAAAAGCGGCATATCGTCCCTTGGGCGAAGGCGCTGGAAGAGAAAGAACAGAACTAACCTGGTCGACGAGGTCTACAGATGGCAAAGGCAAAGGCAACTTTTGATACACCGGAACTCCATGAATTTGTGGATGTGCCGGCGCTGGAAGAAGGCACGATGGCTCATATCAAGTCATACGTTGTCAAAAATCCAGATCATAATACCGATCTCGTTTTCCCGGTGAATTAGTTGATGACTGGCACGAGAAAACCCTGGAGAAGATGGCTGACCTCTGTTCACGCTATCGCTCTTTCCAGGTCTATCTGGATGCCTGTGTAAAGTGTGGTTCGTGCACTGACAAGTGCCACTACTATCTGGGTACGAAAGATCCCAAGAATATGCCTGTAGGCAGACAGGATCTCCTGCGTAAAGTCTACCGCCGCTACTTCACCTTTGCCGGGAAATACTTTCCCAAGCTGGTGGGTGCCGAGGATCTGACGCGCGAGACTCTGGATGAGTGGTACAGCTACTTTCACCAATGTTCACAGTGCCGACGCTGCTCTGTTTTCTGTCCCTATGGTATTGATACGGCAGAGATCTCAATGGCGGCCCGCGAGATACTCGACAGTATCGGTTACGGCCAGAAGTACTGTAACGAGATCATCGCCAAGGTACATAAAATAGGTAACAACCTCGGTCTCCCCGGTCCTGCTATCGAGAATACTCTCGAAGGTCTGGAAGAGGATGTCGAAGATGAGACCGGCGTAGTGGTGAAGTTCCCACTCGATGTTAAGGGTGCGGATATCCTGCTGGTGACTCCATCTGCTGACTTCTTTGCAGAGCCTCACGTCGATGGACTGATCGGTTACGGTAAGGTGTTTCATGAGGCCGGCATCAGTTGGACTCTCAGCACCACAGCTTCCGAGGCCGGCAACTTTGGCATGTTCATCGGTAATTACGAGAATATGCGCAGGGTTTCCATGCGTATCCGTCAAGCGGCGACCGAGTTGGGTGTTAAACGTATTGTCTTTGGTGAGTGCGGCCACGCTTGGCGCATCGCCTACGCATTCCTCAATACGCTGGCAGGTCCTTTTGATGACCTCGATCCCAACTACCCGGTGCCGCAGCATATCTGTGAGTTCACCAATGATTTGATCGAGCGGGGCAAACTTAATCTCGATAAGTCTGGCAACGATGAGATGACCATCACCTTCCACGACTCATGCAACGTGGCACGCGCCACCCGCATGGGTGATAAGCCGGGAGGTCAGTTCGAGATCCCCCGTGCTGTGATCAAGGCGGTGTGCAACAATTATGTTGATATGGATCACAACACTATCGGTGAGAAAACCTTCTGCTGCGGTGGTGGTGGTGGTCTGCTGACCGATGACTTGATGGAAATCCGTGTTAAGGGTGCTTTGCCTCGAATGACGGCACTCAATAACGCCATCAAAGAACATGGTGTAACGCACTTGGCGGCAATCTGTGCCATCTGTAAGAGCCAGTTCACTAAGGTAATGCCTTACTACGGCATGGACATGGACCAAATTGTCAGTGTTCATCAGTTGGTAAGCAACGCAATCATCCTTACCGGTCAGCGGACCGAAGAGGATGAAGACGATCAGGAAACTGAAGAGTAGCTGATCGACAATAGAATTTTCGCGCCGGTGGTGGCAATTACGCTGTTACTGGAGTTTTAAGAATTAAATTTAAGGTTTAAGGAGACAAGACAATGGCGACTCCTACTGAAGAGATGCAGGCCAATTTGAATTTCCGTCGGTATGAGGAAGGTGAAAACGAATGGGATGATTGGGGCGATAAGATTTTCGTCGAGGACACTTCCCACAAGTGCCCCACCTATGTCCACAAGACTCCACCTTGTCAGGGCGGTTGTCCTGCCGGTGAGGATATTCGTGGCTACCTTGCAATTGCCCGCGGTCAGGAAAAACCGCCCGAGGGTGTAGAGTGGCAGGAGTACGCATTCCGTCGCTCCACCGATGCCAATCCTTTCCCTTCCATGATGGGCCGTGTCTGTCCCGCTCCTTGTCAGGACGGTTGTAACCGTAGTGACGTTGAGGATTTCGTTGGTATCAACTCTGTCGAGCAGTTTATCGGCGATACCGCACTTGCTAACGGCTACCAGTTTGAAGCCGGCGCAGATACAGGTAAAAAGGTTGCTATCATCGGTGGCGGTCCTGCCGGTATGGCGGCTGCTTACCAGCTTCGCCGTATGGGACACGCTGCCACTGTTATAGAAAAAGATGCAGATCTTGGCGGCATGATGCGCTATGGCATCCCCAACTACCGTATTCCTCGTGACAAGCTGGCTGCTGAAATTCAGCGCATTGTCGATATGGGTGTTGAGGTCCGTACCGGTGTTCGTGTAGGTGCTGATGTCGCGGTAGCCGACCTGGAGAAAGAGTACGATGCCGTCCTTTGGGCACTCGGCTGCCAGAACGGTCGTGGCCTCCCCATTGATGGCTGGGAAGGTACCCCAAACTGTGTTTCCGGTGTTGCTTTCTTGAAGGCTTTCAATGAGGGCCGCCTGAAGGTCACTGGCAAGAATGTAGTCTGCATTGGTGGTGGTGATACCTCCATTGACGTTATCTCCGTCACCCGCCGCGTCGGTTACAATGCAGCAGCCGGCAATCCTGAAGATGTGGTGCATGACACCAGTATCAATCAGGACCAAACCCTGGCAGATGCTGCCGAAAGTGCTAACGCCACCCTGACCTCACTGTTTACCAAAGATAAGATGTTTGCCGCGGAGCATGAGATTCATGATGCTCTGCACGAAGGCTGCGCTATTCTTGACGGTGTGATGCCACTGGAAGTGATCGTTGGTGATGATGGTCGCGCCACCGGACTGAAAGTGTGTGATTGCACCATGGACGGTATGAGACCGATTCCCACCGAGGGCACCGAGCGTGTGCTGGAAGCTGATCTTGTTGTATCTGCTATTGGCCAGAGCGGTGATATGGCCGGCATTGAAGATATGGCTAATGATCGCAATCTCATCGACGCCGATAAATTCTTCCAGGTACCTGGAAAAGCGGGTCACTTCGTTGCGGGTGATATCGTCAATCCTCATCTGCTGACCACCGCAATCGGTCAAGCCTCTGTAGCGGTTGAGAGTATCGACATCTACATGAAGCAGGAAGAGCAGGGTAAGCGTCCAAAAGTTGATGTACACCACTTCGACCTGATGGCCAAGCTACATGAGGCCGGTCTTGATCCTGAGCACTTCGATTCTACTGTGGGCGACATGCGCGGTACCGGTACTGCCAAGTACGCAGTACACAACTACGAAGACCGTTCCGAACAGGAAGTGATCACTTCCAAGGCCCTCTTCCTTGGGCACTTCGAATATGCGAAACGTAATATTCGTGATGAAGACGTTCCAAGTGCAGATGATGTACTGGGTCACTTCAAAGATCGCCTGATTATGCTCAGTGAGGAGCAGGTGACTTCTGAGTCCAAGCGCTGCATGAGCTGTGGCATGTGCTTCGAGTGTGATAACTGCGTTATCTTCTGTCCTCAAGATGCTGTCTTCCGTGTTAAGAAGAATGAGGCAACCACCGGTCGTTATGTTGATACTGACTACAGCAAGTGTATTGGCTGTCACATCTGTACCGATGTTTGCCCCACCGGTTACATCCAGATGGGTCTTGGTGAATAGGAGCTGTCATGCTTAGTTCTACCGGCATCAAACGATCCACTATGATCTTCATGGGAGCACTGTTCGCGGTGCTCTCCATGGGGGCCATGGGCGAATCTTTTGTCACAAAGGGGTCCAAGGCGGCCGGTCTCGGACCGGACGACTGTGTGGCACCCAAGGCAGAGATGCGTCGCAATCATATGGATTATCTGAAACACGACCGTGTCGCCACCGTCCGTCAAGGCATCAGGGATACTAAGGCCAGTCTTGCGGCCTGCGTTGATTGTCATGCTGCAGATGACGGTAAAGGTGGTTATGCACCGGTCAATGGGGAAGGACAGTTTTGTGAGTCCTGCCACAGCTATGTAGGAGTCAATCTCTACTTTGCATGTTTCCAGTGCCATCGGAAAACACCGCAATCAGAGAGTGCTTCACTAAGCGATTCAGAGATAAAGGTAGGTGCTTTTGCTCTGCAGCTTGATGCTGATAAGCAACACGCTGTGACGGCACAACACTTTTCCAAATGGCACAGCCAAGTAGTAGAGGACTGATCATGACGAAAAATAGTGACCAGCCTGACATGAAGCGCCGGGAGTTTTTCGGCAAGACGGTCCTTGCGGCCGGTGCAGCAACTGTAGCTCCTGGTGTACTGCTTGCTGTTGCAGGTAGTGGTGAGCAACAGGGTGCAAGTAGTGATACCGCTGGGGTATGCTGATCGATTCCAATAAGTGCGCAGAAGGTTGCAGTGTTTGTGTCGATGCGTGTAACAGCGAAAACGGCATCGATCTTCAGGTGCGCCCTGAAGGTCAGTCCGATGAAAAGTGGAATGCACAGCGTCCGCAGTGGATCCGCAAGGTAAAGCTGAAAGACAATCAGACCGGAGAGGTCACTAATCTACCGCTGATGTGTCAGCACTGTGAACACCCACCCTGTGTCGACGTTTGCCCGACCACGGCATCATTTAAACGTGCCGATGGCATCGTTATGGTGGATCGCCATAAGTGTATTGGCTGCCGCTATTGCATGATGGCGTGCCCTATAAGGCACGCTCATTCATCCATCAGGATATAACAGAGCAACTTGTCTCTGCACCACGTGGCAAAGGTTGCGTTGAGTCGTGTAACTTCTGTGCAACTCGTCTCGATGCGGGTGCAACCACTACCGCCTGTCAGGATGCATGTGAAAAAGATGGTCATCAGGCAATTATCTTTGGTGATCTGAAAGACCCTCAAAGTGCTGTTGCGATGGCATTAAAAGAGAAAACTAGTCGGCAGATTCGTGCCGATCTTGAACTCAATACCGGTGTTCGCTACACCAACGTATAAGCGGGAAGGAGTAGAGTTAGATGAAAGATATGTCCTACCGTGAGCTCTGGTGTAGCTCTTCCAGGTTCTGGGGTGGTCTCGCCCTTCTAGGTTTCATTATCGCTGTTGCTTTGGGCGCGGCATTTTTTATGGAACACAGTGGTCATCATGTTACAGGCATGACTAACCAGATTGTCTGGGGTCTGCCACATGTATTTGCCATCTTCCTGATCGTGGCCGCCTCAGGGGCACTTAACGTTGCTTCAATCGGCTCGGTTTTTGGTGGTCCAATGTACAAACCTCTTGGGCGATTCTCGGCACTGCTGGCGATTGGCCTGCTTGCAGGTGGTCTGATCGTGCTGCTGCTGGATCTTGGCCGCCCGGACCGCATTATCGTTGCTGTCACCAGCTACAACTTCAAGTCGATCTTTGCCTGGAATATCATTCTATACAGTGGTTTCTTTGCAATCGTTGGTGTCTACATCTGGACAATGATTGACCGTAAAGTTCAGAAATACAAAATCACTGTCGGCTATGCTGCATTTATCTGGCGGTTGGCACTGACTACAGGTACCGGTTCCATCTTCGGTTTCCTGGTAGCTCGCGAAGCCTATGATGCGGCGATTATGGCGCCGATGTTTATCATCATGTCATTCAGTTTTGGGCTGGCATTTTTTATCGTCGCTCTGATGTCCGCCTACTGGTGGGCTGGTCGGGAGCTGGGTGGGCTTCGTCTTGCCAAGTTGAAGAATCTGTTGGGGGTATTTGTTGGTGCGGTGCTTTACTTCGCCGTAGTCTACCATTTGACTAATCTTTACGTGACGCAGCATCATGGTATAGAGCAGTTTATTCTGCTGGGTGGCGGCGTCTACACCAATATGTTCTGGATCGGTCAGGTACTGATTGGCGGTATCATTCCGCTGTTCCTCATCTACTCTCCGGCATTTGCTACTTCACGCTTTGCTATTGCTACAGCCTCTATCCTGGTATTGATTGGTGGGTTCTTCCAGGTCTATGTGATCGTGATAGGCGGTCAGGCATTCCCGATGAATATCTTCCCGGGTAAAGAGGTTGTCTCCAGCAGCTTCTTCGACGGTATGGTCAACGGTTACGTACCTACTGTTCCCGAGGCGCTGCTTGGATTTGGTGGTATTGCCGTTGCCATGACTCTGGTGGCTGTTGGTTCACGTATGCTGCAGGTGCTGCCTGAAAGTCTTGAGGATCCCACAGACGAGTCTGCCTAACTCTGTCGCTGAGTATAAACCTGAAAAAACCACCACCGGGTAACCGGCGGTGGTTTTTTCGCTTTAGCCCTATTGATTCCGCTCAGAAGTAAAGACTACTGTCTTCGCAGTACACGCAGTACACGCAGTACACGCAGTACACGCAGTACACACAGGATCCGGGTGATTCAGTGGCTAACTAGTACCACAGCAACCAAGCATAGCTCACTTTACTGCCCCATTGATCTGTTCACAGGCTATAATTCATAAGCCCCTTACGTATGGCAATTTAAAAAATGTCTCATTTTTTTATATCCGCAGCTCACAAATCATCAGGTAAGACAACCGTCTCTATCGGCCTGACCGCAGCGTTGCGCGAGCGCGGGATGGCTGTACAGCCGTTTAAGAAGGGACCAGACTACATAGATCCAATCTGGCTCTCCGCCGCAGGTGGCAACAACTGCATCAATCTCGATTTTTATACTATGTCGGCAGAGGAGATCACCCAGGAGTTTCACCGTGCATGATGGGTAAGGATATCGGGGTGATCGAAGGTAACAAGGGGCTCTATGACGGTCTCGACCTGGATGGCAGTAACAGCAACGCTGCACTGGCTACCCAGCTGAACTCTCCGGTTTTTTTAGTCATAGACGCACGTGGCATGACCCGTGGTATCGCACCGCTGATCCTCGGCTACCAGGCATTTGACCAGAATCTCACAATCGCAGGGGTGATACTCAACAAGGTTGGTGGTAGCCGTCATGAAGGTAAACTGTGCCGAGTAATTGAGCACTATACGGATATCCCGGTGGTCGGTTCGGTGCACTCAAATCCAGAGCTGGAGATTGATGAGCGCCACCTTGGTTTAATGCCAAGTAATGAGTCGAGTGAAGCTGCTGCAAAAATTCGGCTGCTGGGTCAGCGCGTGGCTGAACAGGTCGATCTTGACCGAATTCTCGAATTTGCAGCAGCAACAGCACCACTGCCGGAGGTGACGGAAGAGAAGTATCTGTTCACTGGTGAAAGAGTACGCATTGGCTATCCGCGCGATCGTGCTTTTGGTTTCTACTACCCGGGTGATCTCACGCGGATGGAAAAAGCAGGTGCGGAGCTGGTACCCTTTGATGCTCTGAGTGACAGTGTGCTGCCGCCAGTTGATGGTCTCTTCATCGGAGGAGGTTTCCCTGAAATCGCTATGGATGAGTTGGAAGCGAATAACTCCCTGCGGCAGGAGATCAAAGCATTTGTTGAAGCCGGGGGGCCTGTCTATGCAGAGTGCGGGGGACTTATGTACCTTGCCCGCAAGCTGACCTGGCAGGACAAAGTGTGTAAAATGGTTGGTGCGATCCCGGGTGACATTGTTATGCACGAGCGTCCACAGGGTAGAGGCTATGTTCGCCTGCGTGAGAGAGAACAGAGCCCATGGCCGAAACTCCCTGGGCAATCATCTGAGATTGCCGCCCACGAGTTTCACTACTCTGCCATTGAAAATCTGGATAAAGGGATTAACTTTGCTTATCAGGTGATTCGTGGTACCGGAATTGATGGTAGTAACGATGGCATTGTCTACAAGAACCTGTTGGCAAGCTACACCCATATGCGAGATGTCGGCGGGAATCATTGGACTCAAAGGTTTGTTGAACATGTCAGGGCGTGTAAGCCCCAAGTAGTTTAGAGAGCAAGTTTATGTTTAAAGTTACCGAAGCAGCCGCCGAGCAGATTAAAGAGGCGGCAAAGCAGGGTGGTACCGAGGGTATGGCGCTGCGTATGGCGGCCCGAAAGAAAGATGACGGCAGCATCGAGTACATTATGGGTTTCGATGAAGAGCGTGAACAGGATACACGTGTTGATGCCGACGGAACCAATGTAGTGATTTCACCTGATTCAGTTGCACTGTTGGAAGAAGCGGTAATGGATTATGTAGAGATGGCAGAGGGTGATTTCCGTTTTATCTTTCTAAATTCCAAGGACCCCACCTACGTGCCACCCTCTGACGGGTAGCTGTCAGGCGGAATAGGTAGAACAGATCCGCCCTGTACCCTGGTTGTAAACTATGGAACTCTCCAGTGAAGACGCCTTGCGTCTTAATGTACTGTTGGCCAATAAACCTCTGGCCATACGTATCCACGAATCAAACATGACGCTCCACGGCTTGCTTGCAGAGAGTGAAGTGACAGTTAAACTCAATCCGGTTGGTCGTGACGAGCACTATCTGAAGAGAGTGCGTTCCTTCCTGTCAGAGCGAGCCCTCGGTAATCCTGGTGGCTACCCGCTCTACCTGCAGCGCTGGACCCGCCAAGGACAGATGCGGAAGGATAGTCTGGAGCAGCTGCTATTGTTAGGTGAACCAACTGCTGTATTTGCCGTTGTTTGTGCTGAAGGGCTTACCGATGAACTGGCACGGCGAGCATGGTGGTCAGTTGAAGAGGCGGAGAATGCCCGTTGCATGTTGGAGACCGAGGCTGTTGTCAAGGGCAAGACCGGCCCGCTACTAGCTAGCTATCTTATTGACTACCTGCCTTTCGAGATTGAGCCTGAGACGATGGTCGACTCGGTCAGCAAAGCGTTACAGCCTAGACTACTGGATGATGCAGTACGACACTCCCTATGGAAGAAAGCTGCACGTAAGACAGCCTACCTGGTTGGATTTATAGCAGCCTGCCCGGATGATCTACCTGATACTCTCCCGGCGCGGGGGGACTACAATGAATATTGGGAGAAACTGAGATCACTGGCTGATACTGGTAACAGTGTCGCGTTACTGCTGCTAAAACTACTCTCCGGTCAAGGGCAGTCATATCTAGATACCTGCCAACGCATACTCACCAAACCTTCTACCCAGGATGTGGTCAACACCACCCTGGACTTGATGCGAAACTACTTCTCTGCACTCAGGCCTGAGGGTAATCCGGATGTCAGCATCGAGGAGCTCATCGGTGAAGCGCCCGGGATGATAGCCCATTCGAAAGAGGCAAATACCTGCCTGAAAATTATACCGACACTCATACGGGAGCTTGAGGCAATGACTATTCTCTCAGGTCTCGGTTTTGGTGTGCTGCGCCCTGCCCTAAAGGGGAGTGACGCCATGGGCAGTCTGATGCGCAAAAAACTGGTACCGGTGCTTACACCAGTGATGGATAGGATTGCTGTGCTGCAGACAGTTTCCTAGTTGTCGATCAATAAAGCAGGGCGCAGAGTGCGCCCCGTTTTGATAGTAGGGTTACTCCCTTTCATGCCGCTCCTGTTGATACTGTTGTGTCAACGACTGCTGGATATTTCCCGGTACAGGATCGTAGTGACTGAAACTGATCTCGTAGCTTCCTTCTCCGCCGGTAATTGCTTTCAGCCTTGAGCTGTAGTTATCCAGTTCAGAGAGTGGTACTAAGCCACTGATCACCATGTGGCCGTTGGGGTTGGCGTTGGTGTCGCTGATGCGCCCGCGGCGACCGGCGAGGTCAGCGGTGATGTCACCCATCGCCTCACCCTGGGCCTCGATCTTTATCTCCACCATCGGCTCAAGGACGATACTACGTGCTTTCTCAAGGGCCGTCTGAAAGGCTTTCTTGCCGGCGGCGACAAAGGCGATCTCTTTGGAGTCGACTGAGTGATGTTTTCCATCGTATACGGTGACGCGGATATCCTGCATTGGGTAGCCGGCGACAAAGCCCTCTTCCATCGCATGGACGATGCCTTTCTCCACCGCCGGCATAAATTGCCCTGGGATGACGCCGCCCTTTACTTCATTGACGAACAGGAACCCTTCACCTCGGGGGAGTGGGGCGATACGTAGCGAGACCTCGCCAAACTGACCGGCGCCGCCGGTCTGCTTTTTGTGGCGGTACTGCCCTTCGGCGGCACTGCTGATGGTCTCACGGTAGGGGATGCTGGGGGGCTGGGTATCGACGTTGACATTAAATCGCTGCTCCAACTGCTCCAATACCACCCGTAGATGCAGATCTCCAAGACCCCGAATAACCGTCTCATTGGCTTGGTTGGCATGTTCCACCACCAGGCAAGGATCCTCGGCCTGGAGTTTGTGCAGAGCATCTGAGAGCTTCTGGTCATCACTGCGCTTGTTGGGTATCAACGCCAGCCCAAACAGTGGCATGGGAAAGCTCTCCGGCTGTAGGTGGAAGTAGTCCTCGTCGTGTGAATCGTGGAGTACGGCATCACGAAATATCTCGTCAACCCGGGCAACAGCGCAGATATCGCCGGGGATAGCACTCTCCATCTCACTCTGATCCTTTCCCTGGAGTCGCAGCAGGTGGGTCACTTTGAAGGGTTTTCTCGCATCACCGATAAAGAGTTGGCTGTTGGGTGTGAGACTTCCCTGATAGAGACGGAACAGACTCAGCTTGCCACGGAATGGATCGTTGGTTACCTTAAATACATGAGCAATAGCGTGCTTTTTGGGGTCGGGGTCGACATCGACCGGCACGCGTCGCTGCCCTCGCCTTTGAGAAAATGGGGTGGATTTCCTTCGGTTGGGTCCGGCATCAGGCGGGTGATGACTTGCAACAATTCAGCAACACCCGTGCCGTTTGTCGCCGAGGTAAAACAGATAGGTACCAAGTGGCCTTCACGTAGTGCTTTCTCGAAAGGATCATGGAGCTGCTCCGGCTCCAGCTCTGAACCCTGCTCCAGATAGATCTCCATCAGCTCTTCATCCATCTCCACAACCTGATCGATAATGGTTGTGTGGGCATCGGCCACTGAGGAGAAGAGTGTCTCTTCACCCTCCGGTTTAAAGAAGCAGTCCACCACCTTGTCACCGGATAGAGCAGGCAGGTTTAACGGCAGACACTCTTCACCAAAGGTTCTGCGGATATCATCTACCAGCGTCTCCAAATTGGCGCTGGGAGAGTCGATCTGGTTTATGATAATTAGTCGGCAGAGCTCATCCTCAAGGGCGTGTTCCATCATCGCTTGAGTGGCCGGTTCGATACCCGACTCGGCGTTGATCACCACGGCCGCAGTTTCGACTGCCTGTAGCGCACTGAAGGCGCGACCGAAAAAATCATTTAGTCCCGGAGTGTCGAGCAGATTGACCTGTTTGCCGTCCTTTCTTAGCCAGGCAAGAGAGGCGTTAAGTGAGTGCTCATACTGCTGTTCCTGTTTATCGTAATCACAGACCGTGTTGCCCTGCTCGATACTTCCCTGACTTTTGATTGCCCCGGCGGTATAGAGTAGTGCCTCGGTCAGCGTCGTCTTGCCTGCACCAGTCTGGCCCACCAGGGCGATATTTCGGATATCGTGAGTGGTATATGCGGGCATCTTCTTCTCCTGAAACTGCGACCGTTAAACTAACTACTATCCCAATAGAAGAGGGCGACGAGCGCTATGACCCCGGTCAACCTTTTGTCTTAATTATCAAGAAAAGCGTAGTGATCCCATCGGCAGTAAAAAAATACTCTTATGACTTTGATCTGCGGCTGCGGCCCTTGTAAGCGGCAATCTGTTTGATCACCTCTTGAAAGGGGAGCAGGTCAAGTGACTCAAAGGTTTCAGTAGCCTGCTTGAGCAAGTTGTAGACATCCTCAATACAGAGCGGCGGGTTCTCCTCTTTGAGTGCGCTATGGACTCCTCTGAGCCCACCAATCTGGATGCGGATTGCCTGACCGTGGGGGAGGGCGCCCTTGCTGTGATTCTTCAAGGTGAAGCGGGCATGGTGGCGAAGCAGCTCCAGCAGCTCATTGCAACGTAGCTGTCCTTCGTCAGAGGCGCAATGAACACCGATTCTCTCTGCCAGGTAGAAGCGCTCGGACTGGCAACAGCGGCACTGGCTGGCCAATATTCCTTTTTCGAACAGGCAGAAGCGCTCGTTCATGCTGTGGTAGGTTTTGTGATAGGCGTCTTGGTCCATAAGATTCAGTCCTTGGCGGTAAATCTGTGGATCATTCGTCTGTCTCTCTTGCTAGGTCGGCCGCTTTCCTGTTTTGGCATTGCCGCACGCAGTAATCGCTGCTCCTCAATCCGCTTGTCACGTCTAATAATACTATCCTCAGACTCCTCGTAGAAACCTCTTGCCTCCGAGGCGGGTCGGCGCTGCTTGGGTATCACCTTGACTTCAATATCCCAGGAGAGGGAGTCCTTGTGAATCTCCAGTCGGTTACCCGGTTGAACCTCTTTGCCCGGTTTAGTCCGTTGACCGTTGAGGTGAACCTTGCCGCCGTTGATCGCTTCTACGGCCAGTTGCCGAGTCTTGAAGAAGCGTGCCGCCCACAGCCACTTGTCGAGGCGTAGGCTCTGACTGCTCTCACCACCACTCATGTGATGTCATCTTCTTCCTGGGTCATTTCCGGTTCTTCATGGGGTGCCAGCCCCAGCAGTGGGTCGAGCTTGCCGAAGGCATTGAGCTCGGCTAGATCATCGTAGCCTCCCACATGATAGTCATCGATAAAAATCTGCGGCACGGTGCGTCTCTGGCTGCGCTCCAGCATCTCACGCATCAGCTTACGGTCACCACCGTCGATGTAAAGCTCTTCATACTCAACCCCCTTTCTGGTAAGCAGCTGTTTAGCGCGGACGCAGTAGGGGCAGATAGCAGTACTGTAGATTACGACTTTCGGCATGAGTGATTCTCTGCATAGAATAGGATGCTTATATCCTATCAACCACCCCTCCGGGGGTCTACCTAAGGAACCTCTGAATAGATCATGAACGGTTGCATTGCATTCAGCAGACGTGAAATCTGTATTGAAAACCCTACCAAGGGCTGCTATTCAAAGGGACTTAGGCCTTGATTTGGCCTCTTTTGGGCACTATTTAATATATCCGGACTTTTTCAGAAGTTCCCCAATACACCTTCAGGGCAGTGGATTATATGCCCGGATCATTGACTCAGAGAGCGCTGATGCTTCACGAAACCCCTAAAACCATCTATCTCAAAGACTACTTGCCGCCTGAATATCTTGTCGATAGGGTGGATCTTCACTTTGATCTGGGCGAGAAAGAGACGCGGGTAGTTTCAAAACTGACTATGCGCCGTAACCCTGCAGGCCAGAGGGGTGCAGCACTGCGGCTCGACGGTGAGCAGTTGGAGCTGCTCTCACTGCGCCTTGACGGCAGCGACCTCGGTCCAGAGTGCTACCGGGTAGATGACGAAGGTTTGACCGTTTATCAGGTACCCGAACGGTTCACATTGGAGAGTGAGGTAAGAATAAAGCCCCAGGAGAATACGGCTCTTGAAGGGCTCTACAAATCAGGTGGCATGTTTTGTACCCAATGTGAGGCGGAGGGCTTTCGCAAGATTACCTGGTATCTGGATCGCCCTGATGTGATGAGTCGGTTCACTACCACCATCGTTGCAGACCGGCAGCGCTATCCGGTGCTGCTCTCTAACGGTAATCCGCTGGAACAGCAGTTGCTGGACGATGGTCGTCACCTGGCCCGCTGGAGGATCCTTTCGCCAAACCGGCCTATCTGTTTGCATTGGTGGCGGGGGATCTACGCTCAATAGAAGACCAATTTTCCACTGCCTCCGGACGGGATGTGGCACTACGTATCTATGTAGAGCCTGAGAATGTCGACAAGTGCGATCATGCTATGGCCTCCCTGAAAAACGCCATGACCTGGGATGAAGAGCATTACGGTCGCGAGTACGACCTGGATATCTATATGATCGTAGCGGTCAACGATTTCAATATGGGCGCCATGGAGAACAAGGGGCTCAATATCTTCAACTCCAAGTATGTGCTGGCGCGGCCCGATACTGCCACCGACAGCGATTTCCAGGGCATTGAAGGGTGATTGCCCATGAGTACTTCCACAACTGGACAGGCAACCGCATCACCTGCCGTGACTGGTTTCAGCTCAGTCTGAAAGAGGGGCTGACGGTATTCCGTGATCAGGAGTTTTCTGCTGATATGGGGTCCCGGGGAGTAAAGCGCATAGAGGACGTACGCATGCTGCGTGCTCACCAGTTTGCCGAGGATGCCAGCCCCATGGCACATCCCGTGCGCCCCGATAGCTATATGGAGATCAATAACTTCTACACCCTTACTGTCTATGAGAAGGGCGCCGAGGTGGTACGGATGCAGCATAATCTGCTTGGTGAGGCGGATTATCGTAAGGCTACCGATCTCTACTTTCAGCGCCATGACGGCCAGGCAGTGACCACCGATGACTTTGTCGCCTGCATGGCCGAAGCCGGCGAAAGGGATCTGCAGCAGTTCAAACGCTGGTACAGTCAGGCGGGAACACCGGAGCTGGAGGTCGGCGGCAGCTATGATGAGCAGTCACAACGCTACACCCTGACGGTGAAGCAGTCCTGCCCATCTACCCCCGGCCTGCAACAGAAGGCGCCCCTGCATATTCCACTGGCGGTAGGTCTGCTGGATGAGGAAGGGTGTGATATTCCCCTGCAACTGGAGGGAGAGTCTGCGCCCCAGGTACTACCCGTATGTTGGAGCTGCGCCAGGCGGTAGAGCAGTTTACCTTTACCGGGCTGATCCAGTCGCCGGTTCCCTCCCTGCTGCGCGGCTTCTCAGCTCCGGTCAAACTCCATTTCGACTACAGCGACCGGGAGTTGATGTTCCTCATGTCCCACGACAGTGATGGTTTCAATCGCTGGGATGCAGCACAAACTCTCACTCAGCGTATCGTCTTGGGGCGTGTCACAGAACCTGAATCCAGCCTACCGGAAGGATTTATCGATGCCTTCCGCGCCGCCCTCACCGATGCGTCAAGCGATGAGGCGCTACTGGCTGAGGTGCTAACCCTGCCCGCTGAGTCCTATCTTGGAGAGCAGATGACGGTGGTCGACGTGGAGGGTATCCATCAAGCACGAGAGACTCTGAAAAGAGAGCTGGCGGTTGAGCTTCACAAGGAGCTGCTGCAGCGCTACCAGGCAGGCAGGGTACGGGAGGAGTATCGTCTCGATCACGCATCAATGGCCCGCCGCAGCCTCACCAACCTCTGCCTCGACTATCTGATGCAACTTGATGATCCGGAGATACGCCTCCTTGCGGTGAAGCAGTATCACGGTGCCGACAACATGACCGATGCGCTGGCTGCCATCAGTCAGCTGGTGGATCGTCCGGCAGATGACTCCACGGTACTACTGGAGGACTTCTATAATAGATGGAAGCATGATCCCCTGGTATTGGATAAGTGGTTTACCCTCCAGGCCGTCTCCAGCCGAAGCGATGCTCTGGAGCAGGTGAAGGGTTGATGGCTCACCCTGACTTCTCGATAACCAATCCCAACCGCGTACGCTCTCTTATTGGTGTCTTCTGTTCAGCCAATCCGGTACGTTTCCACTCGGTGGATGGGGCGGGATACGCTTTTCTTGCTGACCGGGTGCTGGAGCTTGATCCTCTCAACCCACAGGTTGCCTCCCGAATGCTGCGTATCATGGCGCGCTGGCGCCGCTACGATGAAGAGCGTCAGTCATTGATGAAGGCACAGCTTCAGCGCATTGCCGACAGTGATGGTCTCTCAAAGGATGTCTATGAAATCGCCTCCAAGTGTCTAGAGGGGTGAGGGCCTCGGAAAATAATAACTATCCGAAGATCGCGCAGACTATCGGTTCGCCTGCAAGGCGTGGAAAGGGGCGCATAGCAGGCCTATGTAACCCTTTTCACAACGCAGCAGGCGGACCGAGAGACAAGCGAGATCGGATAGTTTATTTTTTCCGCAGCCCTAAGTGCACGGGTCTGATTTAATCCGGTTATGCAGCTCTGTGAGTAGACTTGGTTTTGTTGCCTGCTTTGTTATATACATATATATATTAGGTGGACAGGCCAACGTTTTGTCCATCCTGCGAACCACATGAGAAACTGAAGCACTGGGCTCAGTGCAGTATCATTAGTAGACAGCGCAAATAGAGTGAGGCCATGAAAATTGCGATAACAGGCTCTACAGGTTTTGTTGGCAGCCATCTGTCGGCTGCTCTGAAAGAGGATGGCCACCAGGTTGTCCCAATAGGAAGGGCTGAACTGAAAGAGCACCATGAGCAGATAGCAACGTATCTAATTGGCTGTGATGCTGTGTTTAATCTGGCAGGGGAGACCATTAACCAACGCTGGAGTGAAGCCTATAAACAGCGTATCTACCATAGCCGTATTGATACCACGCACAAATTGGTTGAGGCGATGAAGGTAATGGAAAAACGCCCGGCCACCTTTATCTCTACATCAGCTATTGGTGCTTTCTCCGCCGAAGGTTGTTACACCGAAGATGATCCCGCTAATGCCAGTGATTTTTTAGGTGAGCTATCAAAAGATTGGGAAGGTGAAGCGAAGGAAGCTGAGTCACTGGGTGTGCGTACCCTGATCTTCCGTTTTGCACTGGTATTAGGGCATGACGGTGGCCTGATGAAGCAGCTGTTACCACCATTCAGACGGGGACTTGGTGGGCCTATCGGTAACGGCCTGCAGCCGTTCTCATGGGTGCATATCGATGACATGGTTCGATCCTACCAATACGCACTGTTAAATGAGCAGATGAAAGGCATCTATCATATATGTTCCCCCAACCCTGATAACAATTCAGGGTTTACTAAAACCCTTGGCAGTGTGTTGAATAGGCCTGCACTTTTACCGATCCCCAAATTTGCACTAAAGCTGGTGTACGGGGAGGGAGCGGATGTGATGACCTCGGGCCAGTGTGTCGTCTCAATACGATTGTATGAAGCTGGGTTTGAGTTTAAGTATCCAGAGTTGGATCAGGCGCTAACAGCCATAATCCAAAGTGGCTATGCACAATAATCCTGAAGCGCCGTTTTCACAGAGAAAAGTGCGCCTGTAGGAGCGAATTTATTCGCGATCAGGCTCCGGGGCATGTTCTTCGCGAACAAGTTCGCTCCTACACCCGGCTCCCGGATTATTGTGCATAGCCATAATCCAATGATCCAGCCCCCTCTCCATTCCTAACCAGTGATCTATCCGTATTTGAGCTAAGACAAGGCGACATGGCCCGTAAATCAATAGTCTTGCAGAATTATTGATAGACCATACAGGACAGATAGTTAGATGACCGATGAATTGAATAAGGCTTCAACAGAAGCAGATGGCGGCGAAGAGAAGCAGGAAAAAGTAACCTTGGCCGAGATTAAGATCGAAGTTCAGTCTGAGACTCCGGAAGAGAAGCAGGAAGAGGAACGCCCCGGCTTCTGCTGTGGCTCCTGCACCTAACTAATACTTGTTAGGGAGACTCTGATCAAGTCATGATTGCTTTACGCTGGCTAAAATTGCCCCAATTCACTTCGAAGATCGCAGCAATAGAGTGGCTATTACCACTCACTTCGAAACAAATTGGAACAATTTTATCTCAGCCTAAATCTAACCACACTTAATCAGAGGCTCCCTAGGCGTTAATTTCCATATTTGATCCATCGACTTCAGTCGGTGGATTTGTGTTGCCCCCACTTTTTTCTCCCCCTTTACCGCTTATTTTTACACTGCCGGGTTTAACATCACCGGCGGGTGGATTAGTATCTGTCCTCTAAACAAATTGTCCATCAGTAGTATGAAGAATAGGAACCAGGGATTATGGCAGAACTCCCGATCCAGTATCAGATAGCGGACGATCACAGCATTGATGAGATCGTTGCCACTCTTTCATCCCATTTTTATCTCGGCAATGAACCGAAAAAGGTGGTGCGGCGTATCTATTGCGATACTTTTGACTGGCGTATTTACCAGGCGGGAGCCGTACTGTATGAGGAGCACAACAGTAGTGGTCACTGGCTGGTCTGGCGCTATCTTGGTGCCGACAGACCGAAAGAGATGCTACGGCTTGAGGGTAAGATGCCACGGTTCTCATGGGATTTCCCCTCAGGATTATTGAGGGATTTGGTGACTCCAGAGGTGGCTATGCGTGCCCTTTTGCCTCAGGTGGAGGTGCGAAGCCAGGTGCGTGTGCTGAAGTTGTTTGATCAGCAAGAAAAAACTGTGTTGCGGCTGGCGCTGGAAGAGCATGGTGCCCGACTCCCAAATAAGGGAGAGTATATTCCACTAACCTCAACGGTGCAGGTGATGCCGGTGCGGGGTTATCCCAAGCCACTTGCACGGATGGTCCGTTTTCTCTCATCTGAAATGAAGATGCAACCTGTGGCCGGCGAGCAGATCAATGCTGCACTGGCGGTTGTCGGTCGACAGCCTGTGGATTACAGCTCCAAGCTTGATTTCAAACTGAAGCCGGGAATGCGTGCAGATGCCGTGACACGAGAGATTCATCTCCATCTGCTGGGCACCATGGAGACCAATCTGCCGGGTACCCGTGCTGATCTCGACTCTGAGTTTCTTCATGACCTGCGTGTGGCGGTGCGACGTACACGTTCGGCGCTGACACAGGTCAAAGGGGTATTTCCAACGGAAGTGGTGGAACGCTACAAAGAACGCTTTGCCTGGGTTGGCCAAGTGACCAGCCCTACTCGTGATATGGATGTTTACCTGCTTGATTTTGATGGTTACCGTGACAGCCTCCCAGAGCAATTCCGTGGTGATCTGGAACCACTTCAACGCTTTCTTCTGAATCATCAGAAGAGTGAGCATCGGGCGATGGTGCGTAAGCTCAACTCGCCCCACTTTCATACGCTGGTAAAAGAGTGGCGCAGCTATCTTGAATCACCTCTGCCTGAACAGCCGGATGAGCCTAACGCTCCAGTGTCATTAGCGAAGTGGCATCAAAGCGCATCTACCGTATCTACCGGCGGGTGATGAAGGAGGGGTCGGCTATCACGCCCCTATCACCGGCGGATGATCTCCACGAACTGCGTAAAAGCTGCAAAAAACTGCGTTATCTGTTGGAGTTTTTTCAGAGCCTCTATCCACGAAAACAGATACGTCCACTGATCAAGGCGCAAAAGGTGCTGCTGGACAATCTCGGAGACTTTCAGGATCTGGAGGTGCAGGCCAATAAGTTGCGTGACTATGCACACCAGATGATAAAGGAGGAGGAGGTACCGGCGGATACGTTACTGGCGATGGGGATGCTGGTGGACAGCCTGATCAAGCGTCAGCAGGAGGCGCGTGAGGAGTTTTCCACTCGTTTCAATGCGTTCGCTGAGAGGGAAATTCGGGCTACCTTTCAGTCGCTCTTTGCGACGAAAGAGAAGAGGGAGAAACGGGCATGAGAATTATCGGTGTCTATAATATCAAGGGCGGCGTTGGTAAGACCGCCACCGCCGTCAACCTCGCCTACCTCTCCGCACTGGATGGCTATCGCACCCTGGTGTGGGATCTCGACCCCCAAGGAGCGGCAAGCTACTATTTCCGTATCAAGCCCCGGATCAAAGGGGGTGGGCGCAAGATGATCAAGGGCAAGCGGGAGCTCGACGACAGCATCAAAGGCACTGATTTTGAGGGGCTCGACCTACTGCCGGCGGATTTCTCATACCGCAATATGGATCTGATCCTGGGTGAGGAAAAGCGTCCAGCCAAGCAAATGCTAAAGTTGTTGCGGCCACTCTCACATGAGTATGACCGCATCTTTCTCGACTGCCCGCCCAGCATCTCCCTGGTCTCCGAAAATATCTTTCGTGCCGCCGATGCTCTGCTGGTGCCCACCATTCCCACCACCCTCTCTATGCGCACCTATGAACAGCTGGTGGAGTTTCTCGATGGTCACAAGCTGAAGAATGTGAAACGTATGCCTTTCTTCTCTATGGTGGATCGCCGTAAGCGCATGCACCTGGAGATGATGGAGCAGCTGCCTCAGGTCTATTCCGAAGTACTCAAAACACATATCCCCTACGCCAGTGATGTCGAACGTATGGGACTCTACCGTGAACCTCTGGGAAGCTATGCTATGCGCAGTGTGGCAGGGCGTGCTTATCAGCAGCTGTGGGATGAAGTGAAGGCGGAGATGGGTACTTATTAACCCGGTAATTATGGTACCGGATTAATAGCAGGACTCATCTGCAGCGTGTGACAGGAGATGTAACCGGGATGGGTTGTTGTTTGGGAAAAATAAAAAAAGAATTGAACTCCTATTGTTAATTCAAATATCTGTGCTATATAGATACCTCTAGTATGGGATTTATCTAAATAGTTGTAGGGATGAATAATTTAAACATCAGTGATTTGAGGCCTGGAATGGTTATTGCGGAGGGTGTCTTTGATACCTCCGGTCGCATACTGTTGGAAGCCAACACTTCAGTCACACCGGAAGTCGTTAGAACTCTTCGTTCATGGGGTATAGCGAGTGTCTCAATAATTCCCCTGGAGGGAGCTATGCAGCCTGTACCTGAAAGTCCAGCTGATACACCGCATAGTGAGATATTGAGGGCTGCTCTTGAGCAGCGTTTTAGCCTGACCAAGCGGGATCACCCGGCAATCCAGGCCATTTTCTCCACCTGCTTCGAATACGCCCTAAGACGCTCTTCCAATGAGTAGCATGAGGCCAAGTGATATTCTCACCCTGGCTTCAGACCTGCCGAGCCTGCCGGAGGTCTATTTTCAGGTAGATCAGGTTTTAAATGATCCCTCCTTCTCTCTGGAGGAGCTGGCGGATGTGATTGAGAGAGACCCTGGTGTCTCGGCGCGTCTACTGCGCATAGCAAACAGCGCTCTTTATGGATTTCCCTCACGTATTGAAACCATACAGCGCGCAGTGACGATGATCGGTACCAGTGAGATAAGAGATATGGTGCTGGCTACTGCGGTGATAAGTACATTTCGCGACATGCCTGTAGGCATGGTCTCAATGCGTTCATTCTGGGAGCACAGTATTGCATGCGGGGTCGCGGCAAGACAGATTGCGTCCTATCGTCTGGAAGCAAATGTGGATCGGTTCTATCTGGTGGGGCTGCTGCATGATATCGGTCGCCTGCTGATGCATATGGCATTGCCTGAACAGATGGCTGAGCTCCTTTTCAGACACCGCCAAGGTGAGGGGCATTTGATAGATCTGGAGCAGCAATCTCTAGGGGTGACTCACGCTGAAGTGGGTGCTGAACTGTTGATAGGATGGGATCTTCCTGCAACTCTGGCTGATGTGGTCAGGCAGCACCATAACGTTGTTGCTGATCCGGAATGCTCTATAGAAACAGCTGTTGTTCATGTTGCTGATCTCCTGGTCAACGCCATGAGTATGGGAAGCAGCGGTACCCGCCTGGTACCAGAGCTTAATGAATATGCGTGGGATAGAGTCGGAATTAATGTTAACGATATCCCTTCACTGGGCGAGAGTACTGCAGAAACCTTCGGTGAAGTGGTTGCTGTTTTTTTTGCATAAGAGGGCTATGTACAATAATTCTGAAAGCCATTTCGATAGAAATAAGGCTGCATTTGTAGGGGTGAACTTGTTCGCGATCAGCTCCGAGGCGCGTTCTTCGCGAACAAGTTCGCTCCTACAATCGACTTCGGGATTATTGTACAGAGCCAGTTTGCATAATTTCAATGATTGAGAGAAGTAAGAATGGTATTGCCGCGCCTTCTTCTGAAGAGCGGCTGATCTCGCTGGAAGAGCAAAATCGCTCCTATGCCTTTACCTCTGCTTTGGTATGGGAGGCAGGACAAGGGCTGGGAATGCAGGCCGATTTTGAAGGGCTCTGTCATGAGATGAATCGTTGTGTGAATTTTATTGTGCCCTGTCACCTCTTTGGTGTTATGCAGGTCAAAAAGCGTGCCTCCTTTGAAGTAGTGCACTGTACACCGCAGGATCGCTATCACGCCTTGAGAGATGACATAAATCAGCTCATTGATAGGGGGTCATTTGCCAAGGCGGTGCGCCAAACCGGTTCTTCTCTCTGCCATATCGACGACCGGACATATATCCTCATTGCACTGCATATACAGGGCTGTGTGCAGGGGATGTTGGTACTACAGGTACGGGAGAAGATTGATCAAAGGATGAGCAAGGTTTTTCACCATCTGGTCAATCTCTTCGCCGTTCACTTTCATAATCACCATCTCCAACGAGAACTATTGTGTCGCCAGGCGCTGGCCGATGATGGCAACGTTGTAAGTGAAGCGGCAGTTCCTCCCTATCGTGCAGAAACTGATCCATTGACAGGACTACTGACACGGGAAGGATTGGAGCGGCAACTGATGCATCGCGTATCACGTGATGCAGAATCCGGCCATAATGCGGCAATGATTTTCTTGGATATTGATGGATTTCACCACCTCAATGAGAAGTATGGTTACAGAAAGGGCAATGTTGTTCTGAAAGGTGTAGCCGGTAGACTGTTAAGCACAATACATACTCAAACCACCTATGATCTATTAGGTATCGATGAAGCGTCCATTTCCATAGCCCGGCTGGTGAGCGATCAGTTTGCAATACTTATCCATCGCTTGGTGAACAGTAATAATTTGGAACTGATTTTACGCGCTCTCAGAAAAGATCTGGGGGAAGGCTTTATGTTTGAAGGGGAGCCGCTTTATCTCACTGCATCTATTGGGATCAGTCTCTTTCCTGATGACGCCGACTCAGTCTCTATGTTGACATCAAATGCCGAGAGTGCGGTTAAGGAAGCAAAAAGACAGGGCCGTAATAAACAGGTCTACTCCCCTCCGGAGACTGATGAGAGTCGCACGGCCATATTTGATATAGAGTGTGCCTTACATACGGCACTGCATCTCAACCACTTTGAGATGTATTACCAGCCTAAGCTCGATCTCAAGTCGAGGGAGGTTGTTGGTGCCGAGGCCCTGCTTCGACTTCCTGATCGTAAAGGAGGCTTTATTAGTCCGGACCGGTTTATACCAATCGCTGAAAGGGTGGATCTGATTGATGCCATTGGTGAATGGGTAATGCGTGAAGTCTGTCGGCAGCTGGCCGCCTGGAAACGAGATAATTTATCCACTGTTCCCATCTCGGTGAACCTCTCAGCTCAGCAACTGAACTATGACGGTCTGGCCGATATATACTCCAGGATAGTTGAGGAGGAGGGAATATCCCCCGGCTCTATAGCGCTGGAGATCACTGAAACTGCTTTTGTTTGGGATGTGGGCCAGGCAGTAGATAATATCAGAGCGCTCCACAGTGCGGGATTTCGTATCTCCCTTGATGATTTTGGTGTCGGTTATTCATCTTTAGGCCGTCTCAAACGCTTTGTCCTTCATGAGATAAAAATCGATAAATCTTTTATTCAACATATCGATAAAAATAACACCGATGCCTCAATAGTTGAGGCTATTATTCTGCTGGCTAAGCGGCTTGATCTAAAGGTAGTTGCAGAGGGTGTAGAAACTCGTGAACAGCTGGCGCTGCTTGATATGATGGGGTGTGGCATTGTTCAGGGATATCATATCGCCCGCCCCATGCCGGCAGATCATTTCATAATGATGCTTTCAGCACAGTAAGCGGAAATAACTCGCGACACTTTTTACCCCTGCCCATCTGCCTCCGATAGTTATTTTTTTTAGTAAAAAGAATAAGGAGAATAGAAGGAGATTGTTGATGGAAGTGGTATTGATGCCAAACTGAAGCAATAGTTCTTGTTATCCTATGGGGAGCCTCTAAGGAGACTCTGATCAAGTCATGATTGCTTTACGCTGGCTAAAATTGCCCCAATTCGCTCCGAAGATCGCAGCAATAGAGTGGCTATTGCCGCTCACTTCGAAACAAATTGGAACAATTTTATCTCAGCCTAAATCTAACCAGACTTAATCAGAGGCTCCCTAAGAGGTTTCTTAAAGACCCTATTGCATCCTGATCCACAATGAAAATTGGTATCACTGGAAAACTGATCATTGTTCTTCTTGTCACCACGACTCTGTTGGTTGCGGCAATGGCTATTGCTACACGCTGGAGCTTCCAAAAAGGATTTATCGATTATCTGACTGAGGCCGAACTGAGTCGTCTCGATCCAATGGCTGCGGATCTTGCCGAGGCTTATCAGAAAGAAGGTGGCTGGGAGTTTATCCGCAGCAATCATCGTGTCTGGATGAGTTACCTTCCGCATAATCAGCCGGTGCACCCAGGGGTGTTGCCGCCACCATTAGGGCAAAATGGGTGGCGTCGAAATAATGGTAACGATTTGGAACGTCCCAGCATGCCTGCCATGCCCCAAGACCCTGAAAGGCGACAACCTTCGGTGACCGGTGAGGATTACTCACATATGAGCCCACCTGATGGTCCCCGTTTCCCTCCAGGGAGGGGTGGAAGAATTCCACCCGCTCCACCAAATGACAGGTCAGGTCTAAGTACCCGCTTGCGTCTATTTGATGAAAATCAGCAATATCTTATTGGTCCACCGGATATCTCCGGTAAAGCACAGTTCCACCCGATACACCTCGATGGAGTGATTATCGGCTGGTTCAATCTCTCTCCCTGCCGCTGCCTGCCTCCAGTCTTGAACAAGGCTTTAGGAGTGAGCAGCTCAACGCCATCTACTATCGCTATCGGGGCACTACTGCTTGCACTGCTGATGGGTATTCCCATGGGACGCCACCTACTCAGGCCGGTCAAGGAGGTGGCCAAAGGTGCTCATGCCCTGACACAGGGACGTTTTGCCACTCGCCTTGAACTTCACAGCCGGGATGAACTTGGCCGTCTGGCCGATGATTTCAATATCCTGGCGGAGGTGTTGGAGCGCAATGAACAGTTGCGTCGTCAGGGAATGGCCGACGTCTCTCATGAGTTGCGCACCCCCTTGGCGCTGTTACGTGGAGAGATAGAGGCGATGCAGGATGGCATACGACCATTGGATAGTGGGCAGTTGGAGAGACTGCACAGCTCGGTGATGCAGTTGAGTAGCCTGGTGGATGATCTCTATGACCTTGCCCTTGCAGATGCAGGCGCCCTCAGCTATCGAAAGGAGCGGCTTGATCTGGCTGATATTTTAACTCAGGCGGCATTATCTGCAGAACAGGCGATGACAGGCAAAAATCTGAGCATGCGTGTAGAGATTCCCGATCACTTGCCGCTGTTTGCTGACGCACAGCGCATACGTCAGGTGATAGATAACCTATTGAAAAACAGTCATCGATATACTGATAGCGGCGGAAGTATTGTCTTGTCTGCCTGGAGGGAAGAGGGCTATGTCTCCTTTAAAGTGGAAGACTCCGCTCCCGGCGTAAGCAGTGAAATTCTTCCTCGTCTCTTTGATCGGTTTTACCGTGGTGAGATATCACGTAACCGTGCCAGTGGCGGAGCCGGACTGGGGCTCTCCATCTGCCGTAACATTATCGAGGCACACCGAGGCAGGATCATCGCAGGTACCTCTCCATTGGGTGGATTGCAGATACAAGTGACACTGCCTACGGATGAGTGAGTGTGGCCTTATGGATACTTACCAATAATAAAATTATCTATCACTATGAGTACAGAGAACCATATCCTGATCGTCGAGGATGAAATCGGCCTTGCTGAACTGCTGCGTGACTATCTGGAGGCAGCGGGCTACACCACCACTATGCTCCATGAGGGGCAGGCTGTTGTTGAGTGGATTAAGCGGTATTCACCCGATTTGATACTGCTTGATCTGATGCTGCCAGGCAAGGATGGTATGGAGATCTGCAAGGAGGTTCGCGCCTTTTCTGAACTTCCCATCATCATGGTGACCGCACGGGTTGAGGAGATCGATCGTTTACTGGGATTGGAGTTGGGTGCCGATGACTACATCTGCAAGCCCTACAGTCCGCGAGAGGTGGTGGCCAGGGTCAAAGCCGTACTACGCCGAATAAATCCCACCAATAATCAGATGCATCATCAGGCTGGTGGGATTCATCTCGATGAAGCTTGTTTCATTGTTACTGTAAACGGTATGCAACTGGAGCTTACCCCTGTCGAGTTTAGGCTGCTTAAAGCATTTGTGACTCAGCCGGGCCGGGTATTCTCGCGCGGTCACCTCATGGACAATCTCTATACCGACCAACGTGTGGTGAGTGATCGCACGGGTGGACACCCACATTAAAAACCTACGTAAGAAGCTGCAACCCCTGCTGCCAGGCCAGGAAGTGATTCACTCGGTCTATGGGGTGGGCTACAAGCTGGAGATTGAGTTATAGCCAGGTAGTCTAATCTCTAATACGCCTTGGTGGCCTTCCGCCACCGGGAGGCGGTCCCTGAGGCGCCTCATCATCAGTAAGGTAGCCATCGTTGTTGCTGTCATGGAATCCGAAGCGCTCTTTGGGGCCGTCAAACTCTGAGCGGGAGACTTTGCCATCGCCATCCCTATCCAATCTTTCGACAAATCCGGGTCTGCCAAATGGTGGTCTGGTGTCACTCCTTCGATCCCGGTTTTCACCTCCTTGTTGCCATGACCCTCTATCAGAAGGTGGCCTGTACTCATCTATCTGCCTGGGTAGTTGATGGGCTCTCTACCGGATGCTGTGGTGCTGATTTTGACAGCCCCACCCCTGACCAGCCTGACATAGTTACGCACACGCTGGGCATCTCCCTGAGGTCCATGCCAGTTGCCACCCCTTCCTGTTTTTGGGTCACTTTTCTGAGCGCCGGCACCGTGAACATCCATAATCTTGCTACGCATCTTTCCCAGTGCCCTGCCAAAGGCGATATAGATGGCATTTGCTCCCGGCCTGGGGCCGTCGAGGTGGGTGGTGGATGTCCAGTAATAGGGGGAATCTTGCTTACCCGCTTCATTGGTAATGGCGGTGGTGTGAAAGATCGGGTCAATGGCAGGTGAGTAACTGGTATCGGGGGAGCGGGAGTAGTCAACGATATACTGCAACTCCTTCGCGTTGGGCAGTCGCCAGTCATCTTGGCCCGCATAGTTCGATTTTTCAGCATAGCTGAGCGCCTCTTCCCAGTTCATCGCTTTTTTGCTGTCGCTCTGCATCCATATCATCTCGTTCGACTGGTCGGTCACCGTCCCGTCTCCATTATCAACGAAATGGTTCTTACCGTAGCGGTTACCTCTGACGTAACGAACAAAGAACTTTTTCTCACCTCGCTGCCTACCTTGTCTTGAGAAGCCGTATCCCTTTATTCGGCCGTCTGCAAAGTTGACGCCGAACAGCGTCTCGGCGCCATTCATGGTGGTGCTCACATACTTTGTGCTTGAGAGCCACTGGGCATCGATAAAGCGTTCCTGAGCATCTGTATCACCATAGCGAAAGTCGAAGTAGTGGGTATTTATGAAGGGGATTGCATTTGAAGGTACTTCTCCAAACCTATCGCCCCGGCTAAAGCGACATAGCCTCTGAAATCGATCAGCGAGTAGAGCTCCTTGATGTTGGGGACCCGCCAGTCTGTGTGGCCGGCCAGAGTCATTTTTTGGGCTACTCTTTCCGCCTCCTTCAGGCTCACTTTTCTTTTATCAACCGCCTTTGACCACATCAAGCCGGTCTCCAGGTCGGTCACAGTGCCATCGCCCTCATCCCGGTAGGAGGGGGTGCCGCTCTTGTATTGGGCATCCTGACCGTAAAATGGTCTGCCAGGTTGTGGGCAAGTGATCTCGCCTGAGTTGCCATAACAGCGATTCTGCCAGTATCCACTGTGGATGCCGACACCGACTGGTTAATGCCTATAACCAAAGTGGTAAGGGAGAAGATAAGTGTAAGTTTCATACGGATGGCTTCCTTACGAGTAGAGATAACCGCTGGACCAGACCTTGTCACTCCGTCGCCGTCCTTTTCCCTTTCTTCTGATCACTTTATCGGTCTCCAAACGGAGGTCAATACGCCGGTCGAACTCAATACGACGAGTGTAGTGGCGGCGGTCAAGAATTAATACCTTCTTACAGCTGCACACCCCTTTGGTACAACTCTTGAATGGCAGATTAACGATATCTTTGGAAGCGAAGGTGACATCCTTCAGCACTGATGCCACCTGACAACAGTCACTATCAGTAGTAATAGAGAAACCATGAAATCTGGCTATTTCTCTCTTCTCACCATTGAATGTAACCTCTTTAGTCGGCCTGGTATTGTTCTTATTTCCCACTGGAGAAAAACGGGTTCTTCTCATGTGCATGTAAATAGCGATAAGCACGCTGGTGATCAGTATGAGTACGGTAATTGGATGCACAGTGCTTCTCCTTTTTAGCCGCTCCAGTGTGCTTGCAGTAATTGGCGACCCACGTTTTGTTTACTTGCTAAGAAGAGTAGTGGGTGAAAAAGAAGGAAAAATGGGGGAAAGATGAAGAAAATGTGGAGATTGAATATTTTCTGTGGGCTAAGGCGTTCTTTTACTCAAGCAGGGAATTGCATCAATTCAAGTTACTGTTGACCCTCTTATTTTGCTGTATGTGATTGGAAAGCCAAGCTCACGGTAGCTACAGAGTGCTTTGTTCTTTATGGACATAAAAAATTAGATAAAAGTATTCCCTCTCCCCACGAGGGAGAGGGAATAGTATGGGACGGCAGTGAATATAAAATATTAAAAATAATTGATTTAAGAGGAGTTAGCAGAAGTACTATCGAACTGGTATTTGTTCAGAAATCGAAAATAGGGGTACAGGAAAAGCAGAGTGCGTAGAGATTATCTGATGAATTCAGAAGTTCATCTCTGTGCACTCTGTATCCCGCTTTAGGTTACTTTCGTATGCCCTCAATAGAGAGCATCATCTCCACCTCTTTGGAGGCGGGGCCAAGATTGGCGTTGATGTCAAAATCAGCCATTGCGAAAGTGGTCTTGCCAAGGAAGCCGCGACGATAGCCACCCCAGGGGTCTTTACCGTGGCCGATATGCTCGATATCGATGGTGATATTTTTAGTCACTCCATGGAGTGTCAGATCCCCTTTCAGTATCGCTCTGCCGTTGCCGGTCTCTTTGAATGAGGTGCCAACAAAACCGGCGTCGGGAAACTGGGCTACATCAAGGAACTTCTTACCGCGCAGGTGTTTGTCCCGTTCGGCATGGTTTGAATCGACACTAGCCGGGTCGATATTAACCTGAACCTTCGAGGCGGAGGGATTGTTCTCGTCATAGCTGAAGGTGCCGTCAAAGGTGTTGAAGCGGCCATAGAGCCAGCTATAGCCGAGATGCTTTATCTGGAACTGGATAAAGGCATGAGATCCCTTGGTATCGATTAGGTACTCATCGGCATGGACAGTTGGGCCGCTCAAGGCCAGTAGGGTAAAGACGAGTGAAAGCAGCAGTTTTTTCATGGTTTTCTCCTTTGGTAAATTGATGTGAAGCTATAATTTTTTGGTGGGTTTAATCATTCGGATCAGGGTGTTGTCCTTGTCGATAACGTGATGCTTTATCGCTCCGGCAGCGTGCAAAATTACCAAGCCGATTAGGCTGCTCGCCAGATAGAAATGGACTACTCCAGCCACCTCCTCCTGTTGAGGTATAGAGGTGATGGTCGCCGGTATGGTAAAGAGGCCGAAGATATCCACCCCTCGGCTGTCGGCGGTGGAGATGAGATAGCCGCTGAACATGATGGTAAACAGCAGTAGGTAGAGCAGGGCATGGACAGTGTGTGCCAGTCTCACCTCCCACCTTTGGTGGTTGGCTGGTGGCTCCGGTGCCGGCTGGCTCCTGCGCCAAATCAGTCGCAGGGTGGTGAGGATGAACAGCAGCACACCGATGGCACGGTGCAGGTCCGGACCCTTCTTGTACCAGTCATCGTAGTAGGTCAGCTCCACCATCCACAGGCCAAGACCGAATAGAGTGAATACGGTGACTGCGGTGAGCCAGTGAAAAAGTATGCTTGTCCAGCCCCAGCTGTTCTTTGAGTTATTCCAAACCACGCCTACCCCTCCTCGATAAATCCGAACTTACCGGCACGATAGTCTCTGAATGCTTGTCGGATCTCCTCTTCGCTGTTCATTACGAAGGGACCGCCTCTAGCCACCGGCTCGTTGACCGGGCGGCCTGCTACCAGCAGAAAGCGGCTCTCTTCAACGGCATTCAGTTGAAGGTAGTTGCCGGCATCAAGAACCGCAAGTTGTCCGGCTGAGATTCGGCTGTTACCGATGTTGACCTCACCCGCGATTAGATAGAGAAAGGCGTTGTGGCTGCTGGTCACAGATTCGATGTACTCAATTCCGGCCGGAACCGAGACATCAAAGTAACTTGGATCTGTCTCCACTTCGGTTACCGAGCCTGATGTGCCCTGGCTGGTGGTGCCGGCGATCACCTTCAGTGTGACGCCATTGTCACGGGTCTCTGTGGGTACCTCTTCAGGATCAATCTCCTGGTAACGGGGAGAATCCATCTTTTTTGCCGCCGGCAGGTTGATCCAGAGCTGAAAACCGGACAGCTCGCCATCCTCCTGGAGCGGCATTTCCGAGTGCTCAATGCCACTTCCCGCCGTCATCCACTGTACACCGCCGCTACGCAGCAATCCCTCGTGACCGGCGCTGTCTCTGTGCTGCATCTTGCCCGCAAGCAGATAGGTAACGGTTTCAAAGCCACGGTGGGGGTGGGGGGGGAAGCCACCGATATAGTCATCGGGATTATCTGAACTAAATGCATCCAGCAGCAGGAAGGGATCGAGCATATCCAGTTCCGGCGAGGCGATGATACGGCGCATGTTGACCCCTGCGCCATCCGAGGTCTCCTGACCATGGACTATCTGGTGGACACCGCGTGGGTGGTAATCTTCAGGGGAGAGTGTTGCAGCAGCCATCTTTACGCTCCTAAATACCAACTGTTTTAGTGAGATGTTAAGTAACAGTATATAGTTGCGATTAAAAGAATAAAGATGATAATAAAGAAATCACTGTTCTTGAGATGTGAACAATGGATCGATTTGAAGAGATGCATACCTTTGTGCAGGTAGTGGACTCGGGCAGTCTCAGTGCCGCCGCCGAGAAACTCTCTGTTGCCAAGTCGGCAGTCAGTCGGCGTCTTGCCGATCTGGAAGGAAGACTGGGGGTTCAACTGTTGAACCGCACCACCCGCAGGCTCAATCTTACCGAGTCAGGGCGTAGCTACTATCAGCGTTGCCAACGTATTCTGCTGGAACTCTCCGAGGCTGAGTTGGCGGTGAGCAGTGAGCACAGGCAACTGCGCGGCACTATCCGTGTCGCTGCGCCGCTCTCGTTTGGTATCGGTGATCTCTCACCTGTGTTGAACAATTTCATGAAAGAGCACCCGGAAGTGGTACTGGATCTGGAACTGGATGATCGAACCGTTAATGTTATGCAGGAGGGGATGGACCTTGCTATTCGGATCGGTTCTCTGGCCGACTCCACCTTAGTTGCGCGGAGGCTTTTTTCTGTCAACCGCATGTTCTGTGCCAGCCCGTCCTACCTGCAGGAGTATGGAGAGCCTGAAACACCAGAGGCGCTGGAGAGGCACTGGGGTTTGAGTTACAGCCTGATTCCCGACGAGCAGATCTGGTCGTTCCGTCAAAGCGATGGAAGTCGGGTCTCAGTCAATATTCCCATTCGTATGCGCGCCAACAATGGCGACATCCTCTTAAAGGCTGCTATTGACGGCTTAGGTATAGCTCCCACCCCCGACTTTATCTGTAAAGATGCGGTGAAAAAGGGGCTGCTAATTGAGATTTTGACTGACTACCCAAGGGAGGAGATATCAGCCTACGCCATCTATCCGGCACAGCGTCACCTGCCCAGCCGGGTGCGGGAGTTGATTGACTACCTGGTGGCCTCTTTCTCTGCTGATAAATAGTTTACTGGCCTCTGCAGAGACTTTTTAGGGAGAATGAAGCAGCGATATCAAGCGGGTAAAATTAGTCACTCTGCTCGTTATCTGCGTTGAAAAAATGGATGGTATTACGGCCATCCTCTTTTGCCTGATACATGGCGATGTCAGCCTGCTTGATAATCCCTGAAGGTGTCGTTTTATCATTGGGGTAGATTGTGATGCCTGTGCTGATAGTGATTGAGAGGGTCAGTCCGTCGATCTCATAGGGTTCACAGAGTGCAGCATGGATCTTGTTTGCCACCTGTGTGGCTTGCTCGACCAGAGACAGCGGCCCCTCTTCGAGCTCTTCCAGCAGCACCACAAACTCATCGCCACTGAGACGTCCCCCTGAGTCGTCGGTGCGCAGTGTCGCTTTTAGCCTGCCTGCCACCTGTTTTAGAAGTTCATCACCCACTGCGTGACCGTGGCTGTCGTTTATCGCCTTGAATCGGTCGAGGTCGATAAACAGCAGCGCCCCATGGTGCCCATGACGTTTGGCATGGGCATCCGCCTGTGCCAGTCGTTCTGTAAAGGTGCGCCGGTTGGGCAGGTCGGTCAGCGGATCGTAGTGTGCCTGGTGCTCTATGATGGCGGTTGCTTTCAGCCGTTGAGTGATATCGCGTGCCAGCAGCACAAAACCGATCAGTTCTTTATCCTGAGTCGTGATGCCGGAGATACGCACTTCGGCAGAGCGAGTGTCTGTCGTACCGGTGAGCTTCAGGGTATATACATACTCACCTCTCTGGGAGATTTTGTGGCTTGCTTGCTTAAAGCGGAAAACATCAGCACAGCCTTGCGGTAACTGAGCTATCTGTTTGCCAAGCACGCCGGCTCTTATATAACCAAAGAGCTCTTCGGCGGCGGCATTGTAGTAGTCGATGCGAAAATCGGGATCGGTGGCGACGATTGCCATATCGGTGGATGAGTAGAGAATACTATCCAGATAGGCGCCTTTCTCCGCCAGGGCGTATTCAGACAGGTGCAGTTTAGTGACTGCAGCGGTAATGCGGGAAGCACCTAGGCCTATACTGGTCAATCCAAAAATCCAAAACAGGGCATGAGCGGTAATCAGTGATTTCTGGTGCCTGGCTGAAATCTCCAGTAAGTGTTGTATCGGTACGGAGACGCTGATGCCACCCCGAATGTCACCCTCCTCATAACCCTGTTTTTCATGGCATTTGAGGCAGGGTGACTCTGTCAACAGAGGGCGCATCAGGCGCATGTAACGTTTGCCGTTGATGGTTTCGAGTGAACTCATCTCTTCGTCACCCCGTTCAAAGGCGACTAGTGCTTCCCTCTCCCAGACATCGGGCTCGTTTTCCGGTCGGATCGGTTTGGTGCTGGTGATATGACCACGTAAGCCGAGCGTAAGCTCCTGTAGTTCATGCACCTGGCGTGTCATGTAGGCGGGATTTACCAGGGTCAGCTTCCGTCCAGAGGGCGTTTCGATATTCTGTTCCGCCACCTCCAGATGGGGATTGGGCTGGGTCTCCTCGGTGATCGGGACGTACACGCCGCCATGGGAGGCGTTCCAGCGGCGGAATAGTAGATCTTTCTCGAAAGCGGCACGGGCCTGGGCACGGGCGATTTCGAAAAGTCGATGCTCTTCCTCCTGTAGCGACCAGCCCAGAGAGATTCCTAGCACCAGCGTCCAGAAGATGGTCAGTAGCCAAGCGTAACGCTGAATGCGCCTCTTACTCGATCGTTGCGGCGTTGCGTTGGTACGGTTGCTATCCATGTTGGTCGGGCGCAGAGCTACCCCTAAGTAGAGTCGAAAGTCTGACCACAATTATAGTACACCTGTAGGTGGGCAAGTGTCGCCGACGACGTGTCTTGCTTGGTTCTAATCCCCTCCCAAGAAAAGTCTATAAAATCATTATAGTGGCCTCGGATAGGCTCCTAGTTACTACTGGGTATCACATAGAAGAGTACGGCAAAGAAATGGAATGTACTGCCGGCCAAAACAAACAGATGCCAGACGGCATGATGGTAGGCCAGTGATTTCCATACGTAGAAAATCACACCCAGGGAGTAGCAGAGGCCGCCAATCAGTAGAAGAACCAGGCCACCGGTAGCCACCGTCGACAGCATTGGCTCGATAGCAATCACCACCAGCCAACCCAACCCAAGGTAGAGGCCGATGGAGAGACGGCGGTAGCGCTGCTTTGTGACCAGTTCCAGTACCACGCCGGCAATCGCTATTGCCCAGACCAAACCAAACAGCGTCCATCCCCAGGGCCCCCGTAGATTGACCAGCGTGAAAGGGGTATAGGTGCCGGCAATAAGAATAAAAATGGCGGCATGATCGATTTGACGCAGAATCTGTTTTGCCTTGGGTAAGGGGATGCCGTGATAGAGGGTCGAAGCGGTATACAGAAGAATCAGCGTTACCCCATAGATGCTACAGCTGGTGATATGCCAGGCGTCACCATAAAGTGCTGAGAAGGCCACGAGTATCGCCAAACCGGCAATACTCAACAGAGCTCCCAAGCCGTGGGTGATGGTATGGGCGATCTCTTCGCCAGGGCTGTATCCTGCCGTACTTGATGAAACTTGCATTGGTCTACCCTGACTGGAGTTAATCTGTTTGGTTCAGATGGTTATTAAGTCTCTGACATATTTAATAAAAAGTCCATTAGGAGCCTAATGGCACTTACTTAAGACTAATTTCTCGCGCAAAGGCGCAAAGACGCCAAGGGCACTAACGAGAATGTCTATGCTAAACCTAATTGGTTTCGTTAATCCCATGATTCATATACAACCATATACCAGCTCTCTTTGCGTCTTTGCGCGAAATAAAAGGTGTGTGGGCGACAATATGGGCTAAGTAAGTACCATTTCATTAGGAGTTCTTTGACAAAAAATGGCTCGCCTCTATTGCCGGGACGGGCCGGCTGTAGAGAAAGCCTTGTACATGATGGCACCCCTCGTTAGCCAAAAATGCCTGCTGTCTCTCGGTTTCGACACCTTCTGCAATTACATCCAGATTGAGACTTTTCCCCAGTGCAATTACCGCCCTTGTGATCGCCATATCTTCTGGGTCATCCGGTATGTCACGGACAAAGGAGCCATCAATTTTTAGTCGGGTGATAGGAAAACGTTTCAGATAAGCCAGGGATGAGTAGCCGGTGCCGAAATCATCAATCGCAAGATCGATTCCCAACTCTCTGATCTCCCCCATAATGTAAATTGATTGCTCTGGCTTCTTCATCAAATAGCCTTCGGTTACTTCAAGTTCAAGCCAAGTTGGATCGCACCCGGTCTCTTCCAGAATTTCATTAATACTGGAGAGTAAATTTTCGTTACCAAGCTGCTTGGCTGAAAGGTTGACTGCCACCTTGACAGGGTTAAACCCCTGTCGCTTCCACTCCACTATCTGCCTGCAAGCACTGCGCAGCATCCATTCTCCGATCTGGATAATCAGCCCGGTCTCTTCCGCCAAAGGTATAAAACGTGCCGGTACAACCAGTCCCAGTTCTGGATGTTGCCAGCGTACCAACGCTTCCATGCCGATCAAGTTACCGCTAGTGGAGTTGAATTGAGGTTGATAATAGATTGCCAGTTCGTCTTTCTTGAGGGCGTTACGCAGGCTGACCTCCATGAGGATGCGTTCGAATGCTTGTTCCGTCATATTCTCCGTGTAGTACTGGAAGGTGTTACGCCCCTCATCCTTCGCTTTGTACATTGCTGTGTCGGCATTCCGTAGCAGGGTATCTGCGCTACGGCCATCTTGAGGAAACAGACTGATACCGATGCTCGCGGTTAGATAGAATTGGTGTTTATCGATGACAAAGGGGTGTTCCAGACTGTTGATCAGCTTTTGTGCCATCGCTGTGGCGTGTTGGGGGGTATGCAGCGCATCCATGATGATGGTGAATTCATCGCCTCCCAAGCGAGCTACCGTGTCATTTTCCCTGACACACTGATTAAAACGTACCGCCACCTCTTCCAGCACCCGATCACCGAAAGCATGTCCAAAGCTATCGTTGATCTGCTTAAACTGGTCGAGATCAATAAAGAAGATGGCTACCTGCTCATGGGCGCGCCTGGATTTGCTGATGGTTTGCTCCAGGCGATCAAGAAAGAGGACGCGATTGGGCAGGTTGGTCAATGAGTCATGGTGTGCTAAATGGTTGAGGTGATCCTTCTGCTGTCTTACCTCGTCGAGCAACTCCAGATGGTCGGTAATATCACGTGAAACCTCGATTACCCCCTTTAGAGAGCCATCACTGCTATGCAGAGGCGATGTCACCAGCTCTAGCCTTATGGGCACGTCGTCACCGTACATGTGGCCGTGGATCACAGAGGCCCGCTTGCCCGTTCGTAACGCCGTTTTTAATGGGCAGGGGTGATCATCTCCTGAACAGGGTGCATTGAACTGGTAAGCGATCTCAAAGCATTTGGGATGGGTGGCATCTGCAGAAAAATGTGTGTCGTAAGACTCTCTAGCCGCATCATTCATCAACTGCACTTCATAGTTGGCATCGATAACCATGATCGAATCACCGATACCGTCAATCACATTTTGCAGAAAATCACTCTCATCCTTGAGTTCCTGCTCCATCTCAATGCGTTGCGTTACATCATGGGTTACGCCAAGAAGACGAGTGATTTTTCCCTCTGGGTCGCGAAAGGGCACAGCGTGTGTTTCAAGCCAGAGGGAACGTCCGCTCAAGCCCGTAGCCTTAAAAATCAGGGTGCCCGGTTTTCCTTCAAATACTCGTTGAGAGAAATCGGAAAACTCTTTCCGGTAAGCTTTGTCCACTAACTCTACGATGGGTGTGCTTGATATCTGATCGATTGATTGGGCATCAAACATGGCCAATCCGGCGGCATTCATACTGATTAATCGCCCTCTCTTGTCCACTGTCTTAACACATGCGGGCTCAGCATCAATCAGAGTGCGCAGGTGTTTCTCACTCTCACGGAGCTTTATCTCAATCGCCTTTCTTTCGGTGATATCCCGCACAAATGCCAGAGCCGACATCACCGAGTTATCAGGGTTATGGAGTGTTACTGCACTGAAATAGGTGGCAATATTGTGGCCATCTTTATGCTTGAGCGCGATTTCGTACGAACGGCGCTCTGTAGTCGATATTTTTGCCGTCTGCTCCAGAAAAATGGCTCGATTCTCCTGGTCGGCAAAATCCATCGGTGTTTTTCCGAGCATCTCGCTCTCGCTATAACCGAGAATTCGGCTTAAACACTCATTGATTCTTAGGGTTTTTCTATCTCTGTCAATCAGCCATATTCCCTCGGGAGCGGCATCAAAAACAGTACGGTACCTCTGTTTACTCTCCTCCAGATCGAATGTTTTTTGTGTGATTACACGCTGCATCTGTAGCAGGATCAGCAGTAGGATGGCGATACACAGCATCACGGTACCAGCGGCAAAAACCAGCCAGTTTTTCTCTATCCAGAGTGCCCATCTTGGAGCCGGCTCATACTTCTCTTCATAGATCAGCCCGGCGATGGAGCTGTTCGGAGGGATAAAGCCCAGCTCCTCAAATATCTCCTTGATGTGCAGCCATCGGTCCGGGTGCATAAATCCGATAGGCACAAGAAGCGCTGAATCAACTCCTGAGAGGTTCTCGCTTCATAGCTGAGATGCTCCCAGCTCATCTTCTGGGTATTGTATCGGCCGCTGATCAGGTTAATCAGCTCGTTGGGATGTTTAAGCGCATACTCCCAGCCCTTTAGGCTGGCCTCTCTGAACGCTTTAACCCTTTCAGGATGCTCACGTATCTCCTTCTCTGTAGTGACAAGCGTGTCACCATAGAAATCAACACCATGGTGTTTTGGAAGTAGGTGGTTGAACTGTACCCCCGCCTTCTGCAGTAGGTATGCCTGATCAGTGATATAGGCGTTGAAAGCGTCGGTGTCCCCTTTTATCAGGGATTGAATATCAAAACTGGTTTGTAGCCGGATCAGGTCTTCATCGTCTACGCCGGCACGCCGCAATAGTGCCTGTAGTGCGGCGTCCTGGACGCCTGAACCGATCATGACCCGGCGGCCGGCAAGGTCTTCCGCACGTTCGATTCCAGATGCTTTGGACACAAGAAATGCGTAGGCACTGTGCTGGAAGATGGTGGCCAAAGCCACCACAGGTCTACCCTTGGCACGCTCAATCACCACATCGGAGCCACTGACGGCATAATCTGCGCCGCCCTTAAGCATGACCTCTATTGGGGAGGCTTTACCTTTGTGCTCAAGGATAGTGACATCTAGCCCTTTTTCACGAAAGTAGCCTTTCTCATGCGCGGCGTAGTAACCGGCAAACTGGAATGCATGACGCCATTTAAGCTGTAGCCTAACGGATGATTGTGTGGACGCAGACGGCTCCATGGCGTTTTGTGCGGCGGCATCGAAACAGGTCAATGGGGTGACTGCAAAGCCGTAGAGCAGCAGTGAGAAGAGGCGCAGGAGATCTTTTAATGTTTTATCGGTAAGGACAAAGAGATTCGACAATCTGTTTATACCTGTCCCGGTTATTGCTTCCTTCAAATTCCGGAACGCTATAGTTATCCGGGCATGGCGGGCAACCATCCTCCCACTGCCGATCTACCAAGACTAGCAGAAAAATGAAGACCTTTACTTTCTATTTTTAGATGGTGCTCTTTGGCCTAATTTTTCCACCGAGGTGTAGCCGATGTGCTGGATTGCCCGAAATGCCAAATGAAGCGGGTAAAGGCTTCGGTGGAGCTGGTGCTGTCATCGGTCACACCCAGTTCGAATTCAAGGTTGTTGCTCGGATTCATTCGTACTCCCAGGCTGTGACCGCTGTATCGGTACTGTTTTCATTGCTCCACTCAAAACTCCTGAAACTGAGTCGTGCACTGGTACGTAGGTAGAGGGGCTTCCAGTTCCACATTCCAGCCATTAAGTATATTCTCGCTGGAGGAGCTGTTTAGGGGTGAAGAGGCCGCTTTCCAGCCGCTGATGGCGCTGTAGTAGTTACTACGCAGCGTGACATGTTCGCCAATCGCCTCAACTCCAAGACCAACATGTTCCTGATCAAAATCAAAACTACGGTCATACCAGGCGTTTGCACCCAGCAACCAGCGTTTGCCCGGTATCAGGTGGCGGTAACCCAGGCCGAGATTCAAGTTCTCATCGCTGCTGTAACTTAACTGCCCCTGAAAGAAGAAGCTGTCTCGATCCTTTGTGTAGATTGGCTGGAACCAGAGGATGGGCTCATCCTGCTGGGAGTTGAAGTCGAAATTGATATGGGTGCGGCGCAGCCAGGTTGGCATATCGGAAGAGCGCAACAGGTCGCCGCTCATATCGGTGGACCGGCTCGATCCCGTCTGATCGCCGGTATATGCCGGGGCCGGTGCTAGTAGCAGCCAGGCTGATGTGATAATTGCCCAACCTTTCGGGTTCATCAAAGTATGCCGTGGATCAGTTAATCGGTAATCAAATCATAGACCAAAACTATTGCCAGTAAGTGTGCTGGTTGTTCAGAATGTGAGCACTGAAGCAATATCGCAGGACTTCGTTCACAGAGTGCGTTATCTAATGTGATGCGGTGAGCGATTGTTATGAAATAGGTTGGGAAGGAGAGTGGTCGCGAGAAAATAGCCGATAGACGGAAGGCACCAACACCAGACTCACCATGGCCGAGAAGAGTAGGCCGGAGACGATGGTAACCGCCAGGGGCTGCAGTAGCTCAGCGCCTTCACCCAGGGCCATGGCCAGAGGTAACATGCCAACGACAGTGGTGAGAGTAGTCATAAGGATAGGGCGCAGGCGCAACCGAGCGGCCTCAACAATGGCTTCCCTCAGGGGCAAGCCTCATCCCGTTTAATCTCGATATACTCCACCAGCACGATGGCGTTGTTGACGACGATGCCGGCGAGCATGATCAGCCCCAGCCATACCGGCATGGAGAGGGGTAGTTGTGTCACCTCCAGGCCAATGGTGACGCCGATAACGGCGAAAGGGACACTGAGAATGATCACCAGTGGATTGCGCAGGGATTCATACTGTACCGCCATCACCACAAAAACCAGGAACAGCGCCAACCCAAGCAGCTGTCGACTGAGGTTTTTGCCCTCTTTTAGTGTCTCGAGATTGCCGGCATCGTAACGGTTATAGCCCCGGGGTATCTCCATATCCTGCAGGGCGATATCGGCGGCGGCGATCACCTCGGAGAGGGTTTTGTCACCGGTGAGGGAGGCGCCGATCTCGACGAAGCGCTGTTGGCGGTCACGCTGAATGGAATCCGGTGTCGGGATGATCTCTACTTTTGCCAGGTCGGAGAGGCGTACCGGCACCCGTGGCTTGCTGTTACTGAAGAGCAGAATCTGCTCTATATCCGCCGGGCTTCGCAGCTCATCCCGCTTTAGGCGCAGCAGTATATCGATGGAGCGGTCACCGCTGATAAAATCGGTTACACGGCTTCCCTGGAGGGCAAATCTTACCGCCTTTCCGACATCCTCAACACTCAGTCCATAACCGGCAGCGCGGTTGCGGTCAACTTTGATCGACAGCTCCAGATTTTTGCCCTCGGCGCTGTGATAGAGACCGCGTAGTCCCTCGATGCCGACCAGACGATCTTTTGTCTCATCGGCCAGTCGCTCCAGTACCGCCAGATCCGCCCCCTTGATACGGATGGCAAAGTCGTCATCACTACGGTTAAAACGGATGCCACGGATGCCGATACTCCTGATACGGATGCGGGCCCCCGCCAACTGCGCCTTGTTCACCTCTTTCTGTACCCGTTTGATCCAATCCTGGCTGCTAATGCCCATGCGTTGGTCGCGGGGTTTTAGCAGCACCTTGATGCTGCTGCGGTTAGCGGCCTCATGCTGGGAACGGCCGAAGACATTGCCACCGACGATGGTAAAGATGCTCTCCACTTCCGGTTGAGTGGCGATGATCTTTTCCACCCGCTCGGTTAGGGTATTCATCTCGGCGACATTGATGCCACGGTCGGCAGTGATACGGATACTGATCTGTCCCTCGTCGAGGTTCGGGAGAAAGATTTGGCTACCGCTAAAAAAGGAGGGGGCAGTGGCTGTCAGCCCGCCGATGAAGAGGGTTAGTGTGAGGAAAATCAGTGGCAGTTTGAGCAGGTGCCCCAGCAACCAGGCGTAGCCGTTCTGCAGCATCTCCATCAGCCGGTTGATACCACGTCGCAGCAGCCCCTCACGCCCGACGGGGATGCGGCCGCTGAGGGCCGGCACCAGGGTCAAGGCCACCAGCATAGCGGCGAAGATGGCGGCTGAAATGGTGAAGATCAGCTCACGGAACAGCAGGCCCACCAAGCCGGTAATAAAGAGAAAGGGCAGTACCGCCGCCAGATTGGTGGAGGTGGAGGCGATAATGGCACTATTGACCTCGTTGGCGGCATGAATCGAACTGTCGCTGCCCGACTCCCCCTGCCGTTGGTGACGGTAGATGTTCTCCAGCATAACTATGGTGCTGTCCACCAGCATACCTACACCCAGGGCGAGACCGCGAGGGTCATGATATTGAGGCTCAGTCCGCCGATCGACATCATGATGAAGGTGACCAGAATGGCGATGGGGATGGCACTGCCAATCACCAGGGTACGGCGCAGACTGCCGAGGAATATGTAGACCACCAACATCGCCAGGACCGCTCCACTGACAGCGGCGGTAGTTGCGTTGTTGAGGGAGCGGCGGACGTAGCTTGCCTGATCTGTCACCGGGTGTATCTCGATGTCATCCGGGATCAGGCCCTGCTGTTTAAACTCGTCTAACTGTTGGGTGACCCGGTCGACCACACCGACGGTGTTGGCTTGGGGCTGTTTCTGAATCGAGAGCTTTATGCCGGGGAGATCGTTGAGGCGGATACGCAGCCGCTCCTCCTGGGAGCCGTCGATAATCTCCGCCACTTCGCTGAGGTGGAGAGTGCGGGAGAGGCCGCTCTCGGAGCTGACAGGAATAGGCAGATTGATCAGCTCGTTGAGGTCGCCAAAGCGGCCGGCGGTACGGCTGCTGATCTCACCCTGAGACATCAGCAGGCGGCCACCGGGTGTCTCGATATTGCCGCTCTCCAGGGCGGTTGCAATGTCCAGCAGATCAAGTCCCAGCCCAGCCAGCCGCTCCTGATCGACCTCCACCTGGATCTCTCGCAGCAGGCCGCCACCAACCTCAGCGGCGGCCACGCCAGGCAGATTGAGCAGCCATTTACCCAGGTTGTAATCGACCCAGCCGCGCAGCTCTACCGGATCGCGCAGGGTGGAGCTGACGACATACTCGGCAACGGGGATTTGTGAAGGATCGCGTTTGTAGATGACCGCCGGTTCAATACTGTCGGGGAGAAAACGTTTGGCGCGGTCGAGTCGGGTGCTGGCATCACGCAATGCAAGATCGATATTCTTGCCGTATTCGAAGGAGAGAGAGACGGCGCTACGCCCCTCGGTGGTTTGAGACTCGATGTGGATCGCATCTTCGGTGACCGCCAGCTGCTCTTCAAGCTGACGGGTGATCTCGTCCTCCATGATAGTCGCCGGTACGCCGGGATCCATGATTCGTACCCGCACATCGGGGTAGATGATGTGGGGTAGCAGGTCGATATTGAGGCGTTCCAGGGCAAATACGCCGAGCACCATCACGGCGAGGGTGATCATCACCACGCCGATGGGGTGGCGGATAGACCAACCGGCAAGGCCGATAGCGTGTTTGCCGGTCCGTTTCATCGCTAGGGCTTGCTGATCTTCTCTATTGCTGCGGGTTGGGAGCCGGCCACCTTGACCTTTTTACCCTCCCTCAGGCCGAGAAAACCGCGTTTAATAATACGCTCTCCAGGCTCGACACCATCGAGAATCTCGATTTTGTCGGCAATATGGATCCCGCTATGCACTGGCGCACGTTTGACCTCTCCTTTGTTGTCCAGACGGTAGACAAATTCACCGGTGTTATCACGGCGGACAGCGGCAAACGGCAGCAGCATTCGCTCAACCTGGGCGCTGGTCAGTGTCACCCGGGCAAACTGTCCGGCACGGGCGCCGGTAGGTACCGGGTCCAACGCCACCTCCACCTTGCCCTGTCGCGTCACCGCATCCAGCTCAGGATGAATGCGCTGGATACGGCCAGCGAAGCGCTTACTACCGAGGGCATCGATACGTACAGCCACTGAATCTCCCGCTTTCATGTGAGGCAGCAGTAGCTCCGAGACATGGATCTCGGTGACCATTGATTTGGGGTCGGTAAGGGTGAGCAGATGGCTGTTTTTCGAGGCGATATCCCCCGGCTCCATAAGACGCTCTGTGACGACCCCGCTAAAGGGGGCGGCGATGCGTGTGTAACCAACACGAATGTCGAGCATGCGTTGCTCGGCGCGAGCGATATCCAGTGCAGTAGTGGCCCGACTCAGCTCATCCTTGGAGATGGCGCGTTTCTTGATCAAATCCTCGATTCGCTTCATATCCAGTTTCGCTTGACGGCTGGTGGCGTCGGCCTTGTCCAGCTGTGCCCGCAACAGGGCATCTTCCAACTGTACCAGAGCCTCTCCCTTCTCTACCTTGTCACCTTCGTAGAAGGGAAGGGTGGTGATGCGTCCCTCCTCCTGATTATGAATGCGTACGCTGCGGCGGCTGCGAAGGGTGCCGATACGTTCATGGGCGCTGCTGACCGGCTCTTTTGACACTTTTACCACCTCTACCAGGTGTGGTGGGGGCTTGGGCTTTTTGCCCTTTGCCTCTTTGGTAGGTGCGTCATTACAGCCGTTGAGCCGAGGAGCCCGAGGGCAGGCAGCAGAATCAACAGCGGAAGGAGGCGTGGCAGCTTCATTTATTTAAGCTCAACGCCGTTATTGGGTTCATAGGGCTTGTAGTGCTTCACCTCGCGACCGACATTGCGCTGAACGATCACGCCAACAATTTTATATTCACCTTTTTTCAGCTCGACTGGCGGGTAGTCACCATTCACCGCCAGCAGTCGTTCACTGCCGTCATCATCGCGGACGAACTGGCGGAACCAGCGATCCTCCTCGGCCTCGGCCACCACATAGGCGCCGTCGGCACAGGCCTCCGAGGGCTCAATGACGATTACACACTTCTCTGGAAATTCCGGCGCCATGCTGTCATCCAGCACCTGCAGGGGGTAGAGCTCGTTGTAACTGCAATCTTGGGTCATTTGAATCTCCGATACTAATCCGCTGATTATATCGTAAAGAGGGAGATTATGAGTAACCTGGTAAATTAGGAGGATAGACTACCTTACACCCACTTCTATTCCGGGGAGTGCCCTGCAAGGTTCTATTAGCTGGCGGCTGACTGGCTGGCTGGGATAGGTTCGAGCTGCTGGTGAAGATAATAACAGCAAAATGGTGCCGAAATTTCAGGTTTGGGCTGAAAATAGGGGGGTATTTATCGGCAGGGGGTGAAATTCTGCTCCTGAAAATGGAATCATCCACAGCTATTCAATCACCCAGTATGAAAAGTTTCTGCAAACATGTCGGATGACACTTGTGCGAGGATTTACTCGATACTATAAAGAATCCCACGAATCTGCCGACAAAGAACTAATGTACCTTTCATGGGTGGGAAAATAATGGTGGGTTTGTCAGCAAGCCGTTTTCGTGTGCTATATCTGGCGGGTTTTTTGTGGAACGCCCTTATACTCCCAGAAGCTGCAGCCGAAGTTGTGGTGCTTGAGGTCTCCCCTGGTATTATGGCCACTGCTGAATTCCAGCAAGGCGAGGCAGATTCGCCGGTCATCCTTATCCTTCATGGCTTTCTGCAAACCCGGGAGTTTCCAACGGTGGTCGCATTGGGGGAGTCGTTAGCCGAGTCTGGTATGACTGTACTTCGCCCTACACTCTCCCTGGGAATAAACCGGCGTGATAAGAGCCAGGCATGTGAGGCGATACACGTCCACTCCATGGAGATGGATACCCGTGAAGTGGCTGCTTGGTGGAGTGGCTGCATCAGCGAACCGGCAGGAATGTGACGTTGGTGGGGCATAGTACCGGGAGCACTCAGTTGCTCTCTTATCTTTCGACTGCCCAAGTGCCACCGGTAGATAGCGCAATTCTGGTCAGCCTCTCCTATTTTGGTCCTGGCAGGGCGGCCAACGAGTCACCAGAACATGCTGCACTTGCCGGCAAACGGCTCTCCAGGGGCGCGCTGGGACCGGCTGAATATGGTTTGGCTTTCTGCCCCAGTTACGTAACCCCTCCTGCTGAATACCTCTCATACTATGGCTGGGATAAGCAGCGGACACTGGTTTCTTTGGAGGGCTTGAGCATAGACACCACCGTCATTATCGGTGAGGCGGATCAGCGTATTGATACGGGCTGGATCGGTATATTGAGGGAACGAGGGGTGAAGTTGGTCTCTGTGGAAGGTGCCAACCACTTTTTTGTTCAGCAGCATGAGTTTGATCTGTTGGATCTCATTGAGAGGATACTTTCGCAGGGCGAAGGGTGAGGTAGGACGTCTCATGATCAGCTTCAGCAAGCTTTCCATTCGGCACTATGCTTTCCTTTTCGCCGGATTGACCCTGATGATGTTTATTGTATTTGGGCTGTTCACCTATCATGAAGTGGAAGTGTTTCGAGATGAAGTTGACACGACCAGCCGGGTAGCGGCACAGCGGGAGTTGCTAGAAGGTCTGGAGAAGGTGCTTGATCAAACCTATGCCATCAGTCGTCGGTTCGGTGATTGGGATGAGGTTCATCAGCAGTTACAATATCCGGGCTATTACGCTTATTGGCAAAATCATCGAATGCGCAGTGCCAATGTGCTGCCGGACGATGTACTGCATGCAGAGATTTACCACCCCGATGGAAAGCTGCTGGCTGTTACAGCCAATACGCTTTTACCCCACCGTATTGATCCAGACGATCATGATGCCTATATCGACCTCAAAGATGGGAAATCTGCTCTGATACTGTTTGAGAGGATTAAAAGTAAGGAGGAGGGAAAAAGGACGATTGGTTTTGTTGGTTTGCAGGTCGCTTTTATGCCGCTTCTGTTGCACTTGAATCAGTTCCAATATCTGGATAGTGACAGCATTCAATTTGCACCCACGCCAGATGATCTGGTCTTGATAGAGGACTTTATAAAAACCATTACCTTTGAACCCCGAAAAAACCCTGCCACCGATGCAGTAGAGACTGTATTGGCCTCAGCTATCTCCAAGCTGGGATTTGTAGTCGGCATCCTCTCATTGCTGTTTTATCCGATGTTGGTCTACCTGGTAGGCAAGCCTTTGCAGCGGCTCTCTCAACATATTGATCATCTCAGGGGCAGCCCAGGCGGCGTGCTTCTCGATCAGTTGAAGCATCATCTTCCGATAAGAGAGTTGGAGAAAGTGCGCATCTCTCTCAACGAATACCAGACCCAGCTGGTCGACGTACACAACAGTCTTGACGAGAAGAACAAGGAGTTGTGGGACCAGGCACACCATGATCCACTGACGGGGGTACTGAACCGTCGTGCCTTTGACGACTTTTGGCATCAGATGAATGAAATTCTGGTGGATCGTCGCCTCTGCGCCTGCCTTATTCTGTTTGATGTTAACCACTTCAAGGCGATCAATGACACCTATGGGCACCAGGTAGGTGATGAGGTACTCAAGGGGATTGTCACTAGTATCAACGGAGTGCTGCGCAAGGGAGAGCACCTCTACCGCCTCGGAGGGGATGAGTTGGCGACCGTATTGATTGACAGTGAAAAGGAGTCTGCGCTTAAGCTGGCTAAACGTTGTGAAAAGGCCATCAGTAATTATCCCTTTTCCGATCTTGGCATTAAGGAACCGGTTAAAGTCAGCGTCGGCCTGGCACTGGCCGATGCCTCCTCTGGAGATGAGTTGGGTAGCTTGCTGTGGAAGGCGGATATGGCGATGTACAGTGCCAAGCGTCCTGGTCAGTCTCATGTCATGTTTTTCTCTAAGGAGATGGCCAGTGATGCGGGGAGCCTATTCTCCAGCTGGATCAACAATGCAGTATTCGATGCGATCAACAAGGGAACCGGACTGACGATGTTTTACCAGCCGATAGTCGACTTGAAGCATGATGTGGTTGCCTATTATGAGGCCTTGGTCAGGATTCACTACGAAGATGAGTGGATACTTCCCGGGAGCATTTTTCCTCTGGTCGAGGCGCGTCGGCTTGAAGTTGAGTTTGACCGGGTGGTATTGGCCAAGATCCTTCAGGATCTGGATGCGAACTGTATCCCTGCTGGAAAAGGTATCTCCATCAACCTATCCGGCCCTATGATTATTAACGAGAAGATACTTGAGTGGTTGGCACCCTATCAGGCGTACATGGAGAGTTACCAGTTTACCCTGGAGGTCACCGAGACCACCCTGATTACCCAGCTGAGCACCGCTACGAAACATCTGGTAAAGCTACGGAAAATGGGTTTTGCCATAGCTCTCGATGATTTCGGTAGTGGCTATTCATCTGTACGCTATCTTGCCAGTATGCCGGTAGATATGGTGAAGTTTGATATCTCTCTTATCCGCTGTCTGGATGATGAGGCGCAACGCTCAATTATCCAACATCTGGCGCAGATGATTATTGAATCAGGGTACCGTCTTGTAGCGGAGGGTATAGAGACCGCCGAGTTACGTGAGCAGGTGATCAGGCTGGGTTTTCACTATGGGCAGGGGTATCTGTTCGGGAAGCCGGACCAGCTGCTGCCAACTTCTTCTGGCAGGGGCAGGGGGAGGGTGAGGAGTATGGGCAGTCATTGAGTTGTAGGATCTTTGCATAGATATTCCCCTGCCCCTGTTATTAGCTACGAAGTCAATCACGAACAGTTCGCTTCTGCATGTGCGCCCGCTCAATGAAATGGAGTTCTCCTCGCGACATCGCAGGAGTGGTGTCGTACGTTAAAACATCCTCCGTTGGGTTGTTCACGGGTCCTGCCTTGTAAAAAATTCGGACACCGGGTGTAGGAGCGAACTTGTTCGCGAAGAACAGCCCCCGGAGCCGGATCGCGAATAGATTCGCTCCTACAGGTGCACCCTGCCATTGGGAGTTCGGGGTGGGCGCCAGGTAAGCACCTTTCAACTTTCCCCCTGTCCGGCACACCGTTTTTACTTCCACTGTTTGGGGTTACACTCACTCCTTTAAAATTTCCCGGTTTCCCCGGCATAGAAGTAGCCCATGGCCCACAATCGTCAAGCCGAGTCCCGCCCCCACAGTGATCGTCGCGACTGGCACAATCTGCACAAAATGCTCCCTTACCTGTGGGACTATCGTGGCCGTGCTCTGCTTGCGCTAGCCTGTCTGGTATTGGCTAAGTTGGCCAATGTCGGCATTCCCTTGGTTCTCAAAGAGATTGTCGACCTGATGGAGCGTAACGGCGGGGTGGAGCTGGTGCTGCCGGTGGCTCTGCTGCTTGCTTACGGCGCCCTGCGCCTCAGCAGCACACTATTCAATGAGTTGCGCGATGTGGTGTTTGCCCGGGTGCGTTACCACGCCATGCGGCGGCTCTCCACCCAGGTATTGACCCATCTCCATAATCTCTCCCTGCGTTTTCACCTGGAGCGCAAGACCGGTGCCATCAGCCGCGACTTGGAGCGAGGTACCCGCAGTGTCAGCTCCATCCTCAACTACATGGTGTTCAGCATCATCCCCATGTTGGTGGAGTTTTCCATGGTGGCGGTGGTGCTGCTCTCCCAGTACGCGCTGATTTTTACCCTGATCACCTTCGGTACGGTTGCTATATATATCGTCTTCACCCTGATGGTGACCGAGTGGCGTATGGACTACCGCCATACCATGAACCGGCTGGAGTCGGCCTCCAACGGCCAGTCTGTGGATAGTCTGATCAACTATGAGACGGTGAAATATTTTGGTAACGAGCGCCTGGAGCTGGAGAAATTTGACAGCACCTTAGGTGAGTGGGAAAGCTCAGCGGTGATGAGTCAGACCTCCATGTCGCTACTCAACTTTGGCCAGGGTTTGATCATCGGTCTTGGTGTTACGGCGATCATGTTCTTTGCCACCGACGGGGTGGTGGACGGCACCATGAGTATTGGCGATCTGGTGCTGGTTAACGCCTTTATGCTGCAGCTCTTTATCCCCCTCAACTTTCTCGGCATGGTCTACCGCCAGATTAAGTACTCGCTGGCGGATATGGATCTGATCTTCAAACTGCTGGAGACGGAGCCGGAGATCACTGATCGACCCGGGGCTCCAACCCTGAGACTGGAAGGTGGTGAGATCCGTTTTGAACAGGTGACATTTTCCTATCAGCCGGATCGTGAGATTCTGCAGGGGGTGGATTTTACCGTACGCCCCGGAGAAAAGGTTGCCGTGGTGGGGCATAGTGGCGCCGGTAAATCGACTCTGTCGCGGCTACTGTTCCGCTTCTATGATGTCACCGGTGGGCGGGTGTTGGTGGATGGGCAGGATGTGCGGAAGGTGACCCAGGAGAGTCTGCGTGAGGCGATCAGTATAGTTCCTCAGGATACGGTGCTGTTCAACGATACCCTCTACTATAATCTTGCCTATGGTCGCCCTGATGCGAGTCGTGAAGAGATTGAGGAGGTAGCGGAGATGGCCTGTATCCGTGAGTTTATCGACTCTCTACCTCAGGGCTATGAGACGGTAGTCGGTGAGCGCGGCCTGAAACTCTCCGGGGGTGAGAAGCAGCGCGTCGCCATCGCTCGCGCCATGCTCAAACGGCCCCGTATTCTGGTCTTTGACGAGGCTACCTCCTCTCTCGACAGCAAGACCGAACAGTCGATTCAGGAGACCCTGGGGCAGGTGTCCCGGCACCATACTACTTTGGTGATTGCCCACCGCCTCTCCACCGTGGTCGATGCGGATCGCATACTGGTAATGGAGAAGGGGCACATCGTTGAGCAGGGGGCGCACCGAGAACTGCTGGCGATGGGTGGTCTCTATCAGGAGATGTGGCGATTGCAGCAGGAGGAGCGGGAACTACAACCACTAACACAGGGGGAAGAGGGATAGTGAAAATTTACCTGGTAGGAGGTGCTCTGCGTGATCGATTACTCGACCTGCAGGTAAAGGATCGTGACTGGCTGGTGGTGGGGGCTACAACCGAGGAGATGTTAAAACTTGGTTACCGTCAGCTAGATGCCGATTTTCCTGTCTTTCTCCATCCGCAGAGCGGAGAAGAGTATGCCCTCGCCCGACGTGAGACTAAGAGCGGCACCGGCTACAAGGGCTTTGAGGTAGTATCCGGCCCGGGGGTGACTCTGGAGCAGGACTTGCTGCGTCGTGATCTAACCATCAACGCCATGGCTGAGGATGAGCTCGGCAATATTATCGACCCCTTCAATGGCAGGGTAGACCTTGATGACGGTCTGTTGCGTCATGTTTCCCCTGCTTTTTCTGAAGACCCGGTGCGGCTGCTTCGTATCGCCCGCTTTGCCGCCAAGCTGGGGCGCTGGGGCTTTCGGGTCGCCCACTCCACCCACAAGTTGATGAAGCAGATGGCGACCTCAGATGACATCACTGCACTCAAGCCTGAAAGGATCTGGCGGGAGATGATAGGGGCACTTGGTGAGGAGCAGCCCTGGCGTTTCTTTGAAGTACTGCATCGCTGCTCTGCACTGGAACGGATTCTACCTGAGTCGGCCCATGCTATGGGCAGTATGGATGGGCATCCCAAGGAGTGGGATTCCCCGGCGATTTCCGCACTCAAACGGGCCGCCAAACAGGGTGATAGCCGCATCAGTTTTGCAGCATTTTTCTACTATCCCTCCGTTGTGGATGAGGTAAGGAAAGCGTTGATGCAGCGGTTGCGGGCAGAGCGAGACTATAGTGATCTATTGACGCTGGTTTTAACTCTTGGCCCAACTTACCAAAGGCTGATCCAGGCAGATGCCTCGGACTTTATGAGACTCCTTCAGCAGGGTCGGGCGCTGCAGCAGCCGGAACGTTTTTGGCTTGGCATGGGTGCCTGCGAAGCGATCTGGCCGGAGCAGGCTGAATCGAATCGAAGCCTGATTAAGCGAGCACTTAACACCGCCGTAGCTATCACGGCAGTGGAACTTCAGGGTCAAGGATATCAAGGGGCGGCTCTGGGGGAGGCGCTGACTCAGCGCCGATTGCAGGCAATTGCTGCGATATTGCCCTCTACCCATTGACGGGCTGCTGTCAGGTACAACCTACGCAGAGCACTATTGCAGTACCCCTCGCGTGGAAGAGGGAGATCATCAGGCGGCCCATGTCGTGCTACCATTGAGGTCCTCATGAAGCCGATCCGGTCGTTGCAGCAAAAACCATGATTGACGATGTCAAAACAGACAGCAAGGTGAAGGAATCCCCGGATTCTATAGCTGCCATGAAGGGTCCTTCATCGGCTCTTCGCCTGGCCTTAGCGGGACACCTGCTGGGACCATTGGGGCTACTTGCGGCTTCGATGGTATTTAATCTTGTGCTTGTATTGCTGCTATTGAGCGGTATTGTCGATGAGGAGAGTTTCGCCGCTCTGCTTCTGCTGACCGTCCTTGTCTCACTCAGTTCACTGCTGGTTGGTGTCGGACGCTTGCGCAATCAGTTGTTAAGGCCATTGGCCCAGTTGGAGCAATCAGTAGCAGGTGTGAGCGATGGTGACCCCTGGTCAACGCTGCCCCTGGATCATGTCGGGGTCCTGGGACCAGTGACTCGTGATCTCGATAATCTCAGTGGCGAATTGATCGACCTCTACGATGATATGGACAATCGGGTTGCCTGGCAGACGCGGCGCCTCTCCCATCAGACCTCTTCGCTAAAAATTCTCTATGATGTTGCCGCCAGTATCAACAAGTTTGATGATACCGATGAGTTGTTACTGCGTTATCTTCGCGTGCTCAGAGATATGGTACGGGGTGTGTCGGCAACGGTTCAGCTGACCAACCAGGACGGTCGTATGAGACTGGTGGGGAGTCAGGGAGCGGACGACCGTCTGCTCACAGAGGAGCAGCAGTTACCTATTCCCCTCTGTCAGTGCGGCAGAGCGCTCTCAAGCGGTGACCTCCTGTGCGAGCATGATGCAAAGGAGTGCTCTATCCGCAACGGGCGGCGGATGTACAGCAGTGACGAGATGGAGCAAATTGATATCCCCCTGGATCACCATGGTGATCAGCTTGGCCTCTACCGGATCTACGTAAAACGGCCGGCCTGAAGGGGAGGGAAGATCTTCTCGACCTGCTACCCACCATCGGAAACCATCTCGGCTTTGCCATTGCCAAGCAGCGTTCTGATGAAGAGGCGCTCTGGTTGTCGATCATCCAGGAGCGTACCACTCTGGCCCACGAGCTCCATGACTCCCTCGCACAGACCCTCGCCAGTCTGCGCTTTCAGGTTCGGATGCTGGATGAGACGCTGGAGCAGGAGAAGCCTTATCGCCATGCCCGGGATGAGTTGGAGCGTATTCGTAATGGTCTGGATGAGGCTCATACCGAGCTGCGCGAATTGCTCAACAGCTTCCGTGCTCCGGTAGATCAACGGGGATTGGAGCCGGCATTGGAGAAATTGACTGAGCGCTTCAGCCAGGAGACCGGAATCGCCACCTATTTCCAGCGCAGCTGTCGCCAGATCAATCTCGATACCAGTGAAGAGATGCAGCTGCTGCGTATTGTTCAGGAGTGTCTGACCAACACCCGCAAACATGCTCAGGCACACAATGTCAGGGTGCTATTCAACTGCAAGCAGGATGGTGAATACTTACTGTTGGTGGAGGATGATGGTGTTGGCTTTGATAATATACAACCTCACGGTTTTCCTGGAGAGCACATCGGTTTGTCTATTATGGAGGAGCGGGCGCACCGATTGGGGGCGAATATTAAAATCGAGAGTGAGCCGGGAGAGGGTACCCGAGTGGAGCTGGTATACAGCAAAGGGGAATCATCTCCCCAGGAGAATGGATAGTGCGGGTACTACTGATTGATGATCACGCGCTCTTTCGGATTGGGCTGCAGGAGTTGCTGCAACGCCGTGGCATCAATGTGATTGGTGCTCTGGGGGATTGCCAGGCGGGAATAGCCCTGGCGGCTGCAGAGATACCGGATGTGGTGCTGCTGGATATGCGGATGCCGGAGATGAATGGAATTGAGGTGCTCAAGGAGTTGCGTTCAAGAAAGCTGTCGATGCCGATCGCCATGTTGACCACCAGCCGCGAGCAGTCTGATGTAATCAACTCTCTGCAGGAAGGGGCACAGGGCTACCTGTTGAAGGATATGGAGCCCGATGACTTGATTGCTGCACTGGAAAATATTGTCAACGGCACCACAGTTGTCGCCAGTGAATTGACCAGCGTGCTGGCTAAGGCGGTGCAGGGTGTAAATGAGGAGGCCTCGGTCAAGAGCGCTTTCTCAAACCTGACCCCCCGTGAACGAGAGATTCTCTGCCTCCTGGCTGATGGTCAGAGTAACAAGGTGATTGCGAGAAACCTGGGCATCTCCGATGGCACGGTAAAACTCCACGTCAAGGCGATTCTGCGTAAGCTTGATGTCCACTCACGGGTGGAGGCGGCAGTTATCGCAGTAGAGCAGGATCTTTGTCAGAGAGATGGATAGCCAATACCCCCTTTTAATTTACTGACCCCTTTTAATTTATTCTGTGGCCTCTGAACGATCCCAGCGCACTCTGCATCCCATTGTTGATTTAGTTACACTCGCCTGCTATCTGTACTGTCGCAGATACCACCACTCAAAGAACCGTTTTATCCAGTGGAACGCACGCATTTGTGGTAGCACGATGTTGTGTTTCATGGTGCGCATCACCAGGCCACCGGTGGTCTGGCTGTCGATGATACAGAGCAGCTCGATCTTGAAGGTCTCAGTGGGTGTGCCGCCGTTGAGCTCGGTGATCAGATTGGCTGCTGCCGCGGCCGCCTGAAGATCCGCCATATGGGCCTGTTTCGGCATCCACTCCGGTCCCGGAAAACTGCCTGAGTCGCCGGCGACATAGACCTTCTCCATTCCCTCTACCCGACACTCCTTATCGGCACGAATCAGCCCACCCTCTGAGCGGGGTAGTTCAGTCTCATCGAACCATTTGTTGCCGGTCATGCCGGGCATAAATAGAGTCAGGTGGGCATCGAATTCACCCCCTTCGGTGACCACTTTGTTTTCGGTGAATCTGACCAGCTTGTGCCCCAGATGGGTTTCGATATCTCTCGTCTTCATCTCCTGCATCAGCCCTTTCACCGCCTTGGGACCGAGACGATTACCGGGGGCGGGAGCAGGAGTGAAGAAGATTAGTTTGAACCGGTCACGCCTGCCTTCCAAGCGCAATGTGCGGTCAATGCCAAAGAGAAACTCGAACATGGGCCCACCACGCATAGCGCTGGGCTCTTTCGGGTTACCGGCAAAGCCCATGGCGATGGTGCCGCTCTTCATCTGCTTCAATCGGTCACGGATTTTTACCGTGGCGGAGATGCCTTCACAGGGGGTGATGGCGTGTTCAATACCGGGGAGCTTTTTAATGAATTGGCCGCCGGAGCAGATGATTAAGCCATCGTTGCTGATCTCGCCACTGTCGGTGACGAGGGTGCGGCCACCATCCTTGAGGCCGGTGGCGGAGCCCTTATGGTAGCTAACATTCATCCGTCGGAAGAAGTTGTCCAGAGGAATCACAAGGTCTTCGGGTTGTCGCAGACCGGAGGGAATCCAGATAGTACCGGGGAGATAGATGAATTCCGGCCTGGGAGCAACCAGAGTGATCTCCACGGTACGGTCGGCTGCCCGTAGTTTTTTTACTGCGGTGAGGGCTGAAAACCCTGCGCCTACAATGGTTACTCTCTTCATATTACGCTTTCCTGTCTCTGTTGAGTTGGAATGTTAGCTTATTGTCTGCGATGTGCCAAAGAATAGGGAATAGGTAGAGACCTCTTGTATACAGACTGCCCGCCACCATATAGTCGGAATATCACTACCCGCATCCAGATGCTACCAATATGAACGCACTCTCCATACGTAATCTGTACAAGCGCTACGGTACCGGCCTTGAGGCACTGAAGGGTATCGACCTCGATGTGCAGGAGGGGGATTTCTTTGCCCTGCTTGGCCCCAATGGGGCGGGAAAATCCACCGCTATCGGCATTATCAGCTCATTGGTGAACAAGAGCAGTGGCAGGGTGGAGGTGTTTGGCTACGATCTCGACCGGGAACCGGAACGGGTGAAGGAGTCTATCGGGCTGGTTCCTCAGGAGTTCAATTTCAACGTCTGGGAGCCGGTGGCGGAGATTGTGGTTAATCAGGCCGGTTATTACGGTATCTCACGCCCGGAGGCGTGGCGTCGTGCTGAGGAGAGCCTCCGTCAGCTCGATTTGTGGGATCGGCGTACTACCATGGCGCGTAATCTCTCCGGCGGTATGAAACGTCGCCTGATGATCGCCCGGGCGTTGGTGCATCAGCCCAGGCTGCTGATTCTCGATGAGCCAACCGCCGGGGTGGATATAGAAATTCGTCGCTCCATGTGGGAGTTTCTCAAAGAGCTCAATCGTCAGGGCACGACGATTATTCTGACCACCCACTATCTGGAGGAGGCGGAGAGCCTCTGTCGCAATATTGCCATTATCAATCAGGGGCGGATAGCCGAGCATAACAGCATGGGCAAGCTGCTCGATAAGCTCCATACCGAGACCTTTGTGTTGAATTTGAAAGGTACCTTGGCGGAGCGCCGGAGTTGGGTGGGTATGTGCTTGATCGCCTTGATGACTCTACCTTGGAGGTGGAGGTGAGTCGTGAGCAGGGGATCAACGGACTGTTCGATGCCCTGTCACGTAACGGTATTGAGGTAATCAGTATGCGCAATAAACAGAATCGTCTGGAACAGCTGTTTATTGACATGGTGGCCGCCAACCGTAATGGAGGCAACAAGTGAATCACTATAGCCGCTACTGGACCGCCTACCAGACTATCGTCACCAAGGAGTTCCTCCGTTTTATACGCATCTGGCTACAGACGGTGTTGCCGCCGGTGATTACCACCTGTCTCTACTATCTGATTTTTGGCACGCTGATTGGCGAGCGCATCGGTGAGATGGATGGTTTTTCCTACATCGAATTTATTGTGCCGGGGCTGATTCTGATGGCGGTAATCACTAACTCCTACGCCAATGTGGTCTCCTCTTTCTTTAGTAGTAAGTTTCAGCGTCACATCGAGGAGTTGCTGATTTCGCCCGTGCCCAACTGGGTGATCCTGGCAGGCTATGTCTCTGGTGGTGTTGCACGGGGTGTGGTGGTGGGAGTTGCCGTTACTGCAGTCTCCCACTTTTTTACCGATCTGAGTATCTACAGCTATGGTTGGACCCTGGTGGTGTTTCTTCTCACCTCAGTGCTTTTTGCACTTGCTGGCTTTATCAACGCAGTCTATGCCAACACGTTTGACGACATATCCATTATTCCCACTTTTGTATTGACCCCTCTCACCTACCTCGGCGGCGTCTTCTACTCCATTACCATGCTGCCGACCTTCTGGCAGAACGCCTCTCTGGCCAATCCGGTGCTCTATATGGTGAATGCCTTTCGTTACGGGCTGTTGGGGGTGTCGGATATTCCGATCAATATGGCTCTGGGAATTATCCTGCTGTTTATCTTCGGTCTTGCCGGCTACAGCCTTAACCTGCTGAAACGGGGCGTTGGCATCAAGAGTTGAGGTTTTTTGGGCCGAGGTGAGGCGCAGTATCGGTTTGAGTCTCTTCCTGGGTGACAGTGGCGAGTAGCGGCCGCTCTCCAGTCAGCATGGCTCTGAACACTTCTGCTGTTACCGGCGGGCTGAAGAGGTAGCCCTGTATCTGCGCCACCCCCCGCTCTTTCATGTAAGCCAGCTGCTGATGGTTCTCAACCCCCTCCGCCACTACCTGCAGGTTGAGGCTGTGTGCCATGGCGATGATGGCATCGACCAGGGTTTGGTTATCACCTTTCTCAGACAAGTCGTTGACGAAACTACGGTCGATCTTGAGTATCTGCAGAGGGAATCGTTTCAGGTAACTGAGTGATGAGTAGCCGGTGCCGAAGTCATCGAGAGAGAGTCTGACACCACGCTTTTGTAGCTGGTTAAGAATTTCCAATGTTTGTGGTGCATCTTGAACCAGCAGGCTCTCGGTGATCTCTATCTCAAGGGCGGCGGCGCTCAATCCACTGATTCGCAGAGCGCGCTCCACTGTATCCAACAGGCGGTTACCACGGAATTGACGGGATGAGACGTTGACCGCCACATGCAGTGAGCGATCACACAGTGCGTGCCAGCCTTTGGCTTCGGCACAGGCCTCTTCCAGTACCCAGGCACCGATGCTCTCTATTAATCCCGAATCCTCGGCAATGGGAATAAACTGGTCAGGAGGAATAAATCCCAGGGCCTCACTGTTCCAGCGCAATAGCGCTTCCGCCCCCAGTATTTGCCCATTGGTCGCATCTACCTTGGTTGGTAGACAACCGAGAGTTCCTTGTGTTCCAGAGCACGATGGAGATGGGATTCAATGGTCATGCGTCCTTCGGCGGCGGTACGCATCACGCTGGTAAAAAATTGGTAGCCGTTGCGGTCGTTTGCTTTGACCTGATACATGGCGGTATCGGCGTACTGCAACAGTTGATCGGCAGACTCGCTATCGTTGGGAAAGAGGCTGATGCCGATACTGACGCTGGTATAGATCTCCCGTGAATCGACGGTGTAGGGCTGTTTGAATGCACGGCTCAGTTTGCGGGCGACTACACCTGCATCTTCATCCTGCCTCAGACCCTCTGCCATGACCAGGAACTCGTCACCACTCAACCTCGCTGCGGTATCGACTTCCCGGAGTCTGTTACAGATACGCCCCGCCGCCTGTTTCAATAGTTCGTCGCCGGCACGGTGCCCCATGGTGTCATTGATGTTTTTGAAGTGGTCCAGGTCGATATAGATCAGAGCCACTTTCTCCTGTTTCCGCTTGGCCCGGTTAAACGCCTCGGAGATCAGCAGCATCATATAGCTTTTGTTGGGCAGCCCGGTGAGTTCGTCGTAGTTAGCCTGACGTATCAGCTCCCGTTCATGCTCCTTACGCTCGGTGATATTTAGCGCAACGCCGATGGCGCCGATCAGGTGGCCATCCTCAATCTGTGGTGTGTAGCGAATCTCATAAGCTGAATCATTGAGTTCCAGGTCAGAGCGAAAGCTTTCGCCTGCGAGAGCGCGGTGGGCTTCATTGACGATCTGGGGTGTGTCTGCATAGGTGGTAAAGATATTGTCGCCGGGTTTTGCTCGGATAAAGTTTCTCGGGTTTTGTGTGCTGCCGGCATCGGTGAAGGTGAAGTTACCCTGAGTATCCAGCGCCCACAGCACCACCGGTGCCGAGGAGAGTACCGAGTGGATCATCGCCTGCTTTTCTCGTACCGTACGCTCAGCCTTTTCGCGCTGGGTGAGGTCGAGCACCGTGACTACGAAAACAGGGGGGTGCTCAAGCTCTGAGAGCTGTATTTGCGCCTCAACCGGGTAGGTGCTGCTGTCGCTACGTTGGTGGTAGCCACTGAGGGTGATGTACTCCTGCTCCTGTGTAAGCAGTGGCTCCACCAGCTGTTTGAAATGGCTGGAACTCATCTCCACCAGGATATCCTGAATTTGCTTACCCTCAAGCTCAAGAGGGGAGTATCCCAGGTTTTGTGCAGCACCGGCGTTGGCCTGGAGGCAGCAGAGGGAATCGGCATCAAAGATGTAGATTTCACTGGAGCTATTGTTGAGAATGCGCCCAAGACGATTGTCGAGGTGGTCCTTCTCCTCGGCCAATTGGGTTACCAGTGCCCGGTTCTCGTAGCGCAACCTAAGTGAAGTGATGAACGATTCGCTGAGGTTCCTGGCCGCCCTCTGCAGAAAGGCCAGCAGGGCGATGACCAGCGTCCCCATGCCGACATGCAGAGTATCACCTTGCCACAGGGAGATGAGGGCTACAGGGAGCAGGGCAAACCCGGTATAGCCGAGAAAGGAGGGGAAGTCGGCTGCCAGCACCGTAATGGCCCCGGCCGCCAGGCCTGCCAGTACCAGCACCGTGAACGTCTGGTAGGCGACCTGCTCACTTGGGTAGAAGAGCAGGCCGGCGAGCCCCCAGATTATTCCGGCTGACCAAACGCCGACACGGAATCGCCAGCGCCAGGCTTTATAGTCTGCGCCGGGTGAAACGTGGTGAAGGAAATAGTACCCTACACCGCCACGAATCAACATTATGATGGTGAGGGTCGCAAGCCAGCCGTAGAGTATTTTCGGGTGGTCATGGGAACTGTGGATGTAGGTGAAAATCAGCGCTACCGCGAGGGTGACAAGCACCGATGTCCCAATCCCCTGGTAGAGCATCGATACCTGATCGGCTCGAATCTCTTGCTGGTGGCGGTGTCCCTCGCTTATCACGTTGTGACTTCCCTGGTTTTTCGGTCCAACTAACAGTGCTCTGAGCTTCCCGTACCCTCATGCCCTTTGGCTTAGGTATCACCCAATATGCAGGTGGTCGTGGCACGCACTACATATTGAATATAGCGGAAGATAGAAAAAAATCTTCAATAACCCCATGATTTGTAGAAGCTATTAGGTCAAGCAATCGTTGGAAAGGTAAGGGTGAAGCCGACCCCGGAGCCATCTGTCAGGTTTTTGGCAGCCACCTTGCCTCCATGGAACTCGCAGATCAGTCGCACCAGATAGAGGCCCAGGCCGAGGTGGGGCTCTGTCCCTTTTTTCGGGCGCAGGGAAACCATGGAATCAAACAGGTTTTGACTCAGCTCAGAGGGGAGCAGTGGCCCCTGATTGTGGATCTCCAGTTGAACCGTCTTCTGACTCTCTATAAGTTGCAGTTCGATTGGAGTGTTTGGGCTATGGAAGTCGACCGCATTGCTGATCAGTTTATCCAATGCCTGGCTGATCAGGTCGGGTGCGCCTGTGAGCATTATCGGATGGGAGGGTGAATGGAACAAAAAGTGAGTGCCGGGGAAGGCTTGATGGTAGTTTTCCGATGCTATCTTGATCAGGTTGGCCAGATCGAAACGCTCAGTCTCTGTCTGCTGCATTAGCTGTTCGAGACGTGTGGCTTCACGCATACGGTGGAGGATCAGCCGAGCCGTTCTGTTCCTTCTCTGGCACGATCGATGTAGCGTTGCCGTGAGTTCCCACTGCTCTCCACTTCAAGGTTATCAAGAGAGCCTTTAACCACCACCAGGGGAGTACGCAACTCATGTGCCAGCCTTGATGCCATCGCTTCCAGATACCGGTTGTACTCCTCAAGGCGATGGAAAACGTTGGAGAAGCTGCGCTCCAGATCGCCGATCTCATCCTGTGAGGGGACTCCCTTCATAGTTCCAAGTATGCGGCCGTCCGGACTTACCGCTTCTTCCACCCGGTTGCGCAGGCGATGTATGCGGCCGGTCAACAGACTGGCAAAACCCAGCAGCGCCAGGCCGGTAAAGAGAAAAAAGGTGAGGGTGACGGCGAATAGTCGCTCAAGTGCCTCGTTTTGTAGACTCAATATCTGATTGGTAGTCTGCTCCACCAACACTGTGCCGATGATTCCTTCAGGTGAGTGGATCGGCCAGGCGGCTGAGAGGATAACCGCCCGGCCATCGGCGGTTGAGCGGCGGCGTGCCTTCGCTTCCCCGGTCAGTGCCTGAGTTATTTCAGGGCCCTGTAGGCGGGAGCGACCACTGAACTCATCCTCAAATTGGTCAGTTGGCTGTACCAATATCAGCTGGAACAGCAGATGTAACAGGTTGCCGGGGATGGAGTCGGGTGTTGTCTCGTTAGTGGGCTGGTCCGGGGTTTTCAGCTGTCCACGTTGAGCAAGCACCCGTCGGTTGCGGTCGAGCACCCAGATGCGGGCATTTTCATGCTCCAGACCACCAATCAGCTGTTCAATCACCGGATTGGGACGAACCAGTTGTCCCAATGTGGCCAGTGTAGTCATGGGCGCTGTAGCAGTCTGTTGTACCAGGGCTCGGCTGATTGGATCATCGACATCGGCAATGCTGAACGCAAGGCGGTCGCCTATCAGGTAGCGAGGAATTCTCAGCTCCAGGGTATAGCCTCTCGGGACTCCTGCCACTCACCCTGGATACGCACCTCTGTGACTACAGGGTAGGCTGCCCGACGGTTTTCGGGCATCTGTTCGGCATTGACCCACCCTGGTGAGGTGGTGGTGATGCGGTAGCGCTTCAGTTCCCCTTCAGGAGATTCCATGGCAAGCTCAACGTGATCACTATGGTCCATTCGCCGTTCCCCCGGGCGCTGATAGATAAGTCGATCATCACGTACTTGCAACAGCAGGTAGATATAGCCTCCCTGCTCTCCCAGCAGGCTTTCAAATACCACCTCCCCCTGCTCCGGGTGGGGTCTGATATTGCGCAGATGGCCTTGCCAGTCGTCAGTGTAGCCGTCAAGCTGGATGTCAGCGTTAAGGGGGTTAACGTAAAGGTGGGTGTCCGTTTTTTCAGATTCCCGGTTGCCGGCGGCGGAGATAAACATCTCCTCGTGGTTGTGCAGAATTGCAGCCACCGCCTGAGCGGTTCCCAGCAGCATCGTCTCCTGACTGCGGCGCAGGAATATCTCGGTCTCCTGGATGTAGCGGTAGCCGGCCCAGGGGATCACCAGCAGGGTGAGGGAGACCAACGCCAGCTTGAAGCGGATGCTGTGAAAAAAGGGACGCCGGTATTCCTGCATGATTTCTCAGTGGTGGTCGGGTGATCGGTTGTCGGCTGTTTTTTTAGGTGCTGTAATCGTAACGGTTCTGTATGAATAATCCAGCAAGTGCCGGTTGGAGGCAAATCAACTTTGCTTTCCGTAAGCTTGACTTGATCAAGGTTGTGGGCCGGGAACAGCCGGTGCTTATTCGTGAGTTGCTGGGTGAACAGAGCCTTCTGTCCCAGACTTGTTTAGATGAACTGGCCGGCTATCATTCTGCCTTGATCACTATTTTGCCGCTGAATTCAGAGCTGCATTGGCACTTTTTAGGCAGCTCTCTGATAAGAGATATACCAAACTGCATCAACTGTTCATTGATCGTTGCCTGCACTACATCGATCATCCTCCAGTCGAGGGCTGGGACGGAATCAGCCGTTACACATCAAAGTAACCCACCGGTTACTACAAGCAATTATTTTAAATGGCTATGCACTACGTTACTGTTCCACGAAGATAGCTTGTTGTTTGCAATGAAATAAGCTCGATTGTGATCTCATTTGTTCTAAGTCACTGAATTACAATGCCCTCTGTTAGATTTTGCCCCGTGAAACAGTAAGTTAGTGCAGGGCCAAGAAAACTAATTTCCGACATGCTGACCGTATATCGCCTCAAACTCCTCGATATGCTCCAGCATCAGGTCGGTGAGTAGAGGGTCAAACTGGGTACCCCTCCCTTCACTAATGATTTTGCAGGTCTCCTCCTGAGTAAAGGCAGGTTTGTAGACGCGCTTACTCAGCAGTGCATCGTAGACATCAGCCAGGGCCATTATTCTGGCTTCCAATGGGATTCCCTCTCCAGCCAGTTTGTCTGGATAGCCGTTGCCATCATAGCGTTCATGATGGTGCTGTGCGAGGTTTCGGCCCATCTCAAAGGTAGGGAATGCGATTTCGTCGAGTACCTTGGAGAAGATGTCGCCACCAATCTTTGAGTGGGTCTGCATCACTGCAAACTCCTCCTTTGTCAGCTTTCCTGGTTTTAATAATACCGCATCGGGGACACCCACTTTTCCAATATCATGCATCGGTGCGACGATGTGAATACTTTCGATGAAGTGTCTACTGACTTGCTCGCTGAACTTCTCGTGTGTAGAGAGCTTGGTGGCGAGGAGCCGGCAGTAGCCCTGAACACGGTGCAGATGGCTTCCGGTCTCATTGTCACGTGATTCGGCCAGACTTGAGAGGGAGAGCAGCAGTGACTTGTACGCTTGGAGAATATAGTGGTTGGCGTTCTCCTCGGTGTTCTTGAGACGCTCAATAAGGGTCTGCAGGATCTGGCGCTCAACCTTTCGATATCTGTTGAGGATCTGGTTGAAGTTCTCTTTTGAGACCTCCAGGCACTCAGTAGCACAAGTTGCCTTGGCTGTTGCCGAGCGCTGGTCTTCGGTAAGAATTCCCATTTCGCCAAACATCTCTCCAGGAGAGAGGTGTTTGAGTTCTCGCTCACCCCCTCCCATGTGGCGATGAATGAGAATACTGCCGGAGACCAGGATATAGAGCCCGGTGACGGGATCGCCTTCATTGAAGATCACGTCATTTGTCTCGAAAGTGATGCTGGTGAAGAGATCCCTAATCTCACCTATCTCCTCCTCACTCAATGAGGAGAAGAGTGAACTCTGCTTAATGAGGGTGATCAGCTCGGTCATTTTTCCGCGGCTTCCATATTGTGGGGTTAAGTTGTAGCACTCCCAAAATTATAGGTTATTGACTGACTGTGGGTTGAGTCATCTTTTTTCCTTTTATCCACTGAATTATTGGGTGGCTACCCTGAACTAAGCAAGTATTACTTTACCTTCCAGCGGTAACCCATGCCATAAACGGTTTCGATGGCATCAAACTCGTTGTCCACCACTTCAAATTTTCTCCTGGTACGCTTGATATGGGTGCTGATGCTGGTGCTGTCCACCAGGATATTGGCTGCTTCCATCAACTGGTCACGGCTACGAACATGGCCAGGGTGGTTAGTGAGGGCGTGGACAAACCAGAACTCTGTCACTGTCAGCTCAACGGGTTCCCCCCGCCACTCCACCTGCAGACGATCCCGATCTAAAAGCAGGGGGCCACAGTGAAGAATACGCTCCTGCACCACCGGCTGCTTCAATGCATCCATACGACGGAATAGTGCTGCAATACGGGCTGTGAGGTGAGCCAGACTGATATCCTTGGTCAGGTAGTCGTCGGCTCCCAGTCGTAAGCCGGAAACGGTGTCGAGATCACTGTCTCTGGCGGTGAGGAAAATGATCGGGAGGGTGGGTGAAAGGGCGCGTAACTCACGGCAGATTTCAAACCCGCCCTCCATGTCGTCACCCAGGCTGATATCAAGGATAGCAAGGTCGGGTAGATGTTGGCGGAAGGAAGTGAGTGCCTCCAGGCGGTCGCCAAAGCCGCGCACCTCGTAGCCCTGACGCACCAGTGCGTCGCTGTAGTTTTCCCGAATGGCGGCTTCATCCTCAACGATGGCGATCTGTCTGCTCATGGTGACTACTCTATAAATCTCGAGCCTCGGAGTAAACAGCGGGTACAATTGAACTTCATAAGCAGTCGGTGGACTAACAGGTGTTTCTTTTTAATTGTGCTGCAAAATCCAGTAACACGATGTAGGAGCGAGCTTGTTCTCGATTAGCTCCGTGGCATATTCTTCGCGAACAAGTTCGCTCCTACAATCGACTTCAGGACACTGCTGTCCCACTTATTTTGCGGTATGTGAACGAAAGGCTAGGCTCACGGTAGCTACAGAGTGCTTTGTTCTTTATGGACATGAAAAATCAGATAAAAGTATTCCCTCTCCCGAGGGAGGGTGTATTAAATCAATAAGTTACCTATTGATC
>MOXG01000006.1_pt1 | contig 62057 bp, 70 predicted proteins | sample 1471191 | NCBI WGS metagenome assembly MOXG01 (sample SAMN05806437, study PRJNA327811) | mollusc metagenome | isolation source: Phylotype C (NB3) bacterial symbionts from gill | host: Thyasira cf. gouldii | place: Canada: Bonne Bay, Newfoundland | collected 2010-08-19
GTATAGGTATAGGTATAGGTAAAGAGCTTACCTCCAAGCTCTGCTCTGAGTTGTGCTCGGTGCTTAGTTCCAAGCTCTGCTCCAAGCTCTTTTTAGCCCTAGCCACTGCCGATGCTTTGGCCGCTTTCTGTGATCTGGTCTTGTTAGTTTTGCGGTTTTTGATTGCCTTGATCAGCTCAGAATCTAGCTTTTTGCTGATCCATAGCCCATCCTTAATGGTAAAAAATATGGCTATCTCTGCCTTAATCTCCAAACCACTCAGCCACCGTTTTACCAACCATCATAGCCAGTCGATTATCGTTATCAGGTAATGGCCCCTTGTTGTCCCAGTAATACAAGCGAAGGCGCAGCAACACTGAAAACTCAGTATCAGTTAGTCGGCCAGCTTCTTTTAGGGTGTCGCTTATAAACAGGGGCATCCAGATACCAACATCGAAGGTATCAGTGCTCATCAATCCCCCTCCTCTGCAATAACCAATAACAGAACGTCCTCAATAAACAACAATCCAAGCTCAGCCTGTGTTATCAGTTGGGGAGTATCGCTCTCTGTCTCTGAGTTTTTGTCTGGTAGATTTACCGTGTTTTTGGAGTTCATGACCCACTCCCTTACGCCACTGCAGACTGATTTACTCGGTCTGCGTGTAGTTGTGAAACTAGGGTTTTGATCTCGTCTTGAGACTTACCGGCTATATACGCGCAGATAACAGCGTCTATCTCTGAACTGGGCCATACAGACGCCCGCTCTCCGAGTTTTACAGCTGTGGGAATAGTCCGCGCCGAATCTCGCTATAGATAGACGCTTTACATTTTCGGTAAAGTGCTACAACTTCTGAGAGTTTGAGTAATTTTGACATTGTTTAAAAACCTCTTAATCGAGAGTTCGACAGGGGCTTTAAACGAAAAAAGCCAGCAAGCCGAACGAAATATCAAGGCATAAAAACCTTGCGTTATTTCGCTCAACGCGCTGGCTCTCGGTGAGAGTGCTACGTTAAAACGGGCAGTCGGTCTTTTTAGACTTTCTGCGGCCCTCCTTGTAGAGAACATCTACAGAATAGGATGCACTATGATGCTTGTCAATACTTTACTTTATACTCTATTGCTTTTACTGGCGTTTATACTCACCACCTCACCCTTTGACGCTCATACAATGCCTAGCCCATGACTCCATGAGCTTTCTCCTACGCTCAAACATATCCCCACGCTGATAGGCTGCCTCTGTCTTATCCCTAACCGTATGAGCCAATGCTGACTCTGCCAATTCTCGAGGATAGCTGGTCATTTCGGCGCACCAATCCCTAAAGCTGGACCTGAAACCGTGGATGGTTAGCGCGGGGTGTTGGTCTTTAAAGTGCTTTCTCAATGCAGCCGCGCTGATTGAATGATTACGCTTCATACCAGGAAATACCAATCCGTCCTGACTGAACGGCTTTACCTTCTCCAACAGAGAAACAGCCTCATCGGTCAACGGTACACGATGAGAACGCCCTGATTTCATTCTCTCTGCTGGGATAGCCCATACACCCGCCTCTAGGTCGATCTCACTCCATGCGGCCTCTCTAGCCTCACTGCTACGCACTCCAGTTAATATAATGAATGAGAGCGCCCTAGCTGCTATAGTTTCGCGGGTGAGTAGGTCAAGGTAATACTCTGGTACGGCCATATAGGGCATGGCCTCGTGGTGCTTTACCTTTTGGACCTTTGAGCGCTTGGGTAATAGCTTATCTAAGTGGCCTTTCCACCTTGCCGGGTTCTCTCCGGTCCTGTAGCCCCTCGCCGTTGCCCAATCCAATACGCTTTCCACCCTCTGTCTGACTCTGGTGGCAGTCTCTGGCTTATCATGCCAGATAGGTTCAAGCACCTTTAGCACCAAACCTACATCAACGTCTTTAACAGATAGAGCGCCTATGATCGGTGCGGCATAGGTTGCCAAGGTATTCTCCCACTGCTGGGCATGTTTAGGACTTTTCCAGCCTCTACGGTGAGACTCAATGTATTTATCAGCGCATGCTTTAAAGGTCATGCCCTTAATACTCACCAGCGCCTTTAGAGCGACCTGCTGTCTCTTATGGTCAATAGGGTCAATGCCCTCATGCCTTAACCGGCTACATACCGATGCAGCTTCTCTGGCCTCTTTGAGTGTTACTCCCTTCTCTGAGTATCGCCCTAATCCATGTCTGCGCTCTCGACCGCCTACCTGATAGCGGTACACCCATGACTTACTGAGAGTAGGACTTACCTGGAGATATAACCCTGCACCATCTGCGTACCAGCCTGGTTTATTTTCCTGTCGAACCTTTACCGGGGTTAGCTTCTCAATCTGTCTAGCCATAGTCTTATCCTATATACGATCTGCGAAACAGCCTATATACGCTTCTATATACGGATTATATATGGATGGAGATAAACGTCAATGTACTCCAATGGTCTATATGTAAGGTATTTGCTGGGTTTTTGGTGGCTATAGTGGTCGATAATGGACGGCGCTGCATCTCATCACGTAGGACGTCCGCTCCGCCACTACACCTAAAAAACGGGTGCTGATTTTGAATCAGCACCCGTTTTTTATGTCTGCTCCCGGGACCTATTGTCTATCACTGCTTCGGCCTATCTCCTGTGTTGCCCTCCAGCAACGGCCTTGCACGCAGCCAGGGCATAAAGAGACGGCTATGTCTCTGTAACTCCAGTGATAAAGGATTGCAGCTTCTCTTGAACCAGTGCGTAGGTTTTGTCGATATTGGCTGCAATCTCACCTTCCAGCACATTTAACCCACTGAGAACGGAACGAGCCTCCTCAAAGCCTTTTTCAATTCCCTCCCTGATCAGATTGGTAAATTCGGTAACAGCCTTTTCCAGATCCATCTCGGAATGGCGTTCCTGATATGCGGAAAAGAATCTTGTGCTTTGCGCTACGATACGATCAGCCGTGGCTTCAGGAGTAACATCCAATCCGGATTCGTAGGCCTCTTCCAGCGTGATGCCCAACTCCGGCTCCAACATACCATTGAGTTGATCGATGGCTGTTTTAAGCAGTAGTGCCAATGACTCATTGCCATTGGCAAAACTGACCTCGAGTGTGGATTGAATAATTTGCATATCCAGTGATTGCTCTGGAGTGACTTCGCCGCCCCCTTTTCTGACCTCGTTTTTCTCATGCGCCAAGGCAGAGACTTCCTGACCAAAAGGGCCGCTACTCTTATCGTAAGCCGACTTCAGCTGATGAACCTGAGTTCCAAAATTTTTGATCTCCATCACCCAACCTCCAATCGCACCACTGGTACTAATATTGTCGGCAGACCTCAAAATATATTAAACCGTTGTCCAATAAACAGCCCTTGGCAACAACCAAACAGGAGTTTAATTATTTTTTTGGTCGATTTACTCCCGGCAATGCACCACTTCTCTAACATACACCGGGATGACGGATTTGATACTGCCTGTTCACGGTTTATTACCAGCTACTTGTGAGACCGCAAAATAACGAACTTTCTGTTCTCCGCCACCTGTTCCACATTGCCAAAGAGATGTTTCAGTTTTACCTGGTAGTTGAGGTGACGATTACCCACCACCCACAGCTCACCTCCGGGCCTCAGCACCTTTCTTGACTGGCTGAACATGCGCCAGGCGACAGCATCCCCCACCGCCTGCTGCTGGTGGAAAGGAGGATTACAGAGTATCAGGTCGGTACTCTCGCCAGAGAGTGCACCCAGGCAATCCCCTACTTCGAATAAGGCACTGTTCTTCAAGCCTGATGCCGAAAAAGTCTCCCGGGCACTGGCCACGGCCATATAGGACTCATCGACAAAGTAGAAATTGGTCTCCGGATTTTGTGCCGCCACCATCAGCCCGAGCACACCATTGCCACATCCCAGATCGACAATATCCCCCTCTCCCTCGGTGGCAGGCAGATGCTGCATCAGAAAGCGAGTGCCGATATCCAACTTCTCCCTGGAGAATACATTGGCATGGTTTATCAGCGTGTAGGGAGTCTCATCCAACCGATAGCGCTTTGGGTAAGGGGACGACACCTCAGGTAGAGAGCGATCCGGTTGCGTATAGATTAGTCGCGCCTTCTTCTTTGCCAGAGAGGTGGTAGTAGGCCCGATGATCTGCTCAAACAGCTTCAGAGTGGAGCTGTGAATCTGCTTCACCATGCCGCAACCGATCACCCGGCTCGACTCATTGAGGTGGGGTTTCAGCTGAATCAGCTCATGCTCAAGCAGTGCCAGGGTCTTGGTCACCCGAACCAGTACCAAGTCATAGACACCTTCAAGATCATCCAGGGATGAGAGCATCTTCACCGATACCGCATCCGACCCGTTAGTCTCGAGATTCTCCCGGGCTGACCAGGTGGCGATATAGGAGTCGCTCTGCATCGTGGGAGAGAAAGAGGCAAGGGCACAGCTCAGCGCCCCAAAGCTGTCATTGATGATCAGAATTCGTTGATCCAACTCCACCTCCAGCTCATCGAGCAAGTAGGCATCGGCGGCATCCCAGGCACGCAGCATCTCTCGCTTCTGCAGCGGGTATCTCTTAAGCGTCAGAGAGCCAAAGGGTGAGGTGAAGTGTTGTTCAGTTGCAGTATCAGGCATGGTGGAGATAGACGTCATAGCGTGTGTTTGGGCTGGTAATAGCCATTGAGGGTTTGATCTCATTGAGAGTGGCGGCCTTGGCGGGGCGTTTTACCACAACCCGGTTACGTGCAACCTTCCTGGCCGCTTCCAACAGTTCGGCACTATCTTCATCATCCCCCACCAGTGCCTGAAGGTGCGCATCTCCTTCTTGACCAGGGCGGATTTCTCTCGGTGGGGATACATGGGATCCATATAGACCACATCGGGCCAAGCCTCTTGTGGTAGTGCCAACAGTTGCTCTTTGGCATCCCCCCGGAGGAGCTTCATGCGGCTGACTATAATAAAGACCTCGGGATCATCTTGGGCGCGCAACAGGGCATCCTCCAGCAGTGCGGCAATAACGGGAGAGCGCTCCACCATACGGACCTCGCAGCCAAGAGAGGCGAGGACAAAGGCATCACGGCCAAGCCCGGCGGTGGCATCCAGCACCGAGGGTGTGCGCCCCTGCTTGAGGCCTATTGCCCGCGCAAGGGGTTGCCCCCTGCCACCGCCAAAGCGACGGCGGTGAGCGGATTTACCGGAGACAAAATCGATATAGACAGGCCCCGGTGCCTTTTTTCCACTCTCACGTAGTTCCAGACGCTGGTCGGTTTTTACCAGAAGCAATGCATGGCTTTCATCCTCATCGCTGCAGAGCGGACAGCCAAGGGTCTCTGCCAGACGAGCCGCATACACGTCCTGATCGGGAGAGCTGGCAGCTACGGCAATAGAGGGTTGGTTACTGGTCACGTTGCGGGCTCTTGCAGAGTTCGGCTTTAGAGACCCGTTTTATAACACACCTCTACACCCTTATGCGCCCTGTTTGACAGGCCTCACTTCCAGAGATCCACATCTCTGCCCTGTTCACGGATCGCCTCTGCCCGCTCCGTGATATAGCGCTGAAAACTGGGCTGATGCTTAAACCCACCACTGAGAAGATAATCGAAGATCGATTCTGTATGAAACCGCTTGAACACCGCCTCAGAGCGGATCACCTCACCCTGCTGACGGTCAAGCAGCACCACTGAGGGGGCAAAGTTGATCTCCAGTTCCCTCGCCCACTCCCTGGCAGTTGTCTTTTTGCCCTCAGGCGTAATCACCGGAGTGTTTGACCGCATATCGAGCTGAACCGCATCAAACCGGCTGACCAGTTCGCGTATAGCGGGATCTGTCAGTACCTCTTTATGGAGCTTGTCGCAGTTGGGACACTGTGGCTGCTCGAAAAAGAGCGCCACCGGCCTCTCCCCCTTGCTGAGATCATAGGGGGGCTTGGCAAAGAAAGGCTCACTGTGGAGCTCTCCGGCAGCCGCTGCAGGTTGCCGACTAGCGAGATACTTACGGTAGGAGGTCTCTTTCTCCTTGTGACCGTTGACATAGTCGAGGGCCACCTTGAAGTTATGGGGTGGGATATAGCCGTTTAAACGCAGCACCACCCGGCCGGTCTCATCGAGAAAAAGTAGTGTCGGCGTGAATTGAACCTTCAACGCCTCGGCAAATAACTTCTCGGTATAACTCTTACCGTTAACCGCCCCGATTTCACGGTCACCCCACATATTGATCTCGATAACGTCCAGCTTCTCCTTCATCGTATCCTGTATATCCTTCTGGGAGAGATTGCGCTCAACCATCAGATTGCAGTAGGGGCAGCCGTCCTGATGAAAGAAGAGCATCACCCGCTTGCCCTCATCGGCCGCCTCCTGCACATCCTCACCCAACTCCATAAAACTTGCTTTAAACCAGTCAGGATAGGTTGTCTCCTGAGCACCGAGGAACTGGCCTTGACGGTGCTCCGCTTGCGGGACGGCATCTTCTGCGGCAGATACCATAGGCGGCATCATCAGCAGGGAGAGGATCAGATAGGGTATCTTGCGCATGAGATTGCACTCTTCATATGAGTAGTTGGTAATGATTATAGAGTTGCACTGAGTCGCCACCCTGTCCATACGGGAAAATAGCAATGCTTTTACCTACCATTCCTATAGGTATATCCGGGTAATAGCTAACCCACTATGGATTCACTCTGCCCTGGGTATCATGCCCCCTACAAAAGAGCATTAGAGATTGTTAACATGCCCATCTGAAATCACCATCCACCTCAAAGGCCTCATCATGCAAAAATTAATAGACCTACTCGCTGAGCGTCTGAAATCAGTAACCGAGCTCATGCCATGGGACATGGATGAGATGATGGAAGCAGATCCGAACATCCTGGTATTGGATGTTCGGGAGCGGGATGAGTTCGACACCATGCATGTACCGAACAGTCTCAATGTGCCCCGCGGCATCGTCGAATCCGCCTGTGAATGGGGTTACGAGGAGACCGAGCCGGAACTAGTCGAGGCCCGTGAGCGGACGGTGATCGTGGTTTGCCGCTCTGGGTACCGCAGTATTATGACAGCATTCAATCTGCAACTGCTTGGATTCGATAAGGTTTATTCCCTCACCACCGGGCTGCGGGGATATAACGACTACGAGCTGCCGTTCGTGGATATCGAAGAGAAGCCTATCGATATTGAGCTGGCCGATGCCTTTTTTGTTAATAAGATTCTGCCCTATCAGTTGAAGCCAGAGGAGGCATAAGGGCCTCGGAAATAAGGGATCGATGGATCAGACTCGATCGATTTATAGATTTCTGCTAAATCAAAAAACTGGGGACAGACCAGGGCCCGTGGGGCTGAATACCTCCCCAGCAGGGTGGCCCGGCCATCACTGAGCTGAGGCATGAAGCTGCCTACCAAACTGATGGCAGGCATAGGCCATAGCAATATTTTCTGCCACCGGGCACATGTTCACTACCACTGAAAATTCTAGCCAGACTGGATTTATCGGCACCTAAATCATGCATTCCAAGGTCCATGGCCACCCTCTTGTTCCAGGCAATCAACGCCGGTTTGGGGCGAAGGCGGTCTAGATGTGGGGGTAAAACCGCTCTGGGAGCCCTGCACAGCTGTTGAAGAGGTTCATACGATTAGTTTCGCACTCCACATCGTGATTCAACCTCAAAAAATCGTAGCATTGTCCTATTCGATGGGGAGGCAAAGTCAATGATAGCTCAAGCTATGAAACCTGTATTTTTAGTAGCTGCGAACTAAATTGATCCACATCACATTGGAGAACGACTATGTACCTTCATCGTTGCTATGCTTGGATTGTATCAAGGTGAGACTCCACTTCGGTCTGCTCTCACGGCATTAAACAAAGGATAAAACGATGTCGAGACAACAACCCATGAACCGCTGGAAAGTGGTGTTTGGTGCGGTTTTGATTCAGCTCTGCCTGGGGGCCATCTATGCCTGGTCTGTATTTACACCGGCGCTGAAAAATGCCGGCTGGAGCAAACTCGACACCCAAGTTGTCTTTGCCGTGGGATTGGCGGCCTTCGCCATTGTCATGGTATTTGCCGGACGCAAACTGAATGATTGGGGGCCACGCAAGCTGGCTGTCATCGGCGGGGTGACCCTGGGTAGCGGCTACGTGTTGGCAGCCTAGGCGGCGGCACAAATTTTTGGACTGTCTGTCTCGGCATAGGTTTGGTGGGCGGTGCCGGTATCGGTCTTGGCTATGTGGTGCCTATCGCCGTTGGCATGCGCTGGTTTCCTGATCACAAGGGCATGATCACGGGTCTGGCGGTGGCCGGATTCGGCTTCGGCGCCATGGGCTGGGTGAAGGCGGCCGGCAACTGGGGCGAACTGATCACCTCTGTCGGCCTGGCACAGACCTTCATCATCTACGGCATCGCCTTCGCTACACTGGTGCTGATCGGTAGCCTGTGGATGCGCATGCCACCCAAGGGCTGGTCACCGGTGGGGTTTGAAGCGCCGAAGCAGAAGGCCGGCTCCGGAGGTGAAGAGTACACCCCGCTGGAGATGCTGCTCACACCGCAGTTCCACCTCATCTTTCTCACCTTTGCGGTCAGCGCCGGGGCCGGACTGATGTCCATCGGACTGATGAAACTCTATCCCATGGAAGCCCTGCAGGCGACGGGCTACAGTGAGGTTCAGGCCAGCGCCATCGCCGGCACGGCAATGGCGGTTTTCTTTAGTATCGCCAACGGCATCGGGCGCATCGTCTGGGGAACGCTGAGCGACAAACTCGGTCGCAAGCACTCGGTGGCCTTGATGGCCGGCAGTCAGGGCCTGATCCTGCTGGCCTTTACCTCCATGGCCGGTAACGAGTATCTGCTCTATCTCGGGGCGACCCTGATCGGCTTCAACTTTGGCGGCAACTTCGCCCTCTTCCCGGCGCTGACCGCCGACGAGTTCGGCAACAGCAGCGTCGGTCAGAACTACCCTTATATCTTCCTCTCCTATGGCGTCGGTGGCATCGCCTTCCCCATCCTTGGCGGGATGCTGGGTGACTTGGGTAACTTTCCCCTGGCCTTCTCTATTTGTGGCATCGCCTGTCTGACCGGTGCGGTCGCCACCGCTATCATCTTTCCGCCCCATCACGATGAAGCGATACACCACTTCAGTGTCCATGGCTTCTTCCATCAGGCACACTTTTTCGACCATGAGGAGGAGCACACGAAGGCTTAGCGAAATGAGCCTCCGCACCCTAGAGATCCAGGACCAGAGCTAAAGGGTTCGGGGTTATTTTTTGATACAGCTATCAGTTATGCTGTTGTTCAGTAAGTAACAGGGAACAGACTAAAGTTCCCCAAATAAAACGGTGTTGTTTAGATTATTAATTCTGCATTTCTCAACTCAACATCTTATTTGCTAAGAATGCAGTGGCAATTCAATTAAAAACTTAGTCCCTTGCCCCTGTGCAGAATTGACACTGAGAGTACCACCATGCTGATCTACCACAATAAAGTACGAGATCGATAGACCCAGCCCAGTTCCTTCTCCAACATCTTTTGTTGTATAGAATGGCTCAAAAATCCTTTTGCTTACCGTTTCTTCCATTCCCGGACCATTGTCCTCAACTTCAATACAAAGCATATCTGATCGTTTAAAGGTTCGAACATTGATGACTTGTGATTCAGTTGGCATTTGAGTGTCAGAGAATGCATAAGCGGCATTGTGGAATATATTTAGAAGCACCTGTTGTATCTCAGAGGCTATACATAGGATCTGTGGATTGGATTGATCATAATCTCTTGTAATTGTGATGTTATGGAAATCAAATTGTTCTTTAAGATTATAATCTACACTGGCCAACGCAAGTGTCTTTTCAATGATTTCATTAACTGATGCTATTTTCTTTGTCTCATCAGATTTGTGTGAAAACATCAGCATATTATTGACAATTTTGGCGGCACGTTCTCCCGACTCCTCTATCCCCATTAAAAAATCGGGGATATCTCTTTTCTCCATGTAAGCTTTCACTTTATCAAGATCTATCCCTGTTTCTACGGCGATACTGCGGTTCTTTTCCAAGTTTGGTGACAGTCGCCGCCGTACATTCTGCAATCCTTGCAGGATACCACCCAATGGATTGTTTAGTTCATGTGCCATGCCGGCAGCCAAACCACCCACAGACATCATCTTCTCTGTCTGTATCATCAAAGCCTGCATCTGTTTCCAGTCGGTAATATCGGCGTTGAATCCAACAAAGCGTAATGGTGTGCCATCATTAGCAAAAAGAGCCTTGCCTCGGCCAGTAATCCAGTGCCACTCTCCCGATTTGGTACGCATACGAAAAGTGCTCTCATATACCCCTTTTCCTTTTGTGGCCAGATAGTCATTAACCTTTTGATGCGCTTGTTCGGCATCATCAGGGTGTAGCAGTCCTGCCCAACACTCAATTGTATCGGGCAGTTCGCCCTCGTCATAACCCAGCATGGTCTCAAAACGTGCTGAGTGAATCACGGCGTCGGTTTGCAGGTCCCAATCCCACAGACCATTATCCGTACCATCAATTGCCAGCTGAAAACGTTCTTTTTCCAATTGCAATGACTCATGCTGCTCTTGCAGCTTTATTCTGGAATCCCGTATCGCAGAAATCATATTATTCATAGTATTGGAAAGGATAGAGATTTCTTTGGGACCTTGTTTTTGAATTGACTCAATTGGAATCCCGTCTGCATCACTATTGTTGATAGCGGCAACAATATTTGAAAGCGGCATAAGGATGAACAGGCGTATCGTTATAAAAAGCGAGAGGATGAGAAATAAAGATAATGCGAGTGTAATTTATCGAGGTGCTTATGATGATTTTGTTAAGCTCATCATTCATTGAATCGTCTGTAATGTAGATACTGATGGTTCCCAGTTTATCTCCAGACGGATTAGTGATTTCGTACTTATCTGAGTAAAAACACTGCTCTAATAGCCTATTTTGCTCACTGTTATCGTGGGCGTAATCAATAATATTCCATTCGGTATCTCTGATTTTTCCACTGACATAGGAATCTCTGCCAACAATTTTTCCCATGTTGTAATCTTCAACAACAATAGCAAAGTTATTTCGACGCTCCATTTCAGTAAAAACGAGCTTATCGTATTCATTAACAGCGTAAGACATAATCAAGCTGCCAACATTCTTCTCCAAGGCGACAATACTAAGCCTTGAACTATGCTTCATCTCTTCAATTATTTTTTGTTTTGTCGTTACATAGGTATATGCCGAATGTGAAGACATAATCAATATAACGGTCGAGACGATAATAATCCCGAGGGTAACGTATAGTGATTGTCTGGAGGTGCGAAAATTGAGCATTCGCATCAATCTATTTTTCCTCGATACCTAAAACATTTTTTTTGATTATCGGCAACATCCTCGAGATATTTTCTGTTGAGATTGCAAGGATCGGTAGTTGTTTGTTTTTTTCAACAGCCTTGCCATTGAGATGCCTGTCCATTGCTATTACTGCTTCCTGTCCCATTAAATATGGCTGCTGCATTGCAGAGCCCACAAGAACGCCATTGGGAATAAGATCGAGAAACTCAGGTTCCGCATCAAAGGTAATCAATAAAATCTGGTCATTTTTTCCGGAATCGGTAATAGCGTCTAATGCACCCTGGTATCTATCTGAACCCTGAAGCCATATAGCGCGAAGATCCGGAGTGCTTCTAATGATCTCTGTACTTAGATCATAAGTTTCTTGATATGAAAAAGTGACCTGTTGCTTAATGCCTGCACCTTTAATCCCCGCCTCACGCATTGCCTGCATAAATCCAGCGGTTCTCGCTTGACCATTGGCTCTTTTCTGAGGTATTGCAACAATCCCGACTCTACCCTCTTCCCAGCCAAGTTTAAGCAGCTTTTTGACTAGGACTTGACCGATCTTGTATGCGCCATCTTTATTATTTGAAGAGATATAGGAAGTATATTCACCACTATCTGTTCCTATGTCAGATATAACAACAGGAATGTCAGCACCTTTTGCCAGTTTTAGGATAGTGACGCAGGCTGATGAATTTGTGGGAGATACAATGATTCCAGAGACCTTGTCTTTGATTGCTTTTGCAACAAATGCTAGTTCGTGCTTCGCACTGTTTTCGGCACTATAAGTATCAATCTCGTATCCCAAGGTATTTGTAGCTGACTTGATGCCACGCTCCATAATTTCCCAAAATGGAATTCTTATATCTGAAACAATATAAGCTAACTTTTTATTAGTTTGCTCCTTTGGTGTGCCAGACGGCCCAGAGCTTTCATTGACCCTGATTTCCGATCCAAAGGTAACACCGGCGAATAGCGCCAAGGTAATCAGGATAAAAATGATATGGGTTTTGTTTTGGGAATTAATCGGGGTGATATTCATTTTACACCTATTCCATAACTATGTTGCCCACACTCTTATAAAGTGGCATCCAGACAAATTACCAATACTTTTATAAAAGTGACCTCATAGAAAATTATAGATCAATTAATAGATGTATTTACTGTTAAATCGAATCTCAATAGCACAAACACTCTAAATGCATTGCCAACTACAAGGTTATCTCTCTTTTGGCCTCTACGATAATTGCAGATACAGTCTGACAGTGACCGATTCACCCCACTGTTGGAAACCGGAGAGTTCGCCCATCAGTGTCTATAGGGGGATCTATTGAGTCGACCTCGATCTGTTTTTAGGTATATCGAAAACCAGCATTGAGACCACTATCATCCACTTTTCTCAGCGGTAAGGTAGAGCCACAAAAAGCCCGAGACTCCAGCCAGAATAGAGGCTATAAGAATCCCAGTTTTAGCCATCAGTAGATCCTGGGCATGGTGTGCAAAACCCAGTTCGGCAACAAATATCGACATGGTAAAACCGATACCGCCCATCAGCCTACGCCCACAATGTGTTTGAAATTTAAGCCCGTCGGCAGAGAGGTCAGACCAAGCTTTACAGCAATCCAGGAGAAACCGGCGATACCGATCAGCTTACCTCCTACTAAGCCCGCAGCAATACCCAGCGCGACCGGGTGAGTGGCAATAGTGCCGATAGAGGCCCAATCAATAGGGATTCCGGCATTAGCCAGGGAAAATATCGGGATAACAAGGTAGGCCGATGGCAGGTGCATCTTACGCTCAAGGATCTGAGCAGGCGCTTGCACCAGCTGCACACCCTCCCCCAAAGCGCGAACACGGGAGCGCAGTTCATCGTTCTTAACGATGTTCTCTTCACGCTGGTAAGCCCGTTTAATCTGTTCAACCATCTCATTGATATGGGAGAGGAAGCGCTTTGGATCATACTTTGGGCGCATGGGAATGGTGAAGGCTAAAAAGATACCCGCGAGCGTGGCATGGACACCGCTCTTCAACATGGCGATCCAGAGCACAATACCCAGCAGGACATAGGGTAAAGGACGGCGAATTCCACCGAGGTTGAGTGTAATCAGCAGTAGCAACACGGCACCTGCGGTAGCCAGGGCAAAGAGATTCAGTGTCTCCGTGTAGAACAGCGCTATCACCAGGACGGCACCCAGGTCGTCTACAATCGCCAGAGCCACAAGAAACGTCAGCAGATTTTTGGGTACCCGCTTTCCAAGTAACGCAAGGGTGCCCAGAGCAAAGGCGATATCGGTTGCCATCGGTATACCCCAACCATCAAATGTGTGCCCCTCGGGATTGATGCCTATATAGATAAGGGCCGGTATCAACATGCCGCCTATAGCGGCAACGATCGGCAGCATCGCCTGTTTTGGATCAGCCAGTTCCCCGACCAGAATCTCACGCTTTAGCTCCAATCCAACCACGAAAAAAAACAGTGCCATCAGACCGTCATTGATCCAGTGATGGAGTGACTTAGATAGATCAAATCCCGGCATGCCAATGGTAAATGGCATCTGCAACAAGTGGTGATAAGTTTCACTCCACGGGCTGTTGGCGATAAAGAGTGCCGCAACCGCACACAGCATGAGCAGAACACCACTGGTGGTCTGGCGATGAATAAACTCATCGATAGGTGTCATCAGCCGGTCAAAGGCCTTTTCCCACGGAGCGACATACTCTTTTCCGATAAATCTTTTCATCAATAGACACTCATCAGAGAACATTGCAAGATAGGTCAGACTCTGTGCCTATCACTTTGGTTCCATCAGATTTGGCTTTGCGCCTTCACATGATCAGCAAATCCGGCGCCTGCTTCAGTGTAGATATTGAACACAGCGGTTGCGCCTGATTGCCGTAATCGTTCTTCCTCATCCGGGTATCTTGCCGTTGCGGCAATCCGCCCAGGGAAAGATATCTCCCGCAGTTGTTCCAGAGCATTCAGGTTGGCTTCCAGATTTGGCAGCGCAACATGACGAGTTGGATGCTGTGGTCATGCTCAATTATGTCCCAGAAATCAGCATCACTTGGATCCCCTCGGAGAACATTGCGCCCCATTAACTGGTGACTTTTAATCAGCTCCGAATCAAAGTCGATACCAATGACGGCTTCACCATGTTGTTCACGCATCTTATCGTAAGCACCACTGCCTACTCTGCCCATGCCAAAGATAGCAATAGTTGCGCCGAGAGTATCCAGCAGCATGTCATCGGTCAGCCTCTCACTGCGCTGATATCTCATCCACAGCTCTCTGAAACGACCATAGATCTTGTTATCAATGCTATTTAGTGGCGCTGCAACGACGAAAGAGAGAGAGAGGGCGATGGCAATTACCACCAGCCATTCCCCATCTATCCAGCCATTGTTGACCCCAATTGCAGCCACGATCAGTCCGAATTCACTGTAGTTGCTCAGATTCAAGGTAGCTAACAGCGAAGTCCGTGCTCGTAGGTTGAAGCCAGTCATCAGAGTAAAAAATAGTGCCGATTTGATGAAGACAAAGGGTACGAGCAAAAATCCAATGATCAATGCTTCCAACGAGAGTTGGCCAGACATACCTATAGAGAGGAAAAAACCCACCAGAAACAGATCCTTGAACCCCAGCAGTGATTTAGCCATCTCCTTCGATTTGGGATGGGTTGAGATCAACAGCCCCATGATGAGAGCACCCAGATCATCTTTTACGCCGCCCAACTCAAAGAGTTCAGCTCCACCCAATGCCAGGACCAGACCATATAGAATCAGTAACTCGCCATGACCTGTCTTTTGCAATAGATGGTGAAACAACGGTCGTAGCGGAATAAGTAGAAACAGCAGCAGCGCCCAGGGTGACGGGAACTTGCCAGTGGATGCTGCCAGAAAGATAACGGCAGCAATGTCCTGCATAACCAGGATACCGATAGCGATCCGCCCATGCAGAGACTTCATCTCCCCTTTCTCCTCCAGCGCCTTGACCACAAACACGGTACTAGAGAAGCTCAATGCAAAGGCAAGCAGCAGCGAAAACTTGAAATCCAAGTCAGAGAAAAGCGGCACACTCATTAATGCCAGACCAAGGATAACCGCTCCGAAGAGGGCAATGATGATGGAGGTATGCAGCGCGGTTACCAACCACACCTGCGGCCTGATCAATACCTTCAGGTTCAGCTTCAGGCCCACGGTGAAGAGCAGCAGAGTGATTCCCAGATCCGCGAGCTTCTGCAACATCTCACCGCTTGCGATACCCAGGTAATTGAGCGCAAAGCCTGTTATCAGGAACCCGACCAACGGCGGCAGCCTGATCAGGGTTGCCGTAAAGCCCAAGGCAAATGCTAGTGAGATCCAGGCAACATCACCCAGTGCAATAGCAACCCATTCAAAATCCATAGACTTGTTACCCTGCCCTGGTGATGATTTGAGTTCGCGTCATTAAGATGAAGCGTCTACAACAAAGGGTAGTCCATGGTAGCCACTAGGTCATCTACGATCAGGGGGGATTGGCATAGAGATCGTTGTATTTACTAAACTAATGAGGATTACGAAAACCATCCATCGATGAGAGTCTATTGATTTGCACCCATCCCATCCTTCTCCCTCATAGGAGGGTGGCGCAAAAGTCCCCTCTCCCTACGAGGGAGAGGTGGATCATGGGGTGGCAGTAATATAGGTTCTGTTACCTTTGTGCGTTGCGTTTCTCTGCACCCTTCCCTATCCTCAGCACTCTTTGCTCCCGCCTCATCCTCCACAAACGTCAATTAAATGCCCATACAGACATACTTCATCTCCAGGTACTCATCGATACCATGGCGTGAACCTTCGCGGCCTATACCCGACTGTTTGACGCCGCCAAAGGGGGCTACGGCAGTGGAGATAATTCCGCTATTGAGACCGACAATACCGTACTCAAGGGCCTCTGAGACCCGCCAGCCACGCCCCAGGTCACGACTGTAGAAATAGGCCGCAAGACCAAACTCACTATCGTTGGCGAGTTTAATCGCCTCTGCCTCGTCGCTAAAACGAAACAGAGGGGCTACCGGACCAAAGGTCTCTTCACTACTTACCAGCATATTGGTAGAGACATTGGTGAGCAGGGTCGCTGAAAGAAGGTGCCACCTTTTGCGTGGCGTGCGCCCCCCACGGTGACCCTTGCCCCCTTAGCAACAGCATCACCGATATGGCGCTCCACCTTCTCTACCGCCGCCTCATTGATCAGCGGGCCCTGGGTGACGCCCTTTTCAGTACCCTCACCCACCTGTAGCGTGGAGATGGCAACTGCCAGCTTCTCTGCAAAGATATCGTAGACAGTATCCTGAACCAGAAAACGGTTGGCACAGACACATGTCTGGCCGCTGTTACGGTACTTGGAGGCCATGGCCCCCTCTACTGCGGCATCCAGGTCGGCATCATCAAAGACGATAAACGGGGCATTACCGCCCAGTTCTAGAGAGAGCTTCTTCATGGTATCAGCACACTGGCGCATCAGCAGCTTGCCGACGGCTGTGGAGCCGGTAAAGGAGAGCTTTCTGACAGTGGGATTGGAGGTGAGCTCGGCACCGATATCCTGCGGTACACCGGTTACTACGTTAATGACACCGGCAGGTATCCCTGCCTGCTCTGCCAGCTCACAAAGCGCGAGCGCCGAGAAGGGAGTGTCTTCTCCCGGCTTTATCACCATGGTGCAGCCGGCGGCCAATGCGGCACCGGCCTTGCGGGTGATCATGGCAATGGGGAAGTTCCAGGGGGTGATGGCGGCGCAGACACCGATCGGCTGTTTCAGCACCAGTATCCGCTTATCCGCCTGATGTGAAGGGATGGTCTCACCATAGATGCGCTTTGCCTCTTCGGCAAACCACTCGTAGAAGGAGGCGCCATAAACCACCTCTCCTCTCGCTTCGGCCAGAGGCTTGCCCTGCTCCGCCGTCATCAGTTGGGCCAGGTCCTCCTGGTTCTCCATCATCAGATCGCGCCAGCGCATCAAAAGTGCAGAGCGCTCAGCAGCTGTTTTTTCCCGCCACGCCGGCCAAGCCTTATCTGCCGCTTCTATCGCCTCTCTTGTCTCATCGCCCCCCATCTCGGGAACCGTTCCCAGAACATGCCCATTGGCCGGTTGGTAATGGTCATAGTGGCAGCAGAAGAGGCGTCCACCCAACTGCCGTTGATATAGGCCTGTTGGCGGAAAAGAGAGGGGTTGTTGAGTTTCATGGTTATCCTCTAAATTGATGGTGAAAAAACGGAAATCAGTATGCAGGCTGCTCGCCTGTTTTTCAATCACTTCAACTATTCTGAAGAACCGGATCCATAGCACGCTGTTTACGCTGATATCGCCATCCTTCCAGGGTAAAGAGCGCCAGGGCGAACCAGATGGTGCTGAAAGTGACGACCTGTGTGCCACCAAACGGCTCATGGTATAGAAATACCGCCAACAGAAAAGTCATACTTGGCGCCAAGTATTGAAAGAGCCCAACCACAGTCAGACTCAGGCGGTTAGTAGCGGCGGCAAAGTAGATCAGCGGCACGGCAGTGACCAGACCGGCAGCTATCAATAGCAGATTGATCTTGGGGCCTGCATGGATAAAGCTCATGCCTCCCGTGCTATCGAGCCAGAAGAGATAGATCAATGCAAACGGCAGCAGCAGCAGAGTCTCCACCGTCAGCCCGTGCACAGGATCAACAGCCACGATCTTACGCAGCAATCCGTAAAAACCGAAGGTTACCGCCAGCACCAGCGCTACCAGCGGTAACTCACCAAAGGTCAGAATCTGGTTAACTACTCCCAGTACCGCAATCGCAATCGCAACCCCTTGCAGTGGACGCAGGCGTTCACCAAGTACCAACATCGCCAGCAGCACACTAAATAGCGGATTGATGTAATAGCCGAGGCTCGCTTCAAGTATCCGATCATTCGCCACCGCCCAGATAAAGACCAGCCAGTTGCTGGATACAATCACCGAGGTGGTAAAGAGCCAGAGCAGCTTTTTCCGCTCAGAGAGTAGCTGCCCCAGTGCCGACCAACCCCGGTTCCAACTGATTACCAGCGCAAGAAAAAAGAGTGACCAGATGACCCTGTGGGCCAGCACCTCCATCGGCTCTACTGAAGCAACAGCCTTAAAATAGATAGGACCAAAACCCCAGAGGCCAAATGCCAGGGTGGCGTAGATCAATCCCTTTTTTGTCGAATCTGATTCGTTCATCCCTTTCTCCGATCAGCGACTATCCACCGTCACCAGATAGCGCTGGTGAAATCCATCACTGCAACGAGCTACCAGGCGGGTAAGCAAGGTTACCACTACCAGGGCAAACAGTAGCCGCATCCATAATACGCCGGAAATATCCGCCCCAAGTAGCATCACCAGGAGTGTGTCCTCTATCAAGCTGTGACAGAGTGCAAGTAAGGCCATGGCACTAAAGACATCCCGTTTGGAGACATGGCCCGCCTTCGCCTCCTTGATCAATAGCCCACCACCAAAAGCGAGCCCCAGGGTGACGCCGATAAGGGTGATGGTAGTGGCTGCTGGACCTATACCCAGCAGTCGCAGCAGCGGCTGCAGCAGCCAGATCAGCAATCGCTCTACTCCCGCCGATCTCAGTAGTTTCAGCAGTGTCATTAGGATAATGATGATTAGCTGTACCATGGCGAGACTCTCCAGTTGCCTCCAGGCCCAGTTGATCATACCGGGCTCCGGCATCTCCGGCGTCCAGAACAGCTGGTTAGGCTGCTGCAGCCAATCACCCCAGCTATAGAGGTGATGCAAAATAAAGCCAAGGACGATAGCCCCTGTCAGACGTAGCAGCAGAGTGAAGCCGAGGCGCACTCCTGCCTTTTGGGCAATTCCGCCCTCTACCGGCAAGGTGTGAGCGAGCAACAGCATGGAACTTAATACGGTGACCTGGCTACAGACAATGTCTCCTGCTGAGCAACGGAGAAGAACATGATCATGCCGCCGTAAATATTGGTGAACAGTGTGGTCGCCCACACCAGTCCCATACTTTCAGGCAGGCCGACCAAAGCCATTAGCGGCTCAAGTAGCAGACTCAGGTAGTAGATAGCCCCCATCTCTTCAAGAAGTTTTACCAGCAACAGTACCGGAACCATGATACGAAACAGGGTACTTGAGACCTGATAGATCTCCCGTAACAAGTCATTTATCCAGCTTTTCATCTCTGCCAGGTACCCGGTTAATCCATAATCATTACTGTCTCATTTTATGCGCTATCAAGAAGCGCAGGATTTTATTTTATCGGTGATTCTTCTACTTTTATTTCAAATATCTCAGATATCTCTAATTTTATTTCGTCAACAACCAACCTAACAAACTATAATAAGCCCCATGAAACGAGAACTTGACCGCCTGGATCGTCGCATACTCAATCAGTTGCAGCGCGACAACAGGATCAGCAATCAGGCACTGGCTGAGCAGGTGGGACTGTCACCCCCCGCCTGTCTGCGAAGAGTCAAACTGCTGCGTGAATCGGGCATCATCGAACAGGAAGTTGCACTGCTCAACCCAGAAGCCGTGGGCCGGTTGATCAATATCATCGTTGAAGTGGAGATGGAGCGTGATCACCGGGATCTACTCGACCAGTTCCAAAAAGTGGTAGAGCAGTCACCGGAGGTGAGTCAGTGCTACGCGGTAACCGGTGAAGTGGATTTTATTCTGGTGGTTTCGGTTGCTGATATGCACGCCTACGAAGCGTTCACCCAACGGGCACTGCACAGCCAGCCCAACCTGCGTAAGTTCCGCAGCCTCATCTCCCTTAGACGGATTAAATTCGATACCGCCATCGAACTCTGATGAACTACTCTTTCCGGACATCCGATCCACGCCATATCGGTGTGCTGGCCGCTGTGGCGGCATTTCTTATCTGGGGTTTCTCCCCCCTCTATTTTCGTGCTGTTGATGCCGCCACTGCCGCTGAGGTGCTGGCCCATCGTGTCGTCTGGTCACTGCTCTTCTCTCTGGTGCTGATTGTTATTGCAGGAGAGATGCGAAACTGGCTGCGTATCCTGCTAAATGGGCGCATGCTCCTGGTGCTTGCGACTAGTGCGCTGCTGGTCACTGTTAACTGGTATGGATTTATTTGGGCGGTAACCCATGAAATGGCATTGGAAGCGAGCATGGGCTACTACATCATGCCCATCTTTATGGTGCTGCTTGGCCGCATCTTTCTTGATGAGCGACTCAACCGTAACCAGTGGATCTCTTTTGGCCTAGTTGTCCTGGGAGTGCTAAATCAGCTCTACAGTATGCAACAGCTGCCATGGCTCGCCCTGATACTGGCCACTAGCTTCGGCCTCTACAGCCTGGTACGGAAAAAAGCCCCTGTCGATCCACTGGTAGGGCTGGCCACAGAGTGTCTATTGCTTACACCCATTGCCCTCGGTTATCTGCTCTTTCTTATGCACAACGAGCATCTGGTATTTACCAGCATGGGTATCGGCTTTGACCTACTATTGGCTGGCACCGTCCTGGTCACCGCCCTGCCCCTGATCCTATTCGCCTTTTCCGCCAAGCGGTTACGCCTCGGCACCGTTGGGCTGCTTCAATACATCAACCCTACATGCCAGTTTATACTGGCGCTGTTTCTCTTTGGTGAGCCCTTCTCACAGCATCACCTTCACACCTTCTTGTTGATCTGTCAGGGCTCGCGCTCTTCTCAATCGACTCTCACTACAGACTGAAAAAGTTAAGATGAAATCACCCGTTGATAAACTACTGAATGAACATAAAGAACTAATCCACTCAGATCACCAGAAGGTGCTATCTCATGTACAGAGGGAAGAGGGAGAGTGGTTTATCAATACGGTCTTGATCGATGGCTGCTCTGCACCGTTCAAGTACAAACGAAAAAAAGAGTATCGCAATCTTCAGGGGCGGAGGGTTAACCTGACCTACTACCGAAGCGTCCAATCAGTTGCAGGCATTGAGATGGAGATGATGAACGTGGTTAGGATAAAAGTGTCATGAACTGCACTTGGGACTTTCATTTCACTACCTGGTTACTTTTCACACCATCCATGAGTTATCAGAATTCACCTTTTTTCCATTGACCTGAAACCATGAGATGGTCTTTTTGAGTTCAGCACCGAGCTGTGCAAGCTCCTGAGCTGCATTCAGCATCGATATACTGGCGCTTTCGGTTTCTCGAATAACTATAGCCATACCGTCCACGTTGCCGGCAACTTCATTAGCGGTGACCGATTGTTGTTCCACAGCAGTAGCGATGGATGCCGCCATCTGCATGCTATCCTCCGAAGACCGGACGATTTCATCCATGGCTACCAGCGCCTTTTTGGCCTGTTGCACTCCGTTATCAACCTGATCGCTCACTGAGGTCATACTCTCCACAGATTTTCTGGTATCGACCTGGATCATCTCAACCATCTGGGAAATCTCACGTGTCGCCTCACTAGTACGGCCGGCAAGAGTCCGAACCTCGTCAGCAACCACAGCAAATCCACGGCCCTGTTCACCAGCACGCGCCGCCTCGATGGCGGCATTAAGTGCCAACAGATTAGTCTGCTCGGCAATTCCATTGATCACATTAACAACTTTTCCAATCTCATCACTACGGCTGTTCAGTTTGCTTATCAGTGCAGAAGAATCAGACACTGTTGTTGCTATGGCATTCATACCACTCGCTGTTTCCGAGACGATAGCATAGCCGGATTGGGCCTGTTCAGTAGCTGATTCGGCAGAATCAGAAGCTCCACTACTACTGCGCGCCACATCATTGAAAGATGCTGATAATTCAGTGATGGCAGACGCGGCCTGCGTCGCCTGGACAGCCTGATCTCGCGCCCCCTGTACCACTCCGTTGGCATCGCGGTTCAGACTGGCGGAGTGATTGGTCAGTGTTCTCACCGAGCCGTCAATCTCGGCAGAGATGCGTCGCAGATTATTTACCATTGTGTTCATTGCGCCGGCCATCTCGCCCAGTTCATTATTACTCTGATAATCAAAGTCGTGGGCCAGGTCACCATCAGCAACATTCAGCAGATGCCGCTTAGTCCTTTCCAGTGGTACGATCACCATTCTGTACATCACCAGTAGGGTAATCCCCACCAACAGTGCTGTGCCCACCGCAGACAACAGCCAAGCACGCTCACGCATCTCAGCACCGTGTTGGCTTGCATGGCTTGCGCATCTTCCTGGATACGTTCCTCCAGTACCTGATTCTCATCCTTCATATGTTGTTCAATCTTGGCAAATGAACTTTTTTCCTCCTCTTCCGCCTGCATCAACTGAACAGGGGTTACCAGTAGATTGATTTCTACGTCGGCAAAACTACTCTTCTCTATCGTCCTGAATGAGAGCAGCCCTCCAGATGAGGTATCACCAATCGTATCGAGCTTATCATCAGCTTGCAGGCGATAACGAATACCCGCAATAGTGCTGTCTGAATCGACAGCATCTAGCAATACCTGTTTGGCAGTATCAAAGTCGTAGTTTTCAACCAGTGGCATGAGTGTTTTGATCAGAGTTTTACCCTTGGACTCGTTCTGCACTGCAAAAGACTTTTTAACTCGAGCGAGAGTGGCTTCCCGTTTTGCGTCGATTTCCACTTTGATGGCACTGTTGGAAAGTTCAACGGCAGCACGAACATCCGGTAACAAGCGGTTATTTATCTCATTTTCCAGGGAGGAGCTGACTTGAGCCGGCAGGATAAAACCGAAAGCGACAAAACATGCACCTACCAGCAGAAAAACCATTATGCCAAAGATCAACAATAGGCCACTCATGCCGCTTTTTTTGGTAACCGAAAAGAGTTGTAACACCATGCTCTCCCTGGCTGAAAAATCTCTATCGCTTCATCCTACACCGATCCATTTTGGACGGTTTTGACCTGAGGCAGTAAAGACACCTCATCAGCATGTATGTCGGCGTTCGGTAACTTAACTTTAGAAATAGCAAGTGAAACTATCTTTAGCAAAGCCAGGTGGTACACCCGCTAGACGGTGTGACCTAAAGAAAAACATAGTCAGGTCGATAACGCTGTTGTTCATACAGAAGTTTTATGATGTCCACATGAGGGACTTCAGTATATTTAGATATACCTGAATCCAATAGGAAGAATTAGCCGTGAATAGACTCTTTCGCACCATGATGCTTCTAGTGGCTGTAGCATTCAGCAGCACAACTCTGGCTACTGATACCATTGATCTTTGGTTCGCACCCGCCTGGAAGGCAAAAGCCACCAAGGCTAAGGCTATTACCAATGAGTTGAGCCACAAATCAGGCCTGAAGATTCGGCCACGTATCGCTAATAGTTACCCTCAGATTCTTGAGACCTTCGCAACCGGAAAGCCGGCCTTGGTCTATGTGGGTTCTTTCGTGCAGGCGATAATCCATGCCCGCAACCTAGGTGAGGGGATGGTACAGGCCAGAAATGGCAAGGAATTATATTCTGGCGTACTGGTTTATCCAAAGAGTGAAAATCCCACTGCCATCCTTAACAATAGCCCGACCAAGATCGCCTATGCGGTAGGTGCAAGTTCTGGTGAGTCCAGTGCCAAGGCGGCAACAGCGGTCAAGCCTCCATCCCTACCAAGAATCATGGCGCCACATGTGGTGCAGTAAAGATCGGCAAAGCAAAAGCCGGTGTGGTCAAGAATTGGTGGTGGGCTAGTAATGGCAAACGTTTCCCTGAACTCGCCATGTATGAAATTCCCGGTGTGTCAGAGATAAAGAACCCCGACTACGTATTGTCTGCCTCAAAGGGTGTATCGGCAGATGTGAAGTCGAAAATAATGGAAGCCGCCAAGGCCAGCACGGATGTTTTCGGGGCCACCGAGATGGTAGATTTTGATCCGACCACCCTTGATTTCAGTTTATCCTTGATGGAGAGAGGCAAGATTGATCCAAAAACTTATCGCTGGTAACTGGTCGATAAAATTGTTCCGGCCGATTGATGGCCTGAGAATCTGCAATAGTGTGGGCTCTCTACCTCAATTCTAATATCGGTGTTCGGATTCCACTGATGTCTGGAGCAAAGCCGGTTATGCTATGGATTGTAGACCATCCCCTTCAGCATCTGCACTCCTCAGTACTCCTACGCCCCGTTTTTTAAGCTTTAATCAGAAATAACGAAGTTGAATGTAGATACTGCTAATCAGTATCGATAACAACATCAAGGGAAAAGCACCCAACATAAATTTGGTGAAGTGAATAGGCTGACCCGAGCGTTCGGCAAAGCCGGCAACGATCAAATTTGCGCTTGCCCCGACCAGGCTGCCGTTCCCTCCCAGACAAGAGCCGAGGGCAAGTGACCACCACAGCGGCAATAGCTCTCCATTGTTGCCGAAGGTTGTAGCCATACTTTCGATCAATGGGATCATAGTCGCGACAAATGGAATATTGTCGATGAGTGCGGAGGCAACGGCTGAGACCCATAGTATGGAAATAGCAGTCACACTACGATCACCTCCGGTTATCTCCATAATATGATGTGCTATCCGCTCCAGGAGTCCGGTACTCTCCACTCCATAGACCACAATAAAGAGACCGATAAAGAAGAAGAGTGTCGTCCATTCCACCTCACAAAATGTTTTATGAACTGACACCGACTCTTCGGCTGTTGACCGTTTCAGGTTATGCACTATCAGTAGCAGCGAAGCACCAAACATCGCGACAGTGGCCGGCTGTAAGCCTAGATCGTGGCCAAAGACAAAGCCCATCATAACCAGAGTCAAGACCACCAGTGACTGTTTAAGCAACCGTGCGTCAGTAATCGCATCACGCTCACGATACTCCATCACCTTCTCCTGCAAGGCAGGATCGGTCTCTAAGCTCCGTCCCCAGAAAAGATAGAAAATAAGCAGGGTGACCGCCAGGATCACCACAACAACAGGAGCAAGGTTAAAGAAGAAATCATTGAATCCAAGACCAACGGCAGAACCGATCATGATATTGGGCGGATCACCAATCAGTGTGGCGGTACCACCGATATTGGAGCAAATATCTCAGCAAAAAGATAGGGATATGCGTTGATCTTCAGTGTATCTGTGATCAACAGTGTAACCGGTGCGATCAGCAGTACGGTGGTGACATTGTCCAGCAGTGCAGAGAGCACTGCCGTCACAACAACCAGCATCACCAGGATTCCCCAGGGATCCGCCTTGACCCGCTTCACTGACCAGATGGCAAGAAACTGGAAGATGCCGGAGTTTTTGGCCAGGCCGACAATCATCATCATGCCGGTTAGCAGCCCCAGAGTATTGAAATCCACCCCCTCGAATGCCGCCTGCTGGGTCAGCACACCGCCGATAATCATCAGACAGGCAGCAGTAATGGAGATAACCGCCCGATTAAGCCGTTCTGTCATCACCAGAATATAGGTCGCCACAAACAACAACCCGGCATACCAGACCGGATCAAAACCAAAAAGCATACCTTCGTGCATCGTTATTCTGTCCTAGGAGGCGAGTATTCTCTTACCCACATCCCAGTAGGAGATCATACCGAGCAGTTTGCAACTTCCCGGCTCAACAACCGGGATACTGGCTCGTTGGGTATAGAGAAGCATCAGCGTCTCGATCAGCGGCGTATCCGGTGCTATGGTTTCGACCTCTTTATTGGTACACATGGATACCGGCTTATCTTCCAGTTCATTGAACCTTTCATGGAGATCGGCAAGGGAGTCATGAATAAATGAGAGATTAGTCAACCCCTTCTCCATCAATGCCGCTTTCGGTAACACCTGCTTAAGCAGGCAGTTGACACCGAACATCCCCAGATAACACCCATGCTCATCCACTACAGGCAGACTGCGATAGCGTTTCTCCATAATAAAGCGTGCAGCCGTACTGATCATATCCGTCGGCCTGAGGATTGTCGGATGGGGGTCCATAATTGCTGCTGCATTCATAACACTCTACCCGCGTTGATCTCGATGGTAGCTGTAAAAATACTCGCAAACTGACTATTTGTGAACAATCGGAATACGGAAATCGACACAGAAGTGCCCTGTCGCATTGATAAAGTGATTGTCTAGATGGTTGGCATGAGGCGGTATGCTACGAGCCTGATAACCACTCTCAGGCAGCCACTCCCGATAGAGTGCCCGCATTACATAGAGCAGATCACCAAATCCCCCTTCCACCCGACAACTTGCATATAGGCCGCCGGGAATATCCATCATTCCCACTCCACGGTGACTAAACACCGCTTGTGGGAGGGTCAGGCAAGCGACATAACGACAGTGATCGTAGGGAATAAGATCCGGATTACTGTGGAGCAGACCGAACATCTGTTGTGAAAGCGGATCCACCCCCTGTTCCGAAGCCCAGGCCGTCAGCCTCTGCCATACCGGAGCAATACTCAGGTCATATCCCACATGCCTTATGTAAGCCACGTGCTGCTCAGGCAGTTGCAGGATATGCACTTTCGGTAGGGATATTTTTGTTTCCCTCTCCAGGGTCTTACGGTGATAGGTGTGGTGCGGATTATCCGTTGCCTGTGACCAGCCGCGCTTCAGGTCATCCGTCAGTGAATTATATCCACCACGTCGCCAGTTCATCGGTGAAGAGCCAAAACGCTCCTTGAAGGCATGACTGAAAGAGGCATTGGAGGCAAAACCACACTCCAGCGCCACCTCCATAACCGAGGCTTCAGGATTGAAAATCAACAAATTGGCGGCCCACTCCAAGCGGGAACGCCGAATATAGTCATTAACACTCTCACCGGTCACCTGTCGAAAGATGCGCTGAAAATGGAAAGGTGAATAACAGGCTATGTCAGCCAACCCCCTGACCGAATGGGTAGCTGAGAGATCGGCATGAATGTGGAAGAGCACCTCATTGATGCGGACCTGATGCTCATCTCTTGTCTGCTTGCGTAGGGGCATGGTTTGGCCTGAAAAATTCGCACATTTCGACAACCAGATTGCCACATTTGGACAAATCACGCACATCCCTATCGGGTAGGCTCACTAAACACCACTAACTTCAACCAAAGAGAGATGTTGCTATGTTGGCCAAGCGCACCGAAAACCTGAACAGCTCATTTATCCGCGACATCCTGGCTCTGACTCAACAGCCCGGTATCATCTCTTTTGCCGGAGGACTGCCGGATCCCGCACTCTTTCCAACGGAAGCACTGCAAGCCGCCGCCATGGCAATTCATCGCAACAAGAGGTCAGTACTCTACCAGTATGGAGAGACTGCAGGTGACCTGTATTTGCGCAGATGGATTTCGGCCAATTTAACCGATTCAGAGTTCTCAGCATCCGAGATAATTATCACCACAGGATCACAGCAGGCGCTTGATCTCACCGCCCGATGCCTGCTCAATCCGGGTGATAAAGTGGCGATAGAAGCACCATCCTACCTCGGTGCAATCCAGATTTTCACTGCTAATCAGGCAACACTTCAACCGGTGCCAACAGACGATGAGGGGCCCGATATGGAAGCGCTGGAGATGCTGTTCAAACAGAAGGAGACGCGCTACTTTTATGCTATCCCAGAATTTCAGAATCCCAAGGGCATCAGTTACTCACTGGAACGACGCTATGCACTGGTCGCATTGGCCAAGAAATACGATATCTGGATACTCGAAGATGCACCCTACACAGCTCTGCGCTATAGAGGAGAACCTTTACCCAGCCTGCAGTCACTCTTGCCCAAACAGGTAATCCACTTCGGTTCCTTCTCAAAGATAATTGCTCCGGGTTTGCGTCTCGGCTGGGTCACTGCACCAGACCACATCATCGAAACCATCATCAAGATGAAGCAAGTGGCTGATCTCCACTCCAGTTGCTATGACCAGCAACTGATTCTGGAGTTTCTCCGCAATGGAGCACTGACCAGCCACCTGGAACGCTTAAAACTGAGCTACCGCAGGCGCCTTGACATGATGACCAGCAGCTTAGACCAGCATCTGGGAGATGGCATCAGACGTTCCGATCCTGATGGCGGTATGTTTGTGTGGATAGAGATGCCAAGGGAGGTAGCTGCGATGTCCCTGTTGAAAGAAGCAATTGGAAGAGGTGTGGCATTTGTGCCCGGTAAGGCGTTCTATACAGATGGCGGTGGAGACAACTGTATGCGGCTCAATTTCACCAACAGTGAACCCGAGCAAATTGCAGAAGGGGTTCGTCGGCTGGCAGATCTGATAACTTGAGATAAGGCTTCTAAAATGGGAATAAATTGATTGTTATGTTAAAACTCCCTGACGACCCTCAGCTTCATGCCATAAAGTCATGAATGTATCAATCATGACGCCCCTCTCTGGACTACTAAACTTTTCATACTTGACCCTGCTCAATAATGTGGCAATTTTATTAGAAATTGCTCATATAGCTGATGTGTCAAAATGCATGTAAGAGTAACATCTGTAGGATGTAGAATTTAATTAAATGGTTACAAGACAAAGGTTTAGTGTAACGAAAAGAGAGTCTCCACTGCATATAAGCTGGAACAGATGGGAGTAGAGCGACTAAGAAAAGGTGGATTCTAAGTGATTGTTGAGCTTACGCTATTTGGGTATTGTGAGAGTAACGTCCCAGAAACACGCAAGGGGGAGCTATTCGAAAGGCGAGCTTTTCTTTCTCAGTTAACAAACTAAATTTAGTCTTTTTTTACGAGACACTCTGCTTACAGTTAGAGAGTAATGGTGAGATGTTGTCCTTGTAACAACTATTCCCTCTCCCTGTGAGTTGAGGGTTTTGTGCACAAAATTATTAACATTTTTATGGAGACGTCCATGCGGACAACCAATCCAATCGCATCTCTGCTCGGAAGCAGCCCGTTCAAGCCACTGAAGGCACATATGCGCGTAGTCAATGAGTGTGTTAAGGAAGTACCGGCCCTGTTCGACGCATTGATTGCGGGCGATGCCAATGCACTCAAAGAACACAAAGATATAATTTTTGCCAAGGAGTATGAGGCGGACGACATCAAGCATGAGATTAAGGCCCACCTGCCGAAGAGCCTGTTTATGCCGGTTGATCGACGCGACCTACTTGATCTGCTTGAAGTTCAGGACAGCATCGCCAATACCGCCCAGGATATCGCAGGACTGATGATAACGCGGGATATGTCAGTACCTGATGGTATGGCGGAACCACTTGCCGCCTTTGTGCAACGTTGCGTAGAGACCTGCAACGCTGCTGCAATTATCATTCAGGAGCTGGATGAGTTGATTGAGTCCGGCTTCCGTGGTCGTGAGGCCTCCAAGGTGAGTGAGATGGTCGGAAAACTAAATAAGATTGAAGATGAGACAGATGAGATGGGCATTGCACTCACTCGCAGCCTCTTTGCGATGGAGGATGACCTCAAACCAGTTTCAGTCATGTTCTGGTACCAGCTATTGCAGTGGATTGGCGGTTTGGCGGATAACGCTGAGAAAGTAGGCAACCGTATGAGCCTCTTGATCGCAAGATAACAAAATAGTGCCTTCTGCATAAAGCAGGAAAACTTCCTCATATTTGTATATATTACACGCTTGGTGTGCGGGGGTTTTTACGCCTCGAACATCCAGTCAATTAAGGAGTCCAGCGTTGGAAATCATCACTGAATGGGGTCTAGTATTTATCGGTATGGCCGTTATCTTCGGCCTCTATATGAGTTGGGGGATTGGTGCAAATGATGTCGCCAATGCCATGGGAATGCCGGTTGGCTCCGGTGCCGTTACGGTCAAGCAGGCCATTATCATCGCAGCTATTTTTGAGTTTGCGGGGGCCTTTATTGCCGGTGGCACTGTTACCGATACGATACGTAAAGGTATCATTGATCCGAGCAGTATTGCAGGATCGCCTGAACTTCTGATCTTCGGCATGTTGGCGGCACTGCTGGCGGCAGGCATCTGGCTGATGTTCGCCTCATCACGTGGTTGGCCAGTCTCAACTACCCACACTATCGTCGGTGCTCTTATTGGCTTCGCTCTTGCCGGCATCGGTTTTGATGCGGTTAACTGGGGTAAAATCGGCACTATTCTCGCCAGTTGGGCCATTTCACCTCTGATCGGTGGTGTTATTGCCCTGTTACTGATGTTAAGTATCCGAAAACTGATTCTCAACACAGACAATCCATTCCACAAAGCGAAGACCTGGGGTCCCGTCTATATCTTTCTGGTTGGCTGGCTCGTCTCCCTGATTACCCTCTTTAGAGGCATAGAGCACCTTGGACTGGAGTTTTCTGCGGTAGAGAGCGTTGTGGTTGCAACCATTTTCGGTCTTATTGTCGCCTTTATCGGTAAGCTGCTAATCAACCGGGTAGAAATCGATGATGATGCAGACATGGATTATCACTACGCCAGCGTAGAGAAGGCCTTTACCCCGATGATGGTCTTCACCGCATGTGCCATGGCTTTTGCACACGGCTCCAATGATGTAGCCAACGGTATTGGTCCCATGGCTGCGGTACTATCCGTTGTCCAGAGTGGTGGCGACATTGCCCAGACGGCAGGGCTCCCCGTCTGGGTTCTGGCACTTGGTGGCGGCGGCATTATCCTCGGCTTGGTAACCATGGGCTACCGGGTAATGCAGACCATTGGTACCAGAATCACAGAACTGACACCCACAAGAGGCTACTGTGCCACCTTGGCGGCTGCGACTACTGTGGCTCTAGCCTCTAAAACCGGCTTTCCGGTATCGACAACTCAGGTTGCTGTCGGTGCGATAATGGGAGTGGGGCTGGCACGGGGTATTGGTGCGATAGATCTCCGGGTGATAGCTAATATTGTGATCTCCTGGATCATCACTTTGCCGGCGGGTGGAATCCTGGCAGCCGCCTTTTTCTTCCTGTTCAGGGCTATCTTCAGCTAAATATAATCATTAGGTTAACAGCCGGCAGGGCTCCATAAGGAAGCTCTGCCGGTTCTTTAAGCGCAAACCAAAACAACTTACATATGAACTCAACAATACTAATAAAACACCCATCGTAAGGGTGCACAGGCCATTAAGAGCCTTATATTGCCATATAATATGACTTTTTGGCATGTTTTCGACTCCTAGTTACCCTGTTCAGAAATGAGCAGGCAAGCAGCCTTGTATCTACACCAACACAGCCTTAATATCTATCCCCGGAAAAATACCGACAGTTTTCCCATGTAAATAATCAATACCGAGTATTAAATTAACTGATGGCTAAAGCGAGTTCCAAGAAGAATAAGGGATTAATGGATCGGCTCATGGACAGTTTTTCCGGGCTGGAGAAGTGTGAGGAACTGGATCTTACTAAAGCCTATCGTCTGGAAACCAAGAAAGTTCGACTACATACAGAAAACTACCCGATACAACTCAATATCGGCCCCGATGGAAAAGCCTTGCATATCTACCCGGAGCGACCGATTAAACCCCCAAAAAAGGGTTTCCAATCAGAACGTTATATTATTTTCGATCCAGCAACCTACTTTAAAGGGATATCGGGTTTTCTGCGCTTAAATGACGGTCAGAAACTCATTCTCGGCAAGGACAAAGTAGACCAAAAAGACCTACTCAATCTTCCCCAGAATATAGCTAAAAACCACCTCAATATTACCAATGATAATGGCAGCCTTGTATTCAAGGTTAACGATGCGGCACGTGGTTCCTGCATTTCACCTTTGATCAAGGCCAAAGAGCTCTACCGTATCAATAAATGGCGGCTGGCCAAGCTGAAGCGGCTCCGTTCTATTTTTGGTGGTCCGATAGAATCTCTCTCTAAAGATGATGCGCTGTCGTTGATTAAGCAAGTCAACAAAGTAATGGAAAAAGAGGTCTATCGGGCGAAAGATGACAATGGAAAACCCGGTGGAGTTGTCGAACTTCCAACTAATATCACACCGCTGCTTGTCGGTGATCTGCACACCAAAGCGGATAATCTTCTGGTTATCTTAAGTCAGAGCGGTTTTCTCAAGGATTTGAAGAAAGGGCAAGCCGCACTGGTGATCTTAGGCGATGCAGTGCATTGCGAAGAAAAAGGTAAACTTGAGCAGATGGAAAGCTCAATACTGACCATGGACCTTATCTTCAAGTTGAAAATGCGTTTCCCAAAGCAGGTATTTTATCTGCGGGGCAATCACGACAGCTTCTCCGACGAAATTGGAAAACAGGGCGTACCCCAAGGGATTCTCTGGGAAAAGGCGTTGGTCAAGACAAGAGGCAAAGCTTACAGAGACGAGATGACAAGGTTCTATGACCAACTACCCTATATTGCCTTTTCAAAGAACTTCATCGCTTGCCACGCAGGGCCACCCACCCGCTCCACTTCGCGTCAGCAACTGATCAACATTCGCAGCTATCCGAAATTGATGCGAGAGGTCACAACCAACCGTATTCGCCGCCCCAACTCTCCCATTGGATATTACAAAAGGGAGATCAAAAAGCTGCGTAAATACTTCGACTATCCCCTGAAACTCCAGTCATTGTCGGCCATACACCGCTTACCCATGATGACACCTTGTGGGAGAGAGTCGGTGAAATAGATAATCACTATATAATTTATGGTAGTGATAGCAAGTGGGTGGGAGTCATGGCGCAGGTGGGTAATCGAGTCTACCCCTTCCGTTACCCTGTCGAGCGCTTGATCCCACTAATTAATGCCATTGAAAATTAAGGAGTCGTCTAATTAACTAAACAACCCAGAATATACGCCCTATTCCAGCTTTATGGCTTGCTCCTCAATATACATTATTGCTATTGATGCGTATTCAATATCCACTGAATAGGGTTATTGCACACAATTTCTTATAACCTTAACTGGAGAACCTTCCGGAATGATCCGCAAAATTATCCTACCTACCATCCTTTTCATACTTGCCTATGGATTTTGGATTAGCCCAAACTTTAAAGAGATAGCGGCCGGCGTCGCAGTCTTCCTATTCGGAATGCTTTTTCTTGAAGAGGCTTCAAAGCATTTACCGGCGGTCTGCTTGAACGCCTTCTTCGAAAAACTACCGACGGTACCTGGAAAGCGCTGAGCTTTGGTGTTGTCAGTACAACAATCATGCAATCCAGTTCGCTGGTATCCGTTATCACCATCTCTTTCCTTGGTGCGGGACTGATTGGTCTTGCAGCCGGTATCGGTATCATCTTCGGCGCCAATCTTGGCACAACGACCGGTGCCTGGCTGATTGCCGGCTTTGGCTTGAAGGTGAAAATCTCAGCCTATGCCATGCCAATGCTTGTGTTCGGCATCATTCTGGTATTCCAGAAAGCCCGAAGCCTCAAAGGAATCGGCTATATTCTTGCCGGCCTTGGATTCCTTTTCCTCGGCATCCATCATATGAAGGAGGGCTTCGAAGCCTTCCGTGACACCATTGATCTGACGGCATTTGCGGTTGCGGGTTATCCAGGTATTTTCCTGTTCACGCTTATCGGCATCTTCGCTACAGTGGTAATGCAGTCCAGTCACGCCACCTTGGTAATCATTATCACGGCGCTGGCTGCGGGACAGATCACTTATGAGAACGCGCTTGCATTGGCGATCGGTGCCAATGTCGGTACAACCATTACGGCAATTCTCGGCGCCATGAGTTCAAACGTACAGGGTAAGCGCCTTGCCGGTGCCCACCTCATTTTCAACGTAGTGACGGCACTGATTGCAATCACATTCATCTTCCAACTCACTCAAGCGGTGGATTGGGTCAGTAGTCTCGTCGGCATCCCTGACGATGACTACACTCTGAAGCTGGCAGTCTTCCACACTATTTTCAATCTCATCGGTATCTTGGCAATGCTTCCCTTCATCCCTAATCTGGTAGATTTTCTGATGACCAGAATGCCGGAGAAGAAGATACCCATGGCAGAGCCGAAATACTTGAACGATGCTGCCATTGAGTTACCTGATACCGCTATCGAAGCAGTTCGAAAGGAGACGTTGCGCTTATATGATAATGCCTATGCAATCATTGCCCACGGCCTCAGCCTGCATCGACATGACATTCTTTCTGATAAAGAGCTGGATGAAGTCGCCAATGAGACGACTAAAGTGCTTGAAATCGATGTAGATGCCGAGTACGAGAAGAACGTCAAAGGGCTATACAGTGCCATCATACACTTTATCAGTGAGGCACAAACAACCATGAATCCGGAGCAGGCAGATGAACTTTTTGCCTTGCGTGCCGCCGGAAGGGATATTGCCGAGGCGATTAAAGATACCAAGCACATGCATAAAAACATGTCGCAATATATCGTCTCTGACAATGAACACATTCGTGCTGAGTACAATAAGATCCGTATCTTCCTCGGTACGGTATTGCGTCGGTTGGGTGCAGTGCAACATGAAGGACACGATCCAGTGAGCATACTCTCCCTCGATGTTATAAAGCTGGAGATGGAAGAAAATGACTCGACCGTGAATGGTACGCTTGAAGCACTTATTCGCGAAGAGAAGATCACACCACTTATGGCCACGTCTTTGATGAATGATTCAGCTTATGCCTATGATGTAACCAAGAATCTGGTACAGATGGGAGAGGTTCTCTTTGCCGAAGGTAACCAGAGCCTCAAGGATGCAGAGCGTATTATTGCTCTGGATGAGGACGATATCAGTGAAATTCAAAACAGTGACATGAGAAGTGCTGACTAGGGGAGTTACATGAAAACAACAAAGCTGATAGAACTGGCCAACGAGTATCTCGATGCTGATAAGCAGAAACAGCACAAACAGAGAGACTCTATTAAAGTCATCCTGAAGAAACTTAAGAAGAAGCAGGACAAACTCAAAGCCAAACTGTCCAATGAGAAGAGTGGAGACAATCGCAAGAAGATTCAGAAGGACCTGAAGGTCGTCTTTGCACAGAGGAAAAAGGGGTTGAAGATACTCAAGAGCTTCAAGGATTGAGCTGTCCCTGATTAAGGAACCCCTGTATAAGTTTGCCTGTATTTAGGCTGAGGTAAATCTGTTCAGGCTTGTTTCGAAGTGAGTAGCAATTGTCACTCTGTTGCTACAATCTTCGATACGAATCGGGACGGTTTTATCCAGCACAAATGCATCATGACTTGTACAGGGTTTCTTAAGCAGGCCTTATCTCGGGCTTGTTAAACGGAAAAAATCGATCGGGAAACCGATCCCCCTCTATCTTAGAAACGGATTGGTTCTACGTTCTTCACCAATGGTAGAAAGAGGTCCATGCCCGGGAATGAATTCGATATCATCACCCAAGGTGAAAAGCTGCTCGCGTATGGAGTTGAGCAGTGAGGCGTGATCACTTTTTGGAAAGTCGGTTCGACCAATTGAACCTTTGAACAGCACATCTCCCACCATGGCGATCTTCTCCCCTCTATGGAAGAAGATGACATGTCCAGGCGTATGTCCCGGACAATGACGCACCTCCAACTCCTCATTACCTACGGTGATCCTATCACCTTGCTCGAGCCAACGCGCAGGCTCAAAGGTCTCTACTGGTGGAAAGCCAAACATCTCGCTCTGAGTAGGATGATCTCAATCCAGAATGCATCCTCCCGATGGGGACCTTCAATAGGAATATTCAAGGTTCTTGAAAGCTCACCTGCGCCACCTGCATGATCAATATGGGCATGAGTAATAAGAATCTTTTCCAACTCAACACCCTGCGCCTTAACCTCTGCAAGAATAAGATCGAGGTCACCACCAGGATCGACCACAGCGGCCTTATGTGTGGTCTCGCACCAGAGTAGCGTGCAGTTCTGCTCAAAAGGAGTGACGGGAATAACAGCAAATTTCATCAGACACCCAACCAACTGATCCGGAAAAACGGGCAGTATAGCTCATCCTTGCACTACTGTCGGTCGGGGTTAAATTATTTTCTGAATCCAGTAAAAGTACTGAGTCGCCGTCTCTTCACACTTTACAAGCTCAAACCCAGGCAGACGGCAAAAAGTGGGGAACTCTTTGAGGGAGTCGGCCTGGGTGCTGATCACCTTCAGCACCTGTCCCTTGCTCATACCGGCAAGTGCCGCCTTCGACTTCAGCACCGGCAGCGGACAGTTGAGACCGCTAACATCCAATAGCTGATCGTAATCCAACTGCTGTGCACCGCTAAGCATCACTATGATCCCATCATATCGTTGATATTGGACTTAACTATAGACAATCTATTACAGAGCGTCACTCCACCGCTTTATGACGGCACCCATAAACAGCTGGTCCCTCTATCAACCCTCGGATTAAGGTAGATTGGTAAGTGACAAATAGCGCCTGACGTTGTATTAAGATAGGGTGAAAAGAGAAAAAAATCAATAAAGGGAGATAGCACATTGCTCCAGCAACAGGAAGAAATCACTCTTGAAGAAGCCAGGACGATTCCCGGCCTATTCCGGGCGCGGATAAGAAAGACACCTGATCTACTTGCTTACCGCTATTACGATAACAAAAGCAGCCAGTGGCTGGACAGCACCTGGGCTGAGATGGGACAGGAGACCGCCCGCTGGCAACAGGCTCTGATCAATGAGGGACTGGTTGCGGGTGACCGTGTTGGCCTTATGATGCCGAACTGCCGGGAATGGGTGATGCTGGACCAGGCCACTCTTGGCCTTGGCATGATCAATGTACCCCTCTTCTATAACGACCGTGGTGGCAACGTCGCCTACATTGCCGAGGCCTCTAATATAAAGCTGCTGGTGATCGCCGGCGAAGAGCAGTGGAAGAGCCTGGAACCGGTCAGGGAAGCACTCTCCACAGTCCACAGAATCATCACCCTCAACTCTGTTGCCGGTCTGCCCCATGATGACCGCCTGAGGTTAAAGCGTGAATGGCTTCCCCCGGCAAAGGATGAGTTCCAGGTACGGGAAGGTATCGATCCGGATGAGATGGCCACTATTGTCTACACTTCAGGAACCACCGGCAATCCCAAGGGGGTGATGCTGAGTCACAGCAATATCCTGAGCAACACCTACGCCTCCATAGAGACCACCAGTTGTAAGCATGACGACACCATGCTCTCATTTCTTCCTCTCTCCCATATGCTGGAAAGGACTGCCGGCTACTACCTGCCCATGCTGGGCGGTGCACCCGTCGCCTTTGCACGCTCTATTCAGCAGTTGGGGGAAGATCTCATCTCCATCCGCCCCACCCTGCTGATCAGCGTGCCGCGTATCTACGAACGAGTCTATGCCAAGATACAGGATGGGCTGGAGCGGAAACCGGCTATTGCCGGCACCCTCTTCAACCTTACCGTCAAGGTCGGCTGGAAGCGCTACCTGTACAGCCAGCACCAGGGTAGCTGGTCCCCCTGGCTGATCCTCTGGCCTCTGCTCTACAAGTTGGTAGCAGGAAAGGTGCTTGAAAAGCTCGGCGGCCGACTGCGCACCGCCATCAGCGGTGGAGCCCCCCTCCCCCCCGAAGTAGCTCACACCTTCCTTGCGCTTGGCGTGCCACTGTTGCAAGGCTACGGCTTGACAGAGACCAGCCCCGTGCTGGCAGTCAACAGACTTGGCGAAAATATCCCCGAGAGTGTCGGTAAGGCCATTACAGGTACTGAGTTAATGGTAGGAGAAGGGGGTGAACTGCTGGCCAGAGGCTCGGCAGTGATGCTCGGTTTCTGGAACAATCCGGAAGAGTCCGCCAGAGTGATCGACAGGGAGGGCTGGTTTCATACCGGTGATATCGCCCGTATCGACGAGCAAGGCTACGTCTATATCACCGGCCGTATCAAGGACATCATCGTCATGGCCAACGGTGAGAAGGTCTCCCCCGCCGACATGGAGATTGCCATCGCCATGGATGCCCTGTTCGAACAGGTGATGGTGATTGGTGAAGGCCGCCCATTTCTCTCTGTCCTGGTGGTACCTGAAGCGGAACACTGGAAGAATTTTACTGAAGGCTTGGGGCTGGACCCTGAAAACCCGATTTCCTACCAGAACAGCAGTGTTTTGAAACTGCTGAAAAAACGCATTGGTCAGCAGCTATACAACTTTCCCGGCTATGCCCAGATCCGGCAGCTGGCGATATTGAATGAACCTGGACGGTGGAGAACGGACTGCTCACCCCCACCCTCAAAACAAAACGTGCCAAGATACTTGAGAAGTACGAGGCGACGGTTGAGAGTCTGTATAGCGGACATTGAGAACAACTCTTTTTCTCCTTGTTTGAGCCAAGAGGCCAAGTGACATTGTCAGCCCAGGGGTGCCGCCATCAATCTTGCATGGAGGGTTTTATGGGATCCATCAATTGGGCGTGTCACCCATCCAGTGCCCGCATCACTACCGCTTTTCTGGCTGAAGAGTAATGCACTTCCTTCATTACTCATCCCATCTGCTCAATGATTGCTTCCGGGATATTCTCCAACGATTCTACTTGATCCACGGCATTCAGTTTAACCGCTTCACCCGGCATCCCCCAGATCAGGCTGGAGGCTTCATCCTGTGCAATTGTAGATGCACCTTGATTGTGCATAGCAAGCAGTCCTTCAGCACCGTCTCGTCCCATGCCGGTGAGGATGACCCCGATGGCATGCTTGCCTGCCTCTGCTGCAAGGGAGTGGAACAGTGCATCCACTGCGGGTTTATGTCGATTTATCGCCGGTCCATCATCGAGTTTGCAGACATAGCTAGTGCCATCACGGGCTATCCGCAGGTGCTTGTCCCCCGGAGCCACATAGGCCCGTCCAGGAAGGATCCTGTCACCACTATGTGCAAGAGAGACTGTCAGTGGAGAGCAGGCATCGAGGCGCTCTGCGAACATTTCGGAGAACAGTACCGGCATGTGCTGACAGACAAGGATTCCCGGTGTATTGACCGGCATGCGAGAGAGTACCGCACGGATAGCTTCGGTGCCGCCTGCTGAAGCGCCGATGCCGATGATCCAGTTGTTGGGGGCAATGGTGTTGGAGAGTGGCTTATGTAGGGCCGCTTCTCCCTGGGCAGAGATGGCACCACGGAGATTGCTCTTTGCCGCCACTCGTATCTTTTCACGGATCTCCTCACCATACTGTTCCAGGCTCTCACTCAGATTGGAGCGGGGTTTGGTAATAAAATCGCTGGCACCCAGCTCAAGTGCCTGCAGCGTCTGCGAGGCCCCCTTTTCAGTCAAGGCGGAGATCATCACCACCGGCATAGGGCGAAGACGCATCAGATTGTGCAGGAAGGTGATGCCATCCATGCGTGGCATCTCCACGTCGAGCGTTAAAACATCAGGGTTAAGTTTCTTTATCTTCTCCCGGGCAACATAGGGGTCAGGAGCGGTATCCACCACCTCCAGATCACCATCGGCAGGAATGATCTCGCGCAACAGCTCACGGACCAGGGCGGAGTCATCAATCACTAGAACAGTTGTCTTTTTTGTCATTGTGGTAACTACCCTTTAAAACAGTTCCACTTCAGCTTGTACAGGAGCCTGTTCGATCTGTTGCTGGTAGGCAGACTCCCGCTCTGCCATAGTTTGGTTGTGCAGGGTATGCAGTTTCTTGACCCGGACCTTGCCATCTGCTGGAAAGTAGTACACCTTGCGAGGATATATATCGCCCACATCTTCGGCTGATATCACCAACCCCTCCAACTCTAGATAGTCATGGATGAAACTAATATTTTGCTTGCCGATATCAGACACTGCCTTGAGTACACGCCCCCCACCAAACACCTTCACCTCAAGCTGGCTGCGCTGACCACCATGACTGAGGATGGCATTAATCAGCTGTTCCATAGCATAGTTGCCGTACCGGGCAGCTCGACTGATCAGGGGGACATTGTTGTTACTGTCGTGGGCCAAGTCGCTACTGGGCAGCATAAAATGGTTCATCCCACCGATACCTAGCAGACGGTCGCGGATACAGGCTGAGATACAGGAGCCAAGAACCGTGACGATAGCCTCTCCCCTATCACTGACGTAGAACTGACCCGGCAGGATCTTAGCCGCAAAAGTAGCATGCATCGAATCCCAATAGCGGTTGATATGGTCGAATCCCAGCAGTGTTGGCGGCAGGGTATGAATGCTTGGTTGATTCGGTGCCATGGCATGATCATCCGTCACTTAATCCGCTGGTAGCTGGTTCTGCCTACCACTTCAAACTGTTGAGTCGCACCGATCAGTGATTCGGAGTGGCCAAGAAACAGGTAGCCACCGGGCCGCAAGACATTGGCAAACCGCTCCACGATTCGATGTTTTGTCGGCTTGTCGAAATAGATCAGCACATTGCGACAGAAGATAGCGTTGAATCCGGCATGAATGGGCCACTCCTGAATAAGGTTCAAGGTATTGAACTTGATCACTCTCTGTAGTTCAGGTTTGACCCGGACATCGCCCTGCTTCTCTCCCTTGCCACGAAGGAACCAACGATGACGACGTGCCGGGCTCACGCCCTCGATCCGTTCGACTGGAAAGACACCCTCTCTAGCGGTTTGCAGTGCATGACTGTCCAGGTCTGTGGCAAGGATACGTAAATCCATACCGCTGTTTGCAGGCAAGGCCTCCAGCAGGGTGATGGCGATTGAATAGGGCTCCTCACCGGTAGCGCAGCCGGCTGACCAGATTCGCAGGCAGCGATCTTCCATTGCCGTGGGAAGTACTCTATCGCGCAGATAGTCGAAATGGTGTGGTTCACGGAAAAAGTGGGTCAGGTTGGTGGTTATGGCATTAACCAGCTGAATAAACTCCTGCTGATGGCCGAATCGAATCAGTTCTACGTATTCAGCAAAGCTGGACAGCCCCAAGTGACGGATGCGCCGTACCAGGCGGGAATAGAGCATGTCGTATTTGTTTTCTGATAGGATGATGCCGGTGTGGTTACTGACCAGCTTGCGTAGGTAATCGAAGTCGCTACGGGTGAAATGGAACTCACGGGCAATCTCCGGGATGGTATCCGTTCTCTTGCCGGGGACGGTAGCTGTAGGCTCAGAAGAGTTCGATGCCATTGGTATCCTCCCCTATCTCTTCCTCTGCGGTGGCAGGCAAGCCATGCAACAGCCTGCGATCTTCAGCATTTAGAGAGTTTGCCTCCATGACCTCCCAGAACTGTTGCCACTCCTCGCCGGAGTCTATGGCACCGGGCCGCTCCAGCAGATTTCGATAGTTTTTCAAGGAATTCTGAATCTGGTTAACCCGTTGGAAAAGATGATCGTAAAACTGCAGGTGCAAGATAGCGTGGCGTAGCTGTTCGCTGACCTCTGCCAGGGTTGGCAGGGAGGATGGATCATTCGTCAACCGATGTGGTGGTAACTTGCCATAAAGCTCGCTGAACAGCCCGGCCAACGCATCCACCGAGTACTGTCCCTCCTGCATCGCCTTATCCAGTTGTTGTAGAGTGATATCAAAAAAACGCAAGGACTCACGTATACTGCGTGCTCTCTCCGGAAGGTTGTCTGTGGTAGATGGAGAGGACATACGGCTTCACTCTCCCGGCTCTGCGCCGGGCAGAGCCAGTTCGTCAGAGAGCCCGAGGAATTTGGCCGCCCGGGGGATTGCATCGCCGGTCGATTGCCACAGTATGGAAATACCGCGACTCTCTGCCTCAAGGAAAAAGGCTGTGAGTAGCTGGATGCCGGCACTGTCGGTAGTGCTCACCGATGCCCCACTAATGACAATTTCCTGATGGGTTCGCAATAAACCCTCAAGGTATGAGCGGGTTTCGGCCACTTCGGCAATGGTCAGTAGCGGACCTAAAGTGATGGGCTGACTCATAGTACATACTCCACCGCTCAGAACTCTTCCCACTCATCATCATCAAGAGAGATGACCTTTTTTGTCACTTTTTCTACCCTCTGCACTTTCGGTTTTTCCATCGCCGAATGATGTATCACCCGGTTAGGAGGGGTGTGCCGATGCTCATGCCACATGGCCGGCGTTTTCTCTTCTTCCTCATCTACCTGGAAGAATGCCATGGTGCCTTGTAGCTGCTGAGCCTGCTCTTCCAGGGCGGAGGCGGCTGCGGCTGCCTCTTCCACCAGAGAGGCATTTTGCTGGGTGACTTCATCCATCTGTACAATCGCCGTGTTCACCTGCTCGATCCCTACAGACTGTTCCCGGCTGGCTGCGGTAATCTCAGCCACGATGTCACTGACCCGCTTTACTGATGAGATAATATCCGTCAGCGCCTTGCCTGAGGCATCCACCAGTTGGCGACCATGCTCCACCTTATCGACACTATCGGTGATCAGCTCCTTGATCTCCTTGGCCGCATCGGCACTGCGTTGGGCCAATCTGCGCACCTCATCGGCGACTACGGCAAAGCCGCGGCCATGTTCACCGGCACGGGCGGCCTCCACGGCCGCATTGAGTGAGAGCAGGTTGGTCTGGAATGCGATCTCGTCGATGACACTGATGATATCGGCGATACGCTTGCTACTGTTGTTGATGTCGCTCATCGCCTCTACGGCTTGACGGGCCACATCCCCCCCCCTCTTCTGCCTGCTGCCGCGCCCCGCTAGCAAGCTGATTGGCCTGCCCGGCGCTGTCAGCATTCTGCCTCACTGTACTGGTCAACTCCTCCATGCTGGAGGCCGTCTCCTCCAGAGATGATGCCTGTTCCTCGGTACGTTGACTGAGATCCATGTTGCCCCGGGATATCTCACCGGCAGCAGTAACGACATTGTCGGTGGCCATGCGCACCTCGGCCACGATCTGGCGCAGCCGGCTGCTCATGATACCCATGCTGCCGATCAGGTGGCCTACCTCATCTTCGCTATCACTCTCTATCTGCTGGTCAAGGCGTCCGTCGGCGATGGCGCTGGAGAGGTCCACAGCCATCGTGATGGGATTGGTGATGGAGCGGGCAAGCCAGATGGCCACTGCAACAATAATCACCATCGCCAGAAGACCTATCAGCAGTATCATCCACTGCAACTCATCGACAGCGGCAAAAGCCTCACGCTCATCGATTTCAGCAATAACGGCCCAGGTGAAGTCGCCTACCTTGACAGGAGCATAGGATGACAGTACCCGCTTACCCATGACGTTACTGATGATCCGGGTATCCGTCCGGCCGGCAAGCGCTTCACGGCTGGCCACCGTATCAACACCGTTATGCTCTACTGTACCGGCAAAGGAGGCGGCGATAGAGTGTCCCTGATGATCCTGATGGGAGTCAGAACGCATGCGCTTGTCCGCTCCCACCAGGTAGGTGTCCCCACTTTCACTCACACCCTCGTGATGATGCATGATCTTGTTGATCGCATTGTTGTCCGCCTGTATGGCGACGACCATTCGTAGCTTACCTCCGATCATGACAGGATATGCCACGAAGGCAGCAGGTTGGTTATTGCTGGGGGGGTAGGATTCGAGATCTATATAACCACCAATACCGGATTCCATCACCTTGGCTGTCAGGCGGCCAAGGTTGCTGGTGTGGTAGGGGCCAGTGAGAATATTTGTCTGATAATCAGCCTCCTTGTCAGCTGAATAGAAAATATAGCCGGTAGGATCGATAAGGAATGTATCGTAGAATTCATGCAGTTCCTGGTACTGCTGCAGGAACTCCTTCTCGTCTCCATCCTTTGGGTTGAAGACCTCTACAATGTCGATCTCAGTGACAAATGCCCAGTTAAGCCCGAGGTAGGTGAGAGGAGCCCAGGAGCTCAGTACCTGTTCGCCCCGGTAATCAGTGATGATACCGCTACCACTCTCTCCCTTGAGAGCGGCCCGGACTGCTCGGTATCCACTCGTCCCAGGGAGGGATTAGCAAAACTGGCTTCTACCGATCGATGGGTCAGATCCAGGTGGGAGTCGGAGCGCATCAGCAGGTCTGGACCCACCAGATAGGACTCACCAGTCTCCCCCAGTCCGGTACGGTCGGACATCAGCTGGTTAATTTGGCTCAATGTAATTTGAACGGCGACCACTCCCCGCATCTTGCCGGAGACAAACAGGGGGACGCCCATATAGGCGGTAGGTTTGCCACCATTGGCAGTATAGGGGGCAAAATCCACCAGGGCGGGCTTCCTGCTTTCCACCACCTTTTTCCAGAGTTGCTGCAGCACGCTTTCCCTGTAGCTACCAAAGCGTATATTCCTGCCCATATCATCCCGCCTTGCGGATGAAAACATCACATGTCCATGAGCAGCACAGATCAGCAGAGTGTCTTCAAATCCCATGCTCTCTGCAGCTCTAGCCACCTTTTCACCATACTCCTTGTAAAGAACACGGTACTCACTGCTACCGACATCATATGAGCCATCTTCCGTGACTCCACTCTCTCCGTGATACTCTTCCAAGGAGAGGTAGAGATCATTAACCTCTGCCATCTCGGCAATCAGATTAGCTTCGTGAATCATTCTCTGGAGAGTGCGCTCCAGTTCCCCCTGCCTGCTTATCCGCAGTGCCTCGAACCGATGACTGACCTCATGGTAAAAGACACTCATAATCTGTGCCAGGTTCTGGGCATCCATGTGTAAATGTTCGAAATATTCAGAGACCTCGGCACCCTTGATAGCACGCACTGTGGTCAGCTGATCAAAGGACTGCTGGGAGAGGGTACGGGTCGCTTTGATATCGGTCATAATCCTACCAACCCGCTCTATGCCCCTCAAAACCTTGATTTTGAATCACCGCAGAACCTGGAGTCCAGCTCACAGGAGGGAGACATTGACTTGCTCCTGAATAATCAGGAACAGGAGATAAAAGAGGCTATTGAAGCTCAATAAATAAGCTCAACTGCCGACAGAGAGTATATCTACAGACTCACTGCGTGGATCCTGCCGTAATGAAAAAACTGTTCTCACCGCTCTGGTTTCTGCTCTCCCTTCTATCTATAGTCATATCCAGCGGCGCTTATGCCATGGACAATGGAGCCCTACCGGACAACATTAACTTTGCCGATGACGACTACGGAAAAACCTGTATCGATCTTGAACAGGAGATGACTACCCTCGTACCACTCACCTACGCACGACAACCCGACTTCTATGAAGATCCCGTACGTGGTGCTGCAATCACTGTGGGCACCATGATCTTCCCCCTGGCCTATGGTGTGGTTGGCTATCAGGAGTACCTTGGCTATGCAGAGCGAAATAGTATCGCCACGGTGGAGCTGCGTATTGAACGGCTCAGGCGGCTAAAGGCGGAGAAGCACTGCTTCGAGAGCTGATACCGCTTAGGGCAGTGAACGAGCCGCAGCCACCACGGCCTGTCCCAGGGAGATACCGCCATCATTGGCGGGAAGCATACCGGGACTGAGTACTAACAGATCTGCTTGCCGCAGGCGTTGGCTCACCCCCTCCAGCAGCCGCTTGTTCTGAAAAACACCACCCGAGAGCACTACTGTCTCTAGCTGCTGTTCATGACAGAGATCGATAGCGAGAGAGGCGACCGTTGCTGCCAAACCGTTATGGAAGCGTGCCGATATAGTTGCGGCTGATGTTCCACTCTGGAGATCATCCAACAGCGCTTGCCACAGAGGCTGCCAAGAGAGCTGTACCCTGCCCTCTTCTATAAGACGTTCTGCACGATAGCCGGTCACGGCCTCGTCATTCACTGCTGAGGCGAGCGCTTCCAGTTCGATGGCCGCCTGCCCCTCGTGGCTTACCGACTCGCGGCAGACACCTACCGCCGCCGCCACCCCGTCAAACAACCGACCACAGGAGGAGGCTGTGGGTGAGTTGAGGCCACGAGCCAGCATCTGATTGAGATTGGCTACCGGTTTACTCTGGAGATAACGGATCAACTCCAGATCACTGTAATCGGCAACAATTTTCTCCCAACCAAACAGCTGCACCAGATAGGCGTAGCTGTTGCGCCAGGGCTCCATCATCGCCTTGGCACCACCGATCATCGCCACCGGCTGGAAACAGGCGAGCCGGGTCGACTCCTTATAATCGACTTTGAGAAACTCTCCACCCAGAGCGCACCTTCATCACCATAACCAAGACCGTCCAGGCAATGCCAAGTAGTGGGGGTGTATCCAGCGCCAGCCCCTGCTCTGCCATACAGGCGGCGATATGGGCGTGGTGGTGCTGAACCGTCTCCAGCTTCAAGGCCTGCTCCTCGGCCAGTTTCCTTCCCCACTGACTGGAGAGGTAATCGGGGTGTCGGTCAATCGCCACAATCTCCGGCTGGTGATCGAACAGCTGCCGGTAGAGCCCCAGGTTATGCCGGTAGTCCCGATGGGTAGCCCCATCCTCCAGGTCACCCATATGCTGGGAGATGATCGCTTCACCGGCTCGCAACAGGCAGAAGCTGTTTTTCAGCTCCCCTCCCATGGCGAGAATCTGAGGCGCAGCATCAAAGCCGGGAGGCAGAGCCAGGGGCGCGGGTGCATAGCCACGCGCCCGTCGTAACACCCGAGGTATGCCATCCATCAGGCGCACCACAGAGTCATCCAAACGATTGACGATATCGCGGTCATGAAGCAGGAGATAGTCTGCGATTTGCCGAAGATGCTGACGTGCACCTTCGTTGCTAATGACTTGCGGTTCATCAGAGCTGTTACCGGAGGTGAGTACAATCGGCTGCTCCAGAGCCTGCATAATCAACTGGTGCAGTGGTGTGTAGGGGAGCATAAAGCCGAGAGTGTTCTGTCCCGGAGCTACTGCATCGGCAACTCTCATCCCGCTACCCTCCAACACGACGATGGGAGCTGCCGGGCTCTTCAGCAAGCCCGCCTCTTCCCCATTGACGGAGGCAAAGCACCTCACCATCTCCAGATCTCTCGCCATCAGGGCAAACGCCTTGTGATAGCGGCGTTTCCGCTGCCTCAGCCGCGCCACGACCTCCTGGTTGGTCGCATCGCACGCCAAGTGGATACCGCCAATACCCTTGATCGCCACTATCTCCCCCTGCCGGAGCAGCCTGACTGTTGCCGCTACAACATCCTCTCCCGCCAGAGGTTTAACTTCGGCACCGTCCGTATCTTCTAGCCAAACCCGGGGGCCGCAATTACCGCACGCATTGGCTGAGCATGGAAACGTCGATCCGCCGGATTGTCATATTCGGACTGACAGACTGGGCACTGGATAAAGGGTGCCATGCTGGTGGTGGCGCGGTCATAGGGGATGGAATGGACGATAGAGAGACGCGGACCACAGTGGGTACAGTTGGTAAAGGGGTAACGGTAACGATGGTTATCCGGGTCCATCACCTCCTGCAAACAAGCTTTACAGCTGGCGGCATCCGGTACCACGCCTGTCTGCACCCGGCCGCCACGGCTTGGGATAATTGAGAAACCGGCATCAACCGGCTGTCGGTCGAGTGGAGCACGCTCTATCGTATCGATGCGGGAAAGTGGTGGAGCCTCCCTTCGCAAACTATCGATAAATTGATCCAGGGAATGCTCTGATCCCCATGCATGGATCAACACCCCCTCGGCATCATTCCACACTTCACCATCGAGAGAGCAAGCGACTGCAAGACGCCAGACTGTCGGCCTGAAACCGACCCCTTGAACCAAGCCCCGTACCCGGATCTGCTCGCCGCGCTGCTGGTCTGTCATCGAGTCTTGAGCAGACCCTTAAGTACCGCCTGCGCCAACTCTTCGGTGACAAACTTGGTCAGCATCGCATCTGCACCGCTGGCTGTTGCGTTCTCTTCACTGACCGCCCCAGCCAGAGATGAGTGGAGTAAAACATAGGTGTCGCTGAAGTCAGGATTGTTACGGATCTCCCGAGTAAGGGTATAGCCATCCATCCTCGGCATCTCAATATCAGCGATCACCATATCGACAAGACGGCCCTCCTGGTAGAGTGACTCCATCATCTCCAGGGCCTCAACACCGTCCCCCGCCGATAGGTTATCGATACCAATCATACCCAGCGTGCTTGATGTCTGGTTTTGCGCCATGAGGGAGTCATCAACCACCAGCACCAGTTTCTCACTCAAGGTCTGTAGCTGCTCTTCATTGAGGCTGACACCGTGCCCGGTACTGTCAACCGGTGGTGCCACTTCATTGAGGACACGCTCCACATCAAGCACTTCCATCAACATATCTTCGAGCTTTACCACCCCGGTAATATAGTTGAAACGCCCAGCCGACTTGGGCACCGCCTTGATGGCATCCCAGCCAATAGAAATAATCCTGTCAACCTTACTGACAAGAAAGCCCTGTAGCGAACGATTGAATTCGGAGATGATAATTGAGCTCTGGGAGAGGTCTTCATCCCCGGGGGAAGAGAGGCCAATGGCGGCTGAAAGATCGATAACCGGCAGTTTGCTGCCGCGCAAATTTGCCAACCCTATTACAGTAGGATGGGACCCCGGCACACGGTCCAGGGTTGGTAGGGTATCACCTCCCTGATCTTGAGCACGTTGATACCGTAAGTATGCCCTTCCCACAGCTTGAACATCAGCATCTGCTGCTGAGAACTAACCCCTCCACTTGGCTGACTATTGATTATCGACATCTCTGTTCCAGGATTGGCTGTTGTCCAAACAGGTTAAAGAATAGCAACGCAGGTCTCAACCTGTATACGCTTATCGACCATTCGTGATAAATCATGAGCTGTTATGGGTTTTCGATAACCATCACTTGGCCCGTTGAAAATAGAGCGCCACTCCATCGTTGTAACCATTGCCAAAACCGAGCAGATTATTACCGAAAGCATAGCTGCCGGGTTCAAGTTCCAGCTTTACCACCCGACCTATGTTGCCACCCGGCTTTCCACCTACCCCGCCCCGGCTTGGGCGGCACCGGCCTGAACGCCAACACCAAAGCGCTTGCCAAGATTTTCAACAAACTTTTTCGACTCTTTGAGAATCTCCTGGTAGTTATCCAGCTCCAGTGAGTAGCGGATACCGCCCAGATGGAGGAGCTTATCCCGACCAGACCCCCCACCATATAGCTGGTGGCGTCCTGATAGATATCACCGACAAACTTCTCAACCAGTGATCCATGATCGCCCGTATCCAGAACCGATATCGTCTGGTAGTTTCGGGGATCTATCTCAAGCCAGGCCCAACGGGTTGATCATTGATAAGTGCCGGTTTGCTGGGGAAGAGAACCACCCGTTCGGTAGACTCCAGACGCTGTATAACCGTTTCAGGATAACCCCTGGCTTTCAGGTCATCGATAAAGTCACTGCGATTTTCATGGTCGATGGCGATCAGCCGGGTATCCTCCGGGCTCTTTTCCCAGAAATCGAAAAGGCCCATCGCCTCCTGCCCTGAGATCGCCCCCACCTCTACTCTTGCTGCAGCGATGCCGGTGAGAATATTGAATGCATTGGCAGCACGGGGGTCTGATGCCTGATGGATCTGATTGAATGGGTAGAGCAGATCCATGGTGGTAACCAGGGCACTCCCTTCTGCGTCCGCCTTGGAATTTGTCACCAGCAACACCCGTCCTTTCTCTGTTCGTCCCACCACCAGACCGAGGGTTTTAGCGTAGTTCTTTTCATAGGTGCTCTGGGCGGCGATAAAGCGGGCCAGGATATTGCGTCCATACCAGCGTAGCGTCGAGAGAGTATCGGGTTTACCGATAACCTGCTTGCGCGCCTCCTCACCGGCCTGCTGCAGTGCCGTTACACTACCGGCCCCAAGATCAGGCAGATTGATACCCAGGGTGTGAAAGACGCCGGTGATATCCACCCCCTTGTCGAGGAAGCGCCGCCGACTGTAGGTCTCATAATCGACGCCAATCTCCAGCACCTCTCCCACCACTTCATACTCATTGGAATCAATACCCTCGTCAGTGGCAGTTTTGATACGTCCTGCCGGCCCATCAACTACTGCCTGATAGACAATACGGCCGTTAACCGCCGCCTTTGTAAAGCCGATATCCACCGCATCACGGCTCAGATCAGAGAGTTTGATAGAGGTTGAGAGCAGGTCAATCTCCTCAAGCGTTTCACTATCCCCGCCAGTGCGTCTGCCAGATCCGCCGTCTGCTGTTGGCGGTTTTTCCCTTTGGCTTTAACCAGTAGTCGGATAGTGATATCCGCTTTTTCGGTACTCTCCTCAAGTTCGCTCTGCCCCGGTTTATAGACAACCAACCCGGCCAGCTCAGCAGCGTCTTTCATAAAGGGCGCCACCAACACCTGCTCCCTGCCTTTGCTGTTTCTGAACCAGAGCGCAGGAAGTTGATCCTTCTCAACCTGCTCCACTCCCGCCTTTTTGGCCAGAGCCAAACGCCCCTTATCCGTCACCTCAACACTGATGCGTCGTGTCTCAGTACCACTGCGATTGATCACAACTTCAGCCACTCTGGCAAAATCGGACTCACTCCCCCAGCTCTGGGTTAACACCGCCTCAGGGCTATAACGTTGCTGCCAGGGGAGCCCACTCAGCGGCAGCCAGCTGATGTTGGCGAACTGTTTCTTCAGGTCTGACAGGGTCACTATATTTTTCAGTAATCGGCCACCGGGAGAGGTGATGGCCGGAGCAGGTATCTGTTCCCCCTGTTCCGTCTCTTCACCGAGGTCAACCCGCTTTGACAACAGACTCCCCGGTTTGCGGTAATCCCGCTGCTGACGCTTTGCAATCAGCTCACTCACCACCTCACCAACGCGCTCCCAAAACCAGCTCCCTCCTGCATCCTCCAGGGTGAGCCGCTCCATCAGATCAAGGTTTTCGCCGATGTTGTCGGCCTGAACCGGGTGTGAGAGCGTGTTTAACAACAGCGAGCCCACCTCCCACTCTGTCGCCTCTGTCTCTTCGGGAAGTGCAAAAAAGAGTACACCTCGGCGCTGCTCGCCATCCACTACCACGCTCTCACTATCAAGCCCATAAGGGAGCAGATACTCGACAGCCAGAGGTTCAAGCATGCCGGGGACTATAGAGATGCCGCTTGCGGCAAAGTTTCCCAGGGTTTTTGTCGGTAGTCGCGCCGCCTCCGCCCACAGTCGTTCAAGAGTCTCCTGTCGGCGTGCAGCCTCCTCCGGGTCGAAGTTTCTGTTTTTCAGAACGATCAGATCACCAATCTGAGTGTGGCCTCCCCCTTTCTCATCACCGACCACCACCTCCACGGCAATCAGGCGACTGCCGATGCCGGAGATCTCATCAACCGCCCCGCCTGCAGCACTTTCACTGCCACACCATCACCGGTGGCATCGTAATCTTTGATCGGTATGGTTTTGAGTCCACCCTTGTCAATCGGCACAGAGACACCGCCGCCCGCCACATCGACAATAAGCTTCCCACTCTCGCCGGTCTCTGCCAGAGAGCGGGGTATACGGAAAACAAAACGGACGGGATTGCGCGCCCCCGGCGTCAACAGGGTTGGCCGGTAAAAACCGAGGGGTATCAGCTCGGTTACTCCATGAAGTGCAAAGAAACGGCTGCCTTGTGCTGTCGGTATAGCCAGCTTGAAGCGATCGGCAGGCCTGATATCGAGCAGCGCCTGGACTCGTGAAGTGAAGAGTCCATCGACAATGCGAAACAGCGCGCCATCACCCGCCTCTATCAACTCTATCCGCTCAACATCCTCAACACCTGTCACCTCCAGTGAAAAAGCATCGGAGAGCTTTACCGGTGCCTCCTGGGGCAGCAAGGTAATAGCGGCCTTGCCCCCTTCCATAACACCGGAGATGGGGATATCCAGGTGACCATAGTTGGTATCGTAGAGGTGCAGGGAGGTCTGCTGCATCATTTCCGAGGGCACCAGAAACACCAGACTCCCCTCAACCTTCCGTCCCGCCTCCAGTGCCAGTTCGTTACTCCCCGGCAGCACCAGTGGCTCTTCAGCCAACCAGGTGACTTCAGACACGGGGAGCGAACGCCGGTTGTTCCAACGCAGGAAAAGGTGACGTCGCAGATCGGGAATCAGATAGGTGGGCACCCGCTGCTCATAACGTAGCGGTTTATCTCCACCGCCCACCCAGGCGGCCGGGTGATTGGCGCCATCGGCGTAGATCGCCACCTTCTGGGGTGGCAGCAGATTCTCCGCAGAGAGTGTCAGGGCAAGATAACGGAATCCCTCGGGCGCATCGATACCTCGCAGGCGACTGAGAAACAGCGCCTCCTTGAGATGGAAGCCGGCGGCGCTGTTGCGCGCCTCCAGATCAAGAGGGAGCCGCTTTGAGATACGCACCTCCTGAACCACCCGATCACTGCCGGAGAGCAGCCGTGAGACCGAGCATCGTAGGGTGTCAGCTCGGCACCGGCCTGCCACCTTACCTGCTCCGGCGAAGCGCTCTGTTTCCCCTCTTCCAGAGCTGGAAATTCGACCTCTTCAGCAGCGGAGAAGAGCTGATTCTTCCTGCCTCATCACGGTGGGTTACCGCCACGCGCAGCAGACTTTTTCTTGCAGTCGGCGGTGCCCCCAACATCTCTTCCCCGAGTGTTTCAAAGAAGCGATCGAGGTCATTGAGCTGTGGGGCGATGATGGTACGACCACCGCTGATCTTTGCTGCATGACTGAAAACATCATCAGTATCCTCTTCGACCATGCCCACCCAGACGGTGGAGATATTGGCATCTTTCAGCTGACCGAGAAACAGCTCAAACGCCTGCTGCTCATCATCATCCACCCGCAGTGCGGCATCCGTCAGATAGATCAGGGTGCGGCGTGTGGATGGCACCGTCTCCAGTGTCTTCAGTGACACCTCCACAGAACCGAGAATATCGGTGGATCCCGCTCCCTCCATGGCGGAGAGTGCGCGCAACTGTGCCGCTTTATCACGGGTCATCACCTGCCGGATCTGGCTGTCACCCGAGAAGGTCATCACCTGCACCAGATACTCCTCCGGCAGTTTGCTGATAAAGCGGCGCATAATCTGACGCACCTTCTCAATGCGATAGTCGGATCCCGCACCCACTTCAGGATCGGTATCCATGGAGCCGCTGTTATCTATCACCAGGCTCAATACTGGCTGATTGCCTGCTATCGCCTTTTGCGGACGCTGGTAGCTGATACGGTATTGGCTGCCGAGATTCTGCCGGATGCTGTCGAAAACCGCTGTCAGTCCCTCCGGGTCGTCAGCGGTGTAGTACTCGCCGCCACTGAGCGCCGCCACCCTGCCCAGCGTGTTGACATCGGACTTGCCACCAAAGCCGATGGTAAACACCGGTATGTTCTGTTCTGCGACCCGGGCCAGCACCTCATCCTTGGTCGCCACACTACCGGGACCGGTATCGTTATGGTTGGCATCCACTCCATCGGTAAAGAGCACCAGGGCGGGACGATTCTTTCCACCCAGGTCAGCCAACCCTTCAAGCAGGGTGTCGTAGAGGGCGGTTGCACCGTTGGCCCTGACCTTTTTCAACGCCTTGATCAACCCCTTTCTGTTTTTTGCCTGTATCGGCTTGGGCTTGGTATCGAAATCGATAACAGTGACGCCGGCATCAGCGGGGAGCGATTGAATAAAGTCCGCTGTGGCTGTAAGCGCCACCTTCATCTGCCCCTTCATGGAACCCGATGAGTCGAGCAGCACCACCACATCCAGCGGCGTCTCGATGCGCTCTATGGCAGTGATCTGCGTCTCCACGCCCGATTCAATAATCCGTGTATTGTCCAACCGTGGAGTCACACTGATACGATCAGCACCCAGCAGCGAGATATCAACCGTAGCCTCTCCTGCTTCAGCACGGCTGCCGAGAATTTCCAGCCGCCCACTCCCCTCTTCAGCAAATGCCTCGGCCAGTGAGCCCGGCCATTCCAACTCGGTGATCTCTCCCGGCTGTACCGGCACCAGGTGCGTCTCAAGAAAGATGACACTCTGCTCACGGTTGGGGTTGACCTGCACCTTCCACAATCCCGGCGGCAGCCAGAATACCGCTTCACCCTCTGGATTTTTATCACCAATCTGTTCACTGCCGGAGAACCCCGGATGCTGGTACTCCCCATCGAACTCCGGCAGGGCGAGGGCGGCGCCATAGGGGACATTGCGCAACAGCAGGCCGCCCAGAGCTCGCCACTCTTTACTTCAGGCAACGCCGGGCCATCCCCATTTAGAGTCACCGTCACCTCATGCTCACCTTCACCCTCGTTGAGATAGACGGTCCAACGATAGCGCCCCTTGAACTGGGGAATGCCATAGAGTTCATGGAGTGGGCCGTGCTCCTGATGACAGACATGGCTGTAGTCAATAGCGTGGCGCATCTTGCCGCTCTCTCTCAGCCACACGCCCTTGAAATCGATCGCCCCTCTGTCACTTTGCACATCAATACGCTGAAAACGAAGGCCCGGATGTTCGGTATAGAAGGTGAATTCGTTGCGTTCTCCATCATCCAGAGTGAATGTCACCGGGCTGCGGGGTGCAACAAACTTTCACGTACCAGGGTGGTGTTGACAGAATCGGATGAGAGAGAGAAACGCATCCACAAACGACTGCCGGCGGATTCATCGATCTGCGCCAGCAACAGCTCTTCATCTGAGCGCAGGAGCAGGGCTCCCGCTTGCTTGAGACTTGCAATTAAAACCTGCCGCCCCTCCTCCCGCGCCTGCCAAGGGTAGGAAAAGCTCCAGCGGTTGCCATAGATCTCACAGGCACGATCCGGCTGCCCCGGTTTTTTGCACAAGAAAGTATCGAATGCCGAGGCGGAGAAGGAGAGATCAGAGAGCTCTACGCTCTCATCGACAGGGGTAAAGGGCAGAGGTGGCGACTCGGCAGAAACAGTCGAAGTGAATAACAGGCAGGCCAGCACTACTATCAGAAAAAAAGCTCCAGGGAGAAGTTCAGACCTCATACGCCACCTCCAGTAAATTCCATATCCGTATAGCAGGTTCAATGATAGCCGAATGCACCACCGCTGTAATTTCAAACGCGAGGAAACGGATCGACCCACAACACCTGGGAGAGATCTCCGTCACAATAGAGCAAAGTTTATTGAAGTTGACCCAACCGAATCTGATTGCCCTTGATGCCCAGCCCCAATATTTCACCAATAAAAAGGCAGAACCCCCATGTATTCGATTTCATTCAGTTGCTTACACTGTAATCGAAAGAATTCTGCCTGTGACAAGATGCACCTAATCGCCTACAACGCCATTCGCCTGTTGATAGTCAATGCAGCCAAAAAGGTGAGGAAATCACCACGGCAGATCAGTTTTAAAGCCAGCATCCAGGCCTTGCGGCAATGGGAGCCATTGTTTTCTCGCACAGACCTGAATGAATCACAAGAGACGACGCTCGATGCCTTTACCACGCGATGCCATTGCAGCCAATGTCCTTACAACACGATCGGGACGACAAGAGCCAGATGCATCAAACGAAGGCCGAAACCCTTCTCGCTTCTAACCGCTCCACGACATCATTAGACAAAGGTCCCAGCGGCATACCCTGACGACCAGGCCCACTGAAAGTTATAGCCACCAAGTTGTCCGGCAACATCCACCACTTCACCAATAAAGAAGAGCCCCGGGCGACAGCGGCTCTCCATGGATTTTGAAGAGAGTTGAGCCGTATCCACCCCACCGAGGGTTACTTGCCTTTGATCAACTGACAGAGGTGGATCTGGAGCGGGCCCTGGCTGCAGCCGGTAAGGCTGTTTTGAGCCCTAAGCAGCATTTATAGGCGAGACCCCTTATGCGTTTATCCACAACCCATGAAGGAATTTTAAGCTGAATTGTCTGCTTCCTAGACTGTAACTTCTAACTCACTTGGTCAAAATCGGTTCACTGCTCAACGACTCTTTACTGTTTATCCATATCCCTGTGATGAAGGTTGCAGTTCAGGACTTTTTACCTTGAACAGCCTCTGCTCGACTGCCATGTTTGTAGAGTAGAACTGGTTGTTCAGAATCAGGGTCGGCGTTATGGATATAGTCAAAGACGTCCCAGATAAGCAGCGGATCAAGGCGCTTATATCCGCTGACATCCAGGAATTGCCTCCTATTCCGGCAGTCGCCATCAAACTGCTGCAGCTCACTGCAGCTGAAGATGTAATTATTGCAGACCTTACCCGCGTAATTAAAACCGACCCATCCCTTGTAGTAAAGGTCCTGAGGTTGGTCAACTCAGCGGCATACCAATTACCCAAGCGCATCACCTCGCTCCAGCATGCAGTGACTATCCTCGGGTTCTCAAGGATTCGGCAGGTTGCACTTGGCCTCTCACTCTTTCAGCATCTGAGACGCCACCTTGGCTCCCCACGCTTTGACATGTTCCACTACTGGCAGCACTGCCTCTCTGTGGCGACAATTGCCAAATCGCTGGCCAGGGCATCTGCCCATACTGACCCGGATGCCGCCTATGTGGCAGGCCTGCTTCACGATATAGGTAAGCTGATTCTGGAAACATACGGCAAGATCAGCTACAGCGAGATCTTGAGCAGTTTCAGGAGCAATAGTGAACTTCTCATCGAAGAAGAGCGGAAGGTACTGGGGATTGGTCACGATGACATCGGTGACATTATCTGCAGGCAGTGGGGATTGCCCGAGAATATCACGACGGTTGTCCGGCTGCATCATCGCAGCTTTACACAGCAGGGGCTCTCGGCTGAGGATGAGAAACTTGTCGCAATAGTTTCCCTGGCTAATTTTATAGCCTGGACTCAGGGTATTAGCTCGGTGAATCAGCGCTGCCGTATTGTTCTTCAGCCGGAAGTCGAACAGTATATCGACCTGGACGAACTCGACCTCTCTGCGATAGTGCAACAATTGGACCGTGAAGTATCGGAAATCGGGCAGTTCTATCAACTGCATTTTCCCACCAGCGATCAGTTGCGTGCGAATCTTTTGCAAGCGACCCTCCAGCTTAATCGCATTAATTCGAGCTGTTATTTTGGTGCACCGCTACAATCCACCGATTCAAACGCAGCATCGGTAAAGGAGAGCCTGCTTACACCCCATCGTAGTCTGGATGCTGAAAGCATCCTCTCCATGACTCTTGAGGCCCTCCATAAAGAGCTTCCATACAAAACCCTCCTCTATCTCGTTACTGAGCCCGGCAGCAGAAAACTCACTTTCAAGCGTTCATTTCCCCCTGACTCAGTGAATGCATACAGTGACTTTGAAATGGAGCTTACAGCGGCTTCCGGGGCATTTCTCGATTGCCTGCGCTTACGCTCACCTGCCGTGGCAGATGGCAGAACACCGGCTGAACAGAAAGCCCTGTCGCTTCTGAATACGGAGTTTCTCGGTTTGGCACCGGTGACCGGCAGCGGCCGGCTTATGGGTATACTGGCCGTTATACCTGTTTTTGGTATCCCGTTATCGGGTACAGAGGAACTCAATGGTCTGGCGCTCGTGGCGGGTGAACTGGGCCTTGCTCTTGAGCATGCCGAACTGTTCACCACAGTCAAGGTCCAGGCCGATCATGATCCGCTAACGGGTATTTTCAACCGGCGTTCATTTCTTGCGCACCTGGACCAGATTATTGAGCAGCTGGAACATACACCCCCCTCCCTTGCGATCGGCATGGTGGATGTCGATCACTTCAAGCAGTTTAACGACCGCTTTGGCCACACTATCGGCGACAAAGTACTACGGTTGATCACTGATACCATGAACGCGGAGAATCGAAGTAGTGACCTGATTGGCCGCTATGGCGGCGATGAATTCATATTCGCTCTGACAGGTGTTACTGAGAATGAAGCCGTGCTGTTTGCTGAGCGTTTACGAAAAGCGGTTGAAGCAAAGGGAAAGCAGTTGGCCAAACGATTTGAGGGTCAGCCACTTAGCATAAGCATCGGTTTGGCAATGTGTACCGGTAGTTTGCCTACGACGGAAGCCTTAATAACAGCGGCTGACACTGCCTTATACCGCGCCAAACAGCAGGGAAAAAACAGGGTTATGGTTTGAGGAGGAGAGGATAGAGGGTAGGAATTTAAATCCCCATAGTCAATCAATTTCCCCGTCACAAGAAGGGGAGTTCACGCACTGACAAACCGAATTCTGGTGGTAGTAATGCTGCGAACTCACGGGCAAACACCAAGAACATGGGGCTGGACGCTCTATCCCCCGCTGACAGGGGTACACAGCACAAGAGATACCCTACAGGTCCTAAAATGGCCTGCAGATTTTGCATACTCATGACGGATAAGCCAGCTACCAGCTCACCGTCTGGTCATACTCGAATTCCGCAACCGGATCCACCCCGTCATCATCAGACCACACTTGACTCTGATCCAGTTACAGAAAGTGATCCGGTGGGCCTCGGGCGAGGGTGATCACCGGAGCACCATCCGGCTCTCCGATATGGCGCAGGATACGCCCGATAGGTTCGCTTTCGGTTATGGCCGCTCCCGGCATCCTGCCTCCCGCAGCATTAGTACTTCACTGTACGTCAAAGCGATAATCCTCATTTCACCACCACACCTTAGACAGACCAACGGGTTGATCTCATAGATCCTCGCCAGCAGCATCGCCCAAACCGATGCGAAGAGGTTACCGGTTACCTCTTCACCACCCTCCTTTGCAGTTGCTTTTGGCATCTCCTTACTCACCACCGCCTCCCCGATGACCGGTAATCCTGCCCTCTCAGTGACCAGTTTTCGCAGTGGCGCATTGGGTGCCAACACCCCATGGTAGCGGTGCCGATGTTTCCGTGGTGGAGGTATCAGGGTGGCAATCCGGTCAAGAAATTCTGCCGGTGTCAGCCGCAACAGGGTCTGGCCGTCATGGCGAGGCTTCAGCAGTTGGTAAATGAGCATCTTTAACGGGGCAGCAGTAAAGATTTTTAACACATATATTGCATCTCTGGAGTGCAAGGCAGTCGGTCATGATTTGTCCAGAGATTCCCTAGAGGTCAAACAAATACCCCGGCGGCATACCCTGACGACCAGGCCCACTGAAAATTGTAGCCACCAAGGTGTCCAGCCACATCCACCACTTCACCAATAAAAAAGAGCCCCGGGCGACAGCGGCTCTCCATGGATTTTGAAGAGAGTTGAGCCGTATCCACCCCACCGAGGGTTACTTCCGCCGTTCTATAGCCTTCCGTGGTGGATGGTTTCAGTTGCCAGTCGCTAATTCCGGTGGCTATATCCAGCAGAAGTTTGTTGGGAAAATCACCTACCGGCCTGTCAGCAAAGTCAGGCCAGAGCAGCTGCTCCAACTCCAGTAGCAGTCGCTTGGGAAGATATTCGGTAAGAGGATTTCGCAACAAACTCTTCGGCTGCTGACGTTTAATATCGAGAAGAAGGTCTTCGGCGTCCCGCCCGGGCAACAGGTTTACAGAGGCGATATCTCCCGGCCGCCAATAGTTGGATATCTGTAACACCGCCGGCCCGCTCAGACCACGGTGTGTAAAAAGAATATTCTCCGTAAAGGAGTGAGCCCCACAGGTGAGCGTTGCTTTTACGGCAATTCCCGAGAGACGCTCCGATATCGTCTTATAGTGATCACTAAACATAAAGGGCACCAGTCCCGCGCGGGGCGGCAACACTTCATGACCAAACTGCCGTGCCACCTGGAAGCCAAAGTCAGAAGCACCCATGGATGGAATAGAGAGTCCGCCGCTGGCAATTACCAGGGAGTCAGCCGAGAAGTCACCACCTTCGGTCTGTAGAAGAAACCGCTCCTGATGGGTTATCGCCATCACTTCACATTCGGTTTTTATTGTCACCGCAGCCCCCCTGCACTCGGCCAGCAGCATATCGAGAATCTCCCTTGCAGAGTTATCACAAAACAGCTGCCCATGATCACGCTCATGGTAGGGAATGGCATATTTCTCCACCAGGGCGATAAAGTCCCATTGGGTATAGCGTTTCAATGCTGACTTGCAGAAGTGGGGGTTGGCCGACAGGAAATTGTCAGCCTCGACATTGAGGTTGGTAAAATTACAACGACCACCGCCCGATATCAGAATCTTTCTACCAACCTTGGCGGCATGCTCCAGTACCAGCACACGACGCCCACGCTGTGCGGCAGTCATGGCACACATCAGCCCGGAAGCACCGGCACCGATAATTATTACGTCGTAGTGGCTCACTGGATTGGGGGTCTCGTTTGAAAAAATCTATTGTACCGATTTTACCCCAGTGAGCTCCGGTATACTTGCTCTGTCTCCACTGGGAAAAAATCGATGTTTGAAAAAGAGGATTTAGTCAGACTGGGCAACATGATAATGCCGTTTGGCAAATATGAGGGACGCCTGCTAATAGACCTTCCCGAACCCTACCTGCTCTGGTTTGAAAAGAAGGGGTTCCCAATGGCCAACTGGGTATGCTGCTGAAGCTTGCCTGGAGATAAAGATCAATGGGCTTGAATATCTGATACAACCGCTGAAAGGCAGAGTGAAGAAACGCTGAATCGAAAGAAACACTATTTAGTCGAAAACAGACGAAAATAGACACTCGCCTCTCTCTAATTACCAGAGTTATTTGCGTTTATTCTCGGCTGATTATCCAGCTCTCAGCCAGTCTCTCGGCTTGAGATACCGTTCGTAGAGCAGCGCCTCTTCTGATCCCTGTTCAGGGTGCCAGTCATAGCGCCACTTCACCAGAGGCGGCATCGACATAAGGATCGACTCGGTACGCCCCCCTGTCTGCAAGCCGAACAGGGTGCCACGATCAAACACCAGGTTAAACTCCACATAGCGCCCTCTGCGATAGAGTTGAAAATCCCGCTGCCTTTCGCCATAAGGAGTATCTTTTCGCCGCTGGATGATCGGCCGGTAACCTTGCAGGTAGTGACCACCGACCTGTTTCACAAACTCAAAACAGGATTCAAACCCCAACTCATTGAGATCGTCAAAAAATAGCCCCCCTATGCCCCGTGGCTCATCACGGTGCTTCAGATAGAAATAGTCGTCACACCACTTCTTATACTTGTCATAGATATCCACGCCGAAAGGCTCACAAGCAGCTTTGGCATTGCTGTGCCACTCCCTGCAGTCTTCGTCGTTGCCGTAGTATGGGGTGAGGTCAAAGCCGCCACCAAACCACCAAACGGGAGACTCCCCTTCCTTCTCTGCGATGAAGAAGCGCAGGTTGGCATGGGAGGTAGGCACGTAGGGGTTCTTCGGATGTATCACCAGAGAAACTCCCATAGCCTCAAATGTCCGCCCTGCAAGTTCGGGATGATCGGCAGTGGCTGAAGCAGGTAATGAGGCACCCACGACATGGGAGAAGTTGACGCCGCCCTGTTCTATTACATCGCCGTCACTGAGCACCCGGGTAATGCCCCCTCCACCCAAGTCTCTATCACCATCACGCTGCCAGGCATCTGCAACAAAACGTCCGTTGCCGTCCACCTCTTCAAGGGTGGAACAGATTTCAGCTTGCAACGCGATGAAGTAATCTTTTACAACCTGTTTATCCACTTCATCCATCGGGACTACATTCCATTTCCAAACTTTTCAGTATCGGTTACTCCGCTCTCCCGCACCTGTCTGAGAGCCACCGCATACTGCTGCAGTATCCCCAGGCTCCACTCTATTCGCTCTCTGAAATAGAGGTCAGCATCAGCGTTATTATCTGCACTCTCCTCATTCAGCACACTCTCAACATTGCGTACGATCACCTGCTCAGGGATGTAGCAGATACGGTTATTCTTGTAGCTGCTCATACGCAACTCGGCGACCGGATAGGCACCACCATCAGCAGAAGAGACCGTTACAATCATCGCCGGTTTATGACCTACATCGTATCGATTGCAGAGTAGAAAGAAGTTCTTTAGCCCGGCAGGCACCTGGCCATGCCACTCGGGCGCAATCACCACAAAAGCATCACTGGCCTGCAGCATTTCACTCAAGGGCTGTAGAATCGCTTCTAACGCGGCTCCCCCTCCCACACGCCCTGATCCCACAACGGCAGAGGATTGCCTGCCAAAGAGAAGATTTCTGCATCATCACATAATGACTTCTCCAGCACTGTTTTCTGGATATGCCTGGCCACTTTTATACTTTGTGAAGGTTCGCGGTGGCTACCGCTGATAATCGTGATCTTCATGAAAACCTCTATTGAGTATATTCTTTAGTATTTTACTTGGTATTTATTTAAACACCGCCATCAGGTAAGATCAATACAAATATCCGGCTATGCAGCTCTATACCTGTCAGGAGCTAACTTGTTTGCGATCAGACCTTGAGCTATTCCTCGCGAACAAGTTTGCTCCTGATATGGATTGACCTGTCAACTATTAGCACTGATTTCTCATTTTTACCTTCTCTGTCAATGGCTTCTGTT
>MOXG01000007.1_pt1 | contig 61012 bp, 74 predicted proteins | sample 1471191 | NCBI WGS metagenome assembly MOXG01 (sample SAMN05806437, study PRJNA327811) | mollusc metagenome | isolation source: Phylotype C (NB3) bacterial symbionts from gill | host: Thyasira cf. gouldii | place: Canada: Bonne Bay, Newfoundland | collected 2010-08-19
TATCGACAATCAGCACATCCATGAACTGCCGACGCGCCTGCTCCAGGGCGGCATTAGCGATGCCCAAGGGCTTCTGCATAGCATTGCTGGGGAAGAACTCGGCATCCACCTCCCCGGCAAGGGTCTTGAGCTGATCGATAGCGGCGGGGCGGTAGATATCACAGCTAACCACCATCACTGACTTCTTGCCACTCTCTTTCAACCACCGCGCCAACTTGGCGACACTGGTGGTTTTACCAGACCCTTGAAGACCAGCCATCAGGATGACTGCAGGAGGCTGCGCCGCCAGATTGAGGGATTCGTTCGCCTCCCCCATTACCTTGATCAGTTCGTCATTGACGATCTTGATCAACACCTGGCCCGGCGTAAGGCTATTCATCACCTCTTCGCCCAGCGCCTGCTCACGCACCTGATCGACAAAGGTACGCACCACCGGCAGGGCGACGTCCGCCTCCAGTAGTGCCATACGCACTTCGCGCAGGGTCTCCTTTACATTCTCTTCGGTCAGTCGGCCCTGCCCGCGCAGCTTGTTAAGTACGCCGCCGAGCCGGTCGGTCAAATTGTCAAACATTTTTACTCTATGCCTCTGGCACCGGATAATCGCGCCATTATAATAGAATTTACCGACGCTAGTCCTCTTTCATCACTGAAGGATGGTCCGACAACAGCAGATATGCGATTATCTCCTCAATTATGAGCACTAACCTTACCGCTTTTTTTGCCATCGTCTGCTACTTAAGCAGTGGACTTATTATCGCTATCCGCCTGTTCCGTGGAGAAGGAGGGGGCGGTATTCCACGTGTAGCCGGTATAGCAACCGGATTGGCAGGGGTTGTCATTCACAGCCTGTTACTGTATCAGAGCATCCATAATGAAGGAGGCATTAACCTCAGCTTCTTTGTCGCTGCATCTCTGATCGCATGGGGTATTTTGATACTGCTGATGATCTCATCTCTCTCCAAGCCGGTGGAGAACCTGGGTATCGTTTTGCTGCCCCTGGGAATTCTCACCATCGTCCTGGAGATGCACTTCCCCTCATCCCGCATTTTGCCAATCGATGCACCACGAGGGCTGCTTGCGCACATTATCATCTCCCTTCTGGCCTACAGCATCCTCGCCCTGGCCAGTGTACAGGCGATACTGCTGGCGGTTCAGGATCACCACCTGCGCCATCGCCACCCCGGCGGTTTTATCCGTGCCCTGCCACCGCTACAGACGATGGAGACCCTGCTGTTCGAGATGATCAGCATGGGCTTTGTCCTGCTCACCCTGGCACTACCCACCGGCTTTATCTTTCTCGACGACATGTTTGCCCAGCATCTGGTGCACAAAACCATCCTCTCGGTTCTTTCCTGGCTGGTTTTCGGTACTTTGCTGTGGGGGCGTTTTCGCTTTGGCTGGCGTGGACAAAAAGCGCTGATCTGGACGTTGGTGGGCTTCGTTGTACTGATGCTGGCTTACTTCGGCAGTAAGGCGGTTGTTGAGCTGGTATTACCTTAAGGGATCTCTGAACGAACCGCGCGGTCGCGTCTTGAGGCCAATATCTGCTTCTCTCAGATTCATTCAGAGGCTCCCTACCCTCCCTGCTGCATCGCACCCCTCACCCCTATCATCAGGCCTGATACTTGCATCATCTTTTTACCGGCAGACAAAATGCCGGAGAAATGACGGCTTTGACCAGCCATGTTCAGTCCACCATCGGGAGGAGAGTAATTGGGCCAACTCAACAACAGCTGCACATATTACAGTCTGCTGGATGATGCCTTAGGTGCCGCAAAAGAGGCACTTGCACTTTTTCAGAGCGGAGAAGAGGAACAACTCAGTCTGGTCTATGTTGATGCTGAGCCACCTGACGACAGCCCGATCAACCTTATTTATGCTCCTTTTGGTCAACTGACTGAACTTTTCCTGCAAACAACGCTGCCACTGCCAGAGAGATTTATACCAGGCAAACGGAGTCTCCCCGAGGCGGTAATAGAATATGAGAAACAGCGTTTCTCCTCCACCATCAACCAAATCCGAAAAACCAGGGAGCAACATCTCCAGAATGAACACGGTAGCCTGCTTGCCCTCGACACACTCTTTCTTAACCGCAAGTTTGCCTACGCCACCGCTTTGCAGGGCAATCACGTCTACCTTGGACACCCCAATATCCTTGGACAACAGGTCTGCCACTACGAAGGTGAAGTTGTTGAAAACAGCCCAGAAAATCTGATCCAGATCACATCAGAAGATCTCATCACCTACTTCACCGAGTCGAGACGAAGGATCCCGCACATCTAGTGATCCCCCTGGGGTCCCAGAACAGGACAAGAGGGAACTGCTGGAGGCATTCAAACAGCTGCACCAGGCGGTGGTTGATAACAGGGAAGCGCTTGACCGGGAGGCGATAGCCAATTGCCAGAAACAAGCGCCCCCCCCCTTAATCACAGGGAACCCACTACGCATATACCTCCCGGCAAGCCGGCTCACCGAGGTTATGCAGTACGCCTCCAAGGGGCTGGCCGAAGCCTTCAAGACACTAGGCCATGAGGTCTGGCTATCCATCGAACAGAATGCCATGGAGCAACTGGATTACCAGCACCCCCAGGAGCAGTACCTCTTCAATCCGCACCTGGTGGTCAATATCAACCACATGAACAATCAATGGATGCACCCGGATCTTTTCAATGTCATTTGGTGGCAGGATCCAATGCCCGAACTGCTCAAGAATGAGAGCGCAAGCTACCGAAAGAATGACATCGTCTACACGATAGATCCCAACTGGATTGAGCGACTCCCAGCCCCAAAGCGACAGGAGGCGGAAGTACAGAACTTCTGTATCGACCAGGAGATCTATAACCAGGATTATGACGAACCAAGAGAGGATAAAGTCATTTTCATTGGCTCCTCATACCGTCACTGGTATGACGGCAGCTCGCACGAAACAAAACAGGCCATGAACAAGTTGATAGAGGACTTTGAACTGGGGTTGCAACTTACTGATGAGCGAATCAACTTTTATGCGTTGAAATACTCGGTTCCGCCAGAAGAACTAAAACTCCACAGACTGAATTACATTGTACGCGACACATCAGTCCGCTGGCTCTGTGAACAGCGCATCAAGGAGGTCGAGGTATATGGCAGGGGTTGGGATTACTGCCCCGTAGTAAAAGAGAAATTCAAAGGCGAGTTAGCCCATGGCCATGCAGTGGCCGAAGCCTATAACAGATCAGAGTACACCCTCGCCTGCCACCCTGCCTTTGTCTTCTCACAACGCCTTGCTGAGGCGGCCGCCTGCGGAGCGACACCGCTGGTATATGACTCGAGATATGCGGCATTCCCCCCTTTCTTTGACGATCAATGTCTCTATTACTCAACAAAAGAGGAGATGATTGAGCAGTTGACGAAAAAAGCAAAAACACCACCTGATACTATTGCTGATGATTACACTTATCTGGCGTTTGCTCAGAGAATCGTTGCAGCTATATCAGAAAAACTTGAGTCTCATTGAAAAACGGAACGATAGACCAAACACCACTGACTGCCCAGACCCTATGACTGAAAAAGACAGATACAGAATGGATGGACACAAACTCCATTGGCATCCTGAAAGGGTAACGCAATGGCTGAGAGGTGAGCCCATCGCCCCACTATACATCGATATGGGGATAACCCAAACCTGCAATGTGGCATGTCGCTTCTGCTATTACGCCGTCCCGGAAAACAGGAACAGGAACTACATACCGACAGACTCCCTGGTAAATTTTTTCAAGGATGCAGCAGAAGTGGGGGTGAAAGCGGTAGGTATACTGGGTGATGGTGAGCCAACACTCCATCCCGACCTGTATACCTGCCTGGCTGAAGGTGCAAAAACAGGATTGGATCTCGCGCTTGCAACCAACGGAGTGACACTGAAACCATCTGCGTTTCCTCTACTGCTCGACTCCCTTGTGTGGCTCAGATTCACCTTATGCTCTGCCGATGGAAAAAACTACAAAACCATGATGGGAAGAAACGAGGAGACTTTTCACAAGGTAATCCGCAATATCGAGACACTTGCAAACAGCAAGCAGAAATTATCATCCAAATGCACCATTGGAATCCAGATGGTGCTGACAGATGAGTGTGCCGACCAGATCATCCCTTTGGCAAAACTCGGACAAGAGATTGGCGTTGACTACTTCGTTGTTAAACAGACGTCTGAGCGTGATACCTCTGAGCAGAATACAATAGCGAGAGATTACACAAAACATGAAGAACTATTTCTCCAAGCAGAGACATTTTCCAGGGATAATTACTCAGTAATTGTCAAGCGGCTGAAAATGCAAAAAGAGAAGCGTCAATACGATAACTGCTATGGTTGCGAATTCCTACCACAAATCAGCGGTGCAGGAGATCTCTACAACTGTGGCAATTTTTTTGGCAACCCTGATTTCCATATAGGCAACATCATTGACCGCTCTTTCAAAGAGATAATCAACAGTGGGCGCTATCGGGAAGTAATGAACCGCGTAAAACAAGGCATTGATGTTCATTCACAATGTGGTATTGGCTGCAGGCAGAATGAGATCAATGAGTACCTAGACTTTCTAAAGGCTCAACCACCACACATTAATTTCATCTAGGGCTTCTCAAGAAATAGCATACTCATGCTATAACCGAAGAAAGATACTCAGACGGCCTCAAAATAGTACTTGGATAATTTAAGATTAAGAGTGATCCATACCAGAGGTGTATGAGACACTTGTTCATACAAAATTCTTATGTGGAGGCGGATTCTCCAAGTCCCAAAGAAATCCATTTATTGAATGCGTTCGACAGTTAGCGTAACACTCTTGATGAACATCTATTTCTGACTTAACTTTCTCTACCATTCGCCAATAATGGTCACTCTCAATGATTTCCCTAAAGCTCTGCTTGACCAGATCCCCCATAAGATATTTTTCTGAATAATCCCCCTCAAAAAACATTCCACATGAGTAGAGTTTTCCATCACCTGACGAGTAAAGTAGAAACGGCGCACCTAAACACTTGTCATAACTTCGATGGCCACAATTTGTGATTTTTTCCCACTTCACAATAACTTTATAGTCATCCGTTGAGTACGACTCTGCCTCCAGGAGAATGTCCCTGTACTTTTCATAATCTCCGAGACGTTCGAACACCCCAAGATCATTTTCCACCGTATCACTACAGTGCTTAATAACAAGATAATCAACGTTAAGCTGGCGGCCTAACTTAGCCAGCGGAACAACCTCGTCAATGTCTCTGGGGGTTAGAACCATTTGCATCCCAACCGTCAAGTCAAGCCCATATTGATGCTTATAATCGACACAGAACTTAATCTTCTCCTTTGCTATATCGAAATCCTTACTTGCATGTATACGTCTATAGCTGTGATCTGATGCAGCACTAATATTAAATCTTATCCAGCTGAGCGATTCTAATGCTGATTGTCCGTCACGCCCTGTGTCCCAAAGTATGCCATTGGTGCCAACAGACATATCGACCCCAGACTGTTTTCCAGTATTGATTGCTTCATATAACGCAGGGTTCAAGGTAGGCTCGGCTTCACCTATCAGTGCAATTGATCTCACACCCATTGCGCCGGCATCACGCATATAGTTGATTAATGCATCTCGTGGAAAAACCCGCTCTCTTCCCTGTCTAAAAAAGTTGCCCTGTGTAACTCCATAGCAGTAGTGACATTTTATGTTACAGCCCTTACTTAAACCTGCATCTATATGTATAGGAGAAAAATGGCCACCACTTTTCCATGCCTGAACACGGTCAAGATGCCATAGCATCTTATGACTATCCATCATGTATTTATCATGCGATTTATCAAGCTGCTGACTTGAACTTTTTTGATCATCAACACCTCCAGTTGGAGAAGTCGAATCCGATGCACACTGCTGCCCTTTCAACCGTTAAGCCTCCTGATTAGATGTCCAGTTCAGTACAATAATCTTTTACCGCATCTCGCCAATCACGAAGCGGTTCAATTCTTGATGTTGTTAGTGGAGTATAGGTGTTTTTAACAGCCGTGGATGGAAATACCTTGCAGGAAACCCTTCCTATTTTTACAGGAATTCTCTTTTCTTCGATGATCGCCTGGATTAAATCATACAGAGATGCGTGACCACTGTTTACAACATGATAAAGGCCACTATGCGTACCCGCGTCAGCCAGATTCAAAATTTGACCGGCAATATCCCGACTATAACTGGGGCTCGCAATAATATCATCAGCGACTTTGAGCTCCTTTTCTCCAGATCTAATTCTGAGAAGCATCTTTTCAACAAATTGGTTCGGCTTCAAAGCCAGCCCAAAAAGAACCGATATTCTTGCAATCAAATAGTTATCAGCCACATCAGCAACAGACCAGTCTCCTGCCAGCTTTGTTGCCCCATACACATTCAATGGGCTCGGCCTATCTTCTTCAGAGTAATACCCACCCTCTGCGTCAGAAAATACGGCATCTGTACTGAAATGAATAAGCTGAAAATTGTGCTGATTGGATATTTCAGCGAGAAAACGGGGAAAGGCTGTATTGACCTGAAATGCTGACAGTGGATTCTGTTCACAGACATCGATACCTAGAGCTGCCGCTGTATTGATGACAATATCCGGACTATGTGCCTTGATATGCGTGAGGAGTGAGTTTGCATTTATTGCGTTAAAATCACTGGAGTTTAAACCAACCACCTCGTAGTCATCAGCGAAAGCATCACATAGAGCTAGGCCCATCTTTCCTGTATGGCCAAGAATCAGCACTTTTTTCATAGCAACACCAGCATCAAATCAATAATAGGCATGACTAATTCTTAATCCTGTCATAAGCCTCTGCCACACGGGCCTTTAATAATCCAAGCATGATGTGATTGACTGCAAGAATAGCGTCTTCAAAATGAAAATTATTATCATTTGGCCCCGTCTGCCCCGGGAAATTTGAGGTACCGGGAACAACAATGCAGACATCAGCCACTGTCAGGCAGCGGCCACCACTCCCTTTTGCCATGGCAAATGTCTTTGCTCCTTTATCTTTTGCCACTTCCAACGCATTGACCACGTTGGCAGAGTTACCACTACCGGAGTAGCCCATCACCAGATCATCCGCCGTAACCCAGGGTGCCAGAGCACCCGAATACATATGCTCCACACCGAGGTCATTCACCAATCCGGTGAGTTCCGCCGCCGAGCCACACAGATTAACCATATTGAGACGCTTCATACCGCCAGGCAACGGCCGACCCTTATCCTCGGAGACAAATGGATGGTGGCGAAAGTCGCAGTAGAGATGGTCCATGGTACCGGCATTACCGCCATTACCCATGATATAGACAGTGCCGCCACTGTCGTAGACATCGAACAGCATCTCTACCACACGGGCCAACTCAGCACGGGGAAAGTTATCGATGATCCGGCGCTTCTCCTCAAAGTAGAGGTCAATGGCATCATTGGTATTCATGGCAATAGTTCCCGGTCATTGAGGGCACGGTTGAGAAAGCGCAGCCCGTAATAGTAAAGCAGTTCACTGTAGGGGTGATGATGAAGAGGAGCGATATTGAGATAGATTAGGCCGGTGAGAATACGCACCCGCTTCAGATCCCATCCGTTGTTGATAATAAACCCATCGAAATGGCGCAAAAACTCCAGCAGATTACTCTTCAGCTGAAATGAGAGTTCAACCTGCTCACCCTTGATTTCAACAGCGTAGTTATTTGCCCGAATCACCGGCGCACTGATAATAAGAGCGTGATAGAGCTTGGCCAGATCGTAGTAGATATCACCCCAGCGGGTCTCACCTGCAAAATCCTGACGCCAGTCGATGAGTGTGGTGCCCCCATCATCTGTGATGACGATATTTTCCGGCTGAAAGTCACCATGAAAAAGGCCAGGCACACCCTCACTGAGGTTTTCCCAGGGTATCTTATCAAGAAGCGTCGCCACCCCCGGCACCGCTTCGCCGTTTACCCACCAGTCGTTATCACCCACCCCATTAGCCTGACGGTACTGATCGATTCGCTGGCGGCTCTTGGTTTCATAGAAGCTTCGGCACTGATCAAAAAACTCGACCTGTTGTTCCGGCTCAAGGGTTATGGGAGTAAAGAGAGTTGGCCTGAGTTGCTCAAGCAAGTTATTAAAAACCTCAATATTACTTACTTCGGTTAGCAGGCAGCCCGGCTGGTAAAGGTAAGCGTAGAAGTGATCACTTTGCACGCTGATCTTTGGCACCAACGTCTTGAGGCGCCCGGCACGTTCCACGCGCCGGACGGTCATTACGGGATCAGCATAAAACTTGATCACCTGCCTACCCTCAAGATAGACAAACTCGCCAGGCTTGATCAGAAACTGTCCTCCGCCAACCTGTTGCAAGCTGGCAGGTAGGCATCGTCACTACCCAGGTCACTCCAGCTTGAAAGTGAATGGGTTTGAAGCCCATTAGCCTGCAAAGCAGAGAGCCCTGCCGCCACCTGTAACTCCCCGTTGGCACCGGGCTCTCCCTCCTCCAGAGAATGCCAGAAATTCTGATGATCATGAATACCGGCAAGGCCGGTAAAGGCTGAATCCAACACCTGCTCGAGGGACTCGCCAAGCGCCACTATCTCACCGGCAGAGCGCTTATCGAGAATATAGCTGACCAGACCGTCAGAAATGGCAAATAGACAATAGGGCTCTGGACTCTTCACTGAAGCAACACCGACCCAGTTATGGTCGGGATCGGGCAGTGACTCTGCCAGATAGCTATCGGAATTGAGCAGCACAAATGGAGCATCCAGGTACTCACGACATGCGAGCAATGAAAAGCCGGGGCCACTACCCTCCCCATCGATCCTCTCTACTTCAACGTAGCGTACCGACCACTCAGGGTGGGCAATGGCGAGGTACTCCCGCAACAGCTCCTGACGATGATTGACAGCAATCACCAGTTCATGGGCAGAATCCAGTTGGCCGAGCAGATGGCTGATCGCTGCACGGTTGGCCACAGGCAGCAGAGCCTTATGGCTGTCGCAGGCATAGCTGTTGCGCGAACCAGGTCCGGCGGCAAGAAGGCAGTATTTAAATTCCATCAAGCTGTAGCGACATGCTCCTCATCAATACGGCCATTGTCGCGCTGGCTGTCATCCTGCCAGCGGATCACATCATCAAGCTCGGGGGTCGACACCTCCACCGCAATATAATCCTGTTCTGCCACCACCCGGTGCAGCTCGCGACGGATACTCGACCACCCCTCACCGACACCGTAGACAGTGCGGATCAGCTCATCAGGATTAATGGTTGCCGTCAACTCTTCTGGAGCCACCACACCAGCAAGTACCGTGGCCTCACCTTTGATAACGTAATTGGTCTCCAACTTCACCTCGTGTGACTGTAGGGAGGAGCGGTTGCCCATGTTCATAGCGATGATTTTCAGCGCATAGTCGGGATCGTCAAGATTCTCTGTCAACCACACTTCATAACCCCAGGGTTTATCAACGGTATAACCGGAGAGAGGCAGCAGACCACCCTCACCACTCATCTTCGTCACCCTTTCGGTTTCCCGGGCATTGTCACCCGCCTCTATCACTACAGCAGCATCACCGACGACACGCATAGAATAGGCGTGCCCTGGTTGGACATGCCACCCCTGGAGCCGCTGACAGCTTGTCCACTCGCTCTCCCCGCTCCCCATCACCTCCACCTCACCCTCAATCACGATAAAAGAGCGGGCATCCTCTGGATTCATCCAGAGACAACTATCTGCAGCCGCCTCCAGCCGGTGCTGAGTCAGGACATAGCGGGGCGATTCAATATTGGCAATCAGGTCACCACGCTGACCATAGGGAGCTGAAACAAGATCATGGGTTGTATGCATATTCATTTTCCACGCAAGTGTTTGGGGGAAGGTTCAGTGAGTTCGGCCAGCAATTCATTAACCGCCTGCTCCATTACCGCTACCGGTGCCTCGACACCAGTGTAGAGTTCAAACTGGCGTACCGCCTGCCAGAGGCTGATGCGATGTCCCGGAATCACCTGCCTACCGCAGCCTCAGCGGCCTCAACCAGGCGCGTTACCATTGGATTGGTTGGCACATCGACAATCAGGCCAGCTGCCTCTATCTGTGATTGGTGAAAGGGGATCTCTGCAGCTTCCGGCGCCATGCCGACAGATGTGGCATTAACCAAAATATCGGCCTGCAGCTGAAAACGTTGGGAAAAATTGACCTGCTCTATACCAAAGTCTGCAGCTAGTGCCGCTGCTCTGTCGGCACTGCGATTCACCACACTAACACGAGAAAACCCGTAACGCAGAAGAGTGGCAACCACGGCACGAGCCATACCTCCCGCACCCAGCACCAGCACACTCCCTTTCGGATCGGGTGCCATTTTTTCCAGACAGGTGAAGAGACCGAAGGCATCGGTGTTATAGCCGGTCAGGCGGCCATGATCATTAACTACGGTATTGACGGCGCCAATACGGCGCGCCTCTTCATCCACTTCATCAAGATGATCGAGCACCGCCTGCTTATGGGGCATGGAGACACTCATACCACGGACACCCAGGGCACGAACACCAGCTACAGCGGCAGCCAGCCTACCCTCCTCTACGCCACACGCCTTGTAAACATAGTTGAGACCAAGCGCGCTGTAACCACTGTTGTGCACCCTGACACCGAAATCACCCGGCTGTCCGGCGATAGAAATACAGAGCTGGGTGTCTCTATTGAGTAACGGCATCGAAGCAATCATGCTGCCCCCTTTTCCAATAACGCTATCGCCTGACGAACAATACCGGCACTGTCGAGCCATAGTGGGCCCAGAGGAGCTCTGGATCTGCAGCCTGTGCGTAATCGGTTACACCGATAGTGGAAAAATGTGGCGTGACATGACGACGCATCAGTTCGACTGCCAACTCATCCGCCAAGCCACCTCGCACCGCATGATCCTCCACCACCAGCAGATGGGAGAAGGGAGCCACCTGTCCAGCCAGTGCTTCTCCATCTACCGGCATAGAGGAGATATTGAGCACACCAGCAGATATACCTGTTCTGCCAAGCGCTGGCAGGCTTCGACTGCCACTGCCACTGTACCCCCCATCGTCGCAATCAACAGCTGACCCCCTTCTACAATCATCCCCGGTTGGCCGAATTGGAAGCTGTATGCCTCGTGGTGAAGTTCAGGCAGATCCTGCCGGCACAGTCTCAGATAGGTAGGACGCTGGTGGGAGAGTGCGTACTCCAGCATCTGCCGGGTCTCGATACCGTCAGCGGGGTGAAGAATTTCAATATTGTGCAGGCTGCGCATTACTGCCAGATCCCGTAATCCCATCTGGGTCGGGCCATCCTTGCCGATGGCAAGCCCAGCATGAGAACCCACCAGAATAACCCCAGCCTCATTGAGGGCCACCGACTGAAAGATCTCGAGGAACTTTCCCGTAAGAAAGGCACCGAAGCTGCTCACCAGGGGACGAAAACCCTCTTGGGCCAGACCGGTGGCAATACCCAGAGCGTTGGCTTCGGCGATACCGCACTGATAGAAACGTTCGGGAAAACGTTCCCCAAAGCGGGCTGAACGGGTGGCGGAGCGAGATCAGCATCAACCACCACCAGCTGCGTGTGTTCTTCACCCAGGTCGGTCAATATCTGCGAAAACCATTCACGGGTCGCCTTCATAGCAGCACCTCCGGCAGCCCCATCATCTCACGCGCCTGTTCGATCTCATCGCGGTCAGGCACCCCGGCGTGAGCGCCATCACGAAAACTCTGGCCCGGAGCAAGATAGCCCTTGGTAGTGTGAGCGATAACAAGAGAGGGGCGATCATCAACACCACCTGCCTGCAGAGCAGCCATCAAGGCCCGGTCATCATGGCCGTCAATCTCCTCCACTCGCCAACCGAACGCCAGCCACTTCTCTGCAAGGGGCTCCAGAGAGAGGGTTTTATCGACGGCGCCATCGCTCTGTTTTTTGTTGTAGTCGATAATCGCCGTTAGATTTGAGAGCCGATTGAAACCGGCATACATAGCCGCTTCCCAAACCTGCCCCTCCTGACACTCACCATCACCGAGCAGGCAGTAGACATGCTGATCCATCCCTTTAGCCCGTTTGCCGAGGGCTCGGCCAATGGACACGGAGAGACCCTGCCCCAAAGCACCAGTACTGACATCCACCCAGGGACAGCGCACACGATCGACATGTCCCTGAAACGGACTATCAAAATCACGCAGCCGTTTCATCAGCCCAGGCTCAGCCGTACCATCCACCAGCAACGAAGCATACCAGGCCGGAGCTGCATGCCCTTTGGACATGACAAACAGATCACTATCGTGGCGTGGTGGCTGCGGATCCCATGCCATCACACCAAAGCGCAATGCCGCAATAATATCAACACAGGAGAGTGACGAGCCGACATGCCCGGAATTTGCCCAGTGAACCATCTCCAGCACCAGCAACCGCATACGGTCGGCCAGTGCCTGCCGGGAGTGATCAGTAATCTCTGCCTTCAACCTCTTTCCCACTTGCTGAAAAAAAACGTTTAATAATATGTACGCAGGCTTCAGCCACGGCCCGTTCAGCAGCACGGCGCCGGCAGACATAATCAGCCGAAGCCATTGCCAACGGATCTGAAGCTGCCGGTGCGATGCCGTAGCCGACCCGGCTGAACACCCGCTGATCAAAAAAACCGTCACCCATATAGATCGTCCGTTCTGCAGGATAGCGTTCGGCTATCCAGTCAGCACGTTCTGCGGAGCCCACCAAGTCCAGTGGATACCCCATATCCTCACTGATCCGTTTGTAGCTGATAGGAAAACCGCGCTTGTCACTGGAGACAAAGTGTATTGTCAGCAAATCACGCACCAGTGCCAACCCGTCGGCATCATCAGGGCCAAACACCTTATAGGATTTTCCCGCTTCGGAATAGAGAAACTGACCGGTGGTCATGACGCCATCCACATCCAGCACAAAGGCAGTTGGCGTCCACAGCTGTTGATGCACTTCGTTAGTACTCATGCTTCCAATCCCAGTTCATCCTCCAAACCATACACTTGGAAAAACGCCGACCAGAAAGTAGAGTCTGCCAGAGCCTTCCGATAGTAGTTCATCGCATGTTCATAATCCGCTTCCAGCCCTAGTAGACGGGAACAACGAGCGTTAACCGCCCACAAGACCGGATCAATAGGATAGGCACGCAGCAGAGCATCGGTGTGGCGTTTAAGCTTCATCGGACGCCTTCCGGGGTGAGGTTGACATTACCCACCAGATTGACAAAGACATTAAAAAACACCTGGAACAGTTCAACCTCCTTGCGGTCAGGTACAAGGCTCCGGTCAATGGTACGAAAATCTATAATCTCCTTGAAGTAGTCATCAAAGGTGAACCCTTTGCTCACCAGATCGCGGCCAATGGTGAACGCCTTGGAGGTGGTCTCACCAAAGCTCTCCAGTGTACGAGAGTCATCGACCATCTGCAGATCGTTGTAGATGCTGGTGCCGCGCAGTGGCTGCAGCACGGCATGTACCGACCAGTCCAGCTTCAGTTCACGGGCAAAATCGAAGGTGGAGAACATTTCACCATAGGTCTCATCGGGGAATCCAAGAATAAAACTGCAGGAGAGCACCACCTGGTGATGATGCCGGTGAAAGATCTCCACCGCCTGCCGGATCCGTTTATGGCTGGCCGGTTTGCGCAGGCTCTTGAGACGAACAGGGTCACCGGTTTCAACACCAAAACCGGTCATGACGCAACCACTCTCGACCATCGCCTGAGCCATCTCCTGATTAATATCCACTGCCAGTACATAAGCAGATGAGGACCAGGTAAGATCGAGATTAAGTGCCGCAATGGTATTGAGCAGCTGCAGCGTATGCTGCTGATCGGCTAGCAGATCATCATCCATCCACTCTATGTGGCGAACACCCTTCTCATGGTAGAGATGGAGGATTTCATCCACTACATCAGCGACATTGCGACCGCGTGTACCCCGTCCCATAAAATTGCTGACAGCGCAGAAGGTACACTCCGCCCGGCAGCCACGGTTATTGATCATCGTCGCCCATGGTCGTCCCTTGCCAGCGGTACGGCACCAGATAGTCGGCGAGGCGTAGTGCTGGTAGGCGGTAATATCGAGCTTGTCATACTCCTTGCGAATATCCAGGGCCGGCGGCTTTTCGTAAACCTCGCCAAAACAGTGGATCTCTCCCCCAGTCTTGCAGGCAAGATTGACGAAGGTTCCATGTGTTTGAATAAAGCGTTCAGCAGGATCCGCTACAGAACTATCATCCACCCACTCCCACAGTTCTAACAGCCTATTGAGCTGAACCTCGGATTCACGACGAAACACCAGATCCACCAACCCCGAGTCAAGCAACTGCTGGTAATCGTTGGTGGATTGGACACCACCAGCAATCACCGGACGCTGAAAACCACGCAGCCTCTCCAGCACCGATAATCCCTGCTGCTCCACCGCAGCAAACATCCATGAGAGGCCATAGACATCACAGTCGTCCGGGATCAACTCAAGCAGGTCCAGCATGCCGTGTGGCTGCCCCTTATTGGCCCGGCGTATTGCCTCAAAGTTGAGATCGACAACCACCACTTCCCACGTGGGGTTAAACAGGCGCACTGCCGCCGAGATAAACAGAGAGCCCATAGGATAGTAGGAGATGTACTGTTTGGCAGCGATCATGTGCGGCTTGATCTGATCCGGCATCATATTGGGTGGTGATACGACACAGATGCGCCGCCTCTTCAGTGGATAGCTCGTGAGAAAATCACTGATCCAGTTGATACCTATCTGATCTGAAGCTTCCAGCTGCCTTGTCGATGAGACCAGCGTGAGCTGTTCGATCAGCTTCCCGGCAGGCATCTTGTTGACGGATTGATAGTGGCGTTGCCCCATAGTTTTCCCGGCTCTGTTTCTGGTACCTAAAAAGTTAGATGTAATGTGATCAAAGGCTCATTAACTGATTTATATTGGTGCTGCCTTCCCTCTCGCTTCGAGTGCCATGGCTGTCAATGCCTCTTTCTCCACACCCAGGAGTTCATCACAGAGATGCTCCCACATCTCTTCATCAAGGGCTCCGGCAATATAGTCCAGCAACTTACGAAGTAGGCGGTTGGTTTCTTCTGCAGATAGCACAGCCTGCTCAATCATCGTCAGCAGCTCTCTCTTCAGTTCATCTGAGAGCAGCCCGGCACGCATCAGGTGTTTTGATTGCTTGCTACTATTTTCATCCCATACAAAGTAGCGATCAAGCAGTGTCTGATTGCGTCGAGGGCTCTGAAGATCATCGCCAAGCAGCTGCAGCATGACCGATCTGAACAGAGTGGTCTCCGGAATACCGGTCCAGACCTTGTCGAAGTGACGGCGAAAATCCCATAGCTGCAGGAACTGATCGAAGCTGGAGAAACTGAAGACATCATGTATTGAACCTGCCAGGGGATATCCGGACGATCGGGATAACGGTGCGCAACCGTGGCACAGCCATCAACGATAATACGGCCCTCCGCCGCTTCATACCGCATCAGTAAATCATCGATCCAGGGGGCGGCAGCAGGCAGGTAATCGGTACGGGTTTTCAATACGTGTGTATAGGGCCTCTGGGAAGCGAGAATCATCTCTACCCCGGTAAAGACACCGTGAAACATACTCACCATGCCCATCTCCCGCTCCGGCGTGGTTGGCCCTACCGGGATAAGAACCCGGCGCAGTGTCTCTTCGGGATCGATGGCAGGCAGCCGACAGAATATCACTTCACCGGATATTCGCGACTCACAGCGCGCAACCGCATCATTGAGGCGCCGTAAATCACAGTTTTTCTCGATGCCCCCCATACGGCTGCTTTCACCCTGGTAGACCTGACGCAGCACCAGAAATATATCGTAGCGCGTCTCTCCTGCCAGGCGGGGCATCAACTCCAGGAGAAACAGCAACTCCCTGCAGGTTCCCGTTATCAGCAGTGCGACATAGGTTCTTTATTGTTATTTTTTTCTCTACTATTCACCATTGAATCATCACAGATTGCATCGTGTTCGTCTCATCATAAAGAGTGAGCCACCCATGCATTAACAATATAATATCCAGTCTCACACCTAAATTAACCCTGCAAAAAACAAGATCAGAACCCCTCAATCTATCTCTCCCATATTTATTCCGGAAAACTGATAAATACGTTTTGCTATACGACCTGCAAGCTCCTTGTATGAGCTCTTGGCTGCAGCAACCTCGGGGCGCTTCAATGGCGTCCGACCAAGGCATCCGTTGAGGCCCTCATGATTTTTAAAGAAGAGACAATGTTCATCCAATGGGGGCCTGGAGAAACATTGCGACAATCGTAGATGACAGGGATTGTTCCACAGGCACAGATTTCAGTAAACCGCTGGTCGCCCATCACCATAAAGTTGGTAGAGAGTGCATATTTCGCCGAGCGGTAGATATGGGCAAGCTCCTCACCATGTGTCACTTCACCCTTGAAATAAGGCGCAACAACCGGGTCCTGCTCCCAACCACGACCATAGACCTCTACCTTTGTAGTTGGATTACTACACATCCAATGCACCAGAGAATCTCGCATTACATAAGCAATAGCACGATTCCAGACGATGTCATAAGGGACATCCAGTTCACCACTGATCTCCTCGCATAAAGTTGGCCCCATGGATTTTCCAGAAACAAGTGCCTCTTGCAACTTATCAAGGATCAATTTTATCTTTGGGTGGTCTGGAAGAAAATTACGATAAGATGAACCAGCGAAGACAATCTTCTCCTTACGCACGACATCGGCATCAAGCCTGAACACCGATTCATTGATACCAATAGGTTGTAACTCAAAACCCTGAGCACCACTATCGATTGCATAATCACCAAGATCCTTGCCAATTGCGTAGACCAAGTCACGGTGACGCCATGGCAGGGGCTTTCCATTTGTTAACTCTGGCATAGGATCCTGCCACCAAACTAAATTAAAGAGGTCCGGATGCATCCACTGGTTGTTAAGATGATTGATATTAACCACCAGATGGGGATTAAATTCGTACTGCTCCTTGAGGCGCTGGTAATCGAGTTGCTCCATTTCACTCTGCTCAATAGAGATCCACACCTCATGACCCAGTGCCCGGAACCCTTCGGCCAGACCCTTGGAAGCATACTGCATCACCTCAGTCATACGATTAGCAGGGAAAAAAATACGTAGAGATTTACCTGATTCTACCGTGGTGGCTCCAGACTCTTGCACCTCATCAAATAGTCTCGACCCAAAGCATCTCTGTCCATGAGTACCGTCTTGCGCAGCTGTTTGAATGCCTCCCGTAACTCTTGCTTATCCTGCTCGGAAAGGCCCGGAGGGGTCACAAGGAGAGCTGGAAGCCGAAGTCGTGTGTGAGTAAAAAAATCGACAAGGTCAGATGATGAAATATTTACCAAATTTACCGGTGCATCCTCAAAAACATCACCTTCATAATAGCAAATCTGTAACCCACCAATATTTGGGTGGCCTATATCTACACGATTGCTTTGCTGCGCAACAATATAGGCAAGATTTCTATGCAAAAAAAAACGTGTCCACAGAAAGCAGACTGCCCCACCTACCCTGGAGATGCTCTTGCCGTGTCTCTTTGATCTTACCAATAGCATGAAAGAAACTGCATCTTTCATGCTCTATAACTGCCTCAGGTAGATTCCGATTGCCAGGAAAAAATTCCTCTGGTAACGGTAGTGTTGTCTGCAGAAAAAGCTCTGAAAGCTGGTCGATAGGAACATAGATGAGGTTGGTAGGGGCACCATCTGGAGGCTCTTCTCCAACATAAATCGGGCTCAGACCTCCACTCCCCGAACGGAAGTGCTGAAGTTCATTCTCAGCAACTGTTACTGCATCATCAAGTAGCATGTAGTACGAACTGCAAAGACTATTTTTATCCAATATCCCTGCCCCTCTAAGTAAGATCCAGTGTCAATAGACATGCTACACAAAGAAAAATCGGCATCTTTTTGACACGAGCGAAATTAAATTGTCACATCCATCTTCCCTGAAATCTCCTTGTAAAACATTATAATCAAGGCCCTGTACATCATTGCCACCGGCATTTTCTGGTCAACCAAAATCGAGTAAAAATAATCATTGCAATAAATACGCCAGATAGAACAGCGAAAGTAACTACATCAGCTCATTTCTATAATTTGACACTGTACTCCTGTATCAGGCAGGGTATTTAAGGCTCTACTAAATCAACTTACCGCGAGTATTGTACATCTTGAATATAAGCCATATCACGCGATTGGCTCAGGGTTTCTATAAAATTAAATTGCATAGAGATTAAGGTTAACAATCCATGAAAAACATCGTCATTCTGGCAGATACCACAGCAGATATCAGCCACCATATTCTTTCTCATCTGCTTTTCACAGAACAGTGTGCAAAATTTACAGCATTGATCATCAAAGAGTCGCTGGATGAAGTAACAGTAGCATTCAATGAAGCACCTGAGAGATACAACAACCTCTCGTTTCACCCTCTTGAAGAAGCCAAACTATACCTAACTGCACAGGACTTCGATCAAGCTTATATATTTTCCTCATACAATACGGGAGAGTTGGCGCGTTATGGTGCCATGATATCACTCCTGAAACAGTGCAAGACCACACCACCAATACAACTCATCAACCATAATCTGAGACAATTCCCATACAACAGGGATGAATTTGAGGCTGTAGTTCCCTGCGATATTTGCAGAGAATCGATGACCTTTTATCGCCATACAACCTATCCATCAATGGAGACATGCATACCCCTGTACCAATGCCCTCAGTGTGGTTTTGTTTCACAGGACTACTCAACCATTAACAACAAAGTGATGCAGCAGATGTATGCTGATCTTATCGTTCCCTGGATGAACTTTCTGGGAGAGATGGTAGACCCAGGGCACCGGCAATGCCTCGACACACTCAAAAATCATCTACCGACCAAGCCGACATTGTAGACCTGGGCAGTGGAATGTGTGGATTGGAGTATTATGCAAGACGTGATGGTGACTTGGTAAGAATAACTTCTCTTGAATTAAACAAAGCATCCATTGAGTGGTGCCAGCGCTTTGGCATCACGGCCCATCCTGTCGATATTACCAACGGAGAACAACTTCAGCTGGCACTGCTTGAGTGCCAGATTGAAAAGCCGGATGCTTTATACAGCAACAATTCACTTGAACACCTGTGCCATCCCCGTACTACCCTTGCTACATGGAGAAAGTTAGTAAAGCCCGGCGGCATAATCTACATCGTCATCCCCACCATTGACCATGTATCTGATGATTACCGTGGATTCGAGAAATACCACCTTAGCTATTTTCGCAAGAACAACCTGCGGTTGTTGGCTGAGACCCTCAACCTGGAAATACTTCTTCTTGAAGACGTATCCAGAGAGTCCGGCGCAGGAACCGGCGTTATGCAGGCAGTCCTCCGTAAACCCGCCTAAAATGGAGCCGTATATACTGCCACTCTTTCTAATCGACTTGATCTGTCAAAGCACTATTCAGGTCGATGCTGCTGCCAGCACTTCGCTGGTCGTCGTCTTTTGATGGGCCGGGTAAGTTACCAGTACGACACTGGCAAGGGTATCCTTTCTCAGCCGGTTTAATTCATCTTCACTAACACATATCATCCCCGCAATTTTTTCCGCTTTTCAGGCCTGAAGAAATTAATACGATCCCGTTCATATAGCGGAGTATGTGGGAGCGGCTGATAGATAAAAAACTTTGTATAGTCTGCATCAAGAGATTCCGCATAACGGACCGTTTCTCTTATTTATCCCAACTTTCACCGGGCATAGTTCACGGGTTCTGCGGCGATTGATATAGCGGTTATCATCGTCAAAAATAACTGATCTGATACCGTACTATCCCTTGAGGTACTTCAGCACCCTGATAATGTTTGCCACCGAGCGTGCCCTGAATTGCTTCCCTGAGAGGGACTCTATCTCGCAGAATGTGAAGCCAACACCACAGCCCCGAGAGGTGACCATTCTTCCATAGGGGAGCATGCAGGGAGCGGAAGGGCATCCAAGTCTTCTATGTAGGGCGCCTTCTCTTGGATAATTCACCGATGACTCACTTCGGGTAACATAGCACTATTTTTCCTGCTTGCTGTCATGTGTAAACTTTCCATTACTTGCCCTCATACACCACAACTTCAGGTTATTGGATCTGCTTTTCCTGCCAAAACCGCTGCAGGCAGGTTATCTCTACCCTCTTTTTTCACCTATAGGCTTACTGAGACAACCATACGAACCAGTCCTGTCATTCAAAAAAGATGTAGCCCCAGTCACCCCCATAGCCAGAGAGGCCAAAGAACCACTCCCACTCCCTGGGGGTAAAAAAAAGTCTCGCAGGTGAGCTGCCAATAGAGCAGGTTGGCCTTCTCACGTTCATCTCGATAGGACTCGACACATACGTAGCTGTGACCACGACTTACCCGCTCAATCTCACCCAACGCCTGGTGGAGCTGGTAATTGTAGAGATTGTGGAGGGTTGTCAGAGAGTAGACCAGATCGAAACTGTCATCCCTAAAGGGCAAGTCGACAGCGTCAGCCCTCTTAAGAAAGGGGCGCATCTCGCTTTTGGCACTCGCCAGAGCATAATCAGAGATATCGACTCCCGTCACATCGATACCCGGCACTGCCTGGGTCAACTCGTAGAGGAGGAAGGCCTTGCCACAGCCCACATCCAGCACCCGATCACCCGATTTCAGTTGGTAGTATTCAGCCATAGCCTCTGCTATGGTGCGCCAGCGACCATCGTAATGGTAACCACCATAGCCGTAGCTGCGATCCCCATCCCAGTACTCCTTACCCCACTGCTTGGCGACAGCGGCACAAGCCGCCTTATCGTGTTCACACACGCGCTCAAGATAGTTGCGGGTTGTACCACCGTGAAGAGTTTCGAGAAAATTAATTTCGGCCATTGTTTTCTCAGGCAAAACAGATATGGTCAGAATCCAGCTTCAGATACTCTTGAAGTACCATGTTACTGCTATGGGCAATGCAATGATGGTGGCAGGAGACTGACGGATCAAAATCATAGAGCTGCTTACGATTCTCCTCCGACATCCAGAACTCCCTGAAACTCGTCTCTTTGATGGAACCTAACATCCCTTCCTTGGTATAGGCCTTGTCATGACAGGTATAGACACCGCAGTCAGCACCAATAACTGGACGAAAGAGCAGGTGTGGGCAGTTGGTATAGGGCTTACTCCAGCCGCGACCATCCATATCATGGTAGGCATCGATCAGGGTAAAGTCCTCATCTTCCAGCCTGCGGGCCTGTTCGATCTGTTTCCAGATCACCTCTTTTATCACCTCGTGGTAAGTGTTGTTTTCCTCCACACTGTTACCGACAATAACCCCGGAGAGTTTGACATGGTCGGCACCCGCATCTTTCAGTCGACTGCATACATCATAGATCCCATGATGATTCTGCTGGTCGACGATATAGGCGGCACCCAGCACACAGCCACTGTGCCGTGATGAGAAGGAACTCATATTGGCCATCAGCTTAGCAAAACTACCCTCAGGAACCCTGCGGGCTTTGCTATAACTTGCCTCATCATAGCCGTCTAGTGAGATACGTATCCAGGTACCGTGGGTGGCAAATGCATCAGCCACCTCCCCCTTCAGGTTGGAACCGTTGGTAAGGCAGGCGACCTTCACCCCGCCGGCTGCCAACCGCTCTATCACCTGTGGCAGCGGCTTGTAGATCAACGGCTCACCACCACCAGAGAAGGTCACCGCCTTGACACCCATTACAACGAGGTCATCGACGATCTCAAACATCTTCGCAGCAGGGATGCTGTCACGCTGATCCATCTCCTTACCGAGCGCCAGATCATCCACATGGTAGGCACAGTACCAGCAATCGTGATTGCAGATATTGGTTGGCTTAATGCGGATGTGTACCGGTGCCACAACCTGCCGATTTGAAAGCGCCTGCAACTGCTCGGGAAAGGCAAGGAACTTAAGATGGCTGTAGAGCTTGCTCATGCCGGTGCGTCTCCATTGATGCGCTGTGCCACCTGCCGGGCAATATCCACCGCATCCAGCCCAGCGGTTGTAAGCAGGTGGTTCTGTGAGCCGTAGCCACCATTGTAACGATCAGGCAGTCCCATCCGCAGTACCGGCGGCAACGGCTGAAGCGAGTCGCTTAACAGCTCGATAACACTGCTGCCAAAGCCTCCGGCCAAGGTGTGCTCTTCCAGGGTGACCAGCAGTTCGATCCCGGAAAGCAGGGCAAGGAGTTGTTTGATATCCAGCGGCTTGACGGTGTGATAGTGAAGCACGCCGGTATCAATACCCTTGGCCGCCAGCAGTTCGGCAGCCCGCAATGCACGTTGAGTCATGATGCCGGTAGAGAGAAGCAGCACCCTGCCCGGCTTACGCATCAACAGCGCTTCACCGATAGTGCAGCCCGACTCGGCCCGGGAGACGATCTCATCCCCCCCCTTGGCCAAGCGGATATAGAGCGGTCCGGGCCACTCCAGGGTCTGGGGCATCAGCCGCTTTATCTCATCGGCATCACAGGGGGCGATCACGGTCATCTCCGGCAGAACCCGCATCAGTGCTATATCTTCGGTTGCCGTGTGAGTCGGTCCCAGGGGAGCATAGACCACCCCCCCGCCATTGCCGATCAGGCGTACCGGCAGATTGTGCATACAGAGATCCACCGCTATCTGCTCCAGGCAGCGGCGGGTAAGAAAGGTGGCAATGGTATTGACGTAGGGAATATAACCCTCCATCGCCAGCCCCGCCGCCATACCGATAATATGCTGCTCGGAGATGCCCTCCATAAAGAAACGCTCCGGCATCTCCCGGCGCATCGGCTCCAAGGTGCCGGCACCCAGGTCGGAACCGACAAAGACCACCCGCTCATCCTGTTGGGCCAACTGGTGGACGGCATTGAGTGCACTTTTTCTCATGGTGCCTCCTCAATAGCCTGGTAGAGCGCCGCGAGTTCATCATCACTGATACGCGCTTTATGGTGCCACTCCGGTGCCGACTCGGCATAACCGATACCTTTACCCTTAACGGTATGGCAGATGATGGCACTGGGACGGCCGGATTCCAGGGGCAGCGATGCGTAGAGCCTGCGGAGGTCATCGACACTATGCCCATTGACCTCGGCGACACCAAAGCCGAAGGCGCGCCACTTGTCGAGCAGAGGTTCCAGCCCCAGCACCTCGTGGATCGGCCCATAAGACTGCAGTTTGTTGTAATCGACCAGCAGGGTGAAGTTGTCGAGTTGATGCTTGGCCGCCGACATCGCCGCCTCCCATACCGAACCTTCATTCAATTCACCGTCACCAGTAACCACCACCACCCGATGGTCGCTGCCGCCCAGCCGCGCCGCCAGTGCCATGCCGACACCGATCGAGAGGCCGTGACCGAGTGCACCGGTAGAGGCTTCGATCCCCGGAATCTTCTCTGCCTCAGGATGCCCTCCCAGGTAACTCTCCGGTGCGCAAAAAGTGGGAAGATCGGCAAGCGGAAAGAAGCCCTTGTCGGCCAGGATGGCATAGAGCGCAAGGCAACCGTGCCCCTTGCTTAGAATTGCGCGGTCACGCAACGGCCAGTTGGCTCATCTGGACGGAAATGGAGGTACTCATCATAGAGGGTGCGCAGTATCTCGATCAGAGAACAGGCGGGGCCCAGATGGCCGCGACGCTCGCCCGCAATCGCATCGACCACCCGGCGGCGCAGATCGCGGGAGCGACGGTCCAGAGGCTGCAGCTGCGCCTGTTGAATCAACTCCTCAGAGATTGAGGCATAAGTATCCGCTCCTACTGTTTCGCCAACCCGTGACACCAGCATCTTTGACTTGTCGATACATTTCCCCACCATCGCCCGCTGTTTTTCTATTGCTATCCCCCTCGCCTGCGCCCACTCACGACGCAGGGGATTGAGTACGATCAGCCCCCAGCAGAGTCCCAACAGTGGACCATAGAGATGATACCGACTCTCTAGCATAGGGTCATCTCCATAGAGCGACAGCAGTGCATCGGCAAAGCGCTGCTTCATAACTGCATCAACCTTCGGTTCGGGACGCCAGACGAAATCGCCGATCAGCTTTGCCGGATCGTCCCAACCAAAGTATTCAAAGTCGATAAAGCTGTAGCCTGAGGGCGTCTTCAGCATGTTGTGACTACCGAAGTCGGACGGACTGAGAGTACGGTAGTCCTGCTCAAGCACATGAGCATGATCCACCCCTACCTTCCGCGCTCTATCACCGACCCACTCCACCACAGTTGCTACTGCAGGTATCAATGACGACTGCAAATAGTGCTGCAGAAGTGGATACTCAGTGACGGCCTCCTCAAAAGTATCGATCCGCCGCTGCAACTGCCCAAGTAAATCATCAAGGGAGAAAACGGCATCCGTTGCATCCCCAAGTTTGGCTACCGTTTTATGATCACGTAAGCGGTGAAGCTGTGAAAGAAATGCAACCATGGCGTCCACGGAGGATGAGTCGGTGCTAGCTGGCTGATGCCCCTCTACCCATTCGACAAGAGCCAAGCGATGCTGCTGGTCAACAGCCAGTTGCCGAGGGACCGCATGGAAGCCGTTGTCGGCAAAAAATGTGAACGCCGCCTGCTCACGATCAATCCGCCTCCGGCCCAACTCACCCTCATCAGGGTACTGCTTCATGGCATAACTGCGTCCCTGTGACGACACCAGCTTCACAAGGCGGCTGTTACCACCGCTATGTGCATCAGCAAAGGTGATAGAGGCATCGCCGAGAAGTTGCCGGGCGACATCAATGAACGAACAGCTCATCAGCCAAGACCTCCCAATTGGAAATCATATCAATGCCCAGGGGTGGTGGCTCTCCGGGTGAATAGAGGATGGGACGCACTGTCGCTGGAAAAGCAGGGTGCAGCAGCACCTCAGGCAGATCATCGACAAAGCAGTCCGGCGCCAAGCGTGCGATTCTCTTCACCTTGTCGTCGCGGCTACCTTCAAAAAAGAGTGAGGAGATCGTCAGCCCGGTGGTGGCGGTATCAAACAGTCCCTGCTGTTCCAGCCAAGCCAAGGCAGCGTGACGTAAATTGATGTGGTGGCGGTCATTAGCGGCGTACTCACTCTTGTGACTGACAATCACCACTTCGACCTTCCGCTGCCGGCACAGCCCGAGAAACTGCTCAGCGCCCCGGGTCAACTCGGCAAAACGCATTTCCCGCCCATAGACCTCGGCCTGCAAATCACGCCACTGCTGTTCCCCCCCAGGTAGTGATCGCAGATACCTCCTGACAGCCGCCTTGCCGCCTTTGAAATCAATCGGCAGCAGAGCCATCCTCTTGGCCACTGCAGAAAACGCCGTTTCGTAGCTGATCAGGGTGTTGTCGAGATCAAGGCCGATCCGCATCATCCTGCCACCAGCCGCCGGAGAGATCGAGAAAGGCGTGACACAGCGCCATATGAGAGAGCTCGACACGCCATAATGGTCAGAGGCGATATAGAAGTTAAGGTCGCCCATCTGCCGCAACGGATTGTCTGCATCAAAACCACTCAGGGTAATGATCCGGCAGTTACGCGTTCTCCCCTCTACCACCGCGTTGATAATGTTGGCGGATTGACCGGAACTGCTGATGGCGATCAGCAGGTCACCCGCTGAGGCGTGCATCGCCAACTGCCGGCTGAAAATCTGCTCATAGCCAAAATCATTGCCCATGCAAGTAAGAGAAGCGGCCTCATTAAAGGTCATTGCCGCCACACCACCGTTGCGTACAAGATCGATCGCCAGGTGGCCGGCAATAGCGGCACTGCCACCATTGCCGATGATCATCACCTTGCCACCTGCGGCAGCCGTATCACCAATCAGCTGGATACCGTGCTCAAATCCCTGGTCGGCCGTCAATGAACCACGAATACCATCGGTGGACTCCGCCTCTGTCAGCAATTGATGAAGGGTATCGATATGCTCCTGATAACTCACGATTCAATCACCATCTATTTATCTCCAAGATAGGCAAACCAATCTTTTGTCGCATCTTCGATTGAGTCCACTGTCCACAGGGGTGCCTCCCGCCAGTAGTCGATATTTTCCAGCATCTCGGCCACCCCCGATTCGAAACTGACCTGTGCCTTCCAACCAAGCAGGCGCTCTATCTTCGTCACATCGGCAAAGGTACAGTCCGGCTCACCGGGGCGTTTGGGAATATGTACCACCGGGCCTCCCAGCAGTTCCACCAAGCGACTGATGCTGTAAGTGTTGTCGGAACCCACGTTCATAATCTCACCACTGAGATCAGATGCCGCCGCCTGTACAAACGCCTCCACCACATCGGTAACAAAAGTAAAGTCACGGGTCTGCTTACCATCCCCCACCACCGTATAGGCCTTACCCGCCAACTTCTGGGCAAGGAAAACACCGAACACTGCTCCATAAGTGCCCGAGGTGCGTGAACGCGGCCCATAGACGTTGAACATGCGAAGTGAAACCGCCGGCAGCCCGTACACTTGGTGCCAGTGCATGACACACTGCTCGCCCAGCATCTTTGCCAGTGCGTAGGGGTACTGAGGACGCATCGCTGCATCTTCTGCTGTGGGGTAGTTGTCAGGTATACCGTAGCAAGAGGATGAAGCAGCATAGACAAAGCGTTTTACGCCGTTGGCCCGAGATGCCTCCAGTACCGAGACGGTGCCATCCACATTGGCCCGGTGATAGGGTACAGGTTGCTGGATGGAAGGTACGATATCGGCCAGTGATGCAAGATGAAATACCCACTCCACACCAGCAAAGAGCGGAGTGATTTTGTCGCTCTCGTTGATATCCACTTGCTCAAAATGGAGCCGTTCATTATCCAGAAGATGGGCAATATTCTCCTTACGGCCAGTGGAGCAGTTATCGAGAATAACCACTTCATGCCCATCGGCAAGGAGTCTTTCCGCCAGGTGACTACCGATAAAACCGGCACCGCCGGTAATCAATGCTTTCATCTCTTTTCCATATTTCTGTTTGTTATTTCACGCAAAGGCGCTAAGGACAAATCTATTGGTGACTATACACAGTAATACTGAAACCAGGTGTAGGAGCGAACTTGTTCGCGAGGAATAGGCCCCGGAGCCTGATCGCGAATAAATTCGCTCCTACAGGGAGCGTTTTTCTTATTTGTAATTACGGAAGGATATTTGTGCATAGTTATTAAATAAAATTAACATGCGGTACCTTGCCGTTTGCCAGATCGAATAGATAGTGGTTGATCTCATCCATCCGGCAGTTGCGACGACACTCGCTGATATCGAGGCTATTACGCACCATCTCAAAATTGGCCCGACGCCCTTCTCCCTCCCAAATCTCACTAAAGGAGTGCTCCTGCAGGCTGCCGAGGCTGAAGCGCTTGTCGGAGAGATAGGCTGAGCAGCTGTAGAGTTCTCCATTGGATGCCACATAGGCCCAGAACATTGGCGTGGAGTAGCAGGTCTCGTAGCGGCTCGCATTGGGGTCGGCATATTTACCGATAGCATTGGCTCGGTAGATCAGCTGAAAATGTTCATCACTGAAACCATCAAGAGACGTTGCCAAATCTTCATAGGCTTGATAGTCGATATCGGCATAGCGCTGGGTCAGGCTGAAGTTGTGCTGGGAATAGGGTTTGACTACCAGGTAGTCTAGCCCGATACGGTCACGGCAGATCTCCGCCAATTCACCAATTTCATCCCTATTCTCCGGCAGCAGCACCACCTGCGCTCCCAGTGTCACCCCCAGATTCCTTTTCCGCTTAATCTCCGCCGCCTCAGTCAAGTTAGCTATTGCCCGCTCGAAATCACCCGGCTTCCCCTGGTGTATCTGCTGGTATGTGGAGGCGGTGCCGGCGTTGATTGATGCCTTAATCCACTGCACCCGGGCAAGCCCCTCATCAAGAAAGTGTTCGGGAAAAATAGTGGCATTGGTGGTAATACCGATATCGATTCCCGCATCGGCGCCTGCGACAATTATATCCGTCAGTCTTTTGTGCAGGAGCGGCTCACCCTCACCTGCGAGATGGACACTTTTTACCCCTTGAGCTCCCATCTCGGTGAGACGTTGCGATAGTAGATCGGCATCAAGCTGATCCGGCTTGTAGCCGACATAGTCGAGGGCGCAGAAGGTACAGCGGTGATTGCAAGCACCTATAGGGGAGACCTCAACATAGATTGGGTAGATTGACTTCACCCGCTGCCAGTCGTCACCGGCATCGACAAAAGCCGATACCCTTGCTGGGTGATAGATCAACTTATGGCTATCGATACGGTAGCGGTCTTTCACATCCACCCTTTCATTTCAGCAGTGTAGTCAGGTACTTTGCCAGGGAAGCCTTCGACACCGGCTCCCGGTTGCAGACGATCTGTACATCTAGTGCAGCCGCGGCGGCACCGATAAAGGCACTAACTTCAGGTTTTACTCCCCTTGCAATACAGATACTGGCAAGAGAGAGAAAGGCGTCACCGGCACCAATTCTGTCCAGCACTTTGGTCGACAGCGCCGGTATATTCAATGCCTTTCCACCCCGATCAATAAATAGCAGGCCCTCGCTGCCACGTGTCACCGCCAAATGGGAAGCTGACAACTGCTGTACCGCTTTGCGTGCCAACAGCTCCAAATCACTGTGGCGGTCATGAAATGCCATACGCAGTTCCGGCTCGTTAAGGGCGACGAAATCAGCACGGGAGTAGCGGGTAATAAAATGATAGCCGCGGTTGGCGCTATTGATCTGGGTATTAACCGCAAGCAAGCCTGCATGGGTGGTCAGCTTCTCGACCATGGAACTTGAAATCAGGCCGTTGCCATAATCGGGAACCACCACTAGGTCAAAAGCGCCTGCATGCGCTTCCAGCCACCGGCAAAAACGCGCCTCTTCATCACCGCCAAAAGAGGTATCAGACGAGTAGTAGACTTCAAAAAGTTTCTCATCCGACTCTTGCACATAGCGGCGCTTGCGTAGCGTTGGGCCACCATCCAAAGTATAAAATTCAACATCGATATTCTGTTGAAGCTTGGAGCGGATAAACTCCTCATGCCGGTCATACTCACCTAGGCTGATGCCAGCGTCACCCGGCCGGCAAAGGCGGCGATATGGTTAGCAACGGCGATTGCACCACCGGCAAACCGCTCCTGCTCCCGGTAACGTACCGCCATAATGCTGTTTTTTCCCGGCTTTCCCTGACCTTCTACATAGTGGTACTCATCGATGATCGATTCTCCCACCACCAGTACACGCAGATCCTTGAGAGAGTCAAGGGCGGCAACCACATCATCAGGTGAGAGCTTTACTTTGAGCTTACGCAGAAAAAGGGAGACCTCCTCAGGCAGGGTATTGAAGTGACAGTTGAGCAACTGGCTGGAACTGAAGGTCACACCACCGGTAAAACGCAGCTCACCTCCATGGCGTTCGACCGCTTCTTCCTCTGGACGTATGTTACCGGTAACATCTCCCTTCTCATCCCGGTACTCCTCTCCCTTGATATATATATCCGGTTTGATCAGCTCGAGAACATTGACGCCGGTCATCGTCTGGTTGACTGCTACTGACTCAACGCAACCCAGAGCGGCAATATGTTCCGCCCGCAGCTGCTCGGTGAAAACCGGGCGATCAGGTCCTTTGTTAACATAGGCGTCACCGGTCACCGTCACCAACAGCACATCGACCATCTCTGCAGCCTGTTGGAAGTGACGGATATGGCCGACATGGAGAAGATCGAAGGTACCGTGACAGAGGCCGATGGTACGCCCCTCCCTGCGGTAACTATCGGCCGCTTTCGCCAATGCTGTAAGGCTAAGAACTTTACTCTTCGACATATCCTAATTGGGTAACAGCGAATAAATCTAATATGACCTATAGGCTAACACAATATAACCCTTTGCGGCGTCGAAAAAAGGCCTTCCAATACCCATGAAAAATAGCATGTAACTCCTTGACTGGCTGCGGAACTTAGACAATAGTCAATGCTATGGATATCGAATCCCATTTAGATGGAACATGAAGGAGACTCTGTACAAGCCATGATTGCTTTACGTTGGCTAAAATCACCCCAATTCGCTCCGTTGATCGCTGCAATAGAATGGCTATTGCGGCTCACTTCGAAACTAATTGGAGCAATTTTATCTCAACCTAAATCTAGCCAGACTTATTCAGTGTCTCCTTAACGAAAAAATGAGTTCCCCAGCGCCTGAATTTCAGATCAGCGATAGAGTGATCGGCTATCATCACCCTCCCTTGATAATAGCGGAGATTGGTATCAACCATAATGGCTCTATAGAAACAGCTATCGCCATGGCAGATGCCGCTATCGATGCCGGTGCCGAAGTGGTCAAGCACCAGACCCATATCGTTGATGACGAGATGAGCCAGAAAGCCAAATTGACCATTCCGGGCAATGCCGATCGCTCGATCTACGAGATCATGGTGGAGTGCGCTCTCAGCGAAGAGGATGAGCGGACACTGATGGATCACATCGTCAGCAGGGGGGCGATCTTCATCAGCACACCCTTCTCCCGGGCCGCTGCCGAACGACTGGAGTCGATGAATGTTCCCGCCTATAAGATCGGTTCAGGCGAATGCAGCAACACGCCCCTGATAGAGCACATTGCAGGCTACGGCAAGCCGGTCATTCTCAGTACCGGCATGAATAACCTCGAATCAATCGGGCGCGCAGTTCAGATATTTGATACTCACCGTGTTCCCTATGCCCTGCTGCACTGTACCAACGTCTACCCGACGCCACCTGAACTGGTCAGATTAGGTGCCATGACGGAACTGCAGGAGCATTTCCCACAAGCGGTGGTCGGCCTCTCTGATCACACAGTGGATAACTACGCCTGCCTGGGCGCGGTAGCTCTCGGCGCCAGCATCCTTGAGCGCCACTTCACCGACAGCAAGCAGCGCCCCGGCCCTGATATTGCGTGCTCCATGGATGGCGACGAACTGAATGAACTGATCAGGGGCAGCCGTATACTCTGCCAGGAACGAGGGGGACATAAAGCGCCGGTTGCCGAAGAGCAGCCGACCATCGACTTTGCCTTTGCCACGGTGGTGACTCTGAAGCCGATTAAACGGGGGGAACGTTTCAGCCGTGAAAACATCTGGGTCAAACGCCCGGGGAGCGGCGAGATTGCCGCCAATGACTTTGAAACATTGCTGGGTAAGCAGTGCAGCAATGACCTGGGGTGCGACACCCATCTCCGTTGGGATGATGTTGGGGAGGAGACACTGTGAGAAAAATTCTGTTCATAACCGGTACTCGTGCCGACTTCGGTAAGCTGAAGCCACTGATAGATGCAGTCGATCACCTTGATAACATTGACTGCATGCTGTTTGTCACCGGCATGCACATGATGGAGCGCTACGGCGGTACCTACCGCGAGGTGATCCGCGCACGAATCCAGCATAAACCCCAATCCCAGGCACTCATGTCGACCACCCATATGTTCATGAACCAGGTGCCGGGAGACACCCAGGACATGATTATCGCCAACACCATCCAGGGACTCTCCCGTTACGTTACTGAGAACCGGCCGGATATGATTGTGGTTCATGGAGACCGTGCCGAGGCCCTGGCCGCCGCCATCGTCGGTAGCATGCAGAATATACGCGTCGGACACATTGAGGGGGGCGAGGTTTCAGGTACGGTCGACGAGCTGATCCGCCATGCCGTATCTAAACTATCGCATCTCCATTTTGTCGCTAATGAGACCTGCAGGGAACGTTTGGTACGGATGGGCGAGACGACTAATTCCATCTACACCATCGGCTCCCCGGATCTGGACTTGCTGAGATCGCCAAACCTACCCCCTCTGGAGGCGGCAAAAGCGCGCTACGACATCACCTTTAATGACTATGCCATCGCCCTTTTTCACCCGGTCACAACGGAACTGGAAGAGTACCGGAAATATGCCCAGTGGTTTGTCGATGCTCTCATCGCCAGCAAGCACAACTATGTCGTGATCCTCCCCAACAATGATCCCGGATCAGAGCACATATTTCATGAGTACAGGCGACTCAAGGGCGACAGCCATTTCAGGATTTTCCCCTCCATTCGCTTTGAGTTTTTCCTCTCCCTGATGAAGAGTGCCGGCTTGATGGTGGGTAACTCCAGTGCCGGCATCAGAGAGATGCCTTTCTGCGGCAAACCCACTGTCAATGTCGGCAGCCGGCAGATGAACCGCACACTAAGCCCATCGGTCATCAACACCGAATATGAGCAGGAGAGCATAATGGCGGGGCTGACGGAGGCTGGGAAAATGAAAGAGCTGCAGCCGAGTGAGGAGTTCGGTGTCGGCAACAGCACGAAACTGTTCCTGCAGGTAATCAAGGAAGAATCACTGTGGCAAACACCTCTGCAGAAGCGTTTCAATGACTAGCTCGATTCTAGGTATCATTCCGGCCCGGGCCGGCTCAAGGGGCATTCTCCATAAGAACACCACGCTCCTGGCCGGCAAGCCACTGATCACATACACCCTTGAAGCCGCTCTGAAATGCCCGCAGATCGACCACCTGGTGATCACCACCGATTGTGAGAGAGTGATGGGGATCGGCAATGAGCACGGTGTCGAGATTATCGAGAGGCCGGCCGAGCTGGCAAGCGCCACGGCCACAAGTGATGCTGTCGTCCTCCACACACTGCAGGCCCTGAAGTCCACAGGCCAAACTTATGATGCCTTTGTTCTGCTGCAGCCCACCTCACCCCTGCGCACCGCAGATGACATCACCTTTGCCATCGCGCTCTTTCAAGAGCAACAGGGCAAGGGAAGTGTGATCAGCGTGGTCCGTCCTGACAAGCACCCGATGAAGTCATTTGAGCTTGGTCAGGATCATCTGCAACCCTGGATCGATGAACAGACACTCGGTTCTCCCAGGCAGTTACTACCGGAGCTGGTACAGAGCGATGGCGCCATCTATATCACCGCCACGGAACGATTCATTGCCACCAATAGCTTCTACAGCCACCCGGTAACGCCCTACTTCATACCCAAGCAACACAGCATCGATGTGGATGGCGCCGATGACCTCGAGCTAGCGGCATTCTATCTCTCCAGGAATGACAGACACTCATGATGATGGAAAAGAGCGATCACCCTTTCACCAGCAACAGCTTTGGCGACCGTTTCATCTATCAGGTCAACCGTAACGATTTTGACCAGTTGGGTGCTGATTATGTCTTCAGGGAGCGCTTTGGCATCGACCTATTCAAGCAGGACACCCTCTACCTGCTGGTAGGGTCAGACTCACTATTACTGCCGGCCTATATCGAGCGCAACGGCATCCCCACAGGCAGCGCCTATATCTTTGTCGAGCCGGAATCAATTTACGCAGTTATTGAAGCGTATGCGAAAGGACTGAACAAGTACTTCAGAATTACCACACCCACAGAGCTGCAACAGACCCTGGATGAAGTAGGCAGCCTTGGTGCCGACCACTATATCTACAAAGATCAGGTGGAGATAGTTGGATCGATCGCTGCGATTAATGACCACATCGAGCAATATGCCGCTCTGAATGCCTGGCTCTCTGACACTATGGCAACACTTCACTGGGATGTTTGTGGCAAGCTCAACCTGGCTCAACATATCGCCAATACCATTGAGACATGCCCCAACCATCTGGTCTCCAGTGATTTTTTAAAGGGCCTCTTTTCAGGGAAGAGTGTTATCATTCTTGCCGGTGGTCCATCCCTGGAGGAGAACTTCCCCTGGCTCGAGCAACACCGTGACAGCCTAGTGGTCATTGCGGTATCACGGATCAGCCTGCGACTACATGAACTCAATATCCAACCCGATATCTTTATTCATGCTGATGCCCAGGAGATAGGTTTTGATACTGCCAAAGGTATATTTTATTTCCCCGAAACACTCTTCACCTACACTGCAAATAACCCACCCAGACTGATTGGTCAGTGGAATGGAATGAGCGCCATCATCACCGAACGTCTCCCCTGGTCCAGCACAATCAATGACTACAGCAACATCGAGGTTGAGGGTAATTCGGTAGCCAACGTGGCGATCTCTCTTGCCGCAAAACTTGGCGCTTCACAGATAATTCTATTAGGTGTCGACCTTTGCCACAGCCCGGAAGGTTTCAGCCATGCCGCCGGCAGCAATGAGCGGAGAAACCCACCACCGATTCACCTCAATCTCGACAGGGTCACCACCAATGACGGCAGCATAGGCTATACCACACAGGACTTCACCATAGCCACAAAGGCTCTCGATCGGCAAGCACAGCAACTCAATGCGCTAGGTATCCGCCTGATCAATCCCTCTCCAAAGGCAGTAAAACTGGCACATGTAGAATATCACCCAGTGGCTGAAGTCACGTTGAAAAAAATGACCTGCAGCCCGCTTCAGTTGATTGCCGCCGCCTACCCGAAAGCCGACCCAAATATCTATCTAGATCACCTGACCCAGGAATTAAAACGCGCCAGCCACCAAATTCAAGTACTGCAACTTAGAGCCCGTAAGTCGATCAGCGAACTGAATCAAGCAAAGAAAAAGCCCAAAGCAGCTGAGAAAGCATTCAAGGTCGCCCAAAAAATGATCGCGGAAATCACCCAAAATAGCGTGGCAAAAGCCACCATCGCCATGCATTTTAGCCGATTTATCGAGGTCCTGAGTATCATTGAGAGCGGTGGGGATGGATACGAACAGGGTATTCTGGGCCAGGAGGCTTATCTCAGCCACTTTCTCGAAGTATCACAGCTATTTGATACTCTACTGAAAAACACACTGGAACGAGTGGAGGTTCGCAAGGAGGAGTTAAAGGAATTGCCCCGTTTCGACCTGCTATTCAAGCAATGGGCTGCGGATAACCAGCCGGGGCGTGCTGCCATATGGATGAAAAACCACCTCTCAGCACAGACGACTTTACCCCCAGATATCCAACACCAACTCCAGGCATTCAAGGCGCAGTTTAATGCAGAGGTGAGAGAGAAGAGGACGAGGCACCTCTCCACCGTCAGCGCCATGGCAAATCTTGATAATGTGATTCCACGGGTAATCTTGCTGTTCAAATCAAAGGATGTTGATGGCTTCAACTACCTTCTCAGCGTTCTCTCCCACTACCCTGATGGGGAGGCAAGACCCTACTCTCTCTTCACCTCCGGGATGCTGGCCGAACTTGAGGGCCATCCTGGCCAGGCAATCATCTATTACCAGCAGATCCTTGAGTGTCCTGAACCCCCGGTACTGGAGCTGACACTGAAAAGGATTGCCGGTATCTGTATCGAGGCCGGTGATATGGAGAATGCCCTGTTTGCATTTGAGTCCCTCGCCGGGCTCTCTGCGGAACACGCACCCTCCTACGCAGAGTTGCTGGCTGCCATGGGGCATATTGGTGATGCGGTTGCGGTGTATGAGGAGTACTGCGCCTCATATCCGGATGATCTGGCCACTCGCTGCAAATTTGGGCTGCTATACAAGGAGACCGGAGAGAGTAAAAAGGCAGGGGAGATTGGCCGTGGTATCCTCGTGGATCACCCTGACTTATCCCTGCGAAAGAGTTGATTCGGGTGTAACCACATATCATCAAGAGTAGAGAGGTGATTAGGGGCACTTACTATAGGCATCGGTTCCTGCCCTCTTCTTGCGGATCCCTTTAAAGTCATCCATCAACTCTTGTTTTGCAGCTATAGCAAGCTGCTGCATCTGCTGATTGAGAGAGATCATCTCGTTCATCATGCGGTAGCCGATTCGCGATCCCCCGATGTTTCTTTATGTGCTACCCAAGCCTCGACCAACCTGCGCCGTTCCTCATCCATCACCTGGAGTGCGTCCCACTCCCCCTTTTTTGCCGCCTGCAACATGGCCCCAGTCAGCGTTAACGCCTCTCTCAGGTCATTGGTGTAATTAGGCATAAAGAGCTACTTTTCGCCCCCGGAGACCGCCTCATCTATATTGGGCGCATGGCGGATATAGTCAGGCATGACATCCCAAGCCTGTTTGACCTCATTCAGGAGAGAAGCCACCTCATCAAGGGCACGGATATCATTGCTCGCGCCACCTTCAACCAGGCGTTTACCCATGTATAGATAGAGGGCTTCCAGGTTTACAGCTATCTCTCCACCTTTTTCTGCATCGAGACTAGAGCGGAGGCGTCGATGATTGAAATCGCCCAAGTGATATTATCATGACGAATTTGGATTTCTTTACGCTCAATAGCTCCCTTGGCGATGGCAATTTTATCCAACGCACCTTCCATCAACATCTGTACAAGACGATGAGGTGTGGCGTAGTTCGCCTCGCTACTCGAAGCCTGAGTGTACTTCGATGCGGGCGTGCGCTTACCGGCATATCCAGTCATAGATTGGTGTCCGAAAAAGTTAAAAAAACAGCGCTATTGGTTAAGCACCGCCAACTGCTGCGTCAAGTAAGCACTCATACTATTGAGGCTACTAACCGTTGCATCGAGCTGCGCAAACTGTTTGACAAGACGGGCTTCCACGCTATCCAGCCGATCTTGCAAGTTGGCCTCGGCTATCTGCAGGTAGTTCTTGGTATCCGCCAATGAAGCTTCACGACTGCCAATAGCACCATCGGTATCCAGCAGATCGTCTGCATAACTGTAGAGCCGGTCGGCGAAGCCCTCCGTATCATCGCTAAACAGCTTCATCACATCTTCATGATTGCTCGATAATACACTGTCAAAAACAGTGCTATCAATAGACATCACACCATAGCGGTCGCGTGAGATGCCAATCTCAGCCAGGGAGCTGTAATCGCCAACACCAGAAGCCGCTGTATTGAGCACGTTGTTGAGGCCGCTACGAATAAACGTCAGGGATGAATCATTAGGGAGATCACCTGCACGAGCAGTGGTGATAGCGCTCTGCAATGCATTGTATTTATCGACAAAATTCTCTATTGATGTCTTGATGGCTGCATCATCACGGCTGACCGTGAGGGTGGAGGAGCCAGCGGCCACCAGGTTAATGGTAAGACCACTGATCGCACTGGTGATGGTATTAGACGCACTGGTTATGGCAAAACCATCAAGGGTGACCTGGGCGTCTACCGCCGTGGTCACCACCTTTGCAGTGGTGTCGTCACCGGCATCGATATAGAAAAGCTTCGACAGGCCTGCATTATCTGTATTGTTCGAATCATCATCACTAAAGGTGATGGCAATAGCACTGGCCGCACCGGTATTGTCTGAATTGAGGATAATGCGCGAACCGCCATCCTCATTGATCACCGAGGCGGTGACATCTAGATCGGCGGTATTATTGATGGCATCACGAATCCCCTCCAGTGTATCGTTGGTGCCGTCAACGATTATATCGTAAGCGGTACTGTCGACTGTCAGGGTCAGGGTGCCGGTGCCGCCAATGGAGGTGGTAGCATCGGTATAGACACTCGATGCCGTTTTATGAGCAGTCGCAAGGTTAGTTACGACAAGTGCGTAACTGGATGCTACTGCACCCCCTGTCGCCGTTGCAGCAGCAACTGCGCTACTGCTCGAAGTGGCGGTAGCAGGATTGAATGCCGTCGGGTAGCGCAATGCGCTCAGCGCCGACTTAAATGAGGAGACAGCGCTCTTGATGGTGCCGTAAGCGCTGATCTGGGTGTCGATATTCGACTGTTTTGCAAGATTACGGTCAAGCGGGCGACGTTCAATGGCCAACATTTGATCCAGCACAGTCGACAAGTCTAGACCTGAACCGATACCTGGAATACCTATTGCCATCTCAACGTCCGCCCACCCGACCTTTCCAAATTGGGAAATCAGCCTCATCACTAAGGATGAGACCTGCCCCTGGTTTACCAACCATCTCATGTATCCGTGCTACCAACGCGATTAACTCATCGGGTGGGTATTGGCGGATAAGCTTCTGAGAGTCCGCATCGTAGACTCGAATCACCGGCCTGCCAGTCTCTTCACTGACACTGAACTGTACCTTACGCCGGGTTGTCTGCACTAATGCATTCGCCTCTGCAACCAATTTCTTCAGAGACTCAGCATCACCCGTTCCCTTGCCCGAGTCTGCCGCCTGAGGTGGCTTGGCTTCATTCTGGTCAACAGGTGACCTCGCCTTCGCCGTCTCAACCTTGGCAACCTCGGAGACGTTCGCAATCCGACCGGAATGGCTCGAGTTCGCACGATTAGCCGGAAGCATGTTGGCCTGATTAATAAGCTCAACTGCCATGACTTTATCCTCGCTACTCCTAATTTAGCCTCAGCTCCGGGGGTTACCCCGGAGCCACCCGATCTAACCCAACAGACCCAATGCAAGCTGTGGCATGGTGTTGGCCTGTGCCAATGCTGCGATACCGGCCTGCTGCACAACCTGGGCGCTGGTCAGTCTTGCGGTCTCGCGTGCGATATCGGCATCCATGGTACGCCCATAGGCGCCCCACTGAGACTCTTCAACCGCCATGGCGGTGTTCAGTGTCTTCTCTGCCACACTTTCGTCAGCACCAATCTTAGCCAGGGCTAGATTGACCGTACCCATTATTGTCACGACGCTGGCGAGGGTGGTGGTATTGGATATCCCCGACAGAGTAGGTGCGGCCTGACCGAAGTTGATGGTAGAACCGTTAGAGCTGGCTACTGCGTCAAAGGTACCAAAGGCGCCGGCACCATTGAACTGAACCCTAGCAAGCATTGCACCCAGCTCAGTACCCAGATCATCCATCTCTGTGCTGATATAGCTCTTCTGATCAGCTGAGTAGGTACCACTGAGTTTCTGCAGGGCCAGCTCACGTACGCGCTGCAGCATCTCGTTAGCGGTCTGCAGTGTGGTGTCCTGGACCTGTAGGCGGGACATGGAGTCACCGAGTGTTTGCTGGGCAATGGCGGCGCCGCGGGCTTGCATCTCAGCAAATTGACCTACCGCCAGACCGGCGGAATCGTCTTTTGCCATGTTGATACGAAGACCCGATGAGAGCCGCTGTACAGCGGTCTGCATATTGACCTGTGAACGACTGATATTACGCCGTGCGGCGAGTGAGTACAGGTTAGTGTTAACTGTGACAGCCATGTTGGCATCCTCTTAAAGACCCTGTGCGCTTCACTTTGACAACGCCTCTTCAGGCGGGATGCTGCTCCAGGGTGTTTGTATTCAGCGGATATATCTTCAATGGTTTTCGATGATATTTACCGCTTCCAACACTAATAGCGACCACAGTGCGTTGATCTTTAGAAAAAACCAGCAGAAAGTTTGTTTTCTGCTTCATGTCACAAATCAATCACTTAGCCATAAAATCACGTTAATTCCCAACGTATAAGAAAAAACGCTCTGCTTTTAAATTGCAGAGCGATCATTTAGAGAAATACGCGCCGCATTAGTTTTCTATTCTCTAGCGCTTTCCCCTATCAGCGTCTTATTCGTATTGGTGGTCGCTCGTAAGCTGAAAAATCACCCTGGTTGGGATTTTTACTCCTGACATACCACTGCGTTTGTTAATACTGGATAAAAAACGGAAAATCTAATGTTTGGGTGAGACATGCCGGCTAAGCACACATAAACGTCCTCTTTTTCCTTATCCTGATACCGCCTCAGCTATCATTTGTGCTACGTTCGGCCCGATACTCTCATTTTCATTAAAGTGATCATAGATCCTTTTGCGCTGCTCTAGTGGTGTTTCAAGCGCCTGTTCGCAGGCCTCAACCATCCCTTTTAAGTCACCATTTGTGTATCGGAGAATCAATCCATTCTCAGTGAGACCCTGCAGTCGCCCGCCTAGCTTTGAATCTTCAACTACCGGCACCTGCCCAACGCAACCACTCCAGAAGGGTCTGTCAGTATGGGTGTAGCGCATTGCAGGCGTTGTAAAAGTCCGACCCTCCGGGCAGAAATGAACTTTGTACTGGCCAAACTCACCCCTCTGGTTCACGGGTATCGAATGATCATGGATTGCAGTAAAACGGTCTTTGAAATGTTGCTTTAAGTAATCAACTTGTCTTTTTCTGTGGGGAGTAAATCCCAATTTTGATCCCAAGAAAACTATCTGTTTTCTTGCATCACCAACAAAGGGATATGAATATGGGACAATATTAGCCAGCCAGCTTCTGTTGTGAACAATACATGCTGGATTTATATCTACGGCAACGGTTTCATCCAAAGGCATTTCGTCATGTACAAGAACGCTTAGATGCCTTGCCAGCCCCTCTTTAAAGCATGGCATGTACCTGCTCGCCTCATCATAGGCCCAGTAGAAAACTTTTCCTCCCTTCTGTGTAAATAGTGTAAGTATTCTATCCAGAACAGATTCAATCGTTTGAGGTTGCTGGGCTATCATTATCAGCCAGGGGATTACACTTGGCTGCACCTCTTCCTGTAAAAAATCAAGCAGCCCGGCAATACCAACAATTTTGGTAGGTGCGAATTCAATTTCAGGGTGGGATAGTTCTGAAAAGCAGCGCAGGTTTTCCCCATCCCAATCACAGTCGAGGCGTGCAAGATCTAACAGCGCCTGGTCACTGGGATCTGACACTAGTGAACCAAGGTCTCTCCTAGGAAGTTGTTCAATATATTTTGGCGCATCCTGCAATAGACCACCCCAATGCGAATAGTAGGTAATCTGGACGGTTTTTTTATTTGAGCTAGGCATGGATCAACGAGACTCATAACTCGACCGCATAGCGGCAACTAGGTGCATTAATCCGAACCACCCCTTCAAAGAAGCCATCAGGCTCAACGAATAAAGTTGAACAGCAATAATCCCTGCATCTGAGAGAAGCTGGCCTGAGCCGCTTCCAGGGCAACCTTCTCTTTATTGAAGTTGGTAATCGCCTCGGCAATATCCACATCCTCGAGCTTCGAGCGGTTGGTCTCCAGTGTCAGGATGAAACCCTCGTTGATATCCCTCTGCTCATCGATTGATCGCTCTTTCGAGCCGACACTGGCATGCACCTCACCGATCCGGGCGATGGCACTACTAATATCGGCACCAGAGTGCCGGGGCTGGTATCCGCCTCCAGGGCAGTAGCTATCTGATCGATGGTGGAAAAGAGGTCACGCACACCACCCGCGGCGATCGGCACATCCATGAAGGTGTGGAAGCCGGATTCACTATCGGCCACCGTCCGGTCAGCCGAGATTCTGATCTCCCTCAACCCCGTATCACCACTGAAAGTGTATGTACCGGCACCGGCGGCAAAGGGTTTCACCTTCCCCTGAAAACCGGAAAAGAGATAATCTCCGGCACTATCGGTGGTATTGGCCAGATCGAGCACGCTACTCAACATACCCCGCACCTCCACAGCGATCATGTCACGCTGAGCTGCGTTATAGGTACCACTGCTGCCCTGCAGCGCCAGCTCGTTAACCCGCTGCAGCATGGTGGTGATACCGCTCAGGGTGTTGTCCACCAACTCCAGGCGATTTTGCGCCCGGTCTGCATTTTTCTGATACTGCTCAACAGTGCGTGCAGCCCGATTCAATTCAAGTACCTGAGTGGAGCCCGCAGGATCATCGGACGGTCGCAGGATCCGCCGTCCGGTAGAGATCTGCTCCTGAGTACGGCTCATCTTGGCTTGGGTCTTGAGAATGCCATCAAGTCCCTGCTGATACATCTGGCCTGTAGAAATTCTTAGCATAGCTACCTCCCCATGGCGCCGATGAGAGTATCAAAGATGACACCAGCCACTGCCACCACTTGGGCAGCCGCCTGATACGCCTGCTGATACTTCATTAGATTTGCCGCCTCCTCATCGAGATTAACGCCGGAGATGCTGGCAAGGCTGCTCTCCTGTACCGTCAGCAGCCCTTTCTGTGCGTTGTAGTTGGTCTCTGCCTGACGTGCCAGGGCGCCGATATCCGCCACCATCTGGCCGAAAATGCCCTGTATGGTAGAGGTACCGCCTGCCATCAACAACTCCCTTCCCATACCACCCATGGCCAAAGCATTGCGGTTATCGGCGGTGCCGCTGCTGTTATTGCTGATAACGAACTGATCACCCGCTATTGGTGTACCGCTGATATCAAAGGTAAGTCCACCGTAGGCGCTGAACTGGGTCGGATTGGTGCCATCAGGGAAAGATTTACCTGACACATCAGTGGAGGTTGGATCATAAAGCACATAGTTATTCGGTGCCGCAGGGCCGCCGGTGATGACAAAACCACTATTGCCCGAGCCATCTGCATCAGCCGAATAAGTCAGGGTAATAGAGGAGGACAGGAGCAGCCCAGTGGCACTGGTGGTGGCTGCCTGGGTAATCAGGGCTGATCCTGTATTGACCGGATGGCCGTTGGCATCCATTACCTCATTGGCCCGCAACGCACCCGCTGCCGCGATCTTGTTGGTGTCACTGATCAGTAAACTGACATCGCCAGCAGCGCTACGGGTCGGCTGAATCAGGAAAGAGTCACCCGCAACCAACCCACTAGCACCAGTGATGGAGAGAGTAAATCCATCGGTTACTGTCGGCAACGCCGAATCAACCGCTGCGGTGACACCATCGGAGAGACGGGTCAGGGTGTAGCTGGTGCCGGAGTTATAGGTCAACCGATAGTCAGATGAAGTGACATCAGAGAGGTCGGAGGAAGAGAAGGTCGCCGAGACCGTCGCCGTGCCGGTATTGCCGGTGTCCATGACACCACTGAAGGTGATCGGCTGGAAGAAATTGGTCCCTATCGAACCCAGAAGATCAACCCCCTGCACCTGCTGGGCGTTGATGCTTTCGACGATGCCTACCGCTACTTGGCCGAGCTGGTTCTGGCCAGCATCGAGGAACTGCTCACGGAACTCCAGAAGTCCCCCAAGCTTGCCGCCACTAATCTGGTCTGTCAGCTCCTCAGAGCTGAAGCTGGTGACAAATGCAACTCCCGGGGCATTTGAATCCTCTGGATTCTGGTAGACACCAAGGGTTGTGTTTTGTGAGCCGATCACCAGCCCTGACCGGTACCTATGGAGACGTTGTAAGCACCATCATCCTGTTCAAAGACCTGGATATCGACCAGCTTGGAGAGCCCCTTAAGCAGGATCTCACGTTGGTCGAGCAGGTCATTTGGAGGGGTTCGGCCATCCGAGTTATTAGCTTGAATGATCTTCTGGTTAACATCGGCGATGGCACCGGCGAGGGTATTGATATCCGTCATCGTTTGCGACATCTTCTGATTGATCTCGCGTCGAAGTTCGTCGTACTGGCGATCAAAGAAGGCAAAGCGGTCAGCTAGAGACTGAGACTCAGATAGTACCACCTGGCGTGCCGCCGCTGACGCCGGATCATCGGAGAGAGTCTGCATGGCATCGAAGAAGCTCTGTAGCGCCGGATCCAGTCCCACCATCGGATCGGCCAACAGGTCATCCAGTCGGCTGGCATTCTCCGATAGCGTCTCAGCCTTGGAGGTAACCGACTGAGAGGTACGTACCTGTGTGGCGATAAAGTCGTCGTAATAGCGCTGTACAGTGGCAACATCGACACCGTTGCCCTGCCAGCCGGAGCCGCTAAAGCTGGGATTCCTAGTCTCAAAGTCGACCCGTTGGCGGCTGTAGCCTTCGGTATCGGCATTGGATACGTTATGCCCCACGGTACTGATCGCACGTTGATATGCGAGCAATCCGGAGGAAGCAATACCGAGTAAAGTAGCATGATTCTTTCCAGTTCCTCGACGGACAGCACCCTAAGGTTGCCGTCCACCTATCTCTTATAGCGGCTCAGCCGCCCCTGCCTTGAACCTGGCAAGTGCCGACCGCAGTTCATCACCAGCCATTATGCTGCTGATTTTATTTGCATATTTTGGATCTGTGGCGTAACCGGCCCGCTGCAGTTCTGAGAAGTAACGTTCACTGTCACCTGCCACCTCCAGTGCCTTGCTATAACGGGGGCTGCCGCGAAGAAACTCGACATAATCGAGAAAGCTGTCGCGATAGCTACCGTAGGCCCTGAAGTGGTCACGTTTCTTAACAGCAACGCCTTCCTGGTACTCCAGTGTATTTACTTTCACCTGCTCTCCATCCCATTGCCGGTCAGCCTTAATGCCGAACAGGTTATTGGCGGGCTGACCACCTGTACCACGCATCATGTGCCTACCCCAGCCGGTTTCCAGAGCAGCCTGGGCCAACAGAGCCTGGGGTTGGATACCGATCAATGTTGCCGCTTCACTGGCCCAGGGCATAAGCTGTTGGACAAAATCATCGGCATTCCAGCCCGCCGGATCCTTGTCCGGCTGCGGCGCTTGAGTCTGCCCACTCTCGTCAACCACCGCGGTATCAACGGCCGTTACGGCCGAAGACTTCACCACTGACTTTAGATGCAAGGCATCACGGCCGTAGTCACTCAACTGTTTCGCCGGCATCACCTCACCATTTTGGCCCTGCATCTGGCGAATGATCACATCCGCCAATCCCATGCCACCGCTCTCAGCCAGGCCAATGGCGAGTTGCTGATCATACATATCGCGGTAAAAGAGGCTCTGATCACTATCCATCAGCCCTTTGCCCAGGCTTGCCTGGCGCATGGTCTTCAGCATCTGCTGGATAAACAGGGACTCAAACTGCTGGGCAACCTTCTCCAGCGATCCATCCGCATCACGGGATGCCATCGCCTTGAGTTCGCCAAGCCCTTGGAAGTCGGTATAGACAGAGGTATCACCTATATTCATCAGATCACCACCAGCACCGCTTTCAAGGCACCGGCTTGCTTCAGTGCTTCAAGAATGGCTACCAGATCGGAGGGTGATGCCCCTACCTGGTTGACCGCACGCACGACCTCATCCAGAGTCACACCGGGATCGAAAAGAAACATCCGGCTGCCACCCTCGGAGACTTCTACATCCGACTCCGGCGAGGCGATGGTGGTACCACCAGAGAGGGCTCCCGGCTGTGAAACATCAGTACTCTCACTGATGGTGACAGTGAGGCTACCGTGGGAGACCGCCGCCGGACTCACCCGTACAGCGCTGCTGATCACCACCGTTCCGGTGCGGGAGTTAACAATGATCCGCGCCGGTGCGATACCCGGTTTAACCTGCAGGTTCTCTATTAGGGAGATAAAACTCACTCGCTGCGAAGGATCACGGGGGCTGTTGACACGAATGGAGGTCGCATCTTCTGCTACCGCAACACCCGGCCCGATAGACTCGTTGATCGATGCCACTATGCGCTGGGCTGTAGTGAAGTCACCCTCATGGAGGTAAAGAGTGAGTGAGTTGCCCTGAGCGAAAGCATTGGGCACCGCGCGTTCCACTGTGGCACCCCCAGGGATACGACCGACACTGGGAATATTGATCGTGATATTTGAGCCATCAGCACCGGATGCACTGAGCCTCCGACTACCAGATTACCCTGGCAACGGCATAGACCTTGCCGTCGGCCCCCTTCAGAGGTGACATCAGCAATGTGCCGCCACGCAGGCTCTTGGCATCACCGATGGATGAGGCGGTGATATCGATCTTCTGGCCCGGTTTGGCAAAGGCCGGCAATTCGGCATGAAGGGTGACGGCAGCAACATTCTTTGGCTTCATCGAGGTGCCGGGAGGCACTACCACACCCAACTGGGTAAGCATGCTGCGCAGGCTCTGCTCGGTGAAAGGTGCTGAATTCATCTTGTCACCGGTGCCGTCAAGCCCGACCACCAGACCATAACCAATCAGCTGGTTGCTACGCACACCGGCGATAGAGGAGATATCCTTGATCCGCTCCGCCCGCGCAGGTGAAAGCAGGCTCATCAACGCAAACAGCATGGCAAGCAGAGCCAGATAGAGCCCCACCTTGCCACTGACTGCCGTAAAGTTCGGTTGGGGTGCTGAATGTCTGATTATTGAATGTCTCATCGCGATCACCTAGAAGGGAAACAGTGCGCTAACAAAGAATTTAGCCAGCCAGCCTATAGAGTTTGAGTCAGCCACGGCTCCATCACCCACATAGACAAAGGTGGGATCCGCCAACTTTGTTGAGAGCACTGTATTGGTTGAGTCGATATCAGCGGGGCGGACGATACCGGACACCTTCACATACTCATTGCCCTGGTTGATACCAATCCGTTTCTCGCCCCGCACAACCAGGTAATCGTTGGCAAGCAACTCAACAACGGTCACCGTCAAATCTCCGCTCAGGTTATTGCTCTGAGAGCTATCACCTGAACCGGCAAACGCGTTGCTCGATGCCAAGCTGAAACCCAGGGTATTGTTACTGTTACTTGCCAGGGGCAGCACACTGGGAGTGTCAAACTGTGGTGTAGAACCCAGAATTGTCGGATTGGTAATAGTGGTAGCGTTGGTCTTGTCGACATTGGTCGCCGCCTTCTTGGAGGCGTTGGTCTGCTCTACCAGTTTAATAGTGAGCATGTCACCGACACGGCGGGCGCGGGTGTTTTCAAACCATGAGTGCTCATAACCCGCCTGATAGATAGCGCCATTACCTTGAGGTGTTGGGGGCGCCACTACCGGGCGTACAGGGGCATAGGCGGGATCTCTCTTCGGTACGCTGTTACATCCTGCCAGAGCGACCGCCGCCAGCGCCAACAGTGTGATTGTGAGAAACCTTTTCATGCCGTTATCCGCCTGCTATTACAGCTGGTTGTTCACATAGGCCAACATCTCATCGGTGGTTGAGATCACCTTGGAATTCATCTCGTAGGCGCGCTGGGTCTCGATCATATTGACCATCTCTTCCACCACATTGACATTGGAGCTCTCCAGAGAACCCTGAATCAGGGTGCCGAGTCCATCGGTGCCGGGGGTAGCAGTGGTCGCTGCACCACTGGCCGCCGTCTCCCGGTAGAGGTTTTGGCCCACTGCGGCAAGACCCGTTGGATTGATGAAATCAGCCAACTCGATGGTGCCGATCTGGGTAGGTGCACTGCCACCGGCGATCAGTGCAGAGACCACACCGTCGGAGCCGACAGTGATACTGAGTGAATTGGACGGCACGGTGATTGCCGGTTCCAGAGCATAGCCGTTATTGGTGACAACCTGCCCATCGGCGCTCAAGTTGAATGATCCATCACGGGTATAGACGATGGAGCCATCGGGGTGCAGCACCTGTAGAAAACCCCGCCCTTCAACAGCAACATCCAGGGAGTTTCCAGTCTGCGTCACATTGCCTTGAGTAAACAGCTTCTGGGTGGAGACGGTCTGCACACCGGTACCTATAGCCAGCCCGGAGGCAGCTGGGTCTCCTGGGATGACTGCGCCCCTACCTGACGAACATTCTGATAAATAAGATCTTCGAATGCTGCACGATCACGCTTAAAACCCGTGGTCGACACATTTGCCAGGTTATTGGCGATAGTCGCCATCCGTGTCTGTTGGGCATCAAGCCTGTTTTTGCGATCCAGAGTGCGGGATACATAATCCACCTTCCTTTTAAGTCTATTTTTCTCTATACGATAATTCTTGCAAAAACCCTGCCATCAGGTGACTTTCAAGATACTGGTGGAGGCCTCCTCCATCTTTTCTGATTTCGACATCACCTTTATTTGCAGCTCATAACGCCTGGAGAGCTCAATCATATCAACCATCGAATCAACTATATTGACGTTGCTGCTCTCGATTGATCCGGTAACCAACTCCATCTCCACATCGGCATCGGTCTCCTCTCCACTACGTAACCTGAGCAGACCATCCAAGCCTTTATCCAGCTGATCAAGAGGTGGATTGACCATCTTGATGCGATCAATCACCGCCAATTCATTGGCAGCCTGACCGACGGGTTTAATGGAGATGGTTCCATCAGAGGCGATAAATAGGCTTTCAGCCGGGGGAATAGCAATCGGCCCACCGTTGCCGAGCAGCGGCAAGCCGTTGCCGGTAGTCAACATACCGTTGATATCGATCTTGAGGTCACCGCGGCGAGTATAGGCCTCGCTGCCGTCACGGGACTGAACAGAAAACCAACCTTCGCCGTTCATCGCCACATCAAGATCACGGCCCGTATGTACCAACGCGCCGCGCTGGAAGTCGAGGCCAGACCGCTCAGTCAAGGCGTAGACGCGTGTCGGCATGCCCTCACCAAACACAGGCAAACTGCGTGCCTGCTGCAAGTCGGCAACAAAACCGGGGGTATTGGCATTGGCAAGATTGTTGGTGTTTGCGGCGTGAGCGTGCAAGGTCTCTTTAGCCCCGCTCATGGCGACATAAATAACGCGATCCATAATGCACCTCTTTGGGAAATCAGCCTACTTCAAATTGCCATGTCATCGATTTGAAGCAGGCCGCTATACTCCCTTACCTGATATTGATTACTGCCTGAGTTACCTGGTCAGAGGTAGTGATCGCCTTGGCATTCGCCTGGAAGTTGCGTTGTGCCACGATCAACTTCACCAGCTGCGTTGCGATGTCAACATTGGACAACTCAAGCGCACCACTCTGGATAGTACCGAAGCTCGAAGTACCGGCCTCACCCAACTGAGCATCACCCGAATCAAAAGTCTCAGTCCAGTTGTTGCCACCCTCTTTACCCATACCACTCGGGTTATTAAACTTGGCCAGTACCACCTGACCGAGGGAGGTGGAGCGTCCATTGGTGAAACGTGCAAATACCACTCCCGAATCATCGACATCGACACCGTTCAAGCGACCGGAGGTGTAGCCATCCTGAGAGAGCTCATTGACACCAAACTCACCTGCATACTGGGTGGCAGTGTTAAAATCAATATCCAGCGACATGGTAGAGGCACCATTAGTGAAGGTGTAGGTGCCGAAACTGACAATACCGGCTGTATCAGTAGCGTTTCCGGTACCCGGAGAGAGGGCACCCGCAGAATCAAAGACGATCGTTTCCGGGCCGTCAGCAGTACCACCATCGACACTCACATAAACATCCCACTCATTTGCCGCCTCTTTATCGAAATACATGGTGGCCGTATGAGCATCACCCAGGGTGTCGTATACGGTGATTGATGAGGCACTGTTGTACATGGTGGCCGTGGGCGCAGCTGCGACAAACGCCGCTGTTGGGGCGGTATCCGAGGCATTGATGTTGACACCGGCGGTGATACTGGTGGATGCCGAGGGCGCACTGGGCTGAAGATTAAGCTGCAGATCAGCTACTGTGCCGGTATCAAAATTGGTTGTACCGGTAATCGGCGGATAGGCCTGCAGTCGCTGAGCCGCATGATTTACAATATAGCCGTCACGATCCACACTCAGTGCACCTGCTCGACTGTAAAATCGGCTACCGGCAGTATCTTCGAGAACGAAGAAGCCTCACCGTTTACTGCCAGATCGAGGTTATTGGAGGTAAACTCCACCGTCCCCTGGCTGAACTGCTGAGAGACCCTGGCGACACGGACACCTCGTCCTGCGGCTGGTACCCAGATCCTGAATCGATGTGGCATAGATATCTGTAAACTCCGCCCGCGACTCCTTGAAGCCGGTAGTGGCGACGTTGGCAATATTGTTGCCGGTTACGTCTAGTTCTGTTTGGGCTGCTGCGAGCCCACTCAATGCAACTTGGAACGACATGGTTTGCTCCTTTTATCTTCAGTTGATCTGTCTTACTTGGTCAAAAGCAACGGGGCCTAGCCCACCGAGGTTCAGGGTGAGCCCCTGACCTGTACCACCGATGGTGACGCTCTCCACCGGTGCAAACAGCTGGGTCTGAAGAGCCTCTGTACCCTCACTCCCTCCAGCCTCTACCTGAATGTTGTAATAGCCTGGGCTGGCATAATCACCACTGTCGGTAATGCCATCCCATGAAAACTGCACTGCCCCCCCTTCGTGGTCGCCAATATTAAGCTCTCTCACCATCTGCCCGTGGCATCACTGATGCGAATGACCACATCAGCGCTATGGGCCAATTCAACCTGGCCACGAACAGTGCCACCACTGGTCAGATAACCTGTGTCGGTAGGTACCAGCACCTCTCTGCCAATAAGACTACCGGCTTGTAGTGCCTGATCCGAGGTCATGCTGGAGGAGAGATCAGCAAAGGATTCATTCAACTTGTCCAACCCGCTGACCGATGCAAACTGAGACATCTGAGTAAGCATCTGGGTGTTGTCCATCGGTGCTGATGGATCCTGATTTTTCAGTTGAGTAACCATCAGTTCGAGAAAGGCATCGATGCCCAACTCTGAAGGATCTCTTACTGCTTTCTTCTCTGCGAACGGTGTAACACCAAGACTGGCAAGCAGGTCATCATGTGCATTGATTGCGGTCATTCGAAGTCTCCTTATTCACCCATTCTCAGAGTGGCGGACATCAGCTGCTTGGTGGCATTGACCACCTCTACGTTGCTCTGATAGGTGCGGGAGGCAGAGATCATATTGGCCATCTCTTCCACCACATTAACGTTGGGCCGGAATATATAGCCCTCCTCGTTGGCCATCGGATTATTTGGGGCAAACTCCATATTCAATGGTGCCTGACTCTCGACAATACCTTTCACCTGTACGCCGACCGATGGGTCATCCGGGTTTTGCTGATTGAGAATCGCGGCAAACACTGGATGCCTTGCCCGGTAGGTCCCACCTATACTGCTGCTGATACTGTCAACGTTAGCCAGGTTACTGGAGACCAAGTTGAGCCTCATCGACTGAGCACTCATACCGGAAGCGGCAGTATCAAATACTTTGAACATCGACATTATTTATTGCCCCTTTATTGCAAGTCTCAGTTTCTTGATGGCACCACTGACAAAGCGCAGGCTGACCTGATACTCCAGAGCATTCTGGCAAACGCCGTGTGCTCCAACTGGCTATCCACCGTATTACCATCGAGACTGGATTGATTGGGAACCCGGTACTTCAGATAGCTGTCGGGCACCAAGCCCTGATCCAAATTGATATGCCCGCTGTGAGTTGTCTTCATCCGCGTAGGCTGGGGCATCTGCTGAATGAGTACCTCGCGGAAATCGAAATCCCTCGACTTATAGCCCGGGGTATCCGCATTGGCGATGTTGCCGGCCAGCACCTCCGCCCGACGGGCGTGCAGTTTCAGTGACTGCTCATGGATGCCGAAGGTCTCATCAAGTTTCATCTTCCTGCCTCTGAAAAGGATTTACTCACCCATTCACAAAGCAGACTTTATGCCAATGAAATCAGAAGTGATTCCATGAAGTTACCAAAAAAATCATATCCTATTGTTTTTGTTTATTTTTATCTGGGACCATCTGAGCCTGATGTGGCACCTGAGAGCACAGGAAGAGATCAAAAAGAGGCCGGAGAAAAACCACCGAAAACTATACACAAAAACGGCTAATATATTGTTTTTACTATATTTTATTAACCTATCACACAAGATATAAGTGAACTAACGGAAATCACATTCCATTCCACTAATAGAGGGTTTTCGCCTACGAAAACGATTTTCGGGACAACAAGGGCTGAGTGGAGATAAAAGCGGCAAGAGGACACCGGCTGAGCGGCAACAGGTCTCCGCCCGTACCCATTCATGCACCGGATATTGCCTTATCAGAAATTGATATCAGGGCCCGTGAAAAAAGGGCCTCCGTCGATAGATATACGAATAGTGTTAAGTGGCTATGCACAATAGTCCTGAAGCACTACCTTCATAGAAAAAAGTGTATCTGTAGGAGCGAATTTATTCGCGATCAGGCTCCGGGGCATGTTCTTCGCGAACAAGTTCGCTCCTACACCCGGTTCCCGGATTATTGTCCACAGCCATTTAGTGTTAATAGGCCCTAGATAACACGGTATACGATGCCGCCCTCACCTTTGATCATTTCAAAACGATCACTGTGAGTGGAAAGAGATTCGGTGGAGCCAAGGAAAAGATAGCCGTTGGGCTTCAGGGCCGCTGCCATTCTGGAGAGAATCTGTCGCTTTCTATCACTTGAAAAATAGATCAGTACATTACGGCAGAAGATGATGTCGAACTTGCCCAGCGGCTGGAACTCTTTTAGTAGATTCAACTCTTTAAACCTGACCCGTGCTTTTATCTCCTCACGCACTTTCAGGCAATCCCCCTGAGGTACAAAATAGCGCCTCTGCTGATCACTGTTAAGACCACGGGTGGCAGCCATGCCGCAATAGGCCCCCCTCTTTGCCTCAGCCAGTGCACCGGGAGAGATATCGGTGGCGACTATCTGTGTATCCCGCAGCAGCTCCCTGGGATGGTAAGATTGGTAATCCTGCACCATCATGCTGATGTTGTAGGGCTCCTGCCCTGATGCGCAGGCTGCAGACCATATTGATAGATCCTGTTTATTACTCGCCGCATGCTCAGGAAAGAGTCGATTGGTCAGCAGATGGTAGTGGGATATATCGCGAAACCAGAAGGTTTCGTTAGTGGTCATGGCATCGATGACCTCATTCTTCAGTCCAACCTGGCGCCCCGATTCCAGGTGGTCAAGCAGTTCACCGATAGATCCAATTCCGTAGTGACGCATGAGGCCACCAAGCCTGCTTGTGACTAGATACTCTTTTCCGGCTGTCAGCCTGATCCCTGAAGCAGCTTCCAAAAAACACTGGAATGCAGTGAAATCCCCATGCGATAAAACTGCTTTATCCATCAAAGATCCTTAAGGAGGCTCTGAGTAAGTCTGGCCGAATTGAATTGCGCTCAGGAGGCGCAAGATCGCGGCTAATAGCAGGCTATTAGCAAGATTTTCAACACGAAAGCACAGCTTTCGGTGATGGTATTCAGCGTAGCTAAATTCCTTCGATCGATTTCTACTGAGTGCAAGGCAATCGGTCATGACTTGTTCAGAACCTCCTTAAATACCCCCGCTTCGTCTGCGGCACCGAATGATAACAACAGGTAATCCGCTATTAGCATCAGGTCCCTTTTGATATTAGCGGTATATCGAAAAAAAACAATGCATTAACACCAATTTCTCCCACATCGCGCAAACACTCCAGCATCCAGTTTCCAGGCAAAAGGCACAAATTTTGCATTACCATTACTGAATTAGATAAACAGGATTGAATTATGGCGGCAAGAGCAGCAGGAGCAGCAGGAGCCCGACAGATGGCTAAAGGCCTTTGGTGGCTTGTGCTGTTCTATGGTGTAGTCCATATGTCAGCCCACGCGGGTGATATTCAAAGTCATAAGAGTATCCGCCAAACGGCTGAGTCTTATGTCTACACTCAGCTTAGCCACTCCGACGGAAAATTGACGGCAACTGCAGGACAGCTCGATAGAAGACTCAAACTGAATGCCTGCAGCCAACCGCTGGAGGCGTTCTTCTCCAGCAACCGGCAGAACTCTGCACGAAAAACCGTCGGTATCCGCTGCACCGGTGGCAGTGGCTGGACTATCTACCTGCCGGTCACCACCTCCCTGATGAGGGAAGTGGTAGTGGCAACCAGAGAGCTGCCGAGAAAGACTCTATTGACCACCAATGATCTCGTCATGGAGCAACGGGACGTAGCGCAACTCAGTAGCGGCTACTTCGAAGAGACGAGGCTGGCGCTGGGAAAACGGCTGAGACGCACCCTCCACGTAGGCGATGTGATCACACCCTCCCAGCTGACGGCAAGCAAGACAATCAAACGTGGCAACCGAGTCATCATCCTGGCTAAAGCCGGAAGTATCGAGGTACGAATGAGTGGCAAAGCTTTAAGCGACGGAGCAACAGGTGACCGAATCAAAGTGGTCAATGACAACAACAGAAAGCTGGAAGCCACCGTGGTGAAAGCTGGCTTGGTAAGGGTCACCCTATAAGTGTGATCCAGCCCAAATTATGGCAGAATTGACACCGAAATGACTAAAGAAATTCACTCTCTCGGTCGCTAACATGACCGGGAGAAACTTAACAAAAGGGTAAAACAATGAGTGTGGAAATCAGTGGTCTACCCAGCAGATCGGTAAGCAGTGCCGGTGACGGCAACAAAACACGAGCTGTTGAACAGAACAAATCCAGCAGCTCCGGCGCCCCACAACGCACCGAATCCGGTGGCAGCGACAAGGTAAGCCTAACAGATACCGCAACGCGACTGCAGGAACTTGAAAGTCATATCGCATCCCTGCCGGTTGCCGACGTACAACACGTCTCAGACGTCCAGCGATCTCTCGCCAGTGGAAGTTTCCAGTTTAAACCGGTCGAAGCGGCCAATAACCTTCTCACACAGGAACGGGATTTCGCCCTTATCAGCGAGCAGGGATAAACCGAATGGAGATAACTACCACACAGATCAACCATTTTACCGGCTTGCTGTCGGCGGAACTGCAGTGTGCCGAAAAACTGCTGACGCTACTGGGGCAAGAGCACCAGGCCCTCACCGGCTCCGATCCAGATCGGATTATCGCCCTCAGTGAGCAGAAACAGTCTCTGGTTGAGCAGATGCAGCAGCAGCTGGCAAATCGCCAGGGATTTCTTACCCACCTCGGCCTCCCTGGTGACCGTGAAGGCGTGGATACCCTATTGAACGCCCATCCGACAGTCGACAACGCACTAGCACTGTGGCAACAGCTGATGGAGATAGCAACTCAGCTGAGCAACCAGAACCAAGTAAATGGCGGTATCATCACGCTTGGCCGCCGCCACGTCAGGCAGACTCTTGGCATCCTAACCGGTCACAACGGCAACAACGACACTTATAGTCCAAAAGGGACGCAGGATGAAGGTGTCTCACGTTCACTGGCCAAAGCTTAGGGAACCTCTGAATGAGTCTGGGCGAGCAGAATTGCGCGATCAAATCTTTCGCTGCAAGGCAAAAATCGCAGGGAATAGCCGGGCTGTTGCCAAGATTGGTAAGGCAGCAGCGGGAAATTTGGGCCTCAGCTACCGGCCATGATTTATTCAGAGGCTCCCTAGCCATCTCACCGACGCCCCATGTTCGATGCACTTCGCAACCTGCCCCGTAAAGAGGAAGATCAGCTAATCGTTGCTAGCGGGCACTATGTCACGGATTTGGATCAGATCATCCACCTCCTCACCCAAGCAAGACATACCCGCACACTGCTGACCGCCACCTTTCCCGAAGACCCCCACCGCTACGCCACAGCAGTGCTTGGCGTCTATGAAGAGTACGATCTTCTGGTACTCGATGAGCTGATTCCCCGTCGCGGCCACGACCAGCTCCTGGAACAGGGCAAGATTGAACTCAGCGGTTTCATGGAAGGCGTTGATCTCCGCTTCAAAACGGAATTGATAGAGGCCCGGTCACAGGATGGAGTGGCCTTCTATAAGGTAGTGATACCCGATAGGCTCTACTATCTCCAGCGTCGCTCCGACCACCGGGTACCACCGGGCATGTCGGGCATGCCGTTTCAGGGTTACCGTGGGAAACAGGCGCAACAGTTGCTGCGCGGCTATCTGTTTGATGTCAGCAGAAACGGGGTTGGGATTATTCTGCAGGGGGTAGTGACCCTCCGCCCGGGAGAAGTACTTTCCGGATGCACCCTGCCTCTGCCCAATGAAGAGATCATAACCTTCTCTCTCGAAGTTCGCTTTGTCTCAAAAAACAAAAGGCGCGGCGTTACCCGTCTGGGCGGACGTTTCAAGGAGATGGAGAAAGCCACTCTCAGAAAAATCAGAAAAATGATCAATAAACTCGAACGAGCTGAAGCCAAACGGCTGCGCGAATAGGCAACACAACTGATACAAATTCAGCGAGTAGCCTAGGTTGAGCTTGCGAAACCCGGGGTCATCATTCACCAAACCCTCCGCTTTGCAGCAAACGATACCGTTCCAAATCACAAGGCCGATCCAGGTCCCACAGTGTCTCCAGCTCACGACAGTGCCAACCCCGCTGCCGCAGACGCTCCCTCGTTAATCGAAGCACCTGATCGCCACCCCAGGGAATATCCGTAAACAGTGAGCTGCTGTTTTGCTTCAAGCCAAGCAGCACATAACCGCCATCTTCCGCCGGACCCATCACCGCGTCGGCATCATCCTCCAGCCAAACGAATGCCTGACTAAGATGATGAGGCTCCAGCACCGGGCAATCCCCTCCGATGAGGGCCAGACTGTCGGCCACCGCCAGCGTCTCCTCTGCCGCTCTCTCCATCCTCAAACCAAGATCAGCCCCCTGCTGCAGCCTCAAAGTGATGCCAAAATCCGCTGCCAATGACTGGAACAGCGGATGTGAGGTATCTGGTGAACACCAGCACTCAACGGGAGCCACCTCAGCCAGCACCATCTTTTCCACCGTCTGCTTCAACAACCCGACATAGAGGTCGGCAGCCTCCTCTGCGCTCACCGCAGACAGTAGCCGGGTCTTCACCTTGCCCGCTTCCGGCGCCTTGGCGAAGAGCGCAATACGTGCATTGGGAAACTGCATCAGTGGTAGAGCTTGGCGAGATGGGATGGATCGGCACCCATGGCGTAGGCAAGTCGCAGCCGCCACATGAGAAAAATGGTTTTAAAGATACCATGCTGTTCCCAGCGTCTACTGGAGGTAATCAAGCGTTGCCGTAGACAGAGAGGGGGAGCGAGCGCCTTGAGACGCCTACTAAGTGCTATATCTTCCATCAGTGGAATATCGGCAAAACCATCAACGGCTCTAAATAGTTCAGTTTGAACAAATATTCCCTGATCTCCGGTAGCTATACCACTTAGCCGTGAACGCAGGTTCATCATAAGCTCCACCACACGCAACAACTTGTGGCTACCGGATAGCTTGACATCAAAACGTCCCCAAACAAGGGCTGGTGCGAGAGGCAGCTGCTGTAGTGCATCTATCACCCCCACCGAAAGCACCGTGTCTGCATGGAGAAACCAGAGCAAATCACCGTTCGCTTCGGCTGCACCTGCATTCATCTGCCGGGCACGTCCTCTAGCGGTGACTATCAGCTGATCAACCAAGGGAATGACAAGATCACAGCTGCTATCCGAGCTGCCGCCATCCACCAGAATTACCTCATGTCCCAATTTACGCAACGGCTGAAGGGAGCGCAGCAGCGGTACCACCCCCTGCCCTTCGTTGAGGCAGGGAATCACCAGTGATATTCGCATCATCTGCACTGCCGCCTATACGCTAAGAAATCAGAAAATTGCATTTTCGTTAACTAGTCTCTGTCCAGAAATAGCACTTATTGGACGCAGAGGTCGCAAATGGAAGCAGAGTGCACAGAGGTTGCTATTGAAAACAGAGGCTTTTCTCTGCGACCTCTGCGCTTCTCTGGGCTCCCTGCGTCCCGCTTTTTTGTTTCCAGGCAGAGACTAACTAAGCGCACCCCCGCAGCTACTGCCCTGACCTGCAGTACAGCCATAACAGTGTTCGGCAATACAGATCGGTCTGCCGCTGAGGTCTTCATCGATCAGGTTGGAAATATGTGGTCGCTGGTACCGTTTATCGGCAAGTGGGAGATTCAGCATCTGGTTGAAATCACAGTCGTAGAGATAGCCTTGCCAATCGACACTCATCAGGTTGCGGCACATCACCGTCTGCAGGTTGGCATCGCTGAATGAACCTTTTAGCAGATCGATGTAGTCGTCAAACCCCCCCTGGGAAAGCAGCATGCTACCAAAGCGGCTAATCGGCATATTGGTTATGGTAAGGAGTTGATTAAATTGAATATGATGGTCATCCCATAACCGCTGTTTGTAATCGGTTTCGAGGCCGCACTGTGACGGTGGCAGACTGGGACCTTGGGGATTGTAGACCAAATTCAGAAGCAGGCCGCTCCCCTCTACGCCATAGCCGATATCGTTGAGTCGTTTAAGACCGCGGATACTCGCATCATAAGCACCCTTTCCCCGCTGATTATCAACATTCTCCTGCAAGTAACAGGGGAGTGATGCCACCACATCCACTCGCATTTTCCCAAGAAATTCAGCCAGATGCTCCTGGCCCGGCTCTTCCAAAACCGACAGGTTGCAGCGATCAATGACTTTAATCCCACACTGAGTCGCCTGCTCCACAAGATAACGAAAGTTGGGATTGAGCTCCGGCGCACCACCGGTCAGATCGAGAGATAAGACCGATTGGTTATCAAGAAAAGCGAGCACCTGATCCATGCATAGCCTATCCATCAATTCGGTACGCGTGGGCCCCGCATTGACATGGCAATGTTGGCAGGTCTGATTACAGAGGTAACCAAGGTTGACCTGCAAGGTCTCCAATCGACCTCTATTGATTGCCGGAAAAGAGCTGGGCAGAAGAAGGTGGGCTGTATCTAACATGGGTTATCCTAAACTTACTACAGTTGAAAATGAATCGCTGAATTACTGCTGGAAACGGCGTAATCACAAGTCACCTGGTGTGAAATAACACACTCTGTCGTTCTATAAAAAAACAGATCCCTTTTAAAAAAGTAAAAAATCCCCCTTACAGAGGGCCGCAAGGAGATGCTAAAATAGTGCCAAGCAATTTCCGGAAAGATCGCTTCATGATATGAAGCCAACCTCCAAAGCAAAACCGGTAAACAGGCCTTTTCGCCCATAATTTGGGCAAGTTCAACACCGTTTTGCCATCGCCACTTTTTGCCCCCGTAGCTCAGCTGGATAGAGCGCACCCCTCCTAAGGGTGAAGTCACACGTTCGAATCGTGTCGGGGGCGCCATTTTCATAATCCTGATACCCCCTCGGCATAGCAGACCCGTCGAGACAAAGATTTATTTCACCCCAGGCTTGAAGGATGAGCCTACAGGAACCACGCCTCATCATAAGGAAGGTTATTAGAGAGGGGTTACGCCTTTTAGGATTTTAGGGGTAGGGCAATATGGGTATCAGGAGCCATTTTTTCTTGGCAACCCTCGCAATTTCTCCAGCATCTCAGAAAGCACCTCTTTCAAACCCCGGTAGGCCTGAATTTGAGCTCTCTGGTAGCTACTGCCTACCTCTCCATTGAGCAGGGTAAGACGGGCATCAAAATAGGCAACATCCGCCTCAAGTGAGCTGATGCTGACATGTGCCAACTGCTTTTTCCCCTTCTCATCCATCTGTACTTTAAGAGTCACTAAAAAATTATTGATTCCACGTAGGTCGATTATATCTCCAGTGGTAAAAAAAACCCTAACAAGTTTCCATGGTGAATTGAGCTATCTGTTCAGCCTGACCTATATCTTTAGGTGTTTTGCATTGCCTTCAATATTGTACAGAATTGAAAAAATATGGACTTTATTTGGACAAGCGTACTAATGCGGTAAAAATACTTTCAATAGAAAATTTCTATGCTAGTATCAGCCCGTATCCTTTCCGAAAAATAGGTCAAGCATCCGATTATGAGCGAACTTCTGGAGTTATTGCGCTCGACATCAGCCCTGTCCGGCGGCAATGCAGCTTTTATTGAAGACCTTTATGAGCGCTTCCTGCAGGACCCGTCAAGTGTTGATGATGCCTGGCGACAGCGCTTTGAAAATATCCTCAGAGAGTCTGCAAATGAATCACCTGAGATTGCCCATGGTCCTATCAGAGCCGGCTTTGCCCGCTTGGCAAGAGAGCAGCGCAGCGGCAGCCGTAACGTCGCAGTCAGCATGTCACCAGCCGCTGCTGAAAAGCAGGCGGCGGCCCTTCGTCTGATCAACGCCTGGCGAGTGCGTGGACATCAGCATGCCGCTCTCGATCCACTGCAGTTAAGAGCAGCGGAGCAGGTACCCGACCTCGACCCTGCATTTCACCGCTTGGTGGCGGCGGACATGGAGACAGTTTTCAACACCGGATCACTGTTTGCCCCGGATCGTATGCCCCTGCGTGAGATCATAAAGTTTGTTGAGGAGGTATATGGCGGCAGTGTCGGCTCTGAATATATGCATATCACCGATACCCGCCAGAAACGCTGGATCCAGAAACGGGTGGAGGGCCACCGCGCCAAGCCGGATCTCAATAGTGAAGAGAAGCGCTGGCTGCTAACTCTCTTGACCGCGTCTGAAGGTTTGGAGAAGTACCTACACACCCGCTATGTCGGACAGAAACGCTTCTCTCTCGAAGGCGGTGAGTCAACGATCCCCCTGCTCGATGAACTGATCCAGCGGGCAGGCGGCAACGGTATTCGTGAAATCGCCATCGGTATGGCCCACCGCGGTCGACTCAACGTACTCACCAACACATTGGGCAAGCCACCCGCTGATCTATTTGATGAGTTTGAAGGCAAGAAGAGTACAGATCGATACAAGAGCCACGGTGATGTGAAGTATCACATGGGTTTCTCCAGTGATATCGAGACACCTGGCGGATTCACCCATTTGATACTGGGATTCAACCCCTCCCATCTGGAGATCATCAGCCCCGTCATAGAGGGCTCGGTACGGGCGCGCCAGCAACGACGGGGGGACACCACCCGGGATCAGGTGCTCTCGGTACTGATTCACGGCGACTCTGCATTTGCCGGCCAAGGGTGGTGATGGAAACACTGCAGATGTCCAATGCCAGGGGCTTCAACACCGGTGGCAGCATACATATTGTCATTAACAACCAGATCGGTTTTACCACCAGCCACCCGATGGATACACGCTCCACACTCTACTGTACCGATGTCGGCAAGATGGTTCAGGCCCCGGTATTCCATGTCAACGGCGATGACCCTGAGGCGGTTATCTTCGTCACTCAAATGGCCCTCGACTTCAGACAGCGTTTCCATAAAGACGTTATTATCGATCTGGTCTGCTATCGACGTCACGGCCACAACGAGGCGGATGAGCCGGCGGTTACCCAGCCGGAGATGTACTCGAAGATCCGCCGACTACCGACAACCCGCAGCAGCTACTCGGACAAGCTGATTTCCGAAGGAATTATCACCCCGAGGAGAGCCTTATGATGGTCGAGGACTACCGCTCGTCTCTGGAGCAGAACTCGGTAGTAGCCAGACCAACATTTGCAGACCTCACCTATCCTTACCATATTGACTGGACCTCCCATCAACATGTCGACTGGGATCATCCGACCGAGACCAAAATCACCCCGGAAAAATTCACCCTACTGGCTGAGCGACTGCTGGCGGTTCCCAACGACTTTGAACTCCACTCCCGGGTAGTCAAACTGATGCGTAACCGACGCAAGATGGCCGCCGGAGACCAGTTAATCGACTGGGGATTCGGCGAGTTACTGGCCTACGCCAGCTTGGTGGAAGCAGGAACTCCCGTCCGTCTCTCCGGCCAGGACAGCGGACGCGGCACCTTCTCCCACCGGCATTCAGTACTGCATAACCAGCGCAACGGCGAGTGCCATATCCCGCTGCAGTATATTTCGGAGGAGCAAGCCAACTTTCTTGTTATCGACTCCCTGCTCTCTGAGGAGGCTGTGCTTGGATTCGAATACGGTTACTCCTCCGCCGATCCGACAACGCTGACCATTTGGGAAGCTCATTCG
>MOXG01000008.1_pt1 | contig 56582 bp, 57 predicted proteins | sample 1471191 | NCBI WGS metagenome assembly MOXG01 (sample SAMN05806437, study PRJNA327811) | mollusc metagenome | isolation source: Phylotype C (NB3) bacterial symbionts from gill | host: Thyasira cf. gouldii | place: Canada: Bonne Bay, Newfoundland | collected 2010-08-19
CGAACAGCTTCACAGACCATCTCTCCGCGCCTCCGGGAGCAGGGTGTGATTGGTGTAGGCAAAGGTGTCGGTGGTAACTCCCCATGCCTGCTGCCAATCGAGGTGGTGAACATCGAGGAGGATACGCATCAGTTCCGGGATGGCGATGGCAGGGTGGGTATCGTTGAGCTGAATCGCCACCTTGTCCGGCAGTTCGGTTAAATCGTCATGAAGTTTGAGAAAACGAAAGAGTATGTCCTGCAAGGAGGCGCTGACAAAGAAGTACTGCTGCTTGAGGCGCAGCTGACGCCCCATCACTGTGGTGTCGTTGGGATAGAGTACCTTGGAGAGGTTTTCGGACTCGTTCTTCTCCTCTACCGCCTTAATGTAATCCCCCTCATTGAACAGCTGCAGGTTGAAATCCCGGCTCGCCTTGGCTGACCAGAGGCGCAGGTTGTTGACGTTGGCATTGTTGTAACCCGGTGTCGGAGTGTCGTAGGCCATCGCCATTACGTCATCGGTATCAATCCAGTGGTGGTGCATGCTGCCATCGTCACTGGGATACTGAACCACGCGGCCATGGAACTGAACCGGATAGAGTACCTCCGGGCGGTGAAATTCCCAGGGGTTGGCGTAGCGCAGCCAGTTGTCAGGGTGTTCTACCTGACAGCCGTCTTCGATCTTCTGTCGGAACATGCCATATTCATAGCGGATACCATAGCCATAGCCGGGCAGTTGTAGCGTGGCCATGGAGTCGAGAAAGCAGGCGGCAAGCCGGCCAAGGCCACCGTTTCCCAAGGCGGCATCAAGTTCCAATTCTTCCAAGGTCTCCAGATTACAGCCGATTTCATTGAGTGCCTGCTTCGCCTCTTCGAGAAAGTCGAGGTTGAGTAGACTGTTGCGCAGAGTACGCCCAATAAGGAACTCCAGTGAGAGGTAGTAGACCCGCTTGGCATCCTGTTTGTAGTAGCTGCGCATGGTCTCCATCCAGCGATCTATCAGCCGATCCCGAACAACATAGGCGATGGCCAGATACCAGTCACGATCAGTGGCTGTATAGTCGTCCTTGCCTACCGTATAGGTCATTCTGTTGGCGAGACCATGTTTGATCGACGCAACATCCTGTCCCTCGTAATCGTGCTTGAGAGGGGGGGTAAGGGGGCTCTCGCTCATGCTTTACTCTCGCTGTTTTGTCCAAATGGAGACTGGTTTCCACCCTAATATGGGGTTATATCAGATTCTAGTTAAAAATAAGTGGCTGGGCGAGTCTACAATAATCTAAGGCTGTCACCTCTGCCAAATGTTCAATTTCTACTACACTTCAGGCAGGGGACGATAGGATATCGACAGTTACCGCTTTATGAAAAAAGAGGTAAAAACCAGTATTGATGGTCTTGAAGCCGGGATGTTTGTCTCCCGGCTCGATAGACCGTGGGTCAAGACGCCATTCGACCTTCAGGGTGTTGTGGTTAGAAATACCGATGATATTGAGCGGCTGAGAAAATACTGTAACTACGTCTACGTCGATGTAGAGCAGGGTGTATCCCCTCAACCCCGTTTCTGGATCCTCGATGAGACTCCCACGGTGATCCTGGATAGAAATCCTGATCCGTTTCACAACGCAGAGAAGAAAAACAGCGATGAGGTGGCTGAGTTTGCCACTCTGCGCAAAATTACTTATGAGACCAGTACCGGGTTCGAAGGCGAGGTTGGGGTTGCCGAGCAGGTTCATGAGAAGATCGGAGATCATTTTCACCAGATTCTGGGCGATTTGAAGCGAGGTAAGGCACTGGATTTGGATACCGTCAAAGAGGGTGTTACGGATATGGTGGAGAGCATCATTCGTAACCCCTCTGCAATGATGTGGGTGGTTCATATCAGGCGGCTTGATGACTACACCTATACCCGCTCACTTGGCAGTTCGGTATGGTGCGCCACCTTTGGTCGTCACCTCGGAATGGAGGAGCGGGATATCGAGTCACTTGCCCTGGGCGGCCTGCTACTGGATCTGGGAAAAAGTATGCTTCCCCACGATCTTCTTACAAAACCGGGCGCGCTTACTCCAGATGAGAGAAACAAGATGGACACCCATGTTGATCTTGGTATCAGGGTCCTGGCCAAGACCGCCTCTCTGGGGTCTGCTGAAAAGCAGAAGTTACCGATAGATGTGTTACAGATGATAGCAACACACCATGAACGGTCTGACGGCAGTGGCTATCCACAGGGGCTGGAAAATAGCGCGATTCCATTGTTTGGCCGTATTGCGGGCATTGTCGACAGCTTTGATGCGATGACAAGCAGGCGCCCCTATATAAGTGAGGGTCCCAAGTCACCACATGAGGCAATTAATGAACTCTACGAGGTCAGAGGCAGCCTGTTTCAGACAGAACTGGTGGAGCAGTTTATTCAGACGGTAGGTGTCTATCCCACTGGATCCTTGGTGGAGCTCAACACGGGTGAGGTGGGTGCTGTGGTTGCAATCAATGGATTGAGAAGGCTGAGACCATCGGTGATGCTGCTGCTTGATGAAAACAAACAGCCCATCTCTCCTTTCCGCTATATGAATCTCTCAAAATGGGTGATGATATTTTGGTTCTTCATGGTCTGCCTTCAGGGGCTTTCGACATCAATATGGAGGAGCTGTTTCTTTAGGAAAACGGCTATGCTCAATGATTTTTGACAGAAGGTATGAATTCACGAATTGACCAGAGGCTCCCAAAGTCATAGGTGCGGTTTTGCTGCATTGTTGCTTCAACCAAGCCCTCTATGTGGCTAAATCCCCTACGTCATCTACTCACAACATTTCATGCAGAACGATAGTAAGAGGTCACAGAATATGTTGATTTACCCGGAGTTATGAAGGTGTTTCTCAATATCTTCATGAATGAGAAGAAGGTTGTAGTGTTTTAGGATATCCTGTGAATGAGAATTTAACCGGTCTTGCGGATCGAAAGCACTTTTTTAAGCTGCTCGGCCGTGAAGTGCGTCGGTCAAATGAGTTTAGCAGCCCCATTGCTCTGCTGGTTGTGGATCTTCAGCGCTTCAATCGTATCAACAGCCTCTATGGTTATGCTGCAGGTGACCAGGTGCTCGATACTGTTGCGGCTATTCTCCTCAAGGTTGCACGTCAACAGGATAGTGTTGCCAGGATAGGGGATGACCAGTTTGCCGTACTCCTTTCCGGCATCTCGAATCCTGAACATGCAAGGCTCGCAGCCTTCAAAATTGAACGTCTTCTGGATCTTCCGCTGCCGGCAGGAGATGATCAAATACGCTGTAGTGTAAGAATAGGTATTGCTGTCTGCCCATTACACTCTTCAGGTGCTGAGGATCTGCTAAAGACGGCCGAAGAGGCGCTGATGGCGGCAAAGATGTCGGGGCAATCGATCGGGATGGCTCAAGAGGAGACCCATGAGTTTATTTCCGAGACTTGGGATATAGAAATTGAGTTGGTCGATGCCATCAAAAAGCATCAGATGGAAGTCTATTTCCAGCCAAAGGTCTCGTTACAGAGTGGCAAACCAGTAGGCGCTGAAGCATTAATTCGTTGGAACAGTCCATCGCGAGGCCTGGTCGGGCCTGACCTATTTATTCCGGTGGCGGAGTCACTGGGTATTCTCAAACAGATCACCCTGTGGATGCTGAACAGCGCGCTGCGTCTGAGTGGTGATTGGAGTGATCAGTGGGGCCGACTGGAAGTCTCCATCAACATCCCCGCGGGGCTGCTGATACAGCCGGATTTTATTGATATTGTTAGGAGTGTCAAAGGACTCTGGCAGCCACATAACATCACCCTCTGTCTTGAGGTGCTGGAGAAGTCATTTATCAGTGATGTGGAGAGTTGTTTCGAAGCGCTGAAGCGGCTGCGTGAAATGGGGGTGAAAATCGCCATTGATGATTTTGGCACTGGCTACTCAAGTCTCTCCTACTTCAGGGATATCCCCGCAGATGAGTTGAAGATCGATCAGTCATTCGTGTTTGGTCTACTCAGCGACCGTGCTAATGCACACATTGTCAGTCTGATTATCGATCTGGCCCACAGTTTCAATCTAACAGTGGTAGCGGAGGGAGTGGAGAATCGTGAAACACTGGAGGCGATAAAGACGCTGGGCTGTGATGTTGTCCAGGGTTATCTCTATTCCAAACCTATTCCTGTGGATCAGTTCAAGCAGTGGCTGGTTGCTTTTAAATAGCTTTCACCACTCAGACTGATTCAGAGGGTCTTTGGTAAGTGATCGGTATGAAGTGGAGACTTTCTTTGAGTTGCGCTATACCGGCACCTACCATAATTTATGGAATTCAATACCTTGCTGGATTTCATCCTTGGATTCATAGATGATGTATCCTTGCTCCACTATGATCACATGCCTTAATAGTTAACAGGCATGCTAATGCTGATGGCGCCACGCAGATCACCAATTTCATAGCCCTCTTTAACTTTGCCTGCAATGTCCAACTCTCCTTTTGGATCACCATGACATTTTAGACACGCCTTTTTGATATAGATGCTCTCACGATAGCCACTGATTCTTGGATAGCCCCACAGAACCTTCATCAGTCTCTCTTCAGTGCGTAGCTGAGAGGATGGTGCCTTGAATTACAATAGTACGCTACTCCCATATCTATAATTAGTCAGCAAATGGTTTGATATAACTCATAAAAGCCAAATAGCCAAACACCACAAAAAATGAGTTAATACACCGGCTGTTTAATATGAGTTCCATTGGAATGTCATGGCCAATCAGATGGATCACCTCGGTCTGCTCAAACTAGGCAAGCTGTGCCTACGTATCAATACACTGTCGTAACATTAAACTCTTAAGTAGAACTATTAAGAAATGGCGGTGCAAAAATATTTTTTATGAGGGGGATAAATGGTCATTGTGGATAGCATTGGCGGTATCAAACGTGTCTTGATGGATTGGCTCGATCTACCGATGCTGGGGGCTAGTGCATCTGCTGAAAGCGATCTCATCAACTATCCATCTCTTATCCCCGCCTCCTTTACAGGATTTCGATCAACTGTTGTTTTACTACTCTCCACACTGTTTTTGACATCACCTCTACAGGCGGGAGTAACGGATATTCAGGATGCCATCAATAAATCCGGTAAACAGCGAATGCTCACCCAAAAAATCATGGGGAGCTACGCTATGCTCGGAGTGAATTTTCAACCAAAAAAATCTAAGCAGAGACTTCAGGACAGCATTGCCCTTTTCGATAGCCAGTTATCAGACCTAAAAGGATATCAGGTCAATGATGCTGTTAGCCGGCAATTCGATGCAGTAGAGAAGCTCTGGACGCCGCTGAAAGAGCAGCTTTCGGCTGGGCCGGAGATGGGTAAAGCTGTTGCAATAAGCAAGGGTCTGGATGTGCTTATGGCAAGCTCCGATAAAGCGGTGTTACTTATCACCAAGGCCTCTGGAACCGCCGCTGGAGAGATCGTAAATATCTCTGGACGCCAGCGCATGCTCTCTCAGCGTATGAATGCACTCTATATGTTGCGGGTATGGGGTGTAAAAGGCTTCGATTACGAGGCTGCTTTTAACCAGGCAGTCAGCGAATTTAATGTGTCTCACGCGAAACTTGTAAATTCTAAACTGACGATGGGAGAGATCAAAAAGAAGCTTGATCTCACTGAAAAATCATTTATATGGTTTGAACGATCCACAATGAAACAGACGGGTACATATGTTCCCGCGCTCGTTTTGCGTGCTGCTGACCGCATACTTGGACATATGAACGCTGCGACAACGCTGTATGCGAATTTGAAAAAATAGATATGGCTATATATTCATATCGGTATCTTTATATCAGGCTTACGAGAAGAAGCTTTGCTTATTTGGATGCCAAAGAAAATATACGGATCTTTCCATTCAGCACGCTTGGAGTTTTTATGTGGTAGTAATTCAGCGTCTATGTTTTTTAATAGTTACGAATAGCAATAAATCAACTTTTTTACATCGTACCGGGAAAGAAATATGAATATTACAAAATATATCATGCCCATTTTATTGATACTTTTAATCGGTCTCCCATTCTCGGCTAGTGTTGCAAGTGTCGATATTGCCGCTGCAGTAGATAAGGCCGGTAAGCAGAGGATGCTGTCTCAAAAAATAGCGAAAGCTTACTTCTATCTGGGTAAGCGTGTCCGCCCGGATAAGGTAAGTCTGCAGCTGCAGGATAGTCTCAGCCTCTTCAAGATGAACCACTCAGACCTCAAGGCTACAATCGCGGATAAAGGTGTGCAGGATATGCTGGCCTTTGTTGACTTCGCAGTCGATGAGTATGCCGAGCTTGCCGAGCGCCCCTATAGCGATGAAAGTGCAGCTCTGGTTCTCGATTTGAGTGAAACCATCCTGGAGGCAAGTCAGGATATTGTTGTGAAAATTGAGAGCATGTCAAAAGTGAGAAAGTCAAAAGTTGTCAATCTCGCCGGCAGACAGCGCATGCTGACCCAGCGTATTGCCAAATATTATATCGCTTACCAGGCCGGTTTTCGTGACAAGAACTCCATCGAACAGCTTGAAATTGCTGTAAATGAGTTTGAAAGTGCCCTCGACATCTTGAAAAATGAGAAGGTTAATACGCCACAGATAAATGCTCAACTGACCAAGGTCAGCAGAATTTGGCGGCTTGTGCGTAACTTCTTCCTGGGTGTTGAAAAAGGTGGACTACCTGTTACTGTATTGGCTACAACCGATAGCATCATGAAATCGATGAATACCATTACGGGTATGTATGTAACGTTATCTGAATAACAATCGTAATTATTCAGCAGGCGCTTGGGATCGGTCTGGTATACACCGCTCCAGGCCAAACTTGCGGAACAGTTTATCCAGCCGGTGGGTATTTATCCCACCGGATTGCTATTAAACTCAACATGGACAGGGGAGGGGCTGGGGTAGTAATCAAAGGACCAAAGTAGCTGAGGCCGCGAACGGTGTTTGTCAATAAATTTGTCCGATTATTCTTACGCTGCCTTAAACAATGTCTGCTCTTTGGCGTATGCCTATTTTGGTGGTTTCAACCTGAATTCTGCAGTATTGCGGGGTAGCGTGTACGCTGCTCTGCACTACCGCAAGCTTACCCCTTCACGGTGCTCAACTGAGGGTTTTTTGTTCAACAAAAATGATCGGAGAAATGGGCCAAAAGGGTTTTCTGTAGTAGGCTCTCTACTCTCTGGATTGCATGGCCCACTAGATACGAATTCATGAATTGATCAGATCAGAGGCTCCTTAATATTAGGTTCAAGTTGATATAGCCTTATTTCCCGCTCAACACATCTAGAATCAGACCTGTTGCATCTATTATACGTACAACCCTATCTTCAACGTGTCGAATTGAAGTTCCATCTGGGCTTTGAGGTAACCTGTCGAGAATATCTCTAGGTAATCCTTTTGATGCCGCATAAAGATCAGCCTCAAGTACTTCTCCTCTGGCCACTTTTTTCTGCCAACCAGGAGGCAATTGCCCACCACGCGCAACTTTCTTTTGTAATCCTGGCGGTAGAGATTTTTGCTTTTTTGTCTTTTTATGCTTTTTGTTCTTGTGTTTTTTATCGCCACCATTATCGTCATATTCCTCTTCGATACCTCGATTTCTAAGATATTCACGAAGAATAGAGCGTTCAGTTTTAGTGAACAGCCTATCCGAGACCCCAACTACCTCATCGGTTGCTTGCCAGAACTTCCACCAGGGGGTATTGCTTTCTGCTTGTACTGATGAAGACAACAATATGAATATCAATATTAAAATCTGCTTCATGAACTGATACCGGTTAATTTTGTTAAAATAAAATACATTATTTACATCTTTGATGTGAGACTTACTCCCAGAACTTCCACCACTTTTTACGGTTCTCTCTGGAGGTTTGCCCCTGATCTGAACCTTTGTCCAGTTCCTTCTGTTCCTGCTCTGCTTTTTTAATGCGCTGCTTATCCAGACCCCGGAGCTTGTCGTCATCTGTTGCCTTATCGGCTTTTCTGGACTCTTTCTCCAGAGACATCTCCTCCTTTGACACCGCCTTGGCCGTCTTTTTCTGTTCTTTGCGATAGAGTTTTTCTTCCTTACGCTGCTCTTTTTGGTACGCTTTTTCCATTTTTTTGCCGCTGCTTCCTTTGTCGGGCTTGGCAGCTAAGGCGAATGGAGATGTGATGGCCATAACGGAGAATAGTAGGGAGATAATCAGTGGTACAGTCAGCTTTTTCATCAAAGGCTCCTCATTATTGAGCGGTTAAGGTATCTCTGATTAATTCTGGACACAAGATACGAATTCACGGATTGATCAGAGTCCTCCAAATACCACAAGTTTAGTCGACTCGGCGCCTACAGTTTTATGGATTGCCCCTAAACCTGTAAAATAGCGCTCCATTGTTTGCGGTAACTCCTGTGTCCACTCCAACGCTTCCCTCTTTACAAGATCTTGATAGCTGTATGCTGGCTGACCGGCATTCGCTGCGCTCGCGCCTGCGTGGCCTGCAGCGACGTAAAAATCAGGGAAAACCCTATGATCAGGAGGTTGATCGCCTGAGGGAGCAGATCGAGAAGTCACACTCCCTGGCTGCACAGCGAAGATCGCTATTGCCGACACCCCAGTTTCCCCCGGAATTGCCGATCAGTGACAAGTGGCAGGAGATCGCCGCTCTGGTAGAGAAACATCAGGTGGTGATTCTCTGCGGTGAGACCGGTTCCGGTAAATCGACCCAGCTGCCGAAGATCTGTCTCGCCCTGGGTAGGGGGGTCTATGGTCGTATCGGTCACACCCAGCCCCGGCGCATCGCCGCCCGTGCCCTTGCCGGGCGCATCTCCAGTGAGTTGGGATGTGAGATGGGAAGCAGTGTCGGCTACAAGGTACGATTCCATGACCGGGTGGGGAGTGAGAGTCATGTCAAACTGATGACCGATGGCATGTTGCTGGCAGAGGTTCGGCGGGATCGCTGGCTCAACGAGTATGACACCCTGATTATCGATGAGGCTCATGAGCGAAGCCTCAATATAGATTTTCTCCTTGGCTATCTTCGTGAACTGCTGCCCAAGCGTCCTGATCTGAAACTGATCATTACCTCCGCCACCATCGACCCCGAACGTTTCTCCAAGCAGTTCTGGGATGCGCCGATCATCAATGTTTCGGGGCGGACCTATCCGGTGGAGTTGCGCTACCGTCCACCGGAAGAGGAGGGGGGAAATGAGCGGGACGATTCCATGCAGCAGGCAATCCTCGATGCCGTGGATGAACTGTCACGGGTGGATCGCGGGGATATCCTGATCTTTCTCAGCGGTGAACGGGAGATCCGTGAGACCGCCGAGAGTCTGCGCAAGCACAAGCTGCAACTCACCGAGGTGCTGCCCCTCTACGCCCGTCTTGGGCCGGGTGAGCAGGGGCGCATCTTCAAGACTGGTGGCGCACGCCGTATTATTCTCGCCACCAATGTGGCGGAGACTTCGCTCACCGTGCCCGGCATTCGTTACGTAATCGATGCCGGTTTTGCCCGTATCAGTCGCTACAGCCATCGCAGTAAAGTGCAGCGACTGCCGGTTGAGCGCATCTCCCAGGCCAGTGCCGACCAGCGCAAGGGGCGCTGCGGGCGTGTGGCTGAGGGTATCTGTATTCGCCTCTACTCGGGGGAGGATTTCGACTCCCGGAGTGAGTTTGCCGAGCCGGAGATCCTGCGCACCAATTTGGCGTCGGTGATCCTGCAGATGAAGCTCCTCGGTTTCGGCGAGATCGAGGAGTTTCCCTTCGTCGACCCTCCTGACAGCCGCCTGATCAAGGATGGTTACCGGGTTTTGGAAGAGGTTGGTGCGGTGGACCGGGAGCGCATGGTGACCACTATCGGCGGGCAGATCGCCAAACTGCCGGTGGATCCACGGATAGGTCGTATGCTGATGGCTTCCGCCCACGCTCATTGTCTTGATGAGGTGCTGGTGATTGCCGCCGCCCTCAGTGTCCAGGACCCCCGTGACAGGCCGATGGAGAAGCAGCAGGCGGCTGATGAAGCACACCGACAGTTTCGTGACGAGGCATCCGATTTTCTCAGTTTTCTCAATCTCTGGCGCCATATTGAGGAGCAACGGCGTCACCTTACTCGGCGCAAGTTTCAGCGCCACTGCCGGGATAACTTCCTTTCCTGGACACGGGTGCAGGAGTGGCATGATATCCACCACCAGCTACGTGGACAGATGCACGAGCTGGGCTATAAGGAGAACCAGGCTGAGGCGGGCTATGAAGAGATCCACAAGGCGCTGCTCACCGGCCTGCTGAGTCACATCGGGCTGAAGGGAAGCGGCAAGAAGCGGGAGTATCTGGGAGCGCGCAACAGTCACTTCCATATCTTTCCCGGTTCGGGACTGTTCGACAAGCAGCCGAAATGGGTGATAGCGGCCGAACTTGTGGAGACCACGAAGCTCTATGCTCGCTCAGTGGCAATGATCCAGCCTGAGTGGGTGGAGTCGGTGGCGGGCCACCTGGTCAAGCGCAGCCACTCCGAGCCTCATTGGGAGAAGCGCAGAGGGCAGGTGGCGGCTTATGAGAAGGTCACCCTCTTTGGTTTGCCGCTGGTCCCCAAGCGAAAGATCAATTTTGGTCCCCTTGACCCCGTAGAGGCACGGGAGATCTTTATCCGCTTTGCCTTGGTGGAGGGAGATTTTCACAGTCGCGCCCCTTTCTGGCGTCATAACCGGGAGCTGCTGGAGCATATCGAAGCGCTGGAGCACAAGTCACGGCGTCGTGATCTGATGGTCGATGATCAGTTGATCTACGAATACTACGCAAAAAGGATTCCAGACGGCATCTACAGCACACCCCAGTTCGATAAGTGGCTGAGGGGAGTGACCCGGGAACAGCCCAAGCTCCTGCACATGCGCATGGACGATCTGCTGCGCAAGGAGGCCGAAGCAGTCTCCCATGACCAGTTCCCCGATGAGCTCAGTGTCGGTGGTATGCACTTGCCCCTGGAGTACCATTTCGACCCCGGTCACAACCGAGATGGCGTCACCCTGAAGATACCCCAAGCGGTGATCAATCAGGTGTCGGAAGAGCGCTGTCAGTGGCTGGTACCGGGGCTGTTGCGGGAGCGGGTGCTGGCTCTGCTGCGTGGACTACCCAAGGCGCTGAGGAAGTCATTTGTGCCGGTACCTGATTATGCAGACGCTTGCCTGAAGGTGATGGAGCCTTGTGATCTGCCGCTGACACGGATTCTTGCAGAACAGCTGAAACAGATGACCGGTGTCCATATCCCGGAAGATGCCTGGCCGGAAGAGAGCCTGCCGGATCATCTGCGGATGAGCTTCAAAGTGGTGGATGAGGAGGGGAGGGAACTGGCTTTAGGTAGAGAGCTGATACCTCTGAAGAAACGCTGTGGCAGCGCGGGCGAAGCGAGCTACCATCGTATGGACAACAGCAGCCTGGAGCGGGAAGGGCTGAGTGACTGGGATTTTGGTGACCTGCCGGAGAGCATCGAACTCAACCGCGGTGGCATCAAGTTGCTTGGTTTTCCGGCGTTAGTGGATGAGGATGATACGGTTGCCTTGCGGGTGCTCGATTCCCAAGCCAATGCCGAATGCAGCGGCAGGGTGGGTTTGCGTAAACTGCTGATGCTCAAACAAGCAAAGGAGATACGCTACCTGCGGCGTAACCTCACAGGGCTGGAGAAGATGCGCCTTCATTACGCCAAGCACCTGCGCCCCCCAAAGGTTTTGCGGGTCATAGCAAGCCCAATCTAGAACGTGAGCTGGTGGCCTTGATTGTCGACCTTACCTTTATTGAGGGTTTGCCAACCGTGCGGGATGAAAAGGCCTTTCGTGAGCGCATCGATAACAAGCAGACGGGTATGATGACCCAGGCCAATGAAGCGGTGGCTCTGGTGGGCGCTATCCTTGAGCAGTATCAACAGCTCCGAAAACAGCTTACAAAGGCGACCCAGATTAACTGGATGCTCTCCATCAGTGATATCAAGGAGCAATTAGACCGACTGGTTTTTCAAGGTTTCCTACAACAGACTCCTTATCCCCAACTGAAGCAATTTCCCCGTTACCTCAAGGCGCTGGCAAAACGGCTGGAAAAGCTGGGCCATGCCGCCCAGCGTGACCAGCAGCTAGTGCGTGAGATGGCCAAAGCCTATCAACGCTGGCAGCAGTGGGATGAGCGCTACCGTAGCAACAATAAGGTAGATGAGCGTATCGAGGAGATGCGCTGGGCTTTTGAAGAGCTGCGGGTGTCGCTGTTTGCCCAGGAGTTGGGCACTGCCTATCCAGTGTCGCTGAAGCGGATTGAGAAGCGCTGGAAGGAGTTGGGATTGTAATCTTCTGAAATCCTTATGTAGCACGATTTGGAGTCACAGGCTAAAATCCCACCATTCCCAGACCTAAATTATATGAACCGGGCAGTGTCCCGGCACACTCTTTCAGGGGAAGCTAATGAATGATAACGGGCCAAGCCGTAATTTTTTGCTGGGTAACGTGATACTCGGCGTCGCGTTGCTGGCCCTGCTCTATATCGGCAAACTATGGGAGCTCATGGGGCCGGCCGCTATGGGGTTGTGGACTGCTATTGCCGGACTTGGAATCTACCTGCTGATGAAGGATAAGGATTGATAACTTACGGTATTAGTTACTGTTGCCCCTCTCTTATCAGCATCATACCAACGGGTATACCTCCTCTTCGTTTATAGCGCCTTTCCCACGGCGGCGAAGTAAAGCATAAATAATCACTCCCTCACCCTATCTTTAGAACAAGCATGTGCAATAATTAGTTACGAAGAATGCCTCTCGGCTAAGGAGGATAGTATATGGCCTTTTTTGATATTCGGGCTTCAATAGTGACTGCATTTGCAGTCTACTTGGTGAGCGTTTCTGCAGGCCCCGCTAGTGCTGAAGAACCATTGTTAGCCCAGGCGGCCCCTACCCCCTCTCCAAGACATATCCAGCGGGCACTTAGCTACGGAGATCAATTCCAGGCTCAGATGCCAAACCGCATACCACGCTATACCACGCCGCCTATGGCCATCCCTCCTGAGTACCGTCGTGTCCCCGACCCGGCCTACTGCACACGCTACCCTTATGCACCCTACTGCATTCCCCCGGTAATCATCCCTCGTTACTCGCCCAGCCCCGTTTGGCGGTGGCAGAGGTGGCACTATGATGAGACAACAGGATGGGAGCTCCAATGAGAACTTTTTTCCGCTATGTATCTATTCTGCTCTCAATCCACCTGATTTTGTCCGCCGGGCAGGTCTTGGCTGCTACTCCCAAACTGATGGTTGTGATGCAGGAGAAGGTGATGGGGGTGTTTGGAACAACAGGCTTTGAGCAGCCCAATCAATCGGAAATCACCCTGATGCGCCATTTTGAGAGTGCAGGGTTCCGGGTGGTAGACGCCGACACTTCCAAACGCAACATCACCCAGGCAAAAGGTATGCGGATGCTGGAGGGCGATGATAAAGCCGCTGCAGCTGTCGGCCTGCAGTATGGCGCTGACTACACCGTGGTCGGCACAGCCATCAGCAAACCGGCCGGAGCCAAGCTCTACGGTACCCAGATGCAGTCCATTCACGCTACGGTCACTGCCCGGGTGGTGCGCAATAGCGACGCACGGGTTATCGCTTCAGCATCTGCCGGCGGTATGCAGGCGCATATCGACGAGGTTCAGGGAGGCGTTCTGGCTATAGAGGAGGCCATTTCCCATCTCGCCGACAGGCTCAGCAACAGTATCCCCATGGATTCCGGCACATCTCCAGGCGCCATTGGCGATGAAAAGCTACTGCATTTCAGTGGATTGGTCTCATACCGGCACATCGACTATGTGATGAATTTTCTGGAGAAAAAGATTCAGGGAATGAATCAGGTCGAGTTGGTCAGCTTCAGTCATGGTATTGCAGAAGTGACGGTGGATTACACAAACTCCATGAGCATGTTGGCAAGGAAGCTCTCAAAAGCGAAGTTTAAGGGATTCCGTCTGGAACCCACCCATGTGACTCCTAATCGCATGGATATCAGGGCGGTAGTTCAATCAAAATAGAACAATAAACTGCACCAAGCCGGGGAAGTAAGAGATGATATGCGTTCGCCTGATGCTTACCAAAGCACTCTTTTTTCTGTTGGTCTCCTCTCCCATATGGGGCTCACCGCTAACAGATTTGGTTGATAGGTATGGCCTCTCCGGGGGCAATATCTCAATCATGCCGGAAGCCTCTGTTGAGATGCCCGATGGCGTGTTTGTGGCCCGCTTTGAACTGCTTCGATTCGGTCCCTCTCCCTTCAGTATGACTCTGCACCTTGAATATCGGGATGGCAGTGTGGGCAAAACCATTCTGGCTCCGGGGTGGCGTCTCGCCGCCAATCCGGTGGATGGCCTGGTTGCCGGTTGGGGGGTCGAGTTGGATGCCGGAGACAGGGTAGTCTCCAGGTATGATAATGCCGGTAACAGGATCGAATACAGCTATACCGGCGATGGTCAGCCAGCATCCATTATCAACCAGGCAGGACAGGGATGGCGTTACGAATATAACGATGAAGGGCTGCTCTCAAGGATCGTAGGCAGTGACCAGCGCGTATTTGAAGTCAAACGAAATGCTAAAAACAGCTTGGCTGAAGTCACAACCTATCAGGGTGCCTGGCGCTTTGAGTACGGCGATAACCTGAGGATAGAGCGTCTCCAGGGACAGGATGGTAAATGGACAAGTATCAGGCTGGATGAGCTCGGGCGTGTGATTAATTCGTCCGGGGTGGATCGTTTTACTTTCATCTATAGCGACTCAGAGAACGCGCGCCAAGTTGTCATGCGCCGCGGTATCGAACCTACCCGCACCTTTCGCTTCGATCCCAACCATCGTTGGGTGACAGGTGAAATCGAAGATGGCCCTTCCGTTACCTCACGTATGGACAGCAATGGGCAACTGACTGAGATCAGTGATTCCAGTGGCAGAAGTGAGCGCTACAAGTATGACAACAGACTCAGGCTGACGGAGATTATCGAAGCTGATGGCGCCATTACGTTGATCACCAACGGCAAGCAGGGGTCTGAGCAGATCGTCGGACCTACCGGCCTGATTACAGTTATTAAATATGATGAGGAAGGAAGGGTTGTCTCCAGTAAAGACGGCAACCGTGAAAGTCGAAAAAGCTACGATGGGCAAGGGCGTTTATCCGCAAAACAGAATCCGGCTGGAGGTACTGAAAGTTATAGCTACTCGACCAAGGGGCACTTGGGCGAATCGATAGGTTCCGATAAACAACCACTTACAAACCAGTATGACAAACAGGGTAGGCTGGAGCGTATAACAAAAGGCGTTGTTACTACGGATCTCAAACATCGTCCTGATAATCGTCTGGAATCGGTCAACGTCAATGGCACAACCTTTACCCAATACAACTACCATCCAGCAGGCGAGTTGAAAAGTGTTGAACATGAGGGGATTGAACGGCGCTACAAGTGGGACGATAAAAGTCGGCTCTTGGAGATTCAAGAGGGTAGTGATGGATTAGTGAAGTTTCAATATGATCAGAGTGGAAAGCTGGCGGGGTATCAGCTCGGAAATAGCACGGCATCACAGTTCTGGTACAACAGAAAAGGTTTATTGGAGCTAAAGGACCTGGGGGCTACCCGGAAGACTTTCAGCTACGATAAGCTCGGGCGTATCTCAGAAGTACGCAATGGTCGTGGACAAAAGATAGCCTACGAATACGATCAGGCGGACCGTCTCATCCATGTTGTAGCTGATGACAGCACATATGCTGATCTAGCCTACGGCCCAGGTGGAAAAACCAGACGCATCACCTCACCAACGGCAGAGCAGACTACAGAACGGAATCAGTACGGTAATCCTGTTTCTATCAACGACAAACGTTTTTCATCACCGGTAGCGATTCAGTTCGCTAACGATGACCGCATCAGCGTATCAGTTACGGTGGCACTACCACGCAGTACCAACATGAGCCCAGTGGTCTGCTTAAATCGATTCTGCTGCCCGGCGGCGAGAATATCCAGTTCGAAAATCACAACGGCAAGCGCACACTCACCAAACTGCCCAATGGTGTACGTATTGAGTATGCACGAGACAGATCAGGCCGCACGGATGGTATTACCCTTAAAAGTGCAGATGGCACCGTGCTTGATCAAATTCACTACAAATTCGATGCTTATGGGCGGGTTCTGGCAGAGAAAAATAGGTGGCAGGTCCAACGAGATGACCGTGGTCAGCTTAGTCAATTCAACCCAGCCTCCAACAATCCCGAAATCTATCGCTATGATTTGCAGGGCAATTTACTGAGTGCTGCAAACGCACAATTTGAGTATGACTCTCTCAATCGTCTGACCAAAGGCCGGAATGAGTCATTTGTCTATGATGCTGACGGCAATCTTGAGCGCCGCAGTGGCGACAACAGAATTAAATATCAGTGGGATGCGATGAACCGGCTGGTTGCTGTCAAAGGCAGTCCTTTTGGTGATGTCAGCTACATGTATGATGCCCTAGGGCGACGCATCGGCAAGAGTATAAACGGCAATCAAACCAACTACTTCTGGCTTGATGACCATGTACTGTTCCAGACCGACGAACACGGCCATATCTCTCGTCAATTTTTCTATGGACAGCGTGTGGATGAGGTATTGGCCATCAATATTGAGGGTGATACCTACTTTCCAGTGCAGGATGGCCTGGGCGATATCCGTTGGCTTATTGATATGTCAGGCAGGCTGATAGCAACCTTCCGCTTCGGTCCCTGGGGCGAACTGCTGGAGGGCAACCCCGAGTGGCTCGCGCGGGTGGGTCTTGGCTACCGCAGTCGTGATTATGATGTAGAGACCGGATTTTACTACATGCGGGCTCGCTACTACGCTCCATCACTGAAGCGTTTTATCTCCATTGACCCGGAGGATGGCGAACTTGAAAAGCCGCTCTCTTTTAATCCCTACCTTTACGCGCTGAATGCACCTCTGGACTATGTTGATCCCTACGGTACCAGCTCGGAGACTCCCTTGGATTGGGCCGGTCGCCAGATTGGTGAAGGTACCTACGCAGTCTGGCGCGGTGCGAGCTGGGCAGGAGGAAAGGCATATAGTGCTGCCCATGCTGTCTTTGAGCCAATGGTTGCCATCAAACAGGGTAAATTCAAAGAAAAGTATATAGATAAATGGCGCAAGAGCGCCCAGGGGACCGTGGAGAAGGGACTTGATGCGGCGGGAGGATTTACCTCCTACCGAGAGGGTATTGAAGACGATCCTGAGAGACTTGAAACATCACAGGCAGATCAGTTGCGACGGCTGAATCAACTGCAGGGATTCGTTAAATCCGTCGGCGGGAAGTTCAGTCCGGCCACTCAGCGCATCTATGAGGCTGCGGAGATCGCCTCCAATCCGGATACACGCCAAGCACTACAGGATGCAGCCAGCTGGGTTGCAAAGAATACAGAGGCGTTGGCCCAGGGCCTTATTGATATCCCTAAGAATGCCACTAAGGCGCAGATAAAAAATGCCATTCTAGGTGCTATCAAGGGTAATAAAACCCTGAAAGGTCAGCTTGGAAACCTTGGTGTGAGATCGGGAATGGCGGTGGATGCCGCGCTTGATAAGTTTGCGGACAAGATGGCCGGCGAAATGGTTAAACACCCTCTTGCTCCCGTAGAAGGCACGGTCAAGACCCAGAAAGTCCCCCAGAATGTTCAGCAAATGCAGCAAGCCTATAACCAACAAGAGGCACGTCTGGCGGTGCTTCAAGCCAAGGCAAACAGTGTCAAAGGTGATATGGATAAGGTAAGGACCGAGGCCGAGAGAGCCAAAAGTTTCGCTGCCAAAGTGGCTGCTTCTACGGCACAGGTTAATGCTGCTGCAGGGCTCTATGGGGCGATGAAAAGTGTCTGCGCCGAAGTAATGGCTTCTGTTCAGATTGCAAACACAGCTGCAGACAATGCTGAACGCTACGAAGCACAGGTTCAGAGAGGTATTGCAGGTGGTCAAGCCATGGCGGCAAACTGTAAGGATGCCACAACTGCCAATAAGATAAGTGAACTCTACAGCTTGTCGGAAAAACTGGCGGCGGGAGTCGGTTTACAGACTGCCAAAGCATCAGTGGCAGCCGACCGTGTGCAAGCGGGATTGGCCAAGATCCAAGCTGCCAATCAGAAAATTGCCGCAGCAAGATCTCTACTCGCAGAGATGAAAACAGACGCTACGAATGCTGAAACGGCATCAAGCCTGGCGGTGCAGGCAGCGAAAACGGCAACCACTAATCATGCGGCATTTAAAACGGCAGCAAATAGCCTTGTCGGCTCAATCGATAGAGTGGCCAAGGGTGTGCCCGAGGATAGAAAACAGCTGAAGAATCGCTTCACGGGTCTGCTCTCCCGCGCTCAAGCCATCGCCAATTCTGTTGCAGATACCAGTGCGGGTGATGTGCAAGGCGCCAGGGTGGCTGCAAATAACGCCATAACTATGGAGGCGGCGGCAAGCACCAAGCTACCGGAGGCGAGTATCGATTGCCCCTACAGTGTTCCAGATGATGCTGTAGCGAGAGCTGAAGCCGCCTATACCGGCGCGCTCATCTCCGTTGGGGCTGGTGCGGGGCTCCCTCAAGCTGCTGCAAGCTGTCTCTCTGGGGCTCAAGGAGGGGGGCAGCAGACAGGTAACGGGCAACAGTCCAATGGCAATCTGGGAGGTAATTCGGGTCAGGGCAGTGGTGGGGGGCAAAGCAACGGAGATAATTCAGGGCAGGGTAATGGTGGTCAGCAAAACACCGGAGACAGTAGTGGTGGCGATTCCGGTGGCGGAGATGATTTTGATGATTTCGACGCATCCACAGATCCCGGTATGGGATCAGGGCCGACGGGGCAGCAGGTTGCAGAGTCTGGACAGAGCGGTAGCCAATTCCAGACGGGTGTCCCGGGCGATGGGAGCCAATCGGGTGGGAGGCCACAAGGGGGGCAAGCCGGCCAGCAGATTGGTAGCGGTTACACTGATCCCGGTACAACCTCAATGGGAACCGGCACAGAAGGCTCCAGCGCCGGTGGTACCACCGGCACAACCACAGCGGCACTACCGGATCGACAGGCACATCAACCACACCTGGACAACAGGCGGGTGACGACTGGGATAACTTCATAACCAGTGGTCCTCAGGTATCTAGCACGGGTACTGCCGGAACGACTGGGCAGAGTGGTGGAAGTAGCGGTACAGGTTCCACCACAACCTCATCGACAAGTGGAGGCTCTAGCTCGGGTAGTGGTGGCCAGTACAGTGCGGCCTGTAATAGAGGGGATGGCAAGATTGTTGTAACCAAAAGCTTCAGCTCCAGCAATCACATCTCCATGTCATCGGGTTTTGCCAGCGAACAGGAGGCGATCACATGGGTGACCAATAGTTGCTCAACATGGCGTTGCAGTAAGAGCAGTGGTGCTTGTGATACCAATCCAAGTTCAACCAGCAGCGGTGTTGGCACCTACTCAACCGGTGATGTGACAAGCACCTATGGTGCTGTCTGGAAACGTGTTGGCTGCAGTTTGGGTGGTCCCCATATCTGCTGGGGTTCAGGTGGGCGCACTATGGGCGACGGTGACGGGGATGGGCGCGTGGATATTCTGCTTCACGGCAGTGTACACTGGAAGAATGTGGGAGGTAGTAACTCGCCACTCGTGAAGTAAAATTTCCGGCACTCTTGGCGATCTCTACGAGAGAAATCGATACATAGGTATCCTGTCAGTCTCTCTTTACCACATCACCACGTTTGATATTTGAGCTTTTAGATGAGCGTTCAATCCTTCCGATGGAGTATTTCTGTTTGACCACTGTGATTACCAGGCTACCGGAAAACTCTTCGTCAGAACCCAGATTCAGCCCGGTTTCAGGATCGATCAGGCTCTCACCCTTGGAGTAGATTACGAACCGATCACCGGTTCTGATATTTGATGTCGATCCCCGATTGATATAGACCTGCTCACCGGATGCTTTGACTACGCTTGCAGTCCACTCAATGCCTTTGCTCTGCTCGATAATAAAATGGACAGCCTGCCTGATGGCATCGCGGGTCGCCACCCCCAGAGGGGTTCTTTCAAAGTTGCCGCCATTGATTTTCCATGGTGCTCCCGCCTTGGAGAAGCCAACATTAAAACCGCTGGACTCCGCTTCGGCAGACGCACGCTCTGAAGCGATAACTTGGCCACTGGTTGCATCAATCACCCTGATATCTATACCCACGTGAGCGGTCGAGCTCTTTGATCCGAAATCCAGGCCTTTGAAGGCCAATCCCATGTTTTTACCACCCGCCTTGTACTGGAACTCGGATACCACTCCTTTGATGAGTAATTTGGCGCCTGCCAGTCCACCCACTTTTGGTGAACTTCCCCTACGCATCAATCCGGTTTGTCCCAGCTCCTGCTCCTTGAGGATAGCGCCGAGCGCTTCACGTTCGATCAGAATAAAACGATTGGTCCTGAGTAATTCAGAACTCAGCATCTCTGAGAGCCCTTCACCGAGCTCATTACTGCCAAAAACCCCTTTAGTCTTATTTTCAAATCCCAGAATTGCTATGGTTGTTTTGGCTCCACTGTAGGTGGCGTAGGATGTTGCCGGATTCACCCTCCGCCTAGGCGTCGGGGTAGCGCTTCTTTGGTCTTGGGCGGCATTATTGTTCTGCTCCCATGGATCGTTGGAAGTATCTCCAGAATCAGATTCCGTCTCACCGAATATATCCACTTGCTTCTGAAATACAGGGTCATTCCAAAAGCCCTCTGTTTCACCAAGTAGTGACCCTGACCAGAGCAAACCTCCGAAAAGAAGTGGCAGCCAAATTTTTTTATCCACTTTACGCATGAAAAGACTTCCTGTGGTTAGGGGTGGTACGTCCGCTCGCCGATGATCCATATAATCTAATTTAAGCACCATTTGACAAAGTAGGTGGGAAATAAACCATGAGATCGATCAATTAGTTATGCAACTAAAGATATATACCCCTGATATCGTCTGTTATCGATGTTGCCTACAGCACTTCTTTCATCAAGAAGTGATCATAACCACTCTCGAAAATGAACAGTGGTCACAAAATATTAGATTGTGTTGGTAGAATACATTATTTACCTTTACGTTAACGTAAAACAGAGATCATAGATATGAGTGACAAGATAGAGCGCCTACGGGTGCTCAGTGCCGGTATCCTGAGTTTGATGCTCACCATGGGTATCGCACGCTTTGCTTATACACCGATACTGCCGTTGATGCAGCAACAGGCGGGATTGGGGCTGGATCAAGGGGGGTGGCTGGCAGCGGTCAACTATATGGGGTACCTCAGTGGAGCCTTGATTGCCTCGTTGATCAGTGATCTTGTGCTAAAGGATCGCCTCTACCGGGCGGGTTTGGTCGTTGCTGTACTCAGCACCATCGGCATGGGATTGACCACTGATATCTATATCTGGGCGCTGATGCGCTATTTGGCCGGTTTAACCAGTGCCGCTGGTTTGCTGTTGGGATCGGGATTGATTCTGAACTGGCTGATTCGACATAACCACCGTAGTGAGTTGGGTATCCATTTCTCCGGTATAGGGCTGGGAATCGCTTTTTGTGCACTGGCGGTGGAGTTGATGTCCTCTTGGTTGGATTGGCATGAACAGTGGGCTCTTTTTTCCCTGGCCGGAATTGTATTTCTGATTCCTGCTTGGCGTTGGTTACCACCACCGGATACCAGCGGCCTAACCCGTAGTGGTGAAACGATGCAGGATAGACCGCCTTCCCGGCTATTTATGCAGCTGTTTATGGCGGCCTATTTCTGTGCCGGCATCGGCTATGTAATAAGCACCACCTTTATCGTTGCGATTGTGGATCAGTTGCCTGGGCTGGAGGGAAAGGGGGCAATGGTATTTCTTATGATGGGGGTAGGTGCCGCCCCCGCCTGCATAATCTGGGATCTGATTGCCCGGCGCATTGGCGAGCTGAGAGCGCTGGTGTCGGCCAGTGGATTGCAGATTTTGGGCATCTTACTGCCGGTACTGGATAACGCTCTATGGGCATCGGTAGCAGGTTCCTTCCTGTTCGGTGTCACCTTTGTGGGTGTTGTTAGCCTGGTTTTAACAATGGCGGGGCGCTATTACCCCACTCGGCCTGCCAAAATGATGGGCAAGATGACGCTCTCTTATGGCGTAGCCCAGATTATCGGACCTGCGATCACCGGCTGGTTATCCCGTTCCAGTGGCAGCTATGTGGAGGGGCTCTATATGGCCGCAGGGTTTATGGTGATTGGAACCCTGCTGATGTTTAGCTTGACGCGGGTTGAAAGTGTTAGCGGATAGCAGATAATGGCTGTGTACAATAATCCGGGAACCTGGTGTAGGAGCGAACTTGTTCGCGAAGAACATGCCCGGTCGCCTGATCGCGAATAAATTCGCTCCTACAGGTGTACTTTTTTCTATGAAGATGGTGCTTCAGGACTATTGTGCATAGCCACTTGGCAAATAAACGCTATCCAGCAAATTACACCAGGCTGATCGATAACTACTGGTATAGTTTTTTTGTTTTCATGGCAATACGGCTGATTTCCACCAGTTCGTCTAGAGGGTATTTGATGATCATACCTGCCTTGAGCAGCTCTCCAGTGCGAATTTCCGCATAGGGAAGGGTGCAGGCATCGCGAGCACTATCATCGTCCTGTACCACATTGAAACGATTGAGTATGACTGATTCATTCTCCAGGCCACAGTGGTGATGAGGGTGCGATAGTACCTTCAGCAACAGCTCGAAATAGTCATCGAGCGTTTGTAGGCCACTGGCAAGTTTATCCCTTTGTAATTTTGTCTCTTCCAATTGCTGAACAAGCGAGGGCGTTTGATCACCGGCATCACTCTCATACGTGCCAAGGAACTCAATACCACCAATCTCAGCCTTGAGCTTTTTCAGCTCCGCCTTTAGATGAGCCAGTTGTCTATCGAGTTCAGCAAGCTGCTCTTTGTGATTGGCTACCTTGAATATCGCCTCGGTAAGAAGATGCTGGAAGACGTGTTCACATAGCTCATCACGTACATCATCTTCATTGTTCGATGGCTTGACCAATGCGTGATTACTGAAGTAGACCACCCTCTGCATTACATCATTTTGTACCTGTTGTCCTACTAAGGCATGGCCCAGTCGCTGTTTATCTTTACGATCCATAATCATAAATGCATAGCAGTGAGTCTGCTCTTTCGATCGCACCTGTTTTGCATATTGAGTGATCTCTCTACTATGACTGAATAGATGCTCCAGCTGTTCATTGGAACCAAACAGTGTATGTACGCAGGGATCTGCACCATAGGTCTGGCGGCTAATCTCTAATGGTCCGGGGATATCTCGAGTCAACTCTTTGATATGCAGCAGTGCGCATTCCACTGCCGGGTGTAATCGCTTCTTGTAACGGCTGATCAGTTTCAGGCGAGGATCCATTCGCTCTACCGCCAGATCAGCCCAGTGGTCTAGCTCTTGTGCTGTAAACTTGCCGGAGAGTACAGGTTTTGGAGCAAAGAGCGATTTAAATAGTGAGAACATAGCATTTCCGAGTTAATGTTTTTTGCTTTAGGAAAGACAATATCTATATTAGAGGGTTTGTGGACAAGTTTAAATATGGGCGCAAATTTGATGTAACTTAAGTGGAGAGACTGTTGCCAAACTTACGCATGGCCCACCAGCCTGCCATCATTCTCGACAGGCTGTGCGTTCAGCAGGCAACATCAGTTGCTCTACACATCCCTCTAAACTGCCTGGTACCAATTATAGATTATCCAGTGGATTTTATTTTTATGATGGAATAGTTCATGGATATCAATTGGATGGAGCTGTTTGTTTGATGCTTATAACCACGTATAAATTGGCCCGCTAGAGGTGGGTCTACTCCATGTGATTTTTTACAATACCGCTTGCACGGTGGCTGAACGCAGTTGCTAAAGGAAGTCCTTATTGTTTACCGCCCAAACGGCAGCCTCGACACGAGATTTTAGGCTGAGCTTCTTTAGAAGATTTTTTACGTGAACTTTTACTGTTGCCTCGGCAATATTGAGGTTACGGCCGATGATTTTATTGCTTTCGCCATCACGTATATGGAGCAGGATCTCATGTTCACGACTGGTTAGCTCGCGTGCATTCTGTTGTTGCTCATTTCGCCCGGTGGCTTGCATGGATCGAGCAAGACACTCGGCAATATTAGGCGACATGACAACACGTCCTTCAGCCACTTCTTGGAATTTGGTTAGGAGATCCTCCGGATCCATGTCTTTGAGAAGGTAACCGTCAGCACCACTGCGCAGTGCACTCACGATATCCTCTTCTGCGTTTGATACAGTGAGGATAACTACCCTTGTCTCAATATCCATCTTCTTTAGTGCAGCCAGGGTTTCCAATCCATTCATACCGGGCATATTGAGATCAAGCAGTACCAGGTCCGGGCAGAGTTCTTGTACTAAAGAAAGACCCTCGGCACCGTTGTCTGTTTCACCGATAATCTCAATATCCGGACTAAGGTCGGCAAGTTGCTGTAGACCTTTCCGTAGAAGAGGGTGATCGTCAATCACTATCATCCGTTGAACCTGTTGCTCACTCATGATACTGCTTGCTCCTGATGTTCCACCACATTCGGTGTTGACCCATTGGGGCGGAACATGAGCATGATACAAGTTCCTCCTTCAGGACGGTTTTGAATAAATAGCTCGCCGTTAAGGGAGCTTGCTCGCTCGTGCATTATCGCCAGCCCATAATGGTGTGTGCGTTCTGCATTAGATGGTATACCTATACCGTTATCTTCAATACGGACCTGAACTTTGTGATCATCCAATGGCTGGATGATTACACTTGCTTGATCTGCTTGGGAGTGGTGTACCACATTGGCCAGGGATTCCCGCACAATCTGTAAAAGATGAATCTCCTGATTGACGCTGAGAGTAAAGTGTTTAAGTTGGTTATCAAGTACAATCTCAATTTCATTGCGGGCATTAAACTCACGAACGGTTTCGGAAAGTGCTGCAGCCATGCCGCGGCCATTCATTTGCAAGCGGAAAGTGGTCAATAGTTCACGTAGGTGAAGGTAAGCCGAGTCGAGACCATCCTTTAACTCATACTGAACCTCATCAATCTGCTGGCCATCGGCACCTGATTTCCGCAGCACAGACAACCGTGTAACCTGGATTTTCAGGTAGGAGAGTGATTGGGCCAACGAGTCGTGAAGCTCACGCGCAATAGCGCCGCGTTCATCCAGCAGAGCCAGGCGGCGACGCTGTGTAATTCTTCGGGTAACACCGATCGAGATGCCGATATGTTTACCCAGTGTCTCAAGTAGCTTGATTTGCCACGGTGGTAAAATATTCCCCTCCTGCGGTATCACCAGAAGAACGCCATAGTGATTCTCTGGATCCCGTACTGGGATCGATAGTACATTTGCTCCACCGCCATGCTCGGTGCCGTCGATCAGTTGCGTCAGCCCATTCCCGAGACAGACGTCGCATGCTTCTGTTTTGCACATAAAGGGTGAGCTGCCGCAGCCTGCAACTGCATGGGCAAGCTCTTTCTCATCATCACTTAAACAGAGCTTTATTCCCTCACTCTCAACTACACTGCCAATCTCTTCCAGCAGCTCTAAGTAAGTGGTTTCAGAGACAGCTGCCTGAGAGAGATGTTGAGATGCATCATAGAGGAGTTCCAGCGAACGGTTACGACGGGTTAACTCCTTGGTTTTTTCCGCGACCCGTCGCTCAAGATCTCCATACATTTTAGAGATCTCTTCGGTCATGGTATTAAACGTCTGGCCAAGACGACCCAGTTCATCCGTTCCGGTATGTCCTACTCTTACACTGAAGTCTCCTCGTCCAGCGCGCTCTGCGGACTGCAGTAGGTCACGCATCGGGCTGAGTACATCGGTATGAAGCAGGTAGAGCGTGATAACCGCCACTGTCAATGTGAACATCAGACTTATGCTCTGCATCAGCCCCAGTAGATGGATTTTTGACTCGGCATCCTCCTCCAGTAAACGCACCATCTGATCGATATCGGAGACAAAACTATCCACCGCGACACGGAAGGTAAGGGCGGTTTGGCGGATGGTCGCTTGTGGAAAAGGCTCCCTGACCTGATGAACGTACTCATTAATCAGAGGAAGCATGGTTTGCTTCCAGTCAATTTTTATTTGACGGTATGCCGTCTGTAGTGATGCACGGTCTGTATCTGATACTACGTCTGCCAACTTTGGGCTGTTGAGCCGCTGTTCAAATTCTTCTATTAGTAATGAGACATCATCGAGGCGGTCTATCCAAGGCGGATGTGCGGCTTCCAGAGTGGCCGTTAAACGGTAGGACTGCATGCGCAGACTGCCGGCCATATTCACAGCACCGGCCTCGCCATGGGTTATACGCGTTATATAAACCGCACTCGCCATACCGGCTATTGCAAGAGCTGTGACAACTCCCATGGCCAAACCGGCTCGTAGAAGGAGGGAGCTGTTCAAAAAACCGAACATGGTTGACCTCTCAAATAGCGATGCGACATTAGCAGTGTTTATTCTGCTCTCAGCAGCTTCTCATCCCGCAACTTTATGGTGTTAATCCTTCTGCTCCAACGTTGTATTCGCTGCATTGTCAGTAGCGTCCAAGATACACAAAAAAAACCTATATAACAAAGGGTTGATGGGAGTAGATGGCATACACCTAAAGTGGTAGCAAGGTGATTATGGCCTTGCCTCGGTTGATTTGGGTCAATAGCGTGTGGGCTTTGACTGTCGTAGGTTCTGCTGACCAACAATATAAGAGGAACGGAATATGGCCAGCAACAGACGAATGCAACTCTCTGTTCTCACCATGAATACATTTGCATTTACTGCCTGCTTTGCAGTGTGGGTGATGTTCTCCATTATCGGTATTCCGATCAAAGAGCTGTTGGAGCTGAATCAGACTCAGTTCGGTATTCTCGTCGCCACCCCTATCCTCACCGGCTCACTGGCACGTCTCCCCGTCGGTATCTGGACCGACAGATACGGCGGGCGCATCGTCTATTTTATCCTGATGTGTTGCACCATCCTGCCACTCTACTTTATTGGTGAAGCAACCCAATATTGGCAGTTCCTTGTTCTGGGGTTGTTTGTCGGTATTGCCGGCTCTTCCTTCTCGGTGGGTATCGCTTATACCGCACGCTGGTTCACAAAAGAGAAGCAGGGCTTCGCCATGGGGATTTTTGGTGCGGGCAACGCCGGTGCCGCCGTAACCAAGTTTGTCGCACCCTCACTCGTTGTGGCTTATGGCTGGGAGATGGTGCCCAAGGTGTATGCAGTCGCCATGTTTGTCACCGTCGTGCTGTTCTGGATGTTCACCTACGAGAAGCCTGAGCACAAAGTAGGTTCCCATGTCACTCTGGCTGACCAGCTTAAGCTACTGCGGGACCCCAAAATATGGAAGTACATGCAGTACTACTCCCTGGTGTTTGGTGGTTTTGTCGGCCTCTCCCTGTGGATGACCAAGTACTTCATCTCCGAGTATGGCTTTAATCTCACCACGGCGGCACTGATGGCGGCTATCTTTGTACTTCCTTCCGGTGTGATTCGTGCTCTCGGTGGCTGGTTCTCAGATAAGTATGGTGCCTACAAGGTGACCTGGTGGGTGATGTGGATCTCCTGGGTCTGCCTCTTTATTATGTCTTACCCCCAAACGGAGATGGTTATCAAAACCATCACTGGTGAAACCTCCGTTAGCCTCGGCCTCAACGTTTGGGTATTTACTGCACTTCTTTTCGTTGTCGGCATCGCCTGGGGATTCGGCAAGGCATCTGTCTTCAAGTTCCTCTCAGATGAGTATCCTGAAAATATAGGTGTCGCTTCCGGCATTGTCGGCCTCGCCGGTGGTATGGGCGGCTTTCTATTGCCCATCATGTTTGGCGCCCTGATTGACCTTACCGGTGTTAACAGCGCTGTCTTTATGCTGCTCTACGGTGCCACCTGCGTCTCTTTAATATGGATGCACTACACCTTTGCCAAAGAGCATGAGACCAAGAGTCAGCAGGTCGCCAAGGACCATGCACTCGATACCTATGTGAATGCCCACGAGAATCCAGAGACCTATGCGGCGGCTCGTGCAGCGGTGGAGCAGGCCGATTTACTGGAGGAGTTACTAGAAAAATATTCTGTAGCACGTGAGGCTGCAGAGAAAGAGGCGGAGAAAATCCGCAACAGACAGCTGCAGGCAAAAACTGTAGATGTTCTTGAATAGATCATGCTCGATGACGACATGCACCGTTTCTTTTAGTAGGAGAGAATAATGGCTGATATTAAAACCTGGAATCCGGAGGACTCAAGTTTTTGGGAGTCCACCGGTAAATCGATTGCCAACCGCAATCTGTGGATATCAATCCCCAGTCTGCTGTGTGGCTTTGCGGTTTGGTTGTACTGGGGCATCATTACGGTACAGATGCTCAATCTGGGCTTCCCTTTTGAAAAGGCGGAGCTCTTTACACTGGCGGCAATTGCCGGTCTTACCGGTGCCACACTGCGTATCCCCTCGAGCTTTTTCATACGCATTGCCGGTGGTAGAAATACCATCTTCTTTACCACGGCGCTGTTGATGATACCTGCGGTTGGTGCCGGCTTTGCGTTGCAGGATCCGAACACTCCGCTGTGGGTGTTCCAGGTTCTAGCTTTTCTTTCAGGCTTTGGCGGCGGTAACTTTGCCTCTTCCATGTCCAATATCAGCTTCTTCTTTCCGAAGAAGATGCAGGGACTGGCGCTGGGCCTGAATGCGGGGCTGGGCAATGCGGGTGTGACCACCATGCAGATCCTGATCCCTCTGGTGATGACCTTTGGTATCTTCGGCGGCGAGCGATGATCCTGCAGAACACCTCCGGTACCCTGATCGGTAAGATCCCCGCCGGCTCCGAGACCTATATTTTCAATGCCGGGTATGTGTGGCTGCTGTTGTTGATTCCTCTGGCCTTTGCCAGCTGGTTTGGTATGAACAACATCCGTACTGAAGAGGTCTCTCCACACATCGGTTCACCTCTTGGCGCCATGTCCAAGATTGCCGGTCTGTTGATGATCGCCTTTATTACCGCCGCTGTCGGCCTCTACATCATTCTGCCGGCACCTACTGGTCTGGGCGCACCCAGTTGGGCAAAGTGGCCGGTCATTGCCGGTATCCTCTTCTCCACCATCATGCTGATGAAGATGATTCCGGGCGATATCAAGCCCAACCTGCAGCGTCAGTTCAAGATCTTCGGTAATAAGCACACCTGGGTGATGAGCATTATCTACACCATGACCTTTGGTAGCTTCATCGGTTACTCCGCCGGTTTTGCCTTGGCTATCAAGGTGGTATTCGGCTTCCAGCATGTCGAAGTGGCTGGTTTAATGACCCACGATCTCGCTAACCCCAATGGTCCATCTGCACTGATGTACGCCTGGATGGGCCCCTTCATCGGTGCGCTGATTCGTCCGATCGGTGGCTGGATGGCCGATAAGATGGGTGGCGCCAAGGTGACTCAGTATGTCTCCATCGTGATGATCGGTTCAGCCATGGGTGTGGCTTACTTCCTGAAAGGGGCTTATCAGTCAGCTACCCCTGAAGAGTTCTTCCTACCCTTCTTCGTACTTTTCCTGCTGCTGTTTGCTGCCACTGGCATCGGTAACGGTTCTACCTTCCGTACCATCGCCATGGTATTCCCGAAAGAGCAGGCCGGTCCGGCTTTGGGTTGGACATCAGCAGTAGCCGCCTACGGTGCTTTCCTTATTCCCAAGATCTTTGGTGAGCAGATCAAGGCAACCACGCCTGAGAATGCCTTGTATGGATTTGCCGTTTTTTATGCGGTCTGCCTGGTCTTGAACTGGTGGTTCTACCTCGGCCCAAAAGCTGAGATTAAGAACCCTTAATCGAAAGATTTGATGAATGTGGACGGGGCTGCCTGATTACCCCCCCCGAAATGCCCTGATTACCCCCTCAGAGCAAAGGCAGACCCGTCCCACCTCATTTATGAGGTGTTGTATAGCCAACTATAGTGAGCCTCGAAGGAGAACTCATAATGAGTCACTTTTTAGATAGATTGAAATACTTTAAGCGTACCGAAAGCACCTTCTCTGGTGGTCATGGTATCGTTACCAATGAAGATCGACAGTGGGAAGATTCCTACCGCAATCGCTGGCGCCATGACAAAGTCGTGCGCTCTACCCACGGTGTAAACTGTACCGGTGGCTGTTCCTGGAAGATCTTTGTCAAGAACGGTCTTGTCGCTTACGAGATGCAGCAGACAGATTATCCTGAAACCCGCCCCGATCTGCCCAATCATGAGCCTCGCGGTTGCCAGCGTGGTGCCTCTTTCTCCTGGTACCTCTACAGCCCACACCGCATCAAGTACCCCCTGGTTCGCGGTCGTCTGGTTGATATGTATCGCAAAGAGCGTGCTTCAGGAAAAGATCCTGTTGCCGCCTGGGAAGCGATACAGAGTGATCCTGCCAAGCGCCTGAAGTATACGGCTGTTCGTGGTCTGGGTGGTTTTGTACGCGCTGACTGGAAAGAGATGACTGAAATCATCGCTGCCGCCAATATTTACACCATCAAAAAGTGGGGCCCTGACCGTATCTACGGTTTCTCCCCCATTCCTGCGATGTCAATGATCAGCTATGCCGCCGGCTCCCGCTACCTCTCTCTGATTGGTGGTGCTTGCGGCTCTTTCTACGACTGGTACTGTGATCTGCCTGCTGCTTCACCTCAGGTGTGGGGTGAGCAGACAGACGTACCTGAAGCTGCTGACTGGTACAACTCCAAGTATCTGATTATCACCGGCGCAACTTGCCGATGACCCGTACTCCCGATGCCCATTTTGCCATTGAGTCCCGTTACAACGGTACCAAGGTGGTTTCCATGGCGCCGGATTATGCTGAGTACGTGAAATTCGCTGATCTGTGGATGCCGGTTAAACAGGGTACTGACGCTGCTGCATTCATGTGTATGGGCCATGTGGCACTGAATGAGTTCCATATCAAAAAGCAGGATCCTTACTTTACCGAGTACGCACGTACCTATACCGATATGCCGATGCAGTTGATGCTGCGTAAAGACGGCGATCGTTATGTTTCGGATCGTTTCCTGCGAGCTTCTGACTTCGACAACAACATGGGTGAGAGCAACAACCCAGAGTGGAAGACGGTTGTTTACGACTCTAAGAGCAGTGCGTTTGTCGTGCCCAACGGTTCCCTCGGTTTTCGCTGGGGTGAAGAGGGTAAATGGAACCTGCTGGAGAAGAATGCCGCAGATCAGTCTGATATCGAAGCGGAACTCACCTGCATAGATAATAAAGATGATGTGGTTGCGGTGGCCTTCCCGCACTTTAACCCAGATGACGGTGACACCCTAGTGCGTAACATCCCGGTACGTAAGCTGAAGCTTGCCTCCGGTGAAGATGCGCTGGTCTGTTCCGTATTCGACCTGCAGGTGGCGCAGTACGGTATCGATAGGGGCCTGGGTGATAACCTGGCAACCTCTTACGATGATGAGACCGTACCTTACACCCCCGCATGGGGCGAGAAGGTGACCGGTATCAAGCGTGCCGATCTGGAGCGTACCGGTCGTGAGTTTGCACAAAATGCCTCTGAGACCAGGGGTAAGTCCATGGTGATCATGGGTGCTGCGATCAACCACTGGTATCACAACGATATGGGTTACCGCAGCATCATGAACATGCTGCATATCTGTGGTTGTGTTGGACAGAGCGGCGGTGGTTGGGCCCATTATGTGGGTCAGGAGAAACTGCGTCCTCAAGCGGGTTGGGCACCTATCGCCTTCGCGCTTGATTGGCATCGTCCACCGCGCCACATGAACAGTACCACCTACTGGTATTTCCATACCGATCAGTGGCGCTATGAGAAAGTGGCTGCCGATGATGTGCTTGGCTCTACTGCAAAGGCCAAATATCGGGGTTATCAGTTGGCTGACTACAATGTGGTCTCGCAGCGCTTGGGTTGGTTGCCATCCGCGCCTCACTTCAACAAGAATCCATTGGATATTGTCAAGGATGCTGAAGCCGCAGGTGCTACTGATGAGGCGGGTGTCTCCCAGTACATGGCTGAGCAGCTCAAGAGCGGTGATATGAGCTTCGCGGTAGAGGATATCGACGCCGAGGAGAATCATCCGCGTAACCTGTTCGTCTGGCGAGCCAACCTGTTGGGTTGTTCAGCGAAGGGTCACGAGTACTTCCTGAAGCACCTTATGGGCGCCCAGAACGGCGTTATGCAGGAGGGTGTTGAAGGTAAGAACTCCAAAGAAATCAAGTGGCGCGAGAAGTCACCGGTCGGCAAGTTGGATCTGATGGTGGATATCAACTTCCGCCTGAATTCCACCGGTGCTTACTCCGACATTATTCTGCCTACAGCCACCTGGTATGAGAAGGCTGATCTGAACACCACCGATATGCACCCCTTTGTTCATCCATTAGGCAAAGCGGTAGATCCGGCATTCGAGTCCAAGTCTGATTGGCAGATCTTCCAGACAATCGCCAAGAAGTTCTCTGAACTGGCTGAGGGGCATCTCGGTACCGTGAAGGATGTAGTCTCTCTGCCGATGCAGCACGATACGCCAATGGCAATGGCGCAGCCCTTCGGTGAGGTGAAGGACTGGAAGAGGGGCGAATGCGACCTGATTCCAGGTAAGACAGCACCGATATTCAAGGTTGTTGAACGCGATTATCCCAACACCTATAAGAAGTTCACCTCGGTTGGGCCTCTGATGAATAAGTTGGGTAACAACATCAAGGGACTTGATTGGAATACCGATCTTGAGATTGAGCAGCTTGGTGTGCTCAACGGGGTTATCAAGGAAGAGGGTATTTCAAAGGGCCGCCCACAACTGAAGGATGATGTTGCTGTGTGTGACACCGTTCTGCAGATGGCACCAGAAACCAATGGCGAGGTGGCACACAAATCCTGGCATGCGTTGAGCAAGAAGACCGGTATCGATCACAGTCATCTCTATGCCGGTCGGCATGAGGAGAAGATTCGTTATCACGATATCGTTGCTCAGCCTCGCAAGATCATTACCGCACCTACCTGGTCTGGTATTGAGTCAGAAGAGGTGAGCTACAACGCCTGTTACACCAATATTCATGAACGCATTCCATTCCGTACCCTGACCGGTCGTGCATCCTTCTACCTGGATCATGAATGGATGTTGGATTTTGGTGAAGGTCTATGTTGCTATCGTCCGCCCCAGGATCTGGGAGCGCACAAGAATCTGCCTAAAGAGCTGGCCGCCAAGCTACAGAGTAAGAAAACCCTTACTCTCAACTGGATCACCCCGCACTCCAAGTGGGGCATCCACTCCTCGTACCAGGACAATCTGCGCATGCTGACCCTGTTCCGTGGAGGCCCTTACTTCTGGCTCAATGAAGATGAAGCCAAGAGTATCGGTATCAAGGACAACGATTGGGTGGAGGCGGTTAATGCCAATGGTGCAACAGTGGCCAGGGTTGTAGTGAGCCAGCGTGTGCCTGAGGGCATGGCAATCATGTATCACGCACAGGAGAAGAACGTTAACGTTCCCGGTTCCAACACCACCGGAAAACGTGGCGGTATTCTCAACAGTGTGACCAAGGTGATCATGAAACCTACCAATATGATTGGTGGCTATGCTCAGCTCTCATATGCGTTCAACTACTACGGTACGGTCGGCAGTCAACGTGATGAAAACGTTATCGTTCACAAGATCGAAGATGCCGATGTGGATTGGTTGGAACGTGATCTGACACCGGAACGTGAAGCACAGCTCAATCCCCCAGGGATTAATAACTGAGTGAGTTGATCGTACTGATGCAGAGTGGAACAAGATACCACTCTGCATCACGGTGGAAAGAATTGTGAGGAACAAAACATGAAAATACGTGCACAAATTGCAATGGTCCTGAACCTGGACAAGTGCATCGGTTGTCACACTTGTTCAGTGACCTGTAAGAACATCTGGACCAACCGTAAAGGTGTCGAGTATGCCTGGTTTAACAACGTAGAGAGTAAGCCGGGTATCGGTTTCCCCAAAGAGTGGGAGAACCAGGATATATGGAACGGTGGCTGGACCAAGAAAAATGGTCAGCTGGAGCTTAAGGCCGGTGGGCGTTTGAGCAAACTGCTGAATATCTTTGCCAATCCCGATATGCCTGAAATCGACGACTACTACGAGCCGTTTGATTTTGACTATGCAAAACTGCAGAACAAGCCCCTCTCAGAGGCTGCGCCTACGGCACGTCCGCACTCCCAGATTACCGGCGAGCGGATGGAGAAGATTCATTGGGGACCAACTGGGAAGATGATCTTGCGGGTGCATTTGAAGATCGTGCCAAGGATAAGAACTTTGAAGGCATCCAGAAGCAGATGTACAAGGAGTTTGAGAAAACTTTCCACATGTACCTGCCTCGCCTGTGTAACCACTGCCTGAATCCGGCTTGTGTTGCCAGCTGCCCTTCAGGTGCGATCTACAAGCGTGATGAGGATGGAGCGGTTCTGATCGATCAGGATAAGTGCCGCGGCTGGCGCATGTGCGTTAGCGGATGTCCTTACAAGAAGATCTACTATAACTGGGAATCCGGTAAATCAGAGAAGTGTATTCTCTGTTACCCGCGCATCGAGTCGGGTATGCCTACCGCTTGTGCTGAGTCCTGTGTGGGTCGTATCCGTTACATGGGTGTTGTTTTGTACGATGCAGACAAGATCAGTGATGCGGCAGGTACTGAAAATGAGAAGGGGCTCTATGAGTCACAGCTCGATATGTACCTTGATCCTAACGATCCGGAAGTTATCGCCCAGGCTCTGGAAGAGGGTATTTCACAGCAGTGGCTGGATGCAGCCAAGAACTCTCCTGTTTATAAAATGGCAGTGGAGTGGAAAATAGCTTCCCAATCCATCCTGAGTTCCGCACTTTGCCAATGATGTGGTACGTACCGCCACTGTCACCGGTTCAAAGCCAGCTTGACCAGGGCAACCTGCCGACAGAAGCCGATGGTGTGATTCCAAAGGCAAGTGCATTGCGCTTCCCGGCACAATATCTGGCCAATCTTTTGACAGCGGGTGATGAGGCTCCGATCATCAGTGCACTGAATCGCATGCTGGCAATGCGTAGCAATCAGCGGACTAAAGCGATAAAGGGTGAAACCAACGGTGCGGCCCTCGATTCGGTAGGTCTGACCGAGGATCAAGCTGAAGAGATGTACCAGATGCTTGGTATTGCCAACTACGGTGATCGCTTTGTAATACCCACGGCTCATGATGAGATGATAAACGAAGATCCGTATGCCATGCAGGGACAGAACGGTTTTGGTCCGGGTAACACAAGCTCGCAAGACAGTGAGGGCGGAAAGGGTTTCACTCTCTTCCCATCACCACGCAAGCGCACTTATAACCCCCAGGGCGTCCAGCCCCGTAAGAAAACTTAAACGGGAGACATAACCATGCGTATATACAAAATAATGGCGCGTCTACTGGACTATCCCAACGCGGAATTGATGGAGAATCTTTCGGGCATTATCGATATGCTTAAAGAGGATACAGAGATCAGCGAGCAGGAGCGTGGTGCATTGATGGAATTCATCTCGTGGCTGAATATACATGATCTGACGGGTATACAGAGTGACTACGTGCAAACCTTCGATATGACGCCGGAGCATGACCTGCATCTGACTCATCATCTTTTTGGTGATGATCGTGGGCGTGGACCGGCACTTATTGACCTGTCTGAGTACTACAAGGGTGCCGGACTGGAGCTGGAGGAAGGTGAAATTCCTGACTACCTGCCCTGATTCTGGAATATGTGTCCACGCTCGATGATATGCAGGCCAGGGTCTTTTTGGGTGATGCAGCCAAAGTGCTTAAAGTATTGGCTGAAAATCTTGAAAAGGCTGAAAGCCCCTATGCAAAGCTGCTTCGGATTGTCGAAGACCGCGGTCATTTAGCTCAGGCAGCATGAGGAGAGAATAGTAATGACATTACATGATATTGTTTTCGGGGCTTACCCCTATCTGGCAGGTACTATCTTCCTACTTGGAAGCTGGATCCGTTTCGACCGTGAGCAGTACACTTGGAAATCAGATTCCAGTCAACTGCTGAGCAACAAGGGAATGTGCTGGCGAGTAATCTGTTCCATGTGGGTATCATCGGTATCTTTATGGGGCATTTTGTCGGTATGCTGATGCCACATAGCTGGTTCCTGGCACTGGGCGTCTCTGATGTTTCGCATCAGTATCTCGCTGTCTATGCAGGTGGTGTTTTTGGCCTCATGTGCCTGGCTGGTGCAGCTATGCTGTTTTTGCGCCGGATCAGTGAACCCCGCGTCAAGGCTACCAGCCGTAAGAGGGATACCTTTGTTATCGGTTGGATTATGGTCACCGTAACCCTGGGGCTAACGACAGTGTTTGTCTCTATGGGCCACGCCTCCCACGGTGATGTATCGCAGATGCTTGCACTCGCCGACTACGTCAAAAGCATCGCTACCCTGAGTGTGGATCCCAGTCTGATCGCAGGTGTCTCACCGATCTTCAAAATCCACATGCTCTTCGGTATGTCAGTGTTCCTGATCTTTCCATTCACCCGACTCGTTCATGTCTGGAGTGTGCCCATAACCTACCTTGGGCGCGCATATCAGATCGTTCGTGTAAAGAAGGGTTACATGAATTGATTTAGGTCACGGTAAGTAGTAATGGACGGGAGCAGTATGCTCCCGTCCTGTTTCAGAAGGTAGATATTATGAGTACAAATCCTTACGCTACGCGCATTGAATATGTCGACGTTAACGGCCGCCAAGTGGCTACGGACCAGGAAGGATATATCCAAAACATGGATGATTGGTCAGAGGAGTATGCTCTTGCTTTGGCTAAAAAGGAGTCACTGGAACTTACCCAAGACCATTGGGATGTAATCTATTTCATTCGTGAAGCCTATGAGAGAAATCGGGTACAGGCTCAGGTGCGGGATATGATTAAGCATTTCAAAAAAGCTTGGGGAAAAGAACGCGGTAACAACCATTACCTGCATGATATTTTTCCAAGGGCGGTCCACAGAAACAGGGCAACCGTATGGCCGGAATACGTAAAACTAAAGGGGAGCACTAAAGCTCTCTTAACCCAACATATTTAGGTGTGCGATGCAGGTTTCTAAAGATAAAGTTGTTACTCTAGAGTATAGAATGATCGATGTGGAAGGAAACCTCATCGACACCAGTGATGACAGTGAGCCACTATCATTTATTCAGGGGCGTCAAACTGTATTTCCTGCTTTGGAAGAACAGATCGAGGGAAGATGTACCGGTGATAGGCTAACCTTCACTCTGGAGCCAAAACAGGGCTATGGTGAACGTGACGACACACTGGTACGCGAGATTCCTAGAAGTCATTTTGAGGCTGAAGGGGATATATGTGTCGGGATGACGTTTAGCCGCTAAAAAAGATGGACGGCGGCAACCTATAACTGTAACGGCGGTGAGTGAAGATCAGATAACTGTTGATGCCAATCATCCACTCTCAGGGGTGACCATGAATGTAGATGTGGTTATCGTTGATGTACGTGATGCTGTCGAGGATGAGCTGGTAACTGGTCTGGTACAGAATATGGATGAGATCTACTCGCGTGAAGAGAAACAGGATGGTGTTCCTGTCAAAGGACTTCTTTGAAAGAGAAGCAGATAGGATATGAACAGGAATAGATACACGTTTTGATCTTCTGTTTCAGGTAACTATTCAGCTCAGCTCCATGGGTCTCCATGACTGCGTTGAAAAATCATAATTCACACTTGTAAACTCATATTTTTCATCTTGTCCTGGAGTCGCACAGGGGCAATCTGAACAGTTACGACATTATGCTGAATAATTACTATTTTAGTAGCTATTAAGTGGTATCTGTTACCAGCCTCAACCTATCAACTATGCGATTCCTTCCACCCGAGTAATAAGCTTCGGATCAAGGCGGCCATTACCACCAACCAGGCAATAACCGCAACTCCGAGCATAGCTTCAGATAAGAAAAGTAATGGTGTGAATTCTGCTGCCAATGCCAGTTTGTAGGTTGCGACGGCATACATACCAAGTGGGAATACGATACTCCATTGCATTGGTTCGTAGGCCATAGGTACCTTACGATAACCGTGTTTCCACAGGCCAAAAATGATTAGTAGTGGTATCCACCACGTGGCCCATGTCCAGATCATAATCGACAGCAAACGGACAACCGGATTAAGGGATACCAGTACCGGCATTGTTGGGTCTGTGAGCAGCAGACTACTACCGGCATTGGTACTGATTGCCGCCGCTCCCATAATGACCCACATGAGAGGCGAGTAGTCATTTAACTCCATGTGCAGGAAGAAAATCCTGTAGCAGAAGAGAGTGACGAAGATGGCGTAGAAAATCAGTCCAAGCCCCCAAAGCATATAGATCTCGACCATCATATATCCTGAAAACTGACCAAGATCACCTGCTATTTTTGAGCCCAACAGCACCAGTGACTGAGTACCGACGATCAGAATGAGCCAGCCACCGTGTACCACATTGATGTTTCTGTCAGCATGGGCAAAACAGAGTACCCCAAAACAGAAATACAGCAGGGCTGACCAGAAACAGAAGGCCACTATCCAGCAGCCCAACGCCAGCATCAGAAATCCGCTTTGATACAGTAGTAAACCGCTGATATTGGTGGCTGCTACAAAGGTAAAGAAGATGAATGTAGTGCGTGGATTAAGAAGGTTTTCGATCACCTCTTTCGGATAGATTGACAAGCGCCATGTGTAGAGAATAAACAGAAGAGACCAGGAGATCAGGGTAAAAGCCCCAAATATTTGTGACAAAGCCTGAAAATCCTGCATATCCAGCGCGATCGCAATAATACCGGTAGCCATCGTCAGGGAGAAATAACCTGGGTAGAGTTGCTTCAGCCACGGTTTATTTTCAAGATCAGTTTCCATAATTAAAAGTCTGATATGAGAAAAATATAGAGTTAGAATTGCCCTAAGCAATTTCTTAACAGGTTGTGATTCTGGTTTTATTGTCAGAATATGCTGCTTCTGTGGCAGCTAATTCGTAGTACCTAGTGAGTATTGATGCTGTTACCCGTTGCTGTTTCTGTCTGCTTGTAGCCGTCCTCATCGAGCAGCGGTTTTGCAATTGCCGGGTCAAGTTCCTCTAGTGCGCGTGAAAGATGATATGGCAGTTCAACGGTGCTGTCTGAGAGTTGTATGATCTCTGACTCAACCAAGCGCTCAATAACCGAACCGATGGTGTTTTCTAGAGTATCGGGCGCATCGCCTTCATAACTGCCGGCAAGATAGCTGATAAGTTCTGCAATGGTATGCTGCCCATCTGCAAGCGCAATAACTGTTCCCATCCAGGGTTCAACAGAGACCGTTTCACTTAGGTTGTCTTTGTTAATTAGTGAAACTTCATTATCGCGCCGTGTAAAGGCGTTGAGGCGATAGAAATATTGTTCAGTTCTCATAATGGGTTACATCCAGCCATAGGTTCTCGCCGCATGAGCGGTAAACAGAACGAGCACACTGTAAAGAATAACGCTCTGGACATAGATCATCGCCATCATTTTATTGATGGATTCTGTTAGTTTCTGCTTGGCGGCATTTTGTTCTTTGGCAGGGAGTGCTTCGATCTCCTGCCATTTTTGCTTGCGTATCCGTATCTGATCTACAGCCTGTGTAATACAGACCACCAGAACTGCCATTCCGATACCATCACTGGTAAAAACGAAGTAGTTGAGTCCAAGCCAGCCCATTAGGGCATGCATCATGATGTTCCACAACATAAGGTAAATTCATTGTCTGTAGGTGAGAAAAGTAGTTCCACACATGATGGTTGGATCTTATTGATAAATCATTACCAACAAAGATGTAATTGGTGCTACCTATAATGGAGTAGATTCTGTCTGCGTACAGTACCCGAACTGGCGGATGCTTCACCTGGAAAATGGGAAATTGTATTTTCTGATTCTGTTCAAAAAGCATCTCATTGGTGAGTGTTTATAGACTCTAACTATATAGAAATAGAAGAGGGGGCGCTATTGGCGCCCCCTCTCCATTACCTCCCTTTAGGTTGTCGGTCTATCAGCTCTCGTCGCTGATGATGTGACCGGAGCCGATCAACTCTTCCAGATCAAGATCACTCAGTTCGATGCCATCCAGGGTGATTGAGAAGGTACCGGAGGTGGCATCGGTGAAGACTCCGCCTCCATCGTATGTACCAACCTTCAGTATCGTATTGCCACTGTCCAGTGTGGCTTCCACCCCTCGATCTGCGGTATCAATATTGAGGCTGTCGAACAGGACATCAAGGTTGATGACATCACCCTCTCCCGGCATGAAGTCGTGGAGAGTGTCATGTCCCACCTGCCCAGCCGTATAGAGGAAGGTGTCGGCACCCTCTTCGCCATAGAGGTTATCACTGCCCATGCCACCATTGAGGGTATCGTCACCTTCACCACCTACCAACAGATCATCTCCTTCGTCACCGGCAAGCTCATCGTCTCCTGCGCCGCCACCAGGTAATCGTTACCCAGGCCTCCGGCAAGGTCATCATCACCGTCGTTGCCAATCAGGTAGTCGTTGTCATTACTCGATACTTCATCGGCTTCGACGATGATTTCAGCAGTGGCGGGCTCACTGGTAGCTCCTTCTGAGTCAGTAACGTCATAGGTGAACGCTACGGTCTCAGGGAGCTCCATTTCACCTTCATTGACAGTGTAGGCTACCTCACTGACAATAAATTCACTGTCGTTGGTTCCAGACCAGACCTGTATAGCTACAATGATCTTCCCATCAGGTGCAGTGAACGATTGTGTATCTACACCGGATGTACCATCGACAGTTATGGTATGTGATGATCCATGCTCGTAGTGGAAGTTGATATTGACCTCTTCGCCGGGTGCCAACCACTCAAAGCTGACTGAAGCAGAAATCGAGTCTGGGATATCGATATAGAGCTTCTCTACACCATCATCGATTTGCTGCCATAGCAATTCACCATCACCATACTTTGCATCGCCACCATCCCAGTCAGCAGGCCGACCGGTGGTTTTTTGGTCATTAATACCTACACCTTCACTGGTATAGGTCACCTCACCATTCGGCATGGAGGTAAAAGTGATATCACCCCAATCTCCAGGAATACCAACTATCTCCCCTCCCTCGGTATAACGAACCTGTGATTCGTTGAGCGTCCATATCACCTCGTCAGTGGAAGTGAAGGCATCTCCGATTCCCAGCTCAACCAAGCCGTCTGTGCTGTTGTAACGATAAAGTGTACCCTCATCCGGCAGGATTCTGACGTTGAAGGTCAACTCATGCAGTGGGTCTTCGATATCTGCACCACCCAGGCTGGATGCCTCAAACAGGCCGTCATCCACAAAGTTGTCAACATTGAACACCTTGTAGTAAAGCGTCCCATTGGGAAGCATCTCCTCTATACCTCTGAAGTCAGTGTCTGCCAGCATCAGCACTTCACCACCGAAGTGGGACTCTGCCACTGTCAGTACGTCATCGGCCACAGGTGGATCATTGACAGGTGTCACAACGACATAGGCCTGCCCCTGTACCGGATCACCGTCGAAATCGGTGACTTCATAGTCAAGGGTCAGTGAACCGTTGTAGTTGAGTGAAGGCATGAAGGAGATTACTACTTTACCTTCACCATTGGTGGTAATCACTGCTTCACCTTCAGGCAGGCTCAGACTGGTGACTCGATTACCCGAGCCATCGACCAGCATCAGTGCACCAAAACCATCGGCACCCAAGTCCACCATCTCAAGTACATTGATCAATAGTGGCTGGCTGGGATCCTCTTCAACAACATTCCCTGGATTCACACTAATATTGTCGAGCAGGGCGCCGTAGCTGTCATCAATACCGGCGCCAACGAGTACCAGCTTCATCTCGGTTACGCCATCAGGAACGGCTGCTCCGAAGCTGAGACTCTGCCAGCCTACGGTGTCAGAACCCGGTTGATATATTCACCATAAACCAGGTACCTGCTGTCGGTTGCCAGCCTCCAGTGCCATCAGGTTCCCATGCCGAGGCATCGGCAGATGCGTCGATAAGATAGATCTTGAAGGCGCTGGTGTCACCGGTATCGGTTCTGCCGTGAGCTCGCGGTGAGTATGAGAAATCGACCACAAGACCGTTGTAGCCCTCGGCCCCGGTATCGATAACGGTTGTAACCACTGTATTTGTGGTACCGCCTTTGTGGGCATCGAGTTCAATGATACGGGGACCATCTGTTCCTGGAAGTACGGCACCGTCCTGGATCTCGATGTTGCCTTTCTCGACTGTCCAGTCGTTGTATGTCGGGTTAAAGAGATCCCACTTGCCTCCACCACGGCCGAGTTCCACCTCACTTTCAAAGTTAAAGTGAGACCCTTCAGGAGCAGGCAGAATTGTAGGGGCGTCATCACCGACCAGGATTGAGAGCGTTCCCGTATCCAGATCAGGCTCAGCATCTGCATCGACTGCGACTATGCCGAAGTTAAAGGTGACATCCTCATCTGGATCAGTTGGATCATAGTGATCCAGCGGTTTGATCAGCTCAAAGGTATAACCGTAGGTGCCGGGCGTACCACCATCCCCAGTGAATATCAGGGTGAATATAGTGCTCTCTGCACTGTAGTCGAGGCTGTCCGGTGCTGTGGTACCGGTATAACCGGTGTAGCTGCCGTCTGCTGTATTGAAGTAGACAGAGACCGCCGCACCACCCGACTTCAGATCAGCGGTGACATCAATGCCGTTGTGATCTTGGGCACTGAACAGATCACCACCTTTGACTGTGGCACCGATCCAATCCGCACCTTCATCAGCGTAGACCTGTCCGAAGTCAACGGTAATAACACCGGAAGTGCTCACCGTCGGTTCCATATCGGTCTCATCCGCAATCCCTGGTTCGCTGTCGGGAAGGTCGGGCACGGAGTCCACCTGTATATGGCCGCTTCCCTTGGTAGAGGCCTCGTCTGTCGGCGTGGGATTGCCGTCGTCATGGTCATATGCCACTGCGTATACCGTCAGGTCGACATCGTCGTAGGATTCTGCAGGTGGAGTGAAGTTCAAACCATCGATATTAACGCCACCGCCTACGCCATAGTCTTCAGGGGCGACAGTGTACATCCAGTAGCCGTCGTAGATGCTGCTGCTGTCATCAACGATCGCCCAGCCTGAACCCGGGTCAGCAGTGAGGCCACCGGCCTCTGGATGTGGATTTTGGACATAAAGCTCATGGAGCTCGGAGCCATCAATATAGTCACCGAAGGTAGCACTGACAATGAGTGCCCCTGTGGTGTCCTCATTCATTTCACTGCCGGCAGCCAATGCGATACTAACATCGGTCGGCTTGTCAGCCATTGCCTCAATATCGAGCATGAGAGTAACGGTTTTGGCCGACTCATTGTTGTCAAATGTGATCTCTTGGGTCGGGTCGGTCACCGCCTCACGGGTAATGACGGTGGCGTCTATGCTCAGATCCATATCAGAGTGCTGGGGTAGGCGAACCTGAAGACCTGCGTATTCACCACCCTCTGTCAGGTCAACGTTCTGGACCTGATCTGCAGGATCAAAGGTAAGGGTAAGGGTGCCTTCGCCGTCAAAACCGGCAACGGCGTCCACCAGACCTGTGCTGCCGTCAAAGAATCCGGCGCGCACCTGTACTACGGCGCCCTCAGTGATCAGCTGACCATCGATCAGCATATTGATTGCGGTAGGATCATCAGATGCAGCGAGTCCTACATCATGGGGATCGAGTATGATTCGAGAGATATTCTCGGAGCCATCGGTGTCAGTGGTTTCCGCGCTGAATCCCATGCCAAAGATTGGCTCGCCATCAACCTCTTCTCCGTAGCCATCACCATCATCTCCACCGTAGCCGGCAGCAGCCGCATTGTCTTCGTCGTAGCTGTAGAAGAAGTCCTCCTCAATAGGAGGCTGAATTTCGGCGGCTTCGGCAACGGCATCAAGAACAACGAGAGCTTCAACGGGAACGATGAGTTCACCTGAAGGGCCTGAGAAACGTGCTTCTGCATAGAGTGTGAAATCGACATCGCTGTCTTTTGGACCGATCAGATAGATCGAGTCGAGCAGGGCAAGCTGCTCTGCATCTGTCAGCCCCTGAAGGTCAACAACGTAGGTGCCACCAGTGATGGTGACCAGATCACCCGGCGTTGTGCCGCCTACATAGAGTTCAGACCCATCAGGAATACCACTCAGTGTCAGGTCGACTCTCTCGGTATCAGCATTGCCGAGTGCCATAGTGACCACTATCTTCATAGCGCTTGTGGAGTAGTCTCCAATATGCTGATTTGGTTGGCCGTCTTCATAGCCGGCGCCTACATAGCCGGAAGCGCTATCAATAACCTCAACCACGACGGTACCGTCGGTATCGGCTTCAGCCAGGTGAAGCTCATAATCAGGGCGGTCGAATTCAGGCAGACCACCGGGATCAGGTCCATAGGGACCGTGAAGAAGCTGATCACCAAGAGCTCCTGTTCCATAGGGTGTGAAGGCAGCACCACCACCCGCGCCGCTAGGGCCGGTGGGGCCTGCGGCGGGTGCCAGCAGGTCATAGTTGATCTCATCGACCAGGGCGACGATCTCCTCGCCAGGGATGACGCTACCATCGGTTAGGGTTAAGGTGGGGGGGAGTCCTACCTGGGTGAGCACCAGGTAATCGGCAAATGTTTGAGTTTCGCCACTCGGGAGAGTGGCCAGCAGGTTGGCCGGATTTTCCGGATCCTGGGTAAAGATAACCGACTGCAGCTGCGTCGGATCAGTAATTTTAAGATCGAATGCAGGCTCTGCACCTGTACCTACGACACCGGTTGTGTTGGTTGTGTCAGCCATCATACTACTCCTGCCAATTTGTAACTCTTTGGCAAGCCCTGGCACCACTCCGGCTTTTATTATTAACTTTCTACTTCTTTTTTACAGTGTCGTTAAGGCTTACCGCCTGAACTTTTTAGCCTAGGTCACCGCAAACGCAGCATATCCTTGGCTTCTAACCTTAGATATAGTCCAGTTCAGGGGATAGAACATCACTCATTTGGGGTATAAATACAGTTTTTTTGTGAAAAGTCGGGATTATAACTACTTGATATTGCATGTTAAATGAATGAAATGAGTAAGAATTTCATGTCTTATTTACGGAGCGTTCAGCAAGTGCCGTGCTACAGCATCCGTCGTTGCTGGGGTAGAATGATTCTCTTTGTTTAATGTTTCCGCCTCCAGCGGATGGAAAATAGAAGGTTGTTTGCTGATGTCTCTCTGTCCCTGTGGCTCTAATAACGTTTTTGATGAGTGCTGTGCACCTCTCCTTTCCGGCGAAAAAAACGCCCTTACTGCTGAACAGTTGATGCGGGCGCGCTATTGCGCTTTTGTTGAAGCTGATATCAACTTTCTCAGTCAGACCATTCACCCCGATGGCCGCAAGGATCATGATGCTGAAGCCACCCGCCGCTGGGCGGCTAATTCCGATTGGCTCGGCCTTGAGATCGTCTCAACCGAGCAGGGTGAGGAGGGCGATGAGCAGGGAGTTGTTGAATTTATTGCTACATTCAAAGAGAAGGGAGTGACCCGCCACCATCATGAGAGAAGCCGCTTTCTTCGCGAGAAGGGCAACTGGTACTTCGTTGATGGCGATCTGGTGTCGCCCAAGACTCAGGTGAAAGAGGGGCCAAAGGTGGGACGCAACGAGCCCTGTCCCTGTGGTAGTGGTAGGAAATTCAAGAAGTGTTGTGGAAGGTGAAGACTGAATGAGTGCTGTGCTGCAACTACTACTGTTTGCTCTATTGCTTCTGGCACAGCCCGCTTATGCAGTTATCTATAAATATCAGGATAGCCGAGGAAACTATCATTTTACTGACCGGCCAATGGCTGGTCGTGGCTATCGTTTGATCTGGAAGTCTGGAGCGTACTCTTCTCCTGCACCCCGTTCCCGTATCGATAGTGCGGCAATGCAGCGCAATCGTTCCCGCTATACACCGCTGATCGATGCTGTTGCCGATAAGTTAAGAGTTAACCGGGGACTGCTTCACGCCGTGGTGACGGTGGAGTCTCTCTATGATCCCAAGGCGCGCTCGAAAGCAGGTGCGCTTGGCCTGATGCAGCTGATGCCCGAGACGGCTAAACGCTATGGGGTGACGAATAGGCTTGATCCAAAAGCCAATCTCAATGGTGGTGCCCGCTATCTGCGGGACCTCTTAAAACTGTTTGACAATGATCTGAAGCTGGCGGTGGCGGCCTATAATGCCGGCGAAAATGCTGTAATCAAGTATGGGCACCGAATCCCTCCTTTCCCCGAAACTCAGCAGTATGTAAAAAAAGTACTCGCACTCTATCGTCAGAACAGCAGCAGAGCAGGTGCTTTAAGGAAGCTCTAAACAGGTCCGGGCAAGTTGAATTGTGCTCAGGATATTTAAGATCGGGGTGGAAATCGTAGCGGATAGCTACTCTTTCCAATCCTGGGTCAGCTGCATTATTAGGGCGGCATCTCTTTCTGCCATATCGATAATCTGTAAGCCTACCCAGCTGTGTTCCGAAGATGAGATTCTTTCAGCTTGTCATTGAAACTATCATAGATCTTCTGTAACTCGCTGATAACAAATTTTCCAAAGAGAAGGTAGATGATAAGGGGTAGGTCCTTATCGATATTCAATTTATCGGTGGCCGGCTGATAGGCGGTCAAATAGATGAAGCTTGGTAATTTACAGTTTAATAAATCTTCGCCAACGTACTGTTTTTACAGTGGAATCCACTGAGGGTATCAATTATCACCTTGTACCGGCATCTCACGCGGTGTCGTCAGGAGCTTTTCTGCTTCATTTTCATTGCTCGCAAAGATCATGCGGTAGCTGACCTGTGGATCTTCTAGGGTCTTGCGCAGGCGAGATACTTCATTCTTGGCGTCACGGTAGCCACTGAGGTTGTTCAGCAGCTCAAGTTTATTCTTCTGTTCGATCTTATAAACGTAATAGGGCATTTCGGTCCTCTCTTGAAATATTGTTAAAAACAAAGGATTGCGCGTCAAGTTATCAATTGTAGCGGGTTTATTGAATTCGTTTGTACCTGTTCAGCTTCCGTTCAGGCGACTTCGCATATTCTGTAATCAGAGAGCGAGGAGAGGGTCCATCGCTTGAGACCGGAAAGGAGAGTTACCATGAAAAAAACCATCATTATGCTGGCCTTGAGTCTTGCCTTCGCTTCAGGGAGCGCATTGGCGGACAACAGCTACTATGATACGGCTTCGGTACTTAAAGCCAAGCCGATTTATGAAACGGTACGGGTAAATCAGCCTGAGGAGCGCTGCTGGAACGAGTCTGTCCGGCATCGTGGGGGTGGCCGTAGCCACTCTTACACACCTACTATCACTGGCGCAATTATTGGCGGCGTAGTTGGTAACCGCTTTGGTAGAGGCAGCGGCAAAGACGCTATGACCGTAGCGGGGGCGCTGTTGGGAGGTTCCATAGGCAATGATCTTGGGAAACGGCCTTCTCGTGGCTATGTTACTCAGGAGCGGCGTTGTGAAACCGTGGATCATTATCAGGAGCAGGAAGAGCTGGTAGGCTATCGTGTAAAATACAGTTACAACGGCAAGACCTACTGGACCCGTATGGCATCAAATCCCGGGCGGAGTTTGAAAGTGCGTGTCTCAGTTGAGCCGAGTATCGATAGCAGTGACTCCTTCCAGGGTTATGATTGGCGGTAAAGATTACCAGCCACATATTCCTGTCTGATTGGGAATTGATCACTGCCTGGATGAGGAGATTGGTTATGGAATATCGGAGAGTGACCTTGATTGTGCCGGTGCTTTGCGGGCTTCTGATTGCGACACCGGCAGCTGCCCAGCGTTTCTCCCCGGGTGAGGGTGGCGGTGGCTCTTATCAGAACCAAAGAGAGAGCGGCAGAGAGTCGACAGGTTTGGGACGGGCGGTCTCCCGTCTGCGTAAGAGTACTGGCGGTAGGGTTCTTTCCGCCGAGACTGAAGAGCAGGAGGCCGGTCCTGTTCACTACATCAGGATTTTAACCCGGGAGGGCAAGGTACGTCGCTTTAGGGTCGATGGAGAGAGCGGACGCCGGCTGCCCCCCGTGGTAAACGCCAATGAGGGTACTTGTCGTCGAAGATGAGTCGGCGCTGAGAGAGCAGCTGCACCAACAGCTGACTTCCCGGGGCTTCTCCGTAGACAGTGCTGAAGATGGTGAGGAGGGCTCTATATCGGCCGCGCCTATCCTCTGGATCTGGCTGTAATCGATTTGGGCTACCCAAACTCTCTGGTATCGAACTGATTCGTAGACTGAGGGGTGAAGGGGTCACTTTTCCCATTCTTATTTTGACCGCTCGTGGTGACTGGCAGGACAAGGTTGAGGGATTGGAAGCAGGTGCCGATGATTATCTGGTCAAGCCATTCCATATTGAAGAGCTGTTGGCGCGGCTGAATGCACTGCTCCGTCGCTCCGCCGGACATGCCTCACCTACGCTTGAGAGTGGTCCGATTCAACTTAATACCGCCTCCCAGGTACTGACTCTCAACGGTGAGATGGTCGACCTCACCGCTTACGAGTATCGGGTGTTGGAGTATCTAATGCTCAATGCCGGTAAAGTGGTTTCGAAAACAGAGCTGACCGAGCATATCTACGAACAGGATTATGACCGTGACAGCAATGTGTTGGAGGTGTTTATCCGCAGGCTCAGGCGCAAGCTCGACCCGGAGGGCACCCTGCAGCCGATAGAGACCCTGCGTGGTCGCGGCTACCGATTCTCCACCGGGAAATCAGCCAACTGATGCGTTCCATTCACTCCAGGCTGTTGTGGGCGGCAACTTTGGTGCTGGTCGCCTTTCTCGGTCTTGGCGGGTTGGCTCTGGACCGCGCCTATCGTGACAGCCTTGAGCAGGCGGTGGAAGCCCGGCTGATGGGGCATATCTACCAGTTGTTGGGTGCAGCGGAGACCGATGAAAAGGGCAGAATGAGGCTGTCCAAAAATCTTTCTGATCCACGTTTCTCCAACCCCGACTCAGGTCTCTACGCACAGGCTAAGGGGGAGGGGGGGGATTACCGCTGGCAATCACACTCGATGATTGGCAGCAGGCTGGCGCTTCTCCAGCAGGTGAAGCCGGGGCAGCAACGATTTCAACACCAGCACACCTATTACCTCCTCAATTTTGGCCTCCTCTGGGAGGATGACAGCGGCCGGGAACTGGACTACACCTTTGCTGTGGCAGAGAGTGATCAAGGATTAAAGCCCAGATAAGTGCATTCAGAGAGTCGATACTCTTCTGGTTTGGTGGTGCCGCTCTGGTGTTGTTGCTGGCCCAGTGGGCGGCGTTGCGCTGGGGTTTGGGGCCGCTACGCCAGGCGGTGCAGCGCTTAAAGCTTATTGAGAACGGCGAGGCGGAGCACCTTGAAGGGGAGTATCCGAAGGAGCTGGTCGGGCTGGTGGATAATATTAACTCCCTTATCCGTACCGGCCGCGCCATCCAGAAACGCTATCGCAACAGTCTGGGCGATCTGGCCCACAGTCTGAAAACCCCACTGGCCGTGCTGCGGGGCGCCGAGGAGGGTGGCGACGCTGAGGAGTTAAGCACTGCGGTGAAGGAGCAGGTACCGAGAATGGACCAGATCGTCAACTACCAGTTGAAACGGGCGTCGGCCATGGGGAGGCAGGGATTGATCTGTACTACAGCGGTGGCTCCTGTGGTGGTTCGCCTAATCAACACCCTGGAGAAGGTCTACCGGGAGAAGGGCGTCCGCTCCACAACCCGCCTCGATGAGGCGGCGGTTTTCCCCGGTGACGAGGGGGATCTGATGGAGCTGCTGGGGAATCTTCTGGAGAACGCTTTCAAGTATGGCCGCTCCTGGGTTGCCGTCACAGTGGCGCTGTCTGAGTCGGAGCGACGTCTTGAAATCGATATTTGGGATGATGGAGCGGGTATTTCCCCGGATCAACGCCGGCAAGTACTGCATCGTGGAAAGCGCGCCGACCAGCGCCTGCCGGGGCAGGGCATCGGCCTGAGTGTCGCTGATGAGATCGTCCGTCTCTACGGCGGCGAACTGCGGATAGAGGAGAGCGTGCTGGGTGGTGCTGGGATCGTCGTGGTTATTCCTTTGGCTGCTTCTCAATAGTGCCCTGCCGAACAACTATCGCGATGGAAATAAAGCCACATTTTGGAGCGAACTTGTTCGCGATTGGCTCCGAGGTCTGTTCTTCGCGAATAAATTCGCTCCTGCGATCAACTCTAAAGTTACTACAAGCGAGTCAACGGCTTTTCTCTGCGCCCTCTGTGTCTTCTCTGCGCTCACCGCGTCCTTTTTTATTTCAAAACAGGCATCAACGAGCTACAACTTCGTCGCCATATGCAAATAGTTTTCCAGGCGCTGGGGATTCACTTTTCCCTCTTTTACCGCGGCGACCAGGGCGCATCCGGGATCATTACGATGGCTGCAGTTGCTGAATTTGCAGTGGCCAAAGAATTCCCGCAGATCTCTGAAACCCAGCTCCAGCCCTTGTAGGCTGAGTTTGCGAGGCGGAAGCTGCGAACTCCCGGAGAATCGATGAGTCGTCCACCTTGGGGCAGGGTGTAGAGGATGGTGGTGGAGGTGGTGTGTTTGCCGAGGCCTGAGGCCTCAGAGAGTCTACCCACTTGTATATCGAGATTGGGTAGAAGTGCATTAACCAGAGACGATTTTCCTACCCCCGACTGTCCTACCAGAATACTGGTTTGATTCTGCAGATGTACCGTAGTGGATCGAGGCCGGTCTCAAACTTGGCACTGATTTTTATTAGCGGGTAGCCAACGCTGCTGTAGTGGCCAAACTCCTGTTCAAAAGAGGCCAGGGCATTGTCATCCATCAGATCACTCTTGTTGAGGGCAATCAAGGGTTCTACACCGATATTTTCAGCCGCCACCAGATATTGGTCGACCAGGTAGGTACTGGGTGGTGGCTCCGGGGCCAGTACGATCACCAGCCGGGTGATGTTTGCCGCCAGGGCACGCTCCTCTCCACTGTAGTTGGGCCGGACCAGGACACTGTCACGTTCGAGGATTGCGGTAACTACCCCCTGGCCGGGAGAAGTGGGTTGCCAGGCGACGCGGTCGCCACATACCACCTGGCCGATATTCTGCCGTGAAAGGCAGTGATAGAGAGCGCCCTGGTTATCGGCCACGGCTAGATTCTGGCCATGCCTCGTGATTATCAGTCCTTCACAAAGTTTGTCTTCACCACCGTCATCCAACGCCTCCTCAACACGTACCTCAACTCTCTTTCGTCGTCTTTCCTGAATGGCCTGAATACGTTCCTTCTGGCGTTGGGTCAGTCTGCGTTTGGCCATGGAGGGGAGAGAGGGGCGCTATTTGAACTTGTAGAACTGGTGGTTGAGATATTCAGCGGTGTTTTCTACCTCATCATCAAACCACCCAAGACCTTGCGCAACTTGGCAACGGTGGACCTGGCACTGAGGGCGGGACGGCTGTTAATACGCTTATCAGCCCGGGTGTAGACATCAGTACCATGGCAGGCGGTACAGTTTGTCTCCAACTGATCTTTGCCGGTTGGGATGTCAAAGGCCGCTGCCGGGGTGGTTGTGATGGCGGCGATAAGAGATATTGTCGTTGCTGAAATCGGTTTCATGGGGTGCTTCTCCATACTATTACTGAGCAATTTTAGCCGATAAGTTAGCTACCCGCACTGCGGCCGGTGGGTGGCTGTCATGGAACGCCGAGTAGAGTGGGTCCGGCGTCAGGGTGCTTGCGTTCTCTCGATAGAGTTTGACCAGCGCCCTGATCATAGGTTCTGCCCCCGCCTGTTCGACGGCAAAATCATCTGCCTCAAATTCATGTTTGCGTGACATAAATGCCATCAGTGGCTGGAGAAATTGGGTAAATACCGGGATTACCAACATAAACAGCAGCAGGGCCAGGGCATCTGAGGTGGCATTGACACCGAGTGCGCGGTAGAACCACTGCTGTTCAGCCATCCAGCCAAGCAGAGCGAGACCCGCCAGAGTCATTGCCGCCGTCAGCAGCAGGTGCTTGATAACGTGGCGGCGCTTGAAGTGCCCCAGTTCATGGGCAAGCACCGCCTCCATCTCGTCACCCTCAAGCTCTCCGCCAGAGTGTCATAAAAAACCACCCGTTTATTGCGGCCAAAGCCGGTGAAGTAGCGTTGCCGTGGCCGGAACGTTTGGAACCGTCCATAATGAAGATGCCGTTACCGGAGAACCCACAGCGCTCCAGTAGGCCGACTATTCGCTGTTTCAGTTCGCCCTCTTCCAGGGGGGTGAATTTGTTGAACAGGGGCGCGATCAGCGTAGGGAAAATCCAGGTCATCAGCAGCATAAAGCCCATCAATAGCGCCCAGGCGGCAAGCCACCAGTAGTCGCCCGCCATGCCCATCAACCAGAGGATACCCCATAGCAGGGGAAGGCCAATAATCAGCGACAGCATCATCTGCAGCAGCATGTCGATCAGATAGCGCTTTGCAGTGGTTTTGTTGAAACCGAAGCGTTCCTCCAGCACGAAAGTACCGTAGAGGGAGAACGGCAGATCAAGCAGACCGGAGATCAGTGAGAGTGAGAGTATCAGCCCGATGCCGGAAAGGATGCTGTCCAGAGAGGTCTGCTGCCATAGTTGGTTGAGGAGGTCGATACCACCACCCAGAGTCCAGACCAACAGCAGCAGTGTGCCGTAGACCAGTTCAATACGCCCCAGTGCACTCTTCGCCAGAGTGTAATCAGCCGCCTTTTGGTGCTGATTGAGCGTAATCTGATCGGTGAATGCCTGAGGAACACTTCCGCGATGGGTGCGAATGTTTTGACGATGCCGCTGCAGCAGCCATAGTTGGGTGCCTAGACCTGCCGCCAGAGTGATAAGAAAAATAAGTGTAAAAATATGCATGGAGAGAGGATACAGGGTTGCTCCGTCCTCTGCTAGAATCCCATATTCATCACACAGTCATTACGAGGGAAACACTCATGGCCCAGGCTCCAGGCAATCTGATATGGATCGATCTTGAAATGACCGGGCTGGATACCTGGAATGACAGGATTATTGAGATCGCAACCATTGTCACCGACAGTAAACTCAATATTCTTGCAGAGGGACCGATGATCGCCATTCACCAACCTGATGAGGTGATGGCGGCGATGGATGAGTGGAACACCAACCAGCATGGCAAATCAGGCCTGACTGAGCGAGTCAGGTTGAGCAGCTTTACCGAAGCTGAGGCCGAGAAGGCCACTCTCGATTTTCTCCGTCAATATGTCCTTGAGGGCAACTCCCCGATGTGCGGCAACAGTATCTGCCAGGATCGCCGTTTTCTCGCCCGCTGTATGCCTGAGTTGGAGGAGTATTTTCACTACCGTAATCTCGATGTTAGCACCCTGAAAGAGCTCGCTTCCCGCTGGGCGCCGGAGATTGCAAATGGGGTGAAAAAGAACGGCAAACACCTAGCACTAGACGATGTAAAAGACTCCATCGACGAGCTGATTCACTATCGTGAGCATTTCTTACGCTTGCCCTGACTTACGAGATTGTCCCGTTGGTCTGCACCAAGGTGCTGTGGCGAAATGAGGATTATTGCGTTCCTTTTCTCCCCTTGAATTGTCGGGATATTACGACCGGTTAGGTCTTTTTGTTGGCACAAGGTGGGGTATCGACGTGTTTTATGCTCCCCATAATCCATGTCGACGATACCCTGTGAGTATCTTGGGATTTGATGATTTTTTGGGTCAAATCCCCATCCTTATGCCCTAAAACTCTATAGATCCCAAGCATAACAGTGCGAAATTTCAATACCGTGCTAGTCTTTCGGGTAAGTGATGGCTCATTTCTTTTGAGCAGGTGATGTCTTGTTTTTCGTATTGACTATATTCAGGGTGAACTGATCACTACCAAAACAGCCGTTTGATAGTCCAATCATTGTGGGCTACCGGCATGATACTGGGCCTGTTCGGCTCCTAAATATGGGGGGAGTGATTTCATGGCAAAAGAGACTGTTATACTCACCAGAAATCAAGACGGTAGCTCTATAGAGCTGCCTCTGCATCAAGGTACCGAAGGACCACCGGCGGCGGATATCTCAGCACTCTATCGGGATATGGGGATGTTTACCTATGATCCCGGCTTTGTCGCAACCGCCAGCTGCCACAGCTCCATCACCTACATCGATGGAGAGGCGGGAATTCTACGATACCGTGGCTATCCGATTGAACAATTAGCGGAACAGAGCACTTTCCTGGAAGTAGCCTATCTTCTGCTTTACGGTGAGCTTCCATCCCAGGATGAACTGGAAAGGTTCTCTTACCTCATCGGTCACCACACCATGATCAATGAGACCCTGAAGAATTTTTTTGGCGGCTTTCATCATGATGCTCACCCCATGGCCGTGATGGTTGGGGTGGTTGGCTCACTCGCCGCCTTTTATCACGACTCCCTCGACATCCACGATCTGCACCATCGCGAGATCTCAGCACACCGGTTGATCGCTAAAATGCCGACGATCGCGGCGGCCTGCTACAAGCACAATATCGGTGAGCCTTTTGTCTATCCGCGCAATGACCTGGGATACAGTGCCAACTTTTTGCACATGATGTTCGCAAATCCTTGTGAGCCCTACCATCCTGATCCAGTTGCGGAGAAGGCGGTTAACCTGCTCTTTATCCTACATGCCGACCACGAACAGAATGCCAGCACCTCCACGGTGCGCCTTGCGGGCAGCTCACAGGCCAATCCATTCGCCTGCATCGCCGCTGGTATCGCCTCCCTGTGGGGACCGGCCCACGGTGGGGCCAATGAGGCGGTATTGAACATGCTCACCGAGATTGGAGATGTATCCAATGTTGAGCACTACTTGGCGAAGGCCAAGGACAAAGATGATCCATTCCGACTGATGGGATTTGGCCACCGGGTCTATAAAAACTATGACCCGCGGGCCAAGATCCTCCGGCAGATGTGCCATGAGGTATTGAAAACGCTGTCGGATGACGACAATCCGCTCTTCGAGCTGGCGCTGCGTCTGGAGGAGATCACACTGGAGGATGACTATTTTGTGGAGCGCAAACTCTACCCCAATGTGGACTTCTATTCCGGCATCATCTACCGCGCCTTGGGTATCCCCAACAACATGTTCACGGTGATGTTCGCTATCGCTCGTTCTGTGGGCTGGGTATCTCACTGGCTGGAGATGATGGCCGACCCGAAGCAGAAGATCGGCCGACCACGCCAGATCTATGATGGTGCATCGAAGCGGGATTATAGGCCTCTAGGGAATCGCTGATCCTCTGCTGCTATCTCGGGAGGTGTTAACTCCATCGGTTCAAGTTCCTAACCTCTATTTTACCAATGCCCGAATGGCTTTGAGCAGTTCCGGACTGTCCCACTCTCTGCCACCGACGGCTCGGTAGACCAGTGCTCCCTTCGTATCCACGATAAAGGTTGATGGCAATCCCAGTACTGGCCAGTCATTTGTGGTGCTGGATTCCAAATCCATCAGCAAAGGAAAATCTATGTCGTAATTTGCGGTGAAAGCGAAAATGGTATCTTCGTCTTCGCCAATATCTACGGCCAACATGACAATGCCGTCACTGCGTAGCTGCTCCCATGCTCTTTGCATGGAGGGCATTTCTCTACGACAGGGCGGGCACCAGGTTGCCCAGAAATTGACGATAACCACCCGTCCCCTGTAGTCACTGAGCCGGTGTTGGTTGCCATCAATATCGGTCAGTTCCAGTTTCGGGGCGGGATGATCACCGGATAATAAGGTCAGCCCTTTGACAGGCTCTACCGCCATCGCTTCAACAAGGATTAAACTCAGTAGCAGTCCAAGAATAAATTTGTAGCTCGTTGCTATCGCTCTCATTTCTCTTTATCCACGGGGCACTCAATGTTTGGTATGTGGCCGTTAATTTTTTTACCGCCGATTTGTGTAAACAAGATTCAGGCAAAGTGGTTGCCGGGGGCAAGGCCGAAGCTGGTCATCCCCCAATTATAATCTGCGGGCTCAAAGTGCTGTTTGTTGGGAAGTAATGCCCATTTAAAGGCGATACGGGAGGAGTTACTTAGGTTGAGGGTCTGCCACTTTTTATCCCATTGCTCTTTTGACGGGATTACCAAACTTTTTCCCTTATGCTGAATCCACCACTCAGAGAGGTCGTAGTCGATGGCGTGCTCTCCATCGTTACGGAAAATGGTCTGGAAGACACAGCCGGTGCCAATGGCATCTGCTGCCTCGTTACTGAAACCCCGTCCGATAAAGAAGGCGCGGGTTTGATTCGGTGAGCGCTGAATCAACCGGATCTTCACGCCCTGGGTACTCCATTGCCAAAAAGGTAGTTGCGCCTCGCTATCTACGCCGGTCGCTACATCAGCACCCACATTCATTGATATGGCTGCGGCAATAGTTATTGCTGACCATCTTTGTGTTTTGCTGACCATGGGGTTCTCTTTAAGAGGTGAGGCGATTTAGAGAATATAAAATCATCATATACTTTTAATGTCCAGCTGTTATCAGGCCTTTGGCGTGCCAACAACATTTAGGGCATTATAAGAAAAAATACTGGTGATTGGATGCCCAGGTTATTGGTTCAAATATATTTAAAGGGCATGAGTCATGAAGTTATTGATGGGGGGTTTTTCCTTCTTGCT